>Ga0209282_1000030_pt1 | contig 154522 bp, 163 predicted proteins | sample Mtrugardesep15_FD_187529 | JGI IMG/M metagenome (GOLD analysis project Ga0209282, IMG submission 187529) | Root nodule microbial communities of legume samples collected from California, USA - M. trunc garden sep15 (SPAdes) (version 2) | ecosystem: Host-associated > Plants > Roots > Nodule...
GAATGACGTCGGCGGCGATGGCCGCCACCTGTTCACGGAACGCGAGCGGATTGGCCAGCGCCGTACGCAGCTCTTGCACGAACTGCCGCACGTCCTGCGGGCGCTTAGTCCAGCCGCGACCAAAGGTGACCGCGGCGAACGCCTTGAGCTGCAGCGCGCCCTCATCGCTGTTCAATCCGAGGCGGACAACGAGGTCGCGGTACTGGCTCTCGAGGTCGTCGCCCTCAGGGGGCGGATCCGTATCGGAGCCCTGCCCCTCCTGCGCAGCGATCTCAGTGACGTCGTCCCTTTCACCACCAGGAGTCCCTTCCAATACGGAAGCGGCTTCGGTTGCGAGTTCCAGAGCGGGCGCCGGACGGTCGGTGCCGTCCAGCAGTGCCGCGATGTCGATCTCGGCATCGAGCGTGATCAGCCACTGCATCTGACGCACGGCTTTGCCAGTGTCGTCAATGCGGCTGATCTCCACCTCTTGCTTTGACATCCAGAACTTGACGCCCACCAGCCTCCCACGCGCCATCGCAACGGTCTGCATCGCGGCGTGAGCCTTCTGCAGAACGTAAATCGAGGTGGTGGGCATTTCGATGAGGCCGAGGCCGGGGGCACAGGGGACGGCAAAGAAGAAGCTGGCCGAGAGATTGCATTGGCCGGTCTGATACTGCGGGCACTCTTGCGGGTCGCAGATTCCGTCCGGGATGGCGTCGTCCTGTCGGAGGATGACGGAGCGCCCGCCCCACACTCGCTTGGCGCGGTTGGCGCGCGCATCGCGAACGGCCGGTGCGTACATCTTGCAATAGCGCCTGCCGTCGGGGCCATACTCCGAGAAGTACTGCCGGCCGCTTTGCGTCCACGCTACAAGCTGGTTTGGCATGTTGCTCAGCCAGTCGTCGAACGCGAAGATGACCGGGAAACGCCAAAGGCGATGCCCATTTCCATCGTTGCGGTCCTCGCCGTATCGCTGCACGATTTCCTCGGCCACAGCTGGGTTAGCGAAGTCCGAGGCGCGGCAGGTGAACCAGGGAACGTTCTTCGGAATGAGGGGCGTTTTGATGCCGGTGACCCGGCTGATCTCGGCCCCAATCCGTTCAAAGCTTTCGCCCCGGGCGAGCATGGCGTCGTGGATGCTGACAGCTTCTGGCCTGTCGCGGGCCGCTTTGGTCAGAACCTTGATGCCCGGCCTGATCTTGCCGATGACGGGCGGCCGCATGGGCCGCTCCTCTAGCAGGCTTCGGCGTCCGCCGGGCTCGCTGTAGGTGATGGGTGCATGCATGTGTTCATTCTCCTCTGTTGAAGGAACTGAACGACGTTCGCCCGGATGGACGCAGCATGCTCCCGAAGGCGCAGGGCTGTGTCGGCCCCGCGCTGGGTCGTTACGCGATTAAGGAAGTCCGTTCGTGCGGCTTCCGGAAGACTGGCGACATAAGCCGCCTCACAAAGTGCGCGCCAGGCCTGCGGCATATCCTTGTACTCAGGACGTCGCAGGTTCAGCGTTGCCGCGATTGCGGCGGAAATCTCGTTCTGGTGCATGAGCATCTCCTGAGGATCAAGGTCTCTCACCAGAAACCAAAAAAAGCCCGCCCCGGTTTGCGCCGGCAGCGAGCTTTGATGTCAGGAACCCGAAATGCCACGCCCCTTCCGGGGGCGTGGCACTCAGGGAGCGGCGCACTATTGCGCACTGCTCTATGTTGAGGACGTAAAGTCGCCCTCGTGCAGCATGGTCACGCTGCACAACAACCCTTTTCGCGAACCCACAGGTTCGGCCGCAGGTTCACGGATCGGCTCGACGTCTGCCGTTCTGCCTAGGAGGGGCCTTTGAGAGAGCTCCACATGGTCCCAGGCTCGAACGGTGTCCAGCGTGCACTCACGAAGAGGCACAGCGAGGACGCGTATTACGAGCTGATGAGGGGAAGTGTTCGGCGAAAACACTTAGCACAAGAGATATCCACACTGGTAGCCAACCAGTCGGCGCGTGCGCAAATGCACGACTTGAACAAAGAGATGGACTCGCGAGGAGTCAGAGTCGATGCGTCAGTGACGCTAGGTGTGAAAGTATTGTTGCACAGGACTTTCTTTCAAAACTCACGAATGCTCGGCAATTTCGCGTAGCTTTCGAAGTCATCGGTTGTCCGTTCTTGTCCGACAATTTCGGGTGAGAGAGCATTCCTAGACATGGACAAATGGCCGACCAAGATCCACCCAAGAAGCCCAGTACGGGCCTCAGGCCCATCGAGCGCCTGAACAGCGAGGAACGTCTAAGCCGGCTGACGCCGGCGACGGCATCTGCCACCCACCACGAATACTGCTCGAAATTCGCACGTGATTTCCTGGACGCGCATTTCTATTTTTGCTCGTCCAAGTTTGTCGTTGCCCGCGCCGGAAAGGTCAAGGCGCTTGACGAGGCGTTTCGGGAGGCGGAAGGATGGTTCTCCAAAGCCTTGGAGTGGATCGCCGAAACAGACAAGATCGAGATCCCGCTCTTCTATGAGAAGAGAGAGGTGCAGGTCTCTCATTCATTCGCTGGCCGACTGCTGCGACTGCTCATGCAGTACGACAGGATCTTTGCCGAAACGCTCTACAGCCTCAACTGTGGGTCCATTACCGCAGACGCGCGCGAGACCACAACGGTAATCGCCGCCAAGCGGATCAAGGCGATCCAGCAACTCTGCATCCCGGACACCGACAAGTTCGGCCCCGACGGCACCCTCCTCAATTCTCCCCGGAGCTAGACCCATGGACATGCGTGAAATCGAGCAACTGCATGCTCAGTACGCCCAATCCACCCTGACCATCGATATTTCGCCCTCGAGCTCGCCTTCGCCTCGCGCGGCATCGCCTCTGCGCCTGGGCAACGCCGTGCACGGCGCCGACGGCGGCGCTGAGGCCGCTGCGGTCCCTGGTCCCTGGGTTCCCCCTCCGCGCGCGTTGTGGGCGGTTGTGTTTGTCGTCGGTGCCACCGCCATGTTCCTGATCGGCAGCACGATGGGCAAGCGCGAGGCCCGGTCACAGAACCCCGCCGCGCCAGCGCCTGCTGCAGCACTCTCTTCGGCCGCTTCTGCCGGCCAGGCACTTCCTGTCGCTGAGCCGCTTGAATGGCCGCAGCGCAACGAAGCGAGCGAGGCGATCCAGCAGGCCTCTGCGGCTGTCGCAGCTCCCGCATCAAATGCCGAAGCGCCGAAGATTGCGCTTCCCAAGCAGGAAGCCGCAAAGCCCTCGCCTTCCCCAACGAAGTCCGTGCCGGCCATCGCAACCCCTGCGGTGCCTACCACCGCGCCGGCGAAGGTCGCGGCGCCCACGCCGCCCCGCCCTGCGGCTCCCCAGCAAGCCGCTCCTAACCGCGACATCAAACTGTTCTGAGAAAGCCGATGACCAGTACCCCTACCTTCAGTGTTCTGCGCGCCGGGATGAGCATCCACGGCGATCTCGTCTCGGAGGACGGCTTTACCTGTCTTGCGCTCGTGACCGGCAACGTAAGAGCCAGTCATGGCCTGCTCCACATTGGCCGGGGTGGTGTCGTCCACGGGGACGTTGAGGGTGAGCACATCGTTATCGACGGCACCGTGGAGGGTGATGTGAAGAGCCGTGCATCGCTCAAGATCAATGGCCGTGTGATCGGGCGCATCTTTTACGCGGGCACAATTCGCCTCGGTGAGAACGTCACGCTCGAAGGCAGCTCGATTACCCGGGTGCAGGCCGTCGGCTATGTCGGATCCCCCCAAAAGGAGGATGCCCCGCCGATCCGCATCGATGAGTCTCATTCGCCTAACGCGGCAGGCTGAGAAGGAACATGTTCCTTTCAAAAAATGCGAAAGCTACCGTCTGAGACTACTCTTTCAAACCAAAAAGCCCGGCAGAATTGCCGGGCTTTTTGTCAGTAGACGCGACGCAGGGTCATGATTTCCGCCTGCGTAAAGACATTGGGAAAGGTGATCCACGGATAATCAATGGCGTTTGCGGGATCACGGAAGGATACGTAAGGGAATTCGCCATCCAGTTGCACCCGGAAAATCCGTCGTACGCGGTCTCTGCTTCTGACCTCGTACACCACACCATGTATCAGATCAAAGACAATAGTGCCCTGCCTAAGTGCTACCGATGCTTGCGGGCTTTCCATATATCTCAGATCCATCCACGTGTCATAACTGACGTTCGTCGCGCGATCACGGGTCTGAGCAAGCCACATGGTGAACAATCCGGTGAACCGGTCCTTTCCAAAGCGGGTGACGTCAGTGGGTTGTGGTTGCATGAGTCGGTCCTGCGCTCGCGGCACCCTGTTCCCCGCAGTGCTACGGCAGGCGTACTCTCCCCGCAGCCTTGTCGTTGTTGCATCGTTCCCGCGAAACAACCAGCGCGGGTAACGGGAATAGAAATCAATAGAGAACATGGCAACGAGCAAAAGAAAAAAGCCCCGGCTAAGCCGGGGCTTTAAGACCCAAAACGACCACTCCAGTACCGGACAACGGCACTGGAGCGGAACGCTTGAGATTGATTAGAAGAATCGCTCCAGGTGGGTTTCCTCAGGAAAGATCGCCCACGAGTTCCAGAGCCGCATCCCACGCGCGCTGCTTGAGAACTGCACCCGCGCCAAACCATGCGGAGTGCAGGCGGTTACCCTCGTTACGGGCACGCTGCTGGTGGTCGACGTACTCCGTGACACTGTTCAGCAGCCCCCACGCAGTGCCGGAGGCCGATTGCAGCGAGGCGCCGCGCCCATTGCCTTCGAACAGGTTCATGACCGACTTGAAGCCTCGTTCATTCATCCTGTCCGTCGTCTGGGCACCGGGCTTGTCGGCCCACGCGTAAGTGAACAGACGCTGGAAGAAGCGCTCCGTTTCGACTTGCGTGACCTTGCGGTCCGCCAACTGCTGCATACTCGCCTTGAAGGTGTCCCACGACGAGATCGCGATGCCGAGTTCCTCCTTTACCGCCCGCGGATCGAACTGGCTGCGGTGCGGCACTTTCACGGCGCCACGATTGCGGCCAACGGCAATCTGCAACGTGTTGTTGCAGACGACTCGCACCGAGGTGAACTGGGCGGTCGTGGCCAGCGTGCCATCGCAAGCCGTGGCCAGCAGCAGATAGCCTCGGACTTCATCGCCGCCCGCGAGCGTCGCGGACTGTCCGGTGCGCGCGAGCGCCCAAAGTTTGCGGCCCTCTTTGAGCACGCCGGCGGTCTCCAGCTGGTAGCCGCCGACCTCCGTCAGGTCGCGATAGAAGCCCAGGATCTCTGCAGGCTGAACGACCTGATACTTCTTCGACACTGTTGACAACGGCTTCTTGTTGTCCGACCGGTAGAGCACCTTCTGCTCAGGGAACGACTGGATCGGATCCAGATCGTGCGAGCCGACCCGGAACATGACGTCGGTCTCCTCGATCTGCCAGTTCATGCCGGCAGCTTCAGCCCAGACGCCAATGGGTTGATTGGCTTCCAGACGATTGCCCAGGCCGTGCCAGGGGGTCGCGCCAACATAGGCCATGGTTTGAACGAGATGGGACATCGATTACTCCTAAATGGAATGGGCGAGCGCCGCCATAGGCGGCAACTCACGATGGAAATGAAGGAAAGGACGCTGAGCGGACGCTCGGATGGGGTGAAATGACGCGCGCCATCGCCTGCGGCGACAGACGTTGCGCCGAATGGCTACAGCAAAATTGCGTGCATAGGGGCGTAAAAAGCCCACGGAGCCGTCCCATCAGGGAGCAGTCCCTGTGGGAGGTTTCAAGAAGTGGCCAGCGTGCCGGCGTTGGGGTCGATGCGTCGGAAGACGCGGACAGACTGTGTTTGGACTGAATCTGTTTCAGTACGAACACCGCTCATCGGTGTAGACAAAGACTAGCGCGAGCATCCTCGCCGTGGCGGCATGAAAGCTCACCATTTCGATAGCTGTTTCGAAAGGAATCCCCCGGCCTAGGCCGGGGGGGAACATTAAACAGTCGCTGCCTGCTGAGAAAGCCGGGCGCGGGCATAAGCCAGCGTGCCGTCCTTCGCGCGAAGCGGTCGGGAGGCCCTATGCGACGGATTGTGAATCCAGTACCGCCGCGCAGCGCCCCGCGAACTTTCCTGCAACTGCGAGAAGCCGGCTGCGATGCAGAAATCGACGTACTCGCGCCCGTTCATCACCTGACCCGTCTCGATCTTGATCCGTGCGCACTCCGCTTGCTTGCGAGCATCTTCAAATTCGCGCGCTGCGCCCGCTTGTGCCTTCGCGATCGCTGCGTGGGATTCCCAGGCCGCCTGCTCGTCCGCCGAGAAGTTGCACATCTCGAAGATCCGCCGTCTGCGTTGCGAAGCAGTGCACTGGATCAGGTCCACGCCGATTACCTCACGCAATGCGCGCTTGGAGTCGACGTTCCAATCCTTCGCAGTGTCGAAGACATGCAGCAGCTGCGCCACGTTTCGCTCCAGTACCGCCAGCGCTACCTTGTTGGCCCAATCGAAACCCGCCGTTGCGCGTGCGTGCGCGGCGCGCCGGGAGATTTCGTCCAAGTGGCGTTGCGTGATGTGCATCGCTTCCCGATCGGCCGTCGCCCTGCGCATGGCTTCGGTGAACTGGCGCTCGGTGATCAGTTGGTGGATCCGCTGGGCAAGCGGCGATACCGCCGTCGCAGAATCGCCAATGGGCGCCCTGGGCGCCGCCACCGTATGCGGCGGCAGCACGCCGGCAGCGTACAGCGCGTCGTCGACTTGCACCGCCGTGGCGTTGGCCGGGAGATGGCGTACGATCCCAACGAGCTTCGGCGTGTTCCGATGGTCAATCGCCAGCTTTGCGTGCCGCATGACATTGCACAGCGCTTGGGTCTGGTCAGGCGTCAGCGCACCCCGCATTGACGGCACGGCGATCAGCGTGTGCATCCATTGCAGGTCGTGCCGGCCGTACCGCTCGTTGCCCCGGTACGTGTTCAGTACGCATTCGCGCAGCTTCTCGCCACGCAGCAACGCGTAGGCGACGTGCACCTCATGCCGGCAGTTGGGAATCTGGCCCGCTGCGTAAAGCGGCCCATTTGTCCCGTACCCGAATCGACGTTGAAATTCCGATTCGACGTAGGAAACCATGTCGAACGGCCCGGTGTCCTCGAACAAATCTTTCGTGTGAAAGAGTGGTCCCGCGTCAGCCTGGCCAAGCTCGATCACCTGTTCCGGGAAGTAGCCGAGGCGGCCTGCAACCATGACGGCCCCCCATGAGGCACGGCTCATCTCGTGGGGGCGCAGTACCTTGCCGTCGACGCGCACAATGAAACGGTCAACCTCGTCGATGATCTGCGCGAGGACCGACCTTGCGGTGCCCTCGGGCCTGACGCCGATAGTCCCAGCGGAAAGGCGCACCAATGGGATGGCACCGCGCTCGACGTGCCGTACAGTCGTCTCCTCGAGACGCGGCGGCGCCGTGCTTTCACGGTCCCCGTTGAGCAGATACAAGACACCGGCCAGCGTCGTCGCGGTCTCCGCGCGCTGGCCAAACGATACAACGTACATAGGAGCTCCTGAAGGGAGCGCCACCCCATCCGGGGACAGCGCCCAGGAATGGGTAGAAGGATTGTTCAGACAGGCTCGGCTGTCAGGCGCATGCGGCCGCCCTCGCCTTGCGGCAAGGCACCGAGGAGTGGATTCGTTCAACAGCTGCGAGCAGCTCGGGATCGACGATGCGCCAAACCTCGCCGCGGCCAAGGCCGACCTGGTTCCAGCGCCCTGTGGGCGCGAACTTGCCGGTGGCCAGCAGCGCCGCCTTGAGTTCGGCGGGCAGGTTCCAGTCGGCCGAAACGAGAATCTCGTCCGAAGCAAGATCGATATGGGGAACGTTCACGGTGAGGGTGCCGTATGGCATGCCGTCATCCGCGCACAGCAGCGTGAAGGCCGGCCGACGGTTTGTCGCGTAGACGCTCGTCTGCAGTTTCACGCCAGCGGGATAGCTGGCCAGGCCTGCGCCGTAGATGGTCTGATCCATGGGGAAACTCCGAAAAATGGGAGTCGCCCCACCGGGACGACGCCCGGATGGGGATAGAAAAGAAAAACGCACCTCAAGGGTGCGTTCAAGCGGTGAGCCGATGAATCGGCTCCTGAGAATGGAAGGCTAGTCCTTGTGGATGCGACGGCCGTTGCGGTCAGCCCACAGCATGTATGCCGCGATCAGCAAGCCCAGCAACAGTACATATGGTCCAAACATCACTTTTCTCCTTTAGAGAGGACAGCGCCCACGGCAAATAATACAACACCAAAGGCGAGAAGGCTCGCGCAGTTGACGACGGAGGTGGCGGTCCAGCCAGGAACGCCGGCACCATATCCGACTGCGCCTACAACGGCCGAGACCGACAACGTATGGCAATAGCGGCCGTGTTGCAGCCGCTGATCCTTCGTCGGCGCAACAACCGAGGATTTCAACTCGTGCAGGAACCCGGGACGCGTGCCGAGCAAACGATCAACCCGATAGACGCCACTGCTTTCGCGCACCAGCGGATACTCGAAGCCGCGCTCGACGAGCAGGAGGATGTGTTCATCGCCGTTACCGCCGATCTGCTCAACCAACGAGGCGATGCGAGCTGGCAGCGCAACAATGCCCTGGCTGCCTTCATAGCGTACCGAGCTGGAGACCTCGACACCGTTCGTAGAGCGAAATACGACTTTCGCAATTCGCGACATCGTTATCTCCTCAACCGCGCCGGCCAGCCACCACACGCAACGTGGTGACCAGGTCGGCATAGCCTTGATCGGTGGCGAGCGAAGCAACGCTGATCGAATTGTCGCGTCCCCCAGTCAGGTCGCTGCGGCCACGGCACGTCCGATAGGACATGCTCACGCCGCCCTCGGCGCCAGCGGGATGCTGGATTTCCACCAGCAATGAATCGGTTTGCAAGGCAAACACATCGACATCGCGGCGACGCTGGCGATGCTCCCGGATCGTGAAATCGCGCGGGCTCAAGGCCATGTCACCAGCGAAACCGCGCAAGATGCGGCAAGCATCTCGGCGGATCGCGTGGCAGGCTGCGGAGTCGGTCGGTTGGTGCCGACGGATAAAGGATTTGGGAAGTTTCATGGAAGTCCTCGATATGGACGGGACATCCCTTCCCTGCGGGACGAGTGTCCCAGCTGGGTTGGTGGTCCGGGCGATGCCGGACAGGGGTCGATGCGTCAGTGACGCGGGTGAAAGCGACTTGCCAAAGCCTAGGGGCTTGGGCAAGCCCTCTCGGGCTTGAAAGCTGCGATGTCAGGTGACATCGAGCATTTTGGTGATCGCGCGAACGAGATCCCAGCCATGCTGCTGGGACAACGTCTTGCCGGTCAGAAGCTTCTGCAGCGCTGTCGTGCGGTTTGGCGCATCACCGGCATAGCCTATGTGGTCGACATAGACGATCCAGCCTTCGGACGATCCTCTCTGCAGATAGACTGCCAGACGATCGCGTGCGCCGAGTTCCGGCCACGGCCGATCCGGCTTCGGGCCATACATTGCCTCGTTGTCATCTTCAGGAAAGTTGGCGGAATCAAGCCATTCCGGTTCCAATTCGGTACCGCGCAGGCTCGCGGCAAACTGCTCCACTACCTCGGCAATCGTTTTACCCTTAGTAAGGACAGGAGAGAATTTAGGGTGCGTATGTGCCACTGTCGGCATAAAAGGCTCCGATGGACGCACGAAGCCCCGCACGGGGTTCCGTGCGGGGAAGTGAAGGAATTTGGGGAACCGAGTGGAACCCAATCAACGAGTCAGACGATAGCCACCAGCGGCAGACACGAGGAACAACCGCTCGCCCGAGACGAACTGCTGGTCTGCGTCCTGCGTAACAACGACCTGGCGGCCGTCATCCTTGCGGACGATCACCTCCACGCCGTTGCGGCGGTTCATCTGGCTGGCAACCGTCTGTGCCAGAACGGCGGAGACGGTTCCCGACATGGCGCCGGCAATGTAGCGGCCGTTGCCACCACCGATGACTCGCGCACCGAGCAAACCGCCCACAACAGCCCCAACGACGCCGGGGATGCCGCTGTTGGCGGAGGTGTAGCCATCACTGTCAACGATCGCGACCGAACGGACACGGACGACGGTGACAGCCTCGACGCTACCGGTACGCAGCGCTTCCGAACTGCGATAGGCGTTCGGAGACGTCTGCTGGGCAGCGCAGCCGGCAAAAATGAAGCAGGAAAGGAAAAGCGAAGCGATACGCTTGAACATGATGGCCTCTGGAAAAGAAAAAGGGCCAACATGCCCACGGGCAGGAAGGCCCGTGGTGGCAGAAAATCAGATGTCCGGCTATACAACCGGAAGTGTCGATGCGTCTGAGACGCGGAAGGTGCTGCAATGTTAGCAGCACGTCGTCGTTTGGGAAAGTCCTGCACGATAGGAAGCTGCAACAACGCGAACCAGAGCGGGACCGGCAAACTGACATTCCTTGTCGAAATAAAAGGCGTGACGACAAGGTTGCGTGGTTCAGATGGTAAACAGCTGTTATGCAAACGCAGGTCAACTCATTAGTGCGCTATCAGAATCCATAATTCGTACGCTAGCGCACCGACTGTAAGATTGTTCTGAAGAAAACATCAAGAAGGCATTGGAAGAACCAGTTACCGTGGCCGTCGCGTTGCGGTGCTCGACAAAATCCACAAACAAATAAGAGGCACGCCATGGGAAGTGAAGCCAGCGCCGAGACCCATACTGTGAGTCCTGAAGAAATTGCGAAACTTTGGATGAGCGAAAACGCGGTAGTGAACCAGAAGACTAATTATCTGCTTACCGCCACCGCGTTTTTATCGGCAGTGTTTGGTGTCGCGCTGGTCGAAGGCGCTAGCGTCCGGCCCGCAGCCTATGTCGTAGTTGTGTGTGGCATCATTTTTACAAGTCTGATGCTGTCCTCCATTACGCGTACCTGTGTTTATCGAGAGCATCTGCGCAAGGCTTTGACCAGCCGCTCAAATGACTACCGGCGCCTACTCACGCCGGAAGACTTTCCCTTGTACGCAATAAGGTCGTCGGTGGTATTAAAGCTGCTGCCGGGTGTACTCCTTGTAGTTTGGGTAGTTCTCTTGGTACATCTCGTCAGTCTCGATATGCGCCACTAAGCCTTACCCAAGGTAACCCCATTCCTATTTTGTAGGGAAGCAAATGGCGAAGGGCGAAAAAAACACCCCCGAAAGCTCGGGGGTGGCTGTCTAAACAGAGGCGAGCGGGCGGGCCTTGCCGCGCGATTTCGACGCGCCGGGCGCGTAACCAAATCGCGCCCAGGCCGCCGGGTCGACAGGCAGCGCCGTGGTGCGGCCGACAGCCAGGTTCACGAAACTGCCGCAGTACGTCAGCGTGCCCGTGCGGAACAGCGTCCAGAGCAGGTTGTAGGCTTGCACCGCAATCGCCTGGTTGATGACCAACGACTGCTTCTGCAGTGCATCAGCCATCGAGCAGGACGGCGCGGTATCAACCTTGTCGCCTTTCGGGTCCATGAGCTCCGGATACAAGTCGCCCACGTGAGGCAACCGTTGCCCGGCCTTGCCACGGACCTGACCCAGGATTACCTGACCACTATCGGACTCGTTGCCGCAGTCCAGATAGTAGCCGCCGGTGCCCCGCTTCATCGCCCCAAGGATCGCCTTGCGGGCGCGCCGCGTGTCAACGCAGCCGATCACCATGTCGCAGACGAAGCGATCATCGCTGCCAACCTTTCGGGTCTGCACTTCCCAGCGTGTCCCCATCAGATTGTTGAGCCGGTTCACGATCAACGAGGCCTTGTACTGGCCCACGTCGACGGGATAAAAGCCCTGGCGGCCGACATTGGTCTCGCTGACCGTGTCGTCATCGTAGACTGTGCAGTCAATGCCGCCGGGGTGGCCCAGCTCGAGCATGGCATGGTGCAGCCGCGCCAGATTTGGCAGCAACGCGCTGCCGGTACCACCGGCACCGACAACCGCCACCTTCCAGGCCCGGCTCATCATGCCAGCGGGGATACGGTGCTCGAAGGTCATGCCAGCACCTCCTCGCGCGCCGCCGCATACCATTCGCTGGGCACTTTCTCGACGGTCTCGAAGATTCCCTTGGCACAGAGCCGCAGCGCCATGGAGGGCGTCATGGCCGCACAGTTGCCGATCACAAACGCGAACTTCACGTCATGGCAATCGTCCGCGTCATCCGTTGCGGAGAAGAAGGCCGGATGGCACCCGTGCGAATGGCAGTCAACCACCAGCACGTCGTCACCGGCCAGAACGGGGCGCTCATACTTCAGGTGCCCGCCGCTGTGCTCCAGGATACTCACCGGGATCAGCCGGAACGCCGCGCTAGCGGCATTCCAGACGATCCAGGCGCCGGTTTCCTTCGGATGCGCGGCCCGCGCCATCGCGGCAAACTCGCCGATCAGATGAGCCGGTACGCGCCCGCAGTGCAGTTCGGTGGCTGCCTCCGCCTCACCATACGGAATAGCTGTGCGATGCTGGAAAGCGCCGAGCCGTCGCACCACGCGAAGCCAAGGCCGCGCGATCTCCAGGAAGATGCCGTTGGCTGCAATGAGCAGACGCTCACCGGGCCTCTCCATCGCAGCAAGGGGGCCGTGACGCGGCACCATGACCGACGGAAAGGACTGCTGCAGGGCAATGTCTGCAAGATGCATGATTACTTCTCCAGTTTGCCGGCGATCAGATCAGCCAGCGTGGATTGCATGGGGACGAGGATGTCCTTCGGATAGTCAGTGAACCGACCGTCGAGCATGTCCTTCCAGAAGGCGAAGGCGCCGTGTTCATACGCGACGCGCTTTCCACCGTGATTGGGGTGGGTGAAGGCCGAATTGAAGAAGCCGGCTTCCCATCCATCGATCGAGGCAACGTCGATCTGCTTCGGAACGTGAGCCGAGCCAATGCAAATCTTCCCGTGGTCCCACGTGTTGAAGTACGGCGGCTCGAACAAGGCACTACCCGGCACCGGCCGTTCGTCGCCTTGCAGCGCGAAGACGGCGAAACCGGACTGCGATGCCTGAAACACCAGACCCGGGTGGGGAACCACGGCGGTACGCTTGCCCAACTCCTTGCATGAGAAGAAGACGCGACGCATCGCGGGCGGACACCACCACGTCACCGCACTAGGGCTGATCGACAGCACGTTAGGGGTAAGAAACTCTCCCTTCGGCAGGGCATGCTCCGCGACCTCGCGGACGGCGTGAATCAATGCCATCCGGTTCAGCGGCACGCCAGCGCCAAGTACGGGACGCCCAGCGGTGTCAGGTTCAATACGATGGGCGGTAGCGTAGGAAAACTGCCCCGGGCCCGTCCCATAAAGCAAAATGGCCCCTTGGAGGGCCACGTCATGCGACCGCGACGCGGTCTGGATAATGGCCATGTGGCCCTCCTAGTCAGAAATGAGTGTGAGAACGCGGTCCAACGCCGCGATAATCTTGAGCATGCCGCCGAGATCCTTGAACTGCTGGTGGATAGCGGATCGTTCAGCGGCAATGGGTATGAAGCACTGGTACAGCGTTGCTTCGCCACCCGAATTGATGCCCTGGTAGTAATCGTCCAGCAGTTCGCCTACGTAGTCGCACTCTTTGAAGGCAACCGTTGCCCCTGCATAGGCCGGCTCGGCCCATTGCGACTCCGCAATCGCTGACCGCTCCCCGTTCCGGTTCAGGGCCAGCCGGAGTTCGGCCAACGCGGAGCACAGTTCTTTGATCCAGCCAGCGTGCGCACGAGACAGTTCATGGAGTTTCCGGTTACCGAAGGCACGCAGCCGGCGCGACTCTGGGCCACGGTGGAAGAACCCCGGCAACACATCGTCAGGCGCGAGTTCTGGTCTGACGACCGAGGGCAGATACCGTTCGACATCGGCTTCGTCCATGCCGCAGTTATCGCGCAAGAACTGCTTCGCATCGTTGTCGTCGGTAAGCGTGCTGTCCCATTCCCAATGCCACCGGGCAAAGAGGTCCAGGAGCACCTCCGGCGTGCGCAGGAATAATGATTTCGCGCTCGCCTCATTGATCAGCGACATCGCGGTATAGAGCAGGTGTGGATGCGCAGCCCGTAAGGCGTTCGCCCGCTCATCGCCTATGTAATAGATCTCGTCGCCAGGGAGATCGATCGCCAAGTACAGTGGCGCATCGATTTGGTCGTCCCAGCCAAACTGCATCAACTGATCCTGCGCCGCGCCGATATCGATCAGCGAGAAACTGAAGTCCAGCCGCTGACACCTGGGCATACGCGCACCGAGCCATGCGAACATGGCCTGCGCGAACGCATCGCCAGCACCGCTTGGGTTCGATACATCGCTTGCGCGCAACACGCCCGCACCAAACTGCGCGCGGACGACTTCCACCAGGTCCACCTCGTCCCCAAATGACAGTCGTGCCCGGGCGGGTACGACTTGGGGGACGGTGGGAAGCGTCAGAAAATCATGGACAGGTCGACGTTTGGCAACGGGATGCTGTCGCGCAGGCGCCCAGCTGGGTTGTCCTGCATCGACCGCTGGAACAAACGAGCGAGGGTCGAACAGCATTGTTGAGTCTCCTCAGAATGTAAAAAAACCGCCCTTTCGGGCGGCTCCGTGCTTGCGGCAAACTGGTTTGTGGCCAGCGCCTTCATCAGGTCAGACTTGCGCATGCGCGCCCTTGGCGCCAGCGGCGCGCACGAACGTGAAACGGGCCACACCGTCCTTCACCTCCGGGCCGTCCACCGCTGCGGTGTTGAGCTCAGGGTATTGGGCGGAGTAGACGTCGCGCACCTGCTCCGGCGAGAACTGCGGACTCACGTCCGGCAGCGTCATGCCGTTGTAGGAAAACTCGCGCTTGAGCTTCGTGACTTCGAGTGCCATGACGAGTCTCCCTTAGAGCAGCGAAGCGAGATCGGTTCCCGCACTGGCCGAGGCGCCGGCGTCGGCTTTCGCCTCTACCTTGGTGTCCGCCGCCGGGACATCATCATCGTCATCGTCCGAATCGCTGGACGGGGCAGCGCTCGAGGGCGACGCGGCCTTGGCCAGCGCCTTCGTTGCCTTGGACGACTGGGTCGTCTTCGCCGCATCCAGGATGGACTTGGTGGCCTCCGCCTGCTCCGCGAGCGAGCGGTGCGCATCCGTCACGGCCGTGATGGCCACGGCGAACTCCGCATCCAACTCCGCCGGCGTCGCCGTGAGCGACACGGGAGTGGTCAGGGCGGCGTCGGCAGCATTCTTAATGACAGGCATGACCACGACAGACATGGCGTCGCCAGTCATGGACAGGGTGATGACGACCTTGTCGGTCGCGCGCACCAAGGGTGCAAGTTCAGTGAACATAGGTGAAATCTCTTGGGGAAAGGAGAAGGACAGAGGGCGCCGTTGGCGCCCTCCGATGGGTGAATGACTAGTAGTGCAGGACCTTCGGCACCTTGCCGGTGTAGTCGAAGTCCTTCACCGCCAACAGGCCGGCGATGACGTCCGGCTTGGGCTTGTTGAACAGCTTGGCAAAGTTGTCACCGAGCGCCTTGCGAATGCCCAGCTCGTCGGCGAGAACCTTCATCTCCGACTTCGTGAGCATTTCCAGGAAGTCCTGCGCTTGCTGGAGGTTCCAGTGGGCGCGCAGATCCAGCTTGTGGTAACGGCAAAGCTCGCGGAGATTGTTCACCTCCATGCCATCGACAGCCGCAACGGTCAGCCCGATCGTCAGTTGCTGTCGCTTCTGGCCGTCGAGTGCGTGCACGGCCGTCAGACAACCCTGCAGCGAAGACGAAGACTTCTGCTCGGTCAGCTTCTCGAAGAACTTGCCCATCACATCCCCGGCGATGTTGCGCGCCAGGCCGTTCAGAGCAACGGCAAGAAGGTACGAGTTCGCCTGTTCGGCGTTCTGCGCGACTTCCTTGCGCAGCGCCTTGCGCCACAGCGCGGTCCGGTAGCCCTTCACTTTTTCCGACTCGCTGATGGCCGTCACCGGCTTCTCAGCCGCGGCGGACGATTGGTCACCCTTCTTCGCGGGCGCCGCCTTGTCACCTGCGGCCGTTTTGGCTGCTGGTGCCTTGGCGGCGTCCTTCTCGGCCTTGATCCGCGCGGCAACCTTTTGCTGGTTGCATACGGTATCGAAGCACTGGCCGCTGTAGACCCTGCCCATGGAATCCGGCAGGCCGCTGACGGCGGCGCCGAAGTTCTGGCAGGCGTGGCAGGCTTTCGCCTGGTCCTCGCCCACGCCGGTGGGTCCCTCGACCTTCAACTGGATCCGGGTGTGGTTGTCGCCCGGCTTGATGATGCGCACGATCGGATACTCGTCCTTGAGCCCGTAGGCGATGCCTTCGAGCTTTTTGGTGAGTTTCCCTTCGTAGCACGCACGGTTGGTGCAGTTGCCGGTTGCGATGGCCTCGCCGAACATCTCCGTTTGCAACGAAGAGTTGTGCGGGCATGCCGCGCACTCGGTCTTGTCGAAGATGGCGGACTCGAGACTGCACGCGGCCGCCTCGATCGTCTTCTTCAGTTCCGCAATGGGCTTCTTCTCGCTGATGATGACCGGCAGGAGCTTGTCCTGCTTGTCCTTGGCGAGCGTGGCCAGCAGTTCGGCGTGCCCGAGCTGGATGGTACGGGTGTTGAGCGCATCCAGAACGGATTCGCTGCAGTTCATCAACGCCAGGCGTTTGTCGAGCGTCGAGCGCGACCAGCCAAGCTGGCGGGCCGCTTCGTCGCGGTCGCCCTGGAGCTGGCCGACGATCAGGGATGCTTGCACGGCCTCCTCGGAAGGAGCCATGTCGGCACGCTGGATGTTCTCGATCAGCGCCTTGCGGTCGGCTTCGGCATCGGTCATCACCTGGATGTTGACCGGGATCTGATATCCATCGCCATGGGCGGCCAAAGCGGCACGGTAGCGGCGTTCACCGGCTACAAGTTCGTACGCGCGGCCATCCTCATCGTCCTCGATGGGACGGATCAGAACAGGCTGGATGACACCGTCCATGCGAACGGATTCAGTCAGTTCAGCCATCTTGGCAGGATCGAAGTACTTGCGCGGATTGCGGCCAGGACGGATGCTGCCAATAACAACGGTAGGGTTTTGCATTGTGGGTTCTCGCGGAAATGGGGAACCCGTTGCCGCACCGGGAACGTGGTTCCCGATGGGATGAAGAGCGGTGGACTACGCCGCAGAGGCGTTACACCGGTACTGCAGAAGCTGGCACCTTGCGGTGCGGGGTCGATGCGTCAGGGACGCGGAATGTGCCGTGAGGATATACGAAAACCCGTCACCGCATCAAGGCCCTGTGACCGTGGGCAGCCCCTCAACGCGCAGAGCCGGCATCCAAGTCCCCGGACCCGGCGAGCGCAGCACGGTACCGCGCGCTGTAACCCGTTGGCCTGCGACCTTCCGCGCATCTCCCATGGAAATGCCAGATATCTCCCATGTCACCAGGTTGTCGGCCTGCAGGAGAACCACAGGAAAGGAATCATTGCCCTTGATGTGGATCTCGCCCGTCAAAGACACTATGGAGCCGATGGCAGGGGCTGCCGGCGCCGCCGTGGCGCATCCGGCTAGCACTGCAACCGCGGCAAATGGAACGATCAGGTTCTTCACCTCTCTACCCTCCCCACGAAAGGAGGGGCAGTTTCCCGCCCCTCCTCTGTTTACTGGATTACGACCGACAGGGTCGTGCCGGCCGGCACTTTCACCGTTTCGCTGTAGACGCCAATTCACGGTCTTGCGCACCATAGGCGCGTATGCCTGGCAAAGTGGACGGCACCGACTGGGTCAGCGTGGGGGCCGCCACCAGCGTCTGCAGGCCAGCTATCCTTGTGAATCTCGACGTCGCCTGCCGGCCATGAACGGTCCTTGGCCCACACTCGCATTCGTAAAACGAATGTCCGCTCCGCTCTTGGTAAGAGCCCCCCACTTCTGCGCCGTCTCGCGCGGTCCCACTTAGCCGGCGCGCTCAAAGTCGGCTGGTCACCACACAAGTTGTCCCCCGCCCCAAGGCCATTACGAAGAGACGTCTGGATGGGCTGGCACCGTGAACTGAAAGATCGCGCCGCGGGGAACGTTCGCGCTCGCCCACAATCGGCCGCCGTGTGATTCGATGATCGAACGGCAGATGGACAGCCCCATCCCCAGGCCGGCGGGCTTTGTCGTGTAGAAGGGGGCGAACACGCACTCGGGGTCGCTTGGCGCGAAGCCGGGGCCCGAATCGCTCACGGCCACGAGCGCGCAGTTTGCGTCCGCTTTTCCCGAAGTGATCAGCAGCTCCCGGGCACCACCGTTGTCACCGTCCATCGCTTCCATCGCGTTGATTAGCAAGTTGAGTAGGACTTGTTGCAACTGCACCCGATCTCCTTGAATGGGCGGTAGTGGGTCCTCGAAGTGGGTTCGCACCGTGGCGCCGTGCTTCCGTGCTTCGCCACGGGTGAGCTCGACCACCTCGCAGATTGCCTGGTTGATGTCCAACGGCTCCCTTCGTGGCGGCGCCTTCTTGACCAGTTCACGGATGCGGCCAATGATGTCCACGGCCCGATTGCCATCCTTGATGATACGGCCCAATATCTCCCCGACCTCGTCGACATTGGGAGGCTGGGCGTTCAGCCACCGCCGCGCTGCGTGGGCATTGGTCACTGTCGCGGCGACCGGCTGCTTGATTTCGTGCGCAATCGAGGCCCCGAGATGCCCTATCGTCGCGACACGGTTCGCATGTGCCAGTTCCGTCTGCGCTTCGCGATAGCGTCGCTCGCCCTCACGGATGCTTTCCTCTGCCTGCTTGCGCTCGCTCAGGTCGAGCACGAAGGCGACGCCATCCTTTCGCCCGGTTTCGAAGGTGGCCGCACCGATCAGGACCGGCACGCGACTGCCGTCCTTCCTGACAAACTCTTTCTCGAACGGCGGCGCGCTTCCCATCTCCCTGATCTCTTGCAGTACACGCTCGTCGCTCTCACGCCATTCCAGCGGCGTCAGATCCGTCCAGCGTACTCCCCCTGCAACCAGATCGTCGCGTGCATAGCCCACCATGCGAAGAAACGCGTCATTGGCCTCGAGAACGTCCCCCTCCACCGTCCAGACCACGATCCCGATGATGTCGGCGTCAACGAGACGTCGGATCTTCGCTTCGCGTCCCACTAGCTCGTGGTACAGGTGGGCATTTTCCAGCGCAATTGCGGCCTGCGAAGCCACCAGCCGCAGTATCGCAATGCGGGCGGGCGTGAACGCGCGGGTCGTAAGATTGTTTTCGAGGTAGAGCGCACCAGTGAGCCTCGCCTGGTTCACCAGCGGCAAGCAGAGAACGGAACGGGTGCGATGCTGGCCAATGTAAGGATCGGCTGCAAACGAGGCGTCGGCCACGGCATCGTCGAGGATCACACTCTCCCGAGTCCGCAGGACGTAGTAGAGGACGGACTCTGGCAGCACCGCCTCGGTCACGGCGTCGTCATGGAGATGCACGACGACATTGTCGCCGTCAATCGTCGCCTCTGCGGTGACCCGCTGCTCACCGCCATCCGGCAGGATCAATACACCGCGTTCGGCACCTGCCTGTTCAATCGCCGTACGCATAACCATCTCGATCAGCTTTTCCAGGACGATCTCACCGGAGACCATCTGCGACACCTTGATCACGGTTGCGAGGTCGAGGCGCTCGACCGACGTCGCGATCGTGCCCGTGGGGCCGGGCGAGACCGCTTCCGTTCTGAGGTGCGGATGCATCTGTTCGAGTTGCCGCGCCTTCCCGTCGGCTCGCCAACGCAAATAGCAGTAGCGCGCGTTGTGCAAGTAGGTCTCTGCGATGACCTCGAACTCGCGCGCCGCGTAGAATCGCGCAGCGAGCTCGTTGGCGATGGCTTCGACGTGTACGAAGCCGTTTGCTCGCGCCGAACGGATCGCCAGTTCGTAAAGGCGCATCGCATCAAGATCGCGGCCTTCGATCCGGGCAATCTCCGCGCCCACCAGCGCGGCGCGGTTCTCGAAATTCTCCGGGCAATGCCCCGCCCAGACCGTGAGTTGTCCGTGATGCGCTGTCAGGGCCGACAAGTGCTGTTGCCGCGTATCGCCGGATGTGGCATCGGCGCAAGCGGCATGGGACAGCGCCCCGTAGAAATAGTATTCGGCTTCCTCGAAGAACGAGGCCGTGGTCCACAGCAGCCCTTTTGCCTTCGCGGCGGCATCCATGGCAGCCGTGTGATCGCCGGCGATACAGCGCGCCTGAAGTTTCCGGATCCAGTACCAGCACGCCGCGATCGCCAGGTCCGGATTTTCCGAGAAACGCCGCTCGATCCGCGATTCATCAAACTGCGCATCGTCAAGGCAACCAAATTCTGGTGTGAGTCCCCGAAGCGTCCGCATCAGCGCAACCTGCGTGGCGATAATGTCAATGGCAAGTCCGAAGCGCGATTTCTCGGCGAACGCGAGGCCGTGCTCGGCTTCGCTCAGCGCCTCGTACAGCGACTCGCCGGAGAAGATCAGGTTCGAATTCAGATCGTTGCGCGTGTAGGCTGCATACTGAAGATCGCCGACGCGGTTCGCCGCGTCAAAGGCGCGGCGCTGCAGATCCCGGCAAGCCCCCACGTGTTTCATCCAAGGCACGACAAACAGCGCGAAGCAAACAAATGTCCTCGCTTCGAGCCGCTTTAGTCCGCGCTGTTCGACAAGGTCGTAACCTAGCTGGCCGAATCGGAACCCTGCCTTGTAGTCGCCGAAATGCGGCCCTGCAATACGAATGAGGATGACGTAGGCGAAGCAGGACGCATCGCAATTGCCGTGCTCCAGGCTCAGGCTGACCGCCTTGCAGATTGTCAGGGAAGCCAGGTTTTCATCGGTATACAAGGCCGGCGTCCAGAGCTTCATCAGGACGTCGACGGTGGCCAGGGACGCGGCGTCCTCCATCATCGGCAAATCGATAAGCGCTTCGATTTCCCGATTGCCAAGCACGGACCCAATGCGCTCGTATTCGCGCCGCACCTCTTCGCCCTCCGGATGGGGTGACCAATCGATGTCGAAATGTCGGAGGCAATTGAGACCGACGTTGATCGCGCGGCTGCTCTGATCGAGAACCAGGCAGACATCCATATGCAAGCAGGCAACAATGGCTTGTTCGACGGTTGTCGTGGCGTGCCCCGACAGTGCCGCCAAGTGCGCGTCCGCGACCGAAAGCTCGCCGGTCAGGAATGTGCATTCGGCCCGGTTCAACTCCAACGCGAAGAGCATCTCGTGCTGGCGGCCCCAGCTACCCTCCCCCAATAGCGCCACGCCGATATTGAGATAAGTGAGCGCCGAAGCATAGGCCGTGGAACCCTTGGCACGCGTCCCCGCTATCAGGTTGAGCGCGGCGAGCTGGTCCCGTTCCGCTTGCTCCGTGATCAGCGCGGCGCCGCGGTTGAGCTGATTGACGATCTCGAAGATCGCGGCGTCCCGCTTTTCGGCGGGCGTTTGCGCGACCAACAAGCGACCGATCCGGAGATGAACCTCCGCGCGCATCGCTTTCGGAATCAGGGAATAGGCGGCTTCCTGCACCCGGTCGTGAATGAACCGGTACGCGCCCTCCTGACGCTCGACCAGTTCCTGGCGGACGGCCTCCCAGAGCACCGCATGGACCTGCTTCTCTGGTATCGCAAGCACGGTGGACAACATCGTGATCTCGGCGATGTTGCCGAGGCAGGCCAACTGCTGCAACGCCTGCTGTGTCTCGCTTGGCAGACGGCTCAGTTTGCCCACCATCAGATCCACGACGTTGTCGGTGTAGCCCTTGGCGTGAATGCGATCGAGATGCCAGGACCAGGCCATCGTCTCATGATCGAGGTGGAACAGGCGCTCTTCGGCGAGCGCGTAGAGAAACTGAATCACGAAAAACGGATTGCCGGCCGTCTTCTCGTGCACCAGCTGCGCCAGCGGTACAACGTCTGTGGTGGCGCAGCACACGGCATCCGCAATCAGCTGCCCAAGGTGGTCACGGCCAAGCGGCGCCAGGGTGATCTCCTCCACCTTTCCGCCAGCGCTCCTGATCGCTTGCAGCTTGTGCGTCAACGGATGCGCGGCATCCACTTCATTGTCCCGATAGGCGCCGATCACCATCAGGTGCTGCAAGTCCGACCGGGTCAGCACATCCTCCAGCAAGTCGAGTGTCGCCGTATCGAGCCATTGAAGATCATCCAGGAAGAGTGCCAGCGGATGCGCCGGCCGGGCGAAGACACCAATGAATCGTTGGAACACGAGCTGAAAGCGGCGTTGCGCCTGCTGCGGCTCCAGCTCCGGCACCGGCGGCTGCTCTCCGATGATCAGCTTCAGTTCGGGAATGAGATCGGTCATGAGCCGTGCGTTCGGCTCCAGGGCTTCCAGCAGCGCGTCGCGCCAGCTCGCCAGTTCGGCGTCCCGCTTGCCAAGCAGCGGCCGCACCAGGCTCTGGAAAGCCTGCACCAGGGTCGAGTAAGGAATGTCGCGCTTGTATTGGTCGAACTTGCCGGCGGCAAAGAGCCCCCGTGACGACACCAGTCCCTTGTGCAACTCATTGACGACGGCGGTCTTGCCGATGCCGGAGTAACCCGAGACCAGCACGAGTTCCGGTGCGCCGCGCGCGACCACACGCTCAAAGGCCGCCAGCAAGGTGTCGACCTCGCGCTCCCGGCCGTACAGCTTCTCGGGAATCACCAGACGGTCCGGCGTGTCGTGCTCGCCAAGCGGGAACGCATCGACCCGGCCATGGCGCTCCCACGCAGTCAGGCAGCGTCGCAGATCCTGTTCGACGCCAGCCGCAGTCTGGTAGCGCTCCTCCGCCGTCTTGGCGAGCAGCTTCATGACGATCTGGCAGAGCGGGGCCGGTATCGACGTCAGGCGCTCGCTCGGCGGCACCGGCTTTCGGGCGATATGGCAGTGCACCCATTCCATCGGCTCCGTCGCCGAAAACGGCAGGACGCCGGTGAGCATCTGATAGAGCACGACGCCGAGCGAGTAGAGGTCGCTGCGCGAATCGATGGAGCGATTCATCCGTCCGGTCTGTTCGGGCGCCATGTAGGCGAGCGTGCCGGCAATCGTTTCGGGCGGTTTGGGGGCCTGATGTTCGCGCGGCAACCGGGAGGCGATGCCGAAGCCGGTAAGTCGCGCCCTTCCGTCCGTGACATTCACGAGGATATGGGCAGGCTTGAAGTCCTTGTGCACGAGGCCACGCTGATGGAGCTGCCCCAGCGCCGCCGCGATGCCGGCGGCGAAGCGCAAGGCGCTTTCGACCTCCATGGGCGCGCCGAGCAGCCGCTCCAGCGGCTCACCGCCCGGGTCTTCCAGCACCAACACGGTCCGCCCCTCTTCGCGCAAAAGCGCTAATGGCCGTACCGCCCAGGCGCTATCGAGTTCATCCTTCAGTCTGAATTCGTGAGCGAGGCGGTCGAGGCTGGCGGACGACGGATGGTCGGCGGCGGGCCGCACAGTCAGGACGTTGCCGACGCCGCCTTTGTCTGAGCGGCGCCCTCGACAGAGCACGTGCTCTCCGTCCTCGCACAGAATATGAAGGCTCAGACTGTTACGCATCGGCGCTGAAACCAAGCGAAAGGTTCATCTTGCTCGCCGCAGCCTGCCATCGTCCTGTAACGAGAACGCCGCATTCGTCCCAGCGAGGAGACAGAAGTGCTCGTCCAGGATTACGGCACGGCGAGTCCGCAGCATCGAAACGGCCACACTATGACCTTCCTAGAATAGGCGAAAAAGATGCGCTGCGTGCCTGTCTACTCATGCATGGCAGTGCCGCCAACCCGTCAGTTGTGAGCGCGGGACGCCCGCGTCAAGGGTCGCTCCGGAAGAGCGACCGGAGATGGAGTATAAGCGGACCCTCGATCTCACCGCCCCGGACGTCTCAGAAGGCGTGCGACGCTCGAGGAGGATGTCCGCACGACGAAGGAGACCGCGCCTGCCGCACAGCTCGGCTTACCCACCCAATTGACAGGACTACAGAGAATGCGCGAAACAACCTGCAATGTGCAGCCGGTTACCGCCAACCCTGGCAAAGTAGGTTCTGGCGAGCTCGCGGCCTCCCCGCTACCCCGTGCGCGTGGGTGACGTCGATGTCGTGCTGATCAGCGATGGCATTCTGCCGCTGCCGGCCTCAACCATGTCCACCAACGTGAGCCGATCGGACCGCAACGAATGGTTCGATAGCTGCTTCCTGCGACGCGACATGTTCGACTGGGCGCTGAATATCGCGCTCGTGTGCAGCGGCGAACGCCTGATCCTGATCGATTCTGGCGTAGGCGTCGGATTCGAATACTTCACGCGCGCCGGTGGGTCGGTGATGCGCCTGGAATCGGCTGGTATTGACTTCAGCAAGACAGTGATGCCGGAAACAGTCCCTCCCGCCCTCCGCAAGGCTGCCGGAAAGTTCGCGGAACTCTACAGCGAAGACATCGTGCAGCTCGATCAGACCGTCGAGGTCGCAGCTGGCATGTCGGGGCGCGTGTGGGTGGCCACACGCCGGGGCACTGCGTCGTGGACGCCGCATCAAACGGCGAGAAGCTGACGTTCGTAGGCGACGCCATTTTCGAAGTCCGCTTCGACAATCCCGAATGGCAAAATGGCTTCGAGCACGCTCCTGAAGCGGCTGTGGACGTCCGTATCGCGCTGCTCACCGAAGCCGCTGAAGCCGGCGCCCTGCTGGCCGCAGCGCATGTGGCGTTCCCGTCCATCGGTCACATTGCAAAAAAGCAGTAAAGGCTTCCGCTTCGTGCCGGTGCTGTGGGATTACTGATTGATGCTCGACTATTTACCATAGTGGCATAGATTGCACTGACGATTGTCGAGAAGCCGCCGCGAGTTCACAAGACTCGCGGCGGCTTTTTGTAAACGATCACCTGACTTGCAAGACGACGGCTCAGGCGGCCTGGCGTCGCGTAAGTGTGGGCACGACAGCATCCGTCAGTTGCCTCCCGGTCTGGAATCCCACGTGCGCGGTGGAGTGGTACTGCCTCGAGGAGGCTCGCGTGACAATGGCCAATCAGCCGTCTCGCATGAGTATTTCTCCGGTATGAGGGATGCGAAACAGATCTTTGTCGATCAACTCGACAAGTTCGCCGCTAGACAGGCGCCAATTCTTGGCGCCCGGATAGATGCGCAGGCCTCTTGGGGTCATCACTGACGTGAAGTAGCGACATTCAAGCACAAGGACGGATTGGTCGTCGTCGCCAACGCAAGTTAGTCGCTGCACCACCTTGTTGCCGCAGCGTGGGCCGGCCGTGGGATGTCGGACCGTGAAGGCCATGTTCCAAAACTCGTTGAGCGGAAAGTCGATGTGGCGCATCAGTGAAGCCCTGCGCGGCCGCAGGCGTCTTCAGATGATAGCCCGGCGGCCGGCGCGGCGACACGTCATTCCGCGGCAGGCGTTCCGAGCTTGGCGACGACCTCGTCGGTCGTCCACAGCGCGTTGGCGATGTAGCGGAAGTTGATCAGCGCGCTAAGGTTGCCATCCCCCTCAGGCAGCTTCGGGCCCGCGACGGCATCACGCACGATGGCCACCTCGAAGCCTTCCTCCAAGAACTGGCGCAGGTGCGATTCGACGCACAGGTTTGCCAGCATCCCGGTCAGGATGACCTGGGTGACGCCCTGCTTGCGAAGCTGCAGCGAGAGATCGTTGGCCTGCGGGCCGTAGAGCTTGTGGGGCGAGGCGATGATGGTCTGGCCATCCTCGATGTAAGGCTTGAATTCCGGCATGAAGTCCGCGCCGGAGCCGCGGAAGCCTTCCAAGCTGAGGGGACTGGGCCGGTCGAAGATCTTGATTTTGTGCTGGAAGAGCTCGGCGGGACCCTGGAACTTCCAGCGATGATCTTGCGGATAGTAGTAGTGAGGCGAGATCGCGACGACGATACCGGCCATCTTCGAGGCCTCGAACAGGCGTATCAGATTCGGTACGATACGTTTCTCAGTGACGGCTTCGCCCACGGCGGACCAGGCGGCACCCTTCGGGCTCATGAAGTCGATCTGCGGATCGATCACTACCAACGCGGTGCGCTGCAGGTCGAGGGTCATCTTGGGAATGGGCATCGCCGGCTGGGCCGGGTCGGTGTACTGCGCCAGATTTGATGGATCCGGATGTGCCGTGGCCGCTGTAATGCTTGCCACGGTAATTGCGAGTGCGGTCGCCCAACGACGGGCAGAGCGGACAGCGCATCGGTGCTCACGGCTCTTGAACAGTTCCGACGACTGCTTCATGTTGTTGCTGCGCTGGGTCATTGTGGCTCCTGGAATTCAGTTGAGAAGACGCACGTCGCTGAGGACCTTGAGTAGATGCATCAATGACTGACGTGTTACGTTGAATACTACGTAGCGATGTTCGTAGGCACTAGACGCCCGTAGAACACCAGTACGTTGTCCTCAGGACACCAAACCCCCTCAGCTTGAGTCGGATCAAACCGGCTGTCGCCCTGCCGCACCACCATGCATTGGACCAGTGACGTCACACAATCGTACGCCCGCCGTCCGCGGAGCACAAGCCTTGATCGATCGCCTGTATCCGCTAACCTTTGGAGGACGGTATGGCTAGGGGTAACTGCTCATGTCAGTGCTTCGCGAACTCTGAGTCACTTTGCAATCACATGATTCCGTGGCTCGGACGGCCTTGTAGGCAATCTGTCAGTGACGCGCATGGCCACTTGCACTTGCATTAGGAGTCCAGCTCATGCCCAATCTTGAAGCCCATGATCTCGCGCGGATTCAGTTTGGCTTTACCATATCGTTCCATATCATCTTTCCCGCGATCACGATCGGGATGGCGTCTTACCTGGCCGTGCTGGAAGGGTGCTGGCTGCGAACCGGCAACACCGTCTATCGCGATCTTTACCATTTCTGGTCGAAGATATTCGCGTTGAACTCTGGCATGGGCGTGGTCTCCGGCCTCATGATGGCCTACCAGTTCGGCACCAACTGGAGGTTCTTCTCCGAGTTCGCCGGCAGCATCACCGGACCGCTGCTGACGTATGAAGTGCTCACGGCCTTCTTCTTGGAAGCCGGTTTCCTCGGCGTCATGCTGTTCGGTTGGAAGCGGGTGGGCCCTAGGTGGCACTTCCTCGCCACGCTGATGGTGGCGCTGGGCACGCTGATTTCTGCCACTTGGATTCTGGCATCCAATAGCTGGATGCAGACGCCGCGGGGTTTCGAAATCATCAATGGCCGTGTGGTGCCGACCGACTGGCTCGCCCTCATTTTCAACCCTTCGTTCCCCTACCGCCTGGTGCATATGAGCATCGCTGCGTTTCTCTCAACTGCGCTGTTCGTTGGCGCGTCCGCCGCATGGCATCTGCTTCGCGGCAACGACAACTCCGCCATCCGCAAGATGCTCTCGATGGCAATGGGGATGCTCCTGATCGTCGCGCCCATCCAGGCCGTGGTCGGCGACGTGCACGGCCCGAATACGCTTGAACACCAGCCCGCGAAAATCGCCGCGCTGGAAGGTCACTGGGAATCGCATGGCGAAGGTCCGCTTCCGCTGCTGGTGTTCGGCTGGCCCGACATGGAACGGGAAGAAACACCTTTCGCAGTCGGCATTCCGCGCCTAGGCAGCCTGATCCTAACGCACACCTCGACGGGCAGATTAAGGGGCAGAAATCATTTCCGCCGCAAGACCGGCCCAATGCCACGATCCTGTTCTGGAGCTTCCGCGTGATGGTCGGCCTGGGCGTTCTGATGATCCTGTTCGGCCTGTGGAGTCAATGGCTACGCTGGCGCGGGCGCCTGCATGAACACCGCGGCTTCCTCCGCATGGCGCTCTGGATGGGCCCCACCGGGCTGATCGCGCTGCTGGCGGGCTGGTTCACCACGGAAATCGGCCGCCAACCCTGGGTGGTGTACGGCCTGATGCGGACAGCCGATGCGGCCACGCCGCACACGGCCGCGCAGTTAAGCGTCACGCTCGCGCTGTTCGTCGTTTCCTATCTGTTCGTTTTCGGCGTCGGTATTGCCTACACATGCTCCGACTGGTGCGCAACGGGCCGAAGCCCTACGAGGGCGATGCATTCGAAACCGATGCCGAGCCGCCCGCCGATCACAAGCCGGCCCGGCCGCTCTCCGCGATCGACGACGACATGCGTCTGACAACCACGGAAGTGAGGATCTGACATCATGGGCATCGATCTCTCCCTGCTCTGGATTCTGATTATCTTCTTCGGCGTCATGATGTACGTCGTCATGGATGGCTTCGATCTGGGCATCGGGATCCTGTTCCCGTTCGTACCGGACCGCCATGACCGCGATGTGATGATGAACACGGTAGCACCCGTCTGGGACGGCAACTAAACATGGCTGGTACTTGGCGGCGCCGGGCTGATGGCGGCTTTCCCGCTGGCTTACGCCGTGGTGCTGTCCGCGCTCTACCTGCCAATCGTCTCGATGCTGCTGGGGCTTATATTCCGCGGCGTGGCATTCGAGTTCCGCTTCAAGGCCAACGATCGCGAACGACCCGTGTGGGATCTCTCTTTCATTGGCGGATCATTTGTAGCCGCGTTCTTTCAGGGTGTGGCGCTCGGCGCCTATATCGATGGCCTGCCCGTCAAGGACGGCGCCTTCACCGGCAGCACCCTGGGATCGCTCGCAGCGTTCCCGCTGTTCTGCGGCGTCGGCGTGGTCGTCGCCTACACGTTGCTCGGCAGCGCGTGGCTGATTCTGAAAACCGAAGGCCCGCTGCGCGACCGGATGAAATCCCTGGCGTCGCGGCTGGTCTGGGCACTGCTAGTTACCATCGCGATCATCAGCGTCTGGACGCCAGTTGCGCACCCCTTGATCGCCGAGCGCTGGTTCACCCTGCCCAACGTGGTCTGGTTCGCGCCCGTTCCGCTGCTGGTACTGGTCTGCGCGATCCTGCTGCTGCGTTCGCTGCGCCGAGACACGCATGCGAAGCCATTTCTCTACACGCTCGGGCTGGTTTTCCTCGGCTATAGCGGTCTGGCCATCAGCGTGTGGCCCAATATCGTGCCGCCATCGATTTCGATATGGGCCGCTGCCGCTCCGCCGCAGAGCCAGGGCTTTGCACTGGTCGGGGCGCTGTTCGTGATTCCGTTCATCCTGATGTACACGGTATGGTCCTACTATGTATTTGGCGGCAAGGTCCGCGTCGGCGATGGCTATCACTAGGGAGCATGTCCATGTCACGCACACCTGACTGGATACGACGGACCGGCTGGCTGTTGTTCATCTGGGCGTGCAGCGTGGCGGGCCTGGGCGGGGCGGCCTTCGTGCTCCGGTTACTCATGCAGATGGCCGGCATACACCGGTAGCGTCGTGTCACTGTGCCGGACCCCGGCGAGGAATTTGGAGGCATCAACCCCATCCCTGCACGGGCAACATCCGAAGCACGAATGCGTCGCGCGGTCGAACCGGCTTGCGACAGCCAGCCACTAGCGCAGTGGTCGGGAAAGTCTCAACATGCTGGAAATTGCCCGCGGCCGACTTGTCCCCCAAAGGCTCCCCTGGCAGTTCCAGTAGTTGTCGGTACTTCGCTCTTGTCTTTCACCGCACCTTACTGGATGGCAAGGTGTTGCACTTCAGATTTGAGGCCGCCCTGCCCTAGTCAGCCTTCCGCGGACTTAGCAAGCATTGGATTGAGCGAGGTAGGCGTGACGATGCCGTTGAACGCGCCTTGCGCGATCACGGAAAGCAAGTATTCCCGCCCTCGCGAGCGCAAACAGCGTCTTGACGCCTGCCCACGGGTTCCGTAAGCATCGCCATACCTGCTCACTACGCCCGACTCCCGACACACACCATGTGCAGAAGTGTTCGCAGTTGTTGGTCAGGAACTGATACTGGTCTTCGCCCAAGCGGGACTTTGCCCTCTCCACCACATCGGTTCCCGTGTAAATGGAATCCAGTGCAGCGCGAATGCCTACCCCCTTTCCTGCCGCAAAGTGGCGCAAGGCGATGTATTCGACGGGTCGCCGCTTCGCGGTGCGATCAAAGCCACCATAGTGAATCACCTGCCCATTTCCCGCATAGATGCCATGGTGCGTGTAGCCGTCCCGCTCACTAATAAGATGAGCACCGACTTCGATGGCGAGTTCCGCGCCGCCCAGCTCCGGAGATGTGAGCAGATCAAAGTATCGAGTTTCCATATTGGGCCACCCCTTCCCGGACCGAAGGCAAAACGGATCCCTCCGAGGGGGTTCCCCCTCGGGACGAATGTTCACTGCATCGAAGTTCGGTTACGGTGCGATCGCACCGGCCATGGAACAAGGGTAGGCGCGTGGGCCGACAAAACCATTCTACAGACGGTGGCACTGCCTTCTACATAGGCATCGAACGCTCATACTCATGTATAGGCCGCGAGACCAGGGCACGCGCAACAAGACGTCGTCGCGGTTCAGGCAAGGGACATTCGCATATTCCGGGTGCCGCATTGTCCTCTTGGCAGAGAGGTCGTTCCTAAGGGTGGGCAACTCCTAATGCAGCTCGCCCGCCCTTTGGCCCGCGAGCTTTTTTTCGACTCCGAGGCCGCCTTCGCCCGCGTCTGGCATACACATCATCCTGCTCCGCAATGAGAGCCGCGCTCTGATCCTCCCGGTCGGCAAGGCCTTGTTCGACTGCCCGCCGCCCGTGCGCCATTGGCTGGGCACGCCTTTACCGAGACGGTCACCGAACTGACGCTCGATGCGCCGCTGCCGGGCCTGCATCTGCCAACATTGCTCGGGGGAGATGCTGCAGAAGGGCTCTGTGCGCTGGATACCGAGGGCGTGGTGGGCGTGCTCCCGCCGGTCCCAATGGACGGCGACGGCGCCGCCAGTGCTACGGATTTGCTACAAACGTTGGGCGCATCGCCCGCCACCCCGCGTAGCTAAGTCAAAGTGCTGCCTACTTCTCACTAGCCCATCATTGGCCGGATTGCAGCTAGTGCCACATACCATATGGGGCCGCATACACTATGGTCCGATTACGTGTGTTTGTCGGGAATCGAGCGAACAGCGGTCATCCGTTTCAACGTAACTGACGGGCGAAAATGGGGCAGCAAGAGTCCTTGCCGACGCCAACTTCTAAAGATTCTGACGATCGGCTTCGACATCACGAAGGTCATCATTCAGCACCGGTAAAACTGCTTGCCTTACTGTGCCCACTTTTGCATCAATTCCCTTCCCCGCAACAAGAGTGCTCACGATTGCTCCGCCGCTCGGCATGCTTTGCAAAAAGCCCTCGGCCCCGGAGACCAAAAGATCAGCGCAATCGCATATAGAGCGTCGGCACGACGATTGCCGCTGCCGAACTGACCCGTATAGCGCAGGCTAAGCGTCGCCGTGCGCGGCCGCCGGCCGCCGAACGCATACCACCGGAGTCGTCGCTGCGGCACTCTGCGGGCGAAAGACAGATAGCTTTCAAGAGGTTCGATGGCTATGTCCTGCCCCGGGAGGGAAGCCATTTCAGATTTCCAACGGCCTACCGCTGCGTAGGTGCTCGGAGAACCTGCAACGTATAGACGGCCGAACGCGGCGACAACGCATCGGTCAACGGCTTCCAGTCCGACGCACTGCGCGGACGCGACGGGCCGACCAATCGCCCGCGCGGCGCGGGCGTACGCAGGAAATTGCGGTAGGCCGTGGCATCCTCGGTCGTCAGCGACGACAGCGGCCGCCCCTTTTCGATGATGGCCCACAGGATCGGGCGCTCCGCTTCCTTGCAATAGGCGCGTCGTGGCCCGCGATTCATGCATGCCAGCCATGCCTGGACGGCGGCGTAGTCATTGTCGGCGGCAAGGGATGAGGTTTCGCGCGGCGCACGGAACTGACCCAGCGAACCATCGACTTCATGCGGCAAGCGCCCCCTCTGCTCCCCCGGCACGATCATGCCGCGCGGCTCGGCGGCGATCAATGCGCGGGCGCGAGACGTCAACTCGAGGGGGGCGGAAAAAAATGCCTTGATGCGCCGGGCGCCGTTTGGCCCCAGACCTGGAATCGTGGCCCACCATTGCTCGCGCCGCGGATACGGACAGTCAGGTCCGCAAGCGTGCGGATATCCGCTGCGGCAATAGGTCTAACAGAGCAAACCGGCGGAAATCTATCTTCGAAGCAGCTGACGGGTTCACTGCCCAAGCAGAGTCATCATTCAAGCCAACAATTTGAGGCCATGAAGACCCGGAGCAATCTGTCAACACGGCGGCGCAAAGCTGCATCAACCGCATCAACGGCGGGAATGGTGTCTTTAATAATGTCTACTGCCGGCCAGCGAACCATAGGCGCTCATTGGTCCACGGCTTGACCGTTCGCCCATTCATTCCCCGGCATAATCCGCTTCATGAATTCATCGAAGAGCGGCACAGTAAACGCCGTGTCTCCGTGAGTTGGGCTCCATATCATGCCCTTCAGAATGAGGCTGCTGCGAGTAGGACCAAATGATTGCACGTTGCGACCGAGTTGCTGAGCGATATCGCCGGAGCGATGCGGGCCGGGTCCAAGTTCTGCCATTGCTCGCAAGTATCGTTTTTCTGCGGGAGTCAGCCTATCAAAACGAACGCGGAAAAAACTTTCATCAAGTGCCGCTATTGCTTCGGTTGAAGCTCCAGTGACGTCATCGCCAGTAATTGGACTTTGGCGCGCCACATCCCAGGCATGTTTGCCCCACTCCTGTAAAAAGTATGGATATCCCTTCGTTTCCACCAAGATGCGAGCGACGGCCTCTGCCTCTAGCTCGACGCCTTCATCTTCGGCCGGCTTTACGAGCGCCAGCGTAGCATCGGACTTTGCCAAGGGTCCGATCTCAGGGAAATCAAAGAGCCGCTCAGCGTATGACTTCGCTTCGCCCATACGGCCACGTAATTGTGGCAATCCGGCTCCAACAACCGTGACCGGCAACTGCCGCTGAGTGCAGCGATGCAAAGCGGAAATGAGGGCAGCCATCTGATCCTCCTGCACGTACTGCAGTTCATCAATGAAGATAACGAGCACCGTTTCGGCGTGCTTTGCAGCCTCCCCTGCCTGCTCCAAAAGGGCAGTAAGATCGCCCTCCAGATCCCCGTTGTCGGCTAGCCCTGGCTCTGGATCGAAATCCAACCCGACTTCAATGTCGTTGTATGTGACCTTCAGCTTGCTGGCAAATCCGGCGAGCGCGCGGAGTCCTCGAACAGCGTAGTCCTTGGCCGCTTCAACCCTGCTCAGCCGAAGCAACGCTAAGCGCAGTTGTGGGGCCAGCATGGCTGGTAGCGATTTGTTCTCCGGCGCCTCAATACGGATGGTGTGCGCACCGCTGGCTTCAGCATCATGTCGCATTTTGTCCAGCAGAACGGTTTTCCCAACCCCTCGGAGACCGACCATAAGTACGCTTTTTGCGTGGCGCCCGCGCCGGAGCCTCTCGATACAAATGCGGACGGTTTCGCGGACGTCGCCGCGGCCGGCCAACTCCGGTGGAGGGCTGCCTGCGCCGGGAGCATACGGATTTAGGATCGGATCCATGATTGTAAAGAAGTTAGGGGATTTATGAACGAAACATAAACTCGCTAACTTTTATACACCTCTTCTATCGATCAAGCAACGACTTCTGCGACTGCCGAATAAGTTATTACAAAATCACTTTTGAGCGGTCCCCACTGTGTTTCGCCGAGCGAGCCGAACGGACAAACCTGATAATTCTCTCAACTGCCGTGCGACAACCCCCTCGGGCAAGTGAGCAAGGTCAACGGCAGCGGGCGAGATATGCTTCTTTGTGCAGGCCGCGGACGCAATCGAGTGCCGCTCACCCAGTGGCTGCGGAAAGGTTGGGTGGCGCAACCCCTCACTGGATGAGACACAGTCACGCTAGCCACGCACTGGCCCGCGGAGCTGATCTCACCTCCTGCGCGACACCTTGCGCCATGCATCGGTTGCCACAACGTCGATGTACCTGCACGGAGAGGAGGAACTGGAGCGTGCCAAGCTACGCCGGCTTACCCGGCGCCACACTGTATGGCCCCTCAAAGGCGGCCCTGATCAATTTGGCAGAGCTTCTGTATGTGGAACTCCATGCACACGGCCTCGGTGTGTACCTGATCAATTCGGGCTTTGTCAAATCGCGCCTGACGGCGCGCAACACGTTCCGAATGCCCGCCCTCATCACACCGGAAGTTGCAGCAGAAGCCATTCTCACCGGGTTGGAGCGAGGTGGCTTCGAAATAGCGTTTCCTCAACGCTTTACGCGCCTGGTTCGTCTTATCAGTCTACTGCCGTACCGAATCAGCCTAGGCCTGCTACAGCTGTTGAACCGCATAACATGAATGTTTTTGACCCACATGCCACATCAATACACCCTGCCGCGGCATACCCTAGCCGCGTTACTGGCATGGTACGACGCGTTGTCGCCCTCTTCACTCGCACATCTGGACCAGTATTACGCGCAGCAGGCGCGCTTCTGCGCCCCGTTTAACGACGTTAGGGGGATCGCCGCGATCCGGGCGATCTTTGAGCATATGTTCGAGAGCGTCGAAGCACCGCGCTTTGCGGTCCAAACGAAAATGAGTAGTGGTGCCGAAGCTTTCGTCTCCTGGAGGTTTACGGGAAAAGTGCGTCAGCAACCCTTCGACGGGCTTTTTTTGCGCGTGCGTGGACCTACCTTCTCGCTATGCGGCATTGGCGTAGATGAGCTCGAGCGGTACAAATTCGTCTCAATGGGCCTGCCCTACCTTGCCAATAGAGAGTGAAGCCTTCTGCGTTTCGCTGTCCTGGATGGGGATGGGCCCTGGCCGCCAATAGCATCGTGATCCAAGCTGCTCGGTCCCTTCCCATCCGGAAAGAGCGTCGTCCGACGGCGAGTCCCTCTGGTGTGGGGCTCCTCTACCCCAGCACGAAGTCTGATCGTCAGCTCAATTGGCGCACCATGTCGCCGATGATGGTGTGCACGATGACCCGTAAGCAGCGCAACTCTCCCGCCAGAGTAGCGGCGAGCTGGGGTCGTTGCTCGGCCAACGCGGCGTTAGTGGCTTCGACCTCGGCATATAGGATCTTGGCGGCGGGTACGATGGCGTCGCGCATTGCAGCAAGGCGGCGCGTTGCCGTATGTGGCGCCAGGCCCAGCGCCACCGCTGCGGCATGCAGCACCGCAAAACTGACATCTCGGAAATACGCCGCGCCGGGTAACGGCCAAGCAAGCCTGACATCCGGCCATCCCGCATTTCCAAGTGCCGGCGTCGCGTAAGCTGCTTCACTGAGCAGGTCGTAGAAGGGAGCCAGCGCAACTCCGCTTCCGCTTGCGAGGAAGCTGAGATTCTTCAGGTGGGCGTCCCCGTTGCCCGTCATCAGATTAAAGGCCAGCCAGTCAAACAGTCTGGCACGAGCCAGCGCCGGCGCCCGGCAAAGCGCCGCCAGACGAATCAGAGCCTCGAGGCTTCCCTGGTCGTATTTGAATGTACGGGATAGGTTCAACATCTGGCAGGCATCGATACTGTGCAGGCGCTCCCAGCCACGGGATCCGGCCTGACGATCAAATCGGTCGACAATGTAGACCGGTTCCGGAACATATCGACGATGTACTGCCGGCACCGGCAGGCCTAGCCGCCCGGCGAGCGTCATCATGAACCACTCGTTGATGACTGAATGCGGATAAGTGTCGTTGTCCTGGTGCGCGGGCTTCAGGATGTGCGTCGATGGAGCGGGGCCAGCCGGTTCGAGCAACGCGTCGTTCGCCAGAACCACCGCGAGCTTATGCTGCGCGCCTGCCAGTGACATCTTCTTTGGAGCTTCGTGCGACAGGGGCACGCGCGGCAGTGCGGCTATTCGCGCCGACAAGGCATCATCGGACAATGGCCGCCACGACGGCTGCGCCAGCGCAACACCGGGCGGTAAGAGCGTCAGCGAGCCCGCCGACTCAGCGCCATAGTGCACGAGAAGCGCAAACGCATCGCCCTCGTTGCGGATCCCGGCATCGCGGGCCATCAGGGTACGCTGTGCTTCCTCGGGAAGCAGATTGTCGAAGAACCACTGAACTGGACGGCGGGTGCTGCCATCGACGACCCGATCACCTAGCGGCAACGCTGGACTCAGCGCAAAGCTCGTCGGATCCGCCAGCCAGCGCGCGTCGTATCCAAACGACCAGATATCCTGATCGCCGCGCAACGTGCCCACAACGCGGTCATCGATATGGGCGACGAGAATGCGCTCGGTCATTCCGGGCTACGTCCACGACGAAACTGTCTCTCGTGCATGCGCGCGCGTTCGTGCTCAAGGACCGCTGGCGTAAGATCCGGCACGTCCAGTTCGACGTGAATACCCAGTCCCTGCAATACTTGAAACAGCTTGCGCCATTGGAGCGAGGTTTCGCCGTTTTCGAGCTTGAACATAAAGGATTCGCCGACCGACAAAAGGCCTGCAGCATCGTCCTGGCGCAAACCTCCGCGTTTGCGCACCGCGCGCACTACAGCGCCAATCTCTTCAGCGTCGGTAATGGTCACTCGCATCTGCGCTCCATAGTGTCTGTACGATTACACGGGAAAAGTAGCTCTTTCGCAACTTCCGTGCCCTCACACAGATTATACGGATTCGGCCACTTTTTGCCCGTAATCCTTGCAATGCTACGGATTTTACACCTAACACGCACTGGAAAAGGGAAAATCCGTGGCTTTCCGCGGAATCTTACCGTCGCCGCCGCGTTGGCCGTTACGTTTGAGGCGTAACCAACACTTCTCGCGCCGGTCCGCGATATTGCCATCACCATGGATGCATTGCAGCGCCCGAACCTGCATTTGATACCGCTGCTCGAGTTTCGGTATTGCCACCAGCTCACCTAGTTCCGCACTGCTGACCTCGACGATTCTACGGTCACGCCCGGGGCCTCCGCGTTGACGTACTGGATCAGGCGTACGCAGCTTGACCACACCATGGTGGCGAGATCGATGCCAACGGTGAAGTCAATGGCGCACTACCTCTCCACGCAATAGGCAAGGCACTTTTGCAGCGTATGCATTGGAGCGTGTTTCGTTGGTTTATCGCCCAGCGATATCGTGTTGGCCACCCCTTTCGCGAATCTGAAGGTCCGTGGTGCTCAGCGAGGCGCATGTCTGGACCCCTCGTGGGCGTTCTCGGCTGGGCAAGCGGGCGCTGGTACGCGCTTAGCCGCCTACACGATGGTGCGGCCACCACGCCGCCTCTCCTCATACAGCAGCCTGGCGACCTGTTGCAGCGCCTGGCCCAGCAGCCCCTGATCGCGTGCGCCGCCGATCGACAGCCGCACGGCATCCACGGGATTCGGCGCAATGCTGAAATCGTCCGAGCAGGCCACCAGCACACCATGCTGCTCCAGCGCGTGTGCGAACAACTGGCGATTCCAATGACCCGGCAGCGGCATCCAGATGTGCACGCCGGTGGGATGGGTGCTGACGTCCCGAGGCAGGATGTTTCGCGCCAGCGTTTGCCGGGCACGCACTTCGCGCTGGATGTCGAGGACCAGCTGTTTCGCCACGCCGCTGCGGAGCCACTCCTCAGCGACGGCGGCCAGCAGCATCGAACAGCCCATGCTGGACGCACGCAAGGCACTCTGCAGTGCAGCGCCATCATGCTCGTGCGGAGGAACGACGAACGACGTGCGAAGACTCGGCCACAGGCATTTCGACAGCGACGTCATGTAGTACGTTCGCTCGCCGCCGGTAAATGTCGCGATTGGCGGCGGCGCGTCATTCAGCAGATAACGGTAGGGATCATCCTCGATCAGCGTCATGCCGAGTTGGAGGAGTGTCGCGGCAATCGCCTCGCGGCGTGCCTCAGGCATCGTCGTGCCGGTCGGGTTCTGCAGCGTCGGATTCAGATAGATGAGCGTTGCGCCGGTTTCGCGATGAGAGCGCTCGACGGATTCGGGCGTGACGCCGTCTGCATCGACGTCCAGCCCAACCAGACGCAGCCCGAGCTGCTGAGCCGCCACCAGGAAGCCCGGATAGGTCAACGGCTCGGACAAAATGGTGTCGCCTCGCTGGGTTGTCGACAGGAGTGCACAGAAGATGGCGGCCTGGGTTCCCGTACACAGCGTGAGGTCCGGATGATTGGCAAGCGCGCCGAGCGCCGGCCGCAGCCATGCCCTGCCCGCCTGGATCAGCGACGCACTCACCCCAGCGTCCTGATAGGCGGAGAGGGCCTCGATGCCTTGGCGAGCCAGTACTTCGCTGATGGTGGTCTTCACGAACTCCGCCATGCCGCCGCCCGCGGGCTGGGGCGGAATATTCATCGAGAGATCGATCCGGCCGTCGCTGGCCGGCTCCCTGCTACCCGCGATAAAAGAACCCCGGCCGCTGAAGGATGTGATGAGTCCACGACTGCGGGCCTCGGTATATGCGCGCGTCACCGTCGTGAGATCGACCCCAAGTGCTTCGGCAAGCCATCGCTGTGGCGGAATCTGGTCGCCGTCGGTCAGTTCGCCGGATTTCACGGCTTTTCCGATCAGATCGGCAATCTGCATGTACCGGGGTACGGCGCCCTGCGTGAGCGGACGTATCCAGCCCGCGCGCGGGCCTGCTTTCGTGTCATTCATCGTTGACACCTTTCCTTATTCGATTGTGTGCCTTACAGCGCCAGGCACCATAGTCTAGACAGGCAAAACAGCCTCTTACATACAGTATATCACTGTATGTATTCATCCCCACTCGGCCGGCGGGAGGCGGTAGCGCCTCGACGTGGCGCGTCAGGACGTCAGCGATGCGGGTGCTCCTCGAAAGCGGATTCGTCTTTCGGCGTTGTAAAACCGAACAATCTGAACTAGTATTACCATACACTTCACATATATATACATACATGAAGCTAGCGCATGGATCGATGCACTGAACCTTACTGACCGCGATGAATGACTACTACCTGATCTCAGCAAATCGACTTCATGATGGCGCCGTGGTGTGGCTCGATGCCGGACACGCGTGGGTCGATGCCCTGCAAGACGCCCATGCATTCGACTCCGCGCAGCTCGACGATGCCAAGACCGCGGCGAGTGCCGCCGAAGCGGACAACCTGGTCGTGAGCCCCACCCCGCGCGCGGCGCGGATCGTCGACGGACGCCCCGTGCCCGCCGACTTCCGCGAGCAGATGCGCGCACAGGGTCCATCGGTTCGCACTGATCTTGGCAAGCAGGCGCGTCGGCCTGCCGCGCGCACGGCCATCATGGCGTCGCCGGTCGTGCCGGTTGGCATCGAGCATGCCGGCATCTACCAATACGACGCCACGGAACGGGAATTCCTCAAGGACCGTGCCGCACAGTTCGGATTGCAGGTAGCCCGACGCCTGTCAGGCGAGCTCAGCGAGGAAGCGTTCAAGATCTATCGTCTGATGAACGGGCTGTACCTGCAGCTGCACGGGTACATGCTGCGCGTGGCGATTCCCTACGGGACGCTGAGCGCCATTCAGCTTCGCCAGCTCGCATATGTGGCGCGCACCTACGACAAGGGCTACGGTCATTTCACCACCCGCCAGAATCTGCAGTTCAACTGGCCGCACCTCGCCGACTCTCCCGAAATTCTGTCGACGCTGGCTGACGCCGATCTTCACTGCATACAGACCAGCGGCAACTGCGTGCGCAACGTCACCACCGATCACTTCGCCGGCGCGGCCGTCGACGAGGTCGTCGACCCGCGCGTCCATGCCGAGATTCTGAGGCAATGGTCCACCGACCATCCCGAGTTCACCTACCTGCCGCGCAAGTTCAAAATCGCCATTACCGGCAGTCCGGTCGACCGTGCCGCCGTGCGCTTCCATGACATCGGCATTCTTGCGAAGAAGAATCCGCAGGGCGAAGTGGGCTTCCAGATCTACGCCGGTGGCGGTCTGGGCAGAACGCCAATCGTCGGAACGAAGGTACGCGACTGGCTTCCCGAGCGCGACCTGCTCCGTTTCGTCGAGGCGATCCTGCGCGTCTACAACGCCCTCGGCAGGCGCGACAATATCTACAAGGCACGGATCAAGATTCTTGTCAGGGAACTCAAGCCGGGCAAGTTCATCGAGATGATCGAGGAGGAGTTCGAACGCCTGCCGGCGAATCGCCAGTACCTCGAGCCCGCGATTGTGGAGGCCATCCGGAGCCGCTTCGTGTTCCCGGCCTTCGCGTCGCTGCCGGTGGATTCGGCGGAATGCGATGCTGCGCTTGCGCAGGATGAGGGATTCCGCCATTGGGTCAAGACAAATACGCATCCGCACAAGATGCCGGGCTATGTCAGCGTGGTCATGTCGTTGAAGCCGGCCGGCGGCATTCCGGGTGATGTCAGCGCCGAGGAGATGGAGCGGATCGCCGATCTGGCCGAGCGGCATTCGTTCAACGAGATCAGGGTATCGCACGAACAGAATCTGGTGCTGCCGCATGTCCGGCGCGGCGAGCTCTACGAGGTCTGGAAGGCGCTCAAGGCAGCGGGGCTCGCCACACCGAACATCAATCTGATCTCGGATTCGATTGCCTGCCCCGGGCTGGACTACTGCAGTCTTGCGCTGGCGCGGTCGGTGCCTGTTGTGCAACGCATCGCGCTCCGCTTCGACGAGGCGAAGCAACGCGAGATTGGCGAGCTCAAGCTCAATGTCTCCGGTTGCATCAACGCCTGCGCCCACCACCATGTTGCCCACATCGGGGTACTAGGCATCGACAAAGGGGGCGAGGAGCACTACCAGATCACGTTGGGCGGCAGCGCCGACGAAGACGCGGCAGTCGGCAAGATCCTGGGGCCGTCGGTGCCCTACGAAGACGTGCCGGAGGTCGTCGAAGCGCTGGTCGGGATATTTCTGGCGCAGCGCCAGCACGGTGAACGCTTTATCGACACCTATCGCCGTATAGGAATCGAGCCTTTTAAGGAGGTGCTCCATGGCGTTGATTGACAAGGCCGGCCTGCCCGCGGAGGACCACCGAATTTACTGGCAACCGGGACAGCCACTGCCAGATCCGATGTGTGGGGTAGTCCGGCTCGACCAGTGGGGTACTTATGTGATGCAGTCCGGCGCAAGCGCGAGCGGCATTTGGTTAGCCGCCAGCGAGGACACCGCCAGCGTCGCCGCGATGCTCGACACGCTATCGCTGATCGTCATCGAGTTCCCCAAATCGAGAGATGGCCGCGGCTTCACGCTTGCGCGCATGCTCCGCGAACGCCATCACTTCGCAGGCGACCTGCGGGCTGCCGGGCCGCTGTTGCCGGACCAGTTCCCGGTGCTACTGCAGTGCGGCTTCACCAGCCTGCTTTCGCCGCCGGGGGTTCCGCTGCCGCGCTGGCGTGACGCCGCCGACGCGCTCGAGCGGCGGCAGTCGAAACCAGGGACGCTGCTAGAGCGTCTGTCTCAAGGATAGCCAGGTCAAGCCATGTTTCCGTTCACTGCCTTGGAACTCGCCCGTATCCAGTTCGGATTCACGGTCTCCTTCCACATCGTCTTCCCGGCCATCACCATCGGGCTGGGGAGCTACCTCGCCGTGCTCGAGGGACTATTTCTATGGAAGAAGGATGACGTATACAAGGTGTTGTACCAATTCTGGTCGAAGATTTTTGCGGTGAACTTCGCCATGGGCGTCGTGTCCGGACTGGTGATGGCATACGAGTTCGGCACCAACTGGAGCCGCTACTCGACCTTCGCGGGGAGCATCACCGGCCCCTTGCTCACCTATGAGGTCCTCACGGCGTTCTTCCTCGAAGCCGGCTTCCTCGGCGTGATGCTGTTCGGTTGGAACAAGGTGGGCCGGGGCCTCCACTTCTTTGCAACTGCCATGGTCGCTGTGGGCACCCTGCTCTCGGCAACCTGGATTCTGGCCTCGAACAGCTGGATGCAGACGCCGCAGGGCTACGAGATCGTCAACGGGGTGGTGGTGCCGGTCGACTGGATCGCAGTCATCTTCAATCCTTCGTTCCCCTACCGGCTGGCGCACATGGTGATGTCGGCCATGCTTGCCACCGCGTTATTCGTCGGCGCTTCAGGGGCATGGCACCTGCTCAGGGGAGATCGCCAACCCGCCATCAAAAGAATGTTCTCCATGGCCATGTGGATGCTGCTCGTCGCCGCGCCGCTGCAGGTGGTCATCGGCGATGCCCATGGGCTCAATACCCTCAAGCACCAGCCGGCGAAGATTGCGGCGGTGGAAGGTCACTGGGAGAACGACCGCGGCGAGGGCGGCGTGCCGCTGATCCTTTTCGGACTCCCCGATATGGACATGGAACGGACCCGATATGCGATCGAGATACCGCATCTCGGCAGCCTGATTCTCACTCACGAATGGAACGGGACGATCCCCGGCTTGAAAGACTTCACTCGCGAGGACCGGCCAAATGCCGCCGTCCTGTTCTGGACCTTCCGGGTCATGGTCGGACTGGGCATGCTGATGGTCCTCTTGGCGGTCTGGTCCGCATGGACCCGCTGGAGAGGCCGGCTGTATATATCGCGCGCGTTGGCCCGCTTCACGCTGCTGATGGGGCCAGCGGGCGTCGTGGCCATGCTGGCCGGCTGGTTCACCACGGAAATCGGCCGGCAGCCATGGGTGGTGTACGGACTCATGCGAACCAGCGATGCCGTCTCCAACCACTCCACGCTGACCCTCTCGGTCACGCTTGTGGTGCTCATGGTGATGTATGCAGGGGTCTTCGGTACCGGAATCGCCTACATGTTCCGGCTGGTACGGCAGGGGCCGACCGGGCATGAGAACCCGCCGGACGGCGACACGCGCAATGAGCGGCCGGCACGCCCGCTGTCCGCGGCATCGGTGGCGCCCGATGCCGCCAATTCCGGACACTAAACGAGGAGATAGGAAATGGGTATCGATCTGCCTCTGGTGTGGTTCCTCATCATCGGATTCGCGGTCATGATGTACGTCATCATGGACGGATTCGATCTGGGGATCGGCATCCTCTTCCCGTTCATCCCGAGGCGGGAGGACCGTGACACGATGGTGAACACCGTCGCGCCGGTCTGGGACGGCAACGAAACATGGCTGGTGCTTGGCGGTGCCGGCCTCATGGCCGCCTTTCCGAAAGCCTATGCAATCCTGCTCAGCGCGTTCTACGTGCCGCTGCTGCTGATGCTGGCCGGCTTGATCTGGCGTGGCGTCTCGTTCGAGTTCCGATTCAAGGCCACCGAAGCCCACAAGCCGTTCTGGGACAAGGCCTTCATGACGGGGTCCTTTGTCGCGGCATTCTTCCAGGGTGCTGTGCTCGGCGCCTTTATCAATGGCGTGCACGTAATCGATGGCGCAAGCGCTGATGGGGTGATGGCCTGGCTGACGCCGTTCTCGGTCTTCACAGGTCTTGGCGTGGTGATCGGCTATGCTCTGCTGGGATCGACCTGGCTCATCCTCAAGACCGAAGGTGGGCTCCAGCGCACGATGATCCGCGTGACGCGTCCTCTCACGATAGCCATGCTGGCGGCCATTGTGATCGTCGCCATCTGGACGCCCCTCCACAATCCGGCCATCGCCAACCGCTGGTTCTCCCTGCCCAATCTCTGGTTCTTCACGCCTGTGCCCGTCGTGGTGCTCATTGCGACCGGCTGCATACTGCACACGCTGCAAGACGATCCGCATGCCGGACCGTTCCTGTGGTCGCTGGTGCTGATTTTCCTTGGCTACTCGGGGTTCGTGATAAGCATCTGGCCCAACATCGTACCGCCCGCCATCTCGATCATTGCGGCTGCAGCGCCACCGCAGAGCCTCGGCTTCACGCTGGTCGGTGCGCTGCTCATCATCCCCATGATCATCGGATACTCGGCGTGGGCTTACTACGTCTTTCGGGGCAAGGTGAAGGCCGGAGAGGGGTTTCACTGAATGAACGCACCAATCACTCCGGACGGACACGGCACCACCTTCCGGCGCATCGGCTGGATGGTTCTCATCTGGGCATGCAGCGTGGCCGCATTGGGTGTCGTCGCGCTTACGCTTCGGCTGCTGATGACGCTCGCAGGCATGACCCGCTGACTGCACGGACGGCGGCGAATATCAATGAAGGAAGAGTTGAACGACATGGAATCACCCTTAAGGTGCTATAACTTCAGCGCGGGACCATCCGCCCTCCCGGAGTCCGTTCTGGGGACGATGCGGGAAGACCTGCTGAACTGGCAGGACACTGGTACTTCGGTCATGGAGTTGAGCCATCGCTCCGAAGCCTTCGTCGAGATGGCGGCTCGCGCCGAGCAGGACCTGCGCGAGCTACTCGGCATTCCCGCGCATTACAAGGTTCTATTTCTGCAAGGCGGGGGCACGCTGCAGTTCTCGCAAATCCCGATGAATCTCATGCACCAGGCCGGTCCCTGCGACTACATCGATACCGGGTACTGGTCGCGCAAGGCGCAGACGGCCGCAGCGCGATATGGCGAGGTGAATATCGCCGCGAGTGCCGAGGGATCGGGATACAAGGCGATCCCGCCCCAGTCGGCATGGCGTCCGTCGGACGCGCCCGCATATCTTCACTACACCGCCAACGAGACGATCGACGGGCTCGAGTTCCACTGGATACCCGATGTCGGCGACGACTGTCCCCTTGTCGCTGACTTCTCCGCCAACATTCTTTCCGGGCCCCTCGACGTCGCGCGCTTCGGCCTGATCTATGCCGGCGCGCAGAAGAACATCGGGCCGAGCGGCTTGACGCTTGTCATCGTCCGCGACGATCTGCTGGGTCGCGCCCATGCCTATTGCCCCGACGTTATGAACTACCAGGTGCTCGCCGAGCACCAATCGATGTACAACACGCCGGCGACCTTCGCCTGGTATGCGGCCGGACTCGTGTTCCAGTGGCTAAAGTCGCTGGGTGGGCTCGAGGCCGTTCGCGCCAGGAACGCACGCAAGCAGGACATGCTCTACAGCGTGATCGACCGCAGCGGCTGCTTCATCAATAACGTCGTGGCCGCTGACCGCTCGCATATGAACGTGCCCTTCCATCTCGCCGATCCGAGACTTGAAGGCATATTCCTTGCCGGCGCCGCCGAGCGCGGCCTGCTCGGCCTGAAAGGCCATCGCGCCAAGGGCGGCATGCGCGCATCACTCTACAACGCCGTGACCGAGCAGGCCGTCCAGGCACTGACCGGCTACATGGCCGAATTTGAACAACACCACGGCTGACAACTTCTTGATGATGAACATCGTGACCATACCGAGCGAAGGAGCGCTGTGACGGCCTCCGTATCGCGGGACCTCTACGAACACGTCATGGTCCCCAGCTATGATCCGGCCGGCATCGTTCCGGTCGAAGGCAAAGGCGCGCGTCTTTGGGATCAGGACGGGACCGAGTACGTCGACTTCGCCGGCGGCATCGCCGTCAATGCGCTGGGCCATTGCCATCCGGCTCTCGTCAACGCGCTGGCCAGTCAGGCACGGCGGCTCTGGCACACCTCCAATGTCTTTGCGAATGAGCCCGCCATGCGGCTCGCGCATGCGCTGACGCAGGCGACCTTTGCAGATCGCGTGTTTTTCGCCAACTCCGGCGCGGAAGCCAACGAGGCGGCGTTCAAGCTCGCACGCCGTCATGGCATCGTCACCGGCGGCGATGACAAGCACGAGATCGTCGCCGCGCTCAACAGCTTCCACGGACGCACCCTGTTTACCGTCAGCGTGGCCGGCCAATCAAAATACTCGGACGGTTTCGGACCGCCCATCGCCGGTATCCGGCACGTGCCGTTCAACGACGTCGCGGCACTGGAGGCGGCGGTATCGGACCACACGTGTGCCGTGGTGCTCGAGCCAATCCTCGGCGAGAGCGGCGTGCTTCCTGCCAGTCGCGCCTACTTGCAACGTGCGCGCGCACTCTGCGACGCACACGGCGCCCTCTTGATCCTTGATGAGGTCCAGACTGGGATGGGCCGGCTTGGCACGCTCTTCGGCTACCAGTACTTCGAGGTCGTGCCGGACGTCATGACTACTGCCAAGGCAATCGGCTGCGGCTTTCCGCTGGCCGCGATGCTTGCAACGGAGGATGCGGCGCAGCATCTCGGCGTCGGCACCCACGGCAGCACATTCGGCGGAAATCCTCTGGCCTGCGCGGTCGGCGAAGCGGCGTTGCATTGGATCAACCGGCCGGATGTGCTGCAAGGCGTGGCGGTGCGGCATGCACATTTTGTCTCCGCACTGAATGAGATCGGCAAGCGCCATGCGCTGTTCGAGGCCGTGCGCGGCATCGGGCTGCTGCTTGGGTGCGTGCTGGCGCCCCGCTGGAAGGGCCAGTCGCGCCACGTCGTGAACCGATGCCTCGAGCACGGGGTCATGGTGCTGCAGGCGGGGCCCGATGTCATCCGCCTGGCGCCGAGCCTTGTTGTCGACAGCGTCGAGATCGACGACGGCCTGGCCCGGCTGGAGGCGGCTGCCAAGCAGCTTGCCGCCGAATGGCCGGACCACCTGACAGCGGCGGGAGACTAACCATGCAGGGGAAGTATCTGGATATTCGCGGCAGCCTCGTGGCACTGGTCACGCCGATGTTTCCGGATGGCGCCATCGACTGGGCCACTTACCACGAGCTCATCGACTGGCATATCGCGGAAGGCACTGATGCGCTGGTCATCACTGGGTCGACCGGTGAGACGCCCACCCTCTCGCCGGGCGATCAGGTGGAGCTTATCCGGGTGGCGGTGGCGCGTGCCGCCGGCCGCATTCCGGTAATCGGCGGCACAGGGGCAAACTCCACCAGCGAGGCGATCGACCTCACGCTGGCGGCCCGCGATGCCGGCGTGACGGCCTGCCTGTCGGTCGTGCCCTACTACAACAAGCCGAGCCAGATGGGCATTTTCCGGCATTTCCGGACAGTGGCTGAACGCTGCGACGTGCCACTTGTCGTGTACGACGTGCCGAGCCGCACGATCGCGGGCATGACCGTGGAGACCATCCTGTCCTTGAGCAAGATCGATGGCATCGTCGGGCTGAAGGACGCCACCGGCAACCTCGCGCGCGCCAATGAACTCTTCCATCGGCTGCCGCCGGAGTTCTCGGTGTATAGCGGCGATGACGCCACGGCCGCGGCGCTGATCCTCATGGGGGCGTGCGGCAACATATCCGTCACGGCCAACATCCTTCCGAACCTGATGCACCAGCTCTGCGCCGCGGCTTGCGCCGGCGATATCCAGACCGTGCGTCGCTTGAGCCGACGCCTGGCCGCGATCAACCAGGCTTTGTTCATCGAGTCGAACCCTATACCGGTCAAGTGGGCAATGGCGCGCATGGGGCGCATCCGCGAGGGCATCCGACTCCCGCTCACGCCACTCTCGCCCGAGCATGCTGTTACGGTGACGTCGGCAATGCGCGAAGCAGGCATCGAGCTGGCATTACCGGAAACCGCTCCTTTGCCGTCTTCCGCTTTCAATCGGTGCATGCCACTTTCAGATCATGGATGAAATTTACGAAAGAGACGTCTTCCGCAAGGCCGCGCTCGAATACCACGAGTTTCCGACCCCGGGCAAGATTTCCGTCACCCCGACCAAGCCGCTCTCGAACCAGCGCGACCTGGCCCTGGCCTATTCGCCGGGCGTTGCCGCCGCTTGCGAGGAAATCGTTGCCGATCCGGCCAATTCCTTCCGCTACACCGCGCGCGGCAACCTCGTCGCCGTGATCACCAACGGCACCGCCGTGCTGGGCCTGGGCGACATCGGCGCCGCAGCCTCGAAGCCGGTCATGGAAGGCAAGGCCGGCCTGTTCAAGAAGTTCGCCGGGATCGATGTGTTTGACATCGAGATCGACGAAAAAGACCCCCAGAAGCTGGTCGATATCATCGCCTCGCTCGAGCCGACCTTCGGCGGCATCAACCTCGAGGACATCAAGGCGCCGGAATGCTTCTACGTGGAGCGCACGCTGCGCGAGCGGATGAAGATTCCCGTCTTCCACGATGACCAGCACGGCACCGCCATCGTGGTGGGCGCGGCGGTCATCAATGGCCTGAAGGTGGTGGGCAAGGACATCTCCGAGGTCAAGCTGGTCGCCTCGGGCGCCGGCGCGGCCGCGCTGGCCTGCCTGGACCTGCTGGTGGACCTGGGCCTGCCCATCGAGAACATCTGGGTGACCGATCTGGTTGGCGTGGTCTATGAAGGCCGTACCGAGCTGATGGACCCGGAGAAGGCGCGTTTCTCGCAGAAGACCGACAAGCGCAAGCTGGCCGAGGTCATCGATGGCGCCGACATCTTCCTGGGCCTGTCCGCCGCCGGCGTGCTGAAGCAGGACATGGTCCAGCGCATGGCCGACAAGCCGCTGGTGCTGGCACTCGCCAACCCGAACCCGGAAATCATGCCGGAACTGGTCAAGGAAGTGCGTCCGGACGCCGTGATCGCCACGGGCCGTACCGACTATCCGAACCAGGTCAACAACGTCCTCTGCTTCCCGTTCATCTTCCGTGGCGCGCTCGATTGCGGCGCCACGACGATCACGCGCGAAATGGAAGTGGCCGCCGCGCACGCCGTGGCCGAACTGGCGCGCCAGGAGCAGAGCGACATCGTGGCGACGGCCTACGGCATCCAGGATCTGTCCTTCGGTCCGGAATACCTGATCCCGAAGCCGTTCGACCCGCGCCTGATCGTCAAGATCGCCCCGGCCGTGGCCGAGGCCGCCGCCAGGTCCGGCGTGGCCGCGCGCCCGATCGAGGACATGGACGCCTACCGCCTCCAGCTCCAGCAGTTCGTCTACCACTCGGGCACGCTGATGAAGCCGATCTACGCGGCGGCGCGCAAGGTCGAGATGGAGAAGAAGCGCATCGTCTTCGCCGAGGGCGAGGAAGAGCGCGTGCTGCGCGCGGTGCAGGTCATCGTCGACGAAAAGCTGGCCAACCCGATCCTGATCGGCCGCCCGGCCGTGCTGACGCACCGCATCGAGCGCTTCGGCCTGCGCCTGCGCATGGGCGTGGACTTCACCGTGGTCAACCCCGAGCACGACGAGCGTTTCCGGGATTATTCGGAAAGCTATTACAAGATGATGGCGCGCGAGGGCGTGACCCAGCAGTACGCCAAGCTGGAAATGCGCCGCCGTACGACGCTGATCGGCGCCATGCTGGTCAAGAAGGGCGAGGCCGACGGCATGATCTGCGGCACGGTCAGCACCACGGCCGCGCACCTGCGCTACATCGACCAGGTACTGGGCGGCACGAACAAGGTCTACGCGGCCATGAACGGGCTGGTCCTGCCGGGTCGCCAGATCTTCCTGGTGGACACCCACGTCAACATCGACCCGACCGCGGAGGAGCTGGCCGAGATCACGATGATGGCGGCCGAGGAACTCAAGCGCTTCGGCATCGAGCCGAAGGTGGGCCTGCTGTCGCATTCGAACTTCGGCACGTCCGAGGCGCCTTCGGCCCGCAAGATGCGCGATACGCTCGCCATCCTGCGCGAACGCGCACCGGAACTCGAGGTGGATGGCGAGATGCACGGCGACAGCGCGCTCGACCAGAAGCTGCGCGATTCGCTGGTGCCGGACGGCGCGCTGGTGGGCGAAGCCAACCTGCTGGTGTGCCCGAACATCGACGCGGCCAATATCTCGTACAACCTGCTCAAGGTGGCGGCGGGCAACAATGTGGCCATCGGCCCGATCCTGCTGGGCGTGAAGGCGCCGGTGCACATCCTGACGCCGTCGGCCACGGTGCGGCGTATCGTCAACATGACGGCACTCGTCGTAGCAAAGGCGATCGCAGAGTCATGACAAAATACTGGAGTAACCTCGCAAAAACTCTCACGCCATACGTACCCGGCGAACAACCCGAGCAGCCCCACGTAACCAAGCTCAATACGAACGAGAACCCGTACGGCCCATCGCCTCGGGTGACAGAAGCCATCCGAGGCGCGGCCAGCGCTTCACTCCGACTCTATCCAGACCCCGAGTGTCGGGCACTCAGAAGTGTCGTCGCCAGCTATCATGGAATTCCCAGCGAGTACGTGTTCGCTGGAAATGGCTCCGATGAGGTTCTCGGCCTTTGTTTCCAGGCTTTTTTTGACCCGGGCATTCCGATTCTGCTGCCAGACGTTACTTATAGTTTTTATCGGGTGTACACAAGGCTGTTCCGTCTCACGCACCGGGAGATCCCGGTTACGGATAGCCTTGCGGTCCGTGTTAGCGACTACACCACTCCCTGCGGCGGTATCGTTCTTGCCAATCCGAATGCACCGACGGGCATGGCACTCCCGTTGGCTTCAATCAGAAGCCTGCTCGAAATGCATAGAGAAACGGTGGTTATCGTGGATGAGGCATATGTCGACTTCGGAGCGGAGTCATCGCTGGCTCTCCTACCCGAATACCCCAACCTCATCGTTGTCCGGACAATGTCCAAGTCCAGATCACTGGCTGGGCTGCGCGTTGGATTCGCATTTGGACAGAGCCACCTGATAGACGCGATAAATCGTGTGAAGAATAGCTTCAACTCCTACCCAGTGGGACACCTTGCACAACTGGGCGCCATTGGTGCTTACGAAGATGATCACTATTTTCAAAGGACACGCGCGGCAATTATCGAATCACGCGATGTCATGACGGCGGATCTCCGAAAGCTTGGTTTCATTGTGCTGCCTTCGAAAGCAAATTTTCTCTTCGCCCATCATCCGAGCTTAGCAGCAAACGCTCTTGTAGAAGCGCTTCGACGCGACCGAATCCTTGTACGCCACTTTCCCGAGGAGCGCATAAGGGATTACCTACGAATCTCGGTCGGTACGGCATCTCAGTGCGCGGAGGTTGTCAGATCGCTTAAAAGAGCCTTGATACGCTGAGCCAGGCCGAGGATAAAGCAAGACGGCCTGTTTTACACGGAGAAGCCGTTCACAAACCTGCCTTTTCCTTGGCCGTTACCGCGTACTCATGGGAAGCTCAAGCCCGCTTGGTAAGCACCGCCCAGACTCCGTCATATCGGGAAGACGCGTGGAGCTCGCAGAGAGCGATCGCTCTTCCACTCGAAGTTGAGGAAGGTTAGATGCGCACACGTTTGCGATCAAAGATTCCAGCAGGGTCGAGAGCCGCCACCAGACATCGCCCCCACAACCGCAACTACTCCGAGCACCACATCGGCACCTCTTGCGGCGGCGTCGGCCGCCCTGTGCAACAAGGTTGCCCTGCCTGCGGCACAGATTTCAATGATCCATCATGGAGAAATCTGGTAGCACGAAAGCAGCACAAACCTAGAACGCAGACGTTGTTGCGGAGTTGGGGCGAAGAACTGAAATGGGTCTTCAGGGACGGCTACGACGGAGAAGTGGGCAACCGACCGAGACCGGCCAGAAGCCGACATTCAGAGGTTCTAGCCGCCGACGACCGTTTCTGGTCTCAGAACGGCCTTGAACTGTCACTGGAGGCTCACTTTGAAGTGAAGTACCTAGATGCTTAGCGGGCAGCGGCCTGGCGTTTGACCGTTAAAGAAGGCTATCAATTATCGAACAGACCCTGTAAATGCTTTGACGGCGTCGATGCGCCAACCTGCCTCCGCTTCCTGCACGACGCCGCTCACCCAATCGACGAAAGCTCTGACCGTCGGCGACAGATGGCGGTTCTTGGGATACAGCACCGACAACGGGCACGCCGGTGCCGGCACCTCCGCCAGCACCCGACGGAGACGGCCGCTGATAAGTTCGGGCAGCACCATGTAGCTCCCCGCGCGAATCAGCCCCAGTCCCTGCACCGCGCACGCAACGTATGCGTCCGTGTCGTTAACGATCAGCCGTTCGCGCATTCTCACGAAGCGGTCCTCGCCCTCCACCACGAAGTGCCAATCCAGCGTGCGGGTAGTGCGGGTGGACAGGTACCCCACCGCCTGATGGTTATCCAGATCCTTGAGCGACTTCGGCACGCCATGTTGGGCAAGGTACTCGGGCGAGGCGCAGGTGACCCAGTCGAAGGCGCCGATACGCTTAGCCACCAGCGTTGGCGAATCCTCTGGTGTGCCCGCCCGGATCACGCAATCGATTCCCTCCTGCACTAGTTCGACCGTTCGATCGGACACGCTTAGCGTGAGCTCCACGTCTGGAAACCGGGCCTGAAAGTCCTTGATGGCCGGAAACACAACCAGCCGCGCGAGCGACAGCGTCATATCCACGCGCAAGCGCCCACGCGGACGGCCTGCACTGCCGGGAAAGCTCGCCTCGACCACTTCGATTTCCGCGAGCAAACGCCGGCAATGGTCGTAGTACAGCGTGCCGTCAGGCGTTAGGCTGATATGGCGTGTGGTGCGTTGCAGCAGTCGCACGCCGAGAAACGCCTCCAGCTCCTTCACCACGCGCGTCACGCGCGACGGCGGCAACGACAGGCTTTCCGCGGCTCGGCTGAAGCTGTGCATCTCCACCACGCGGGCAAAGATCTGCATCGACTGAAGACGGTCCAAACGTCGCTCCTCACTGGGTGATTTGTTGCCATCGGGGCAATTAGCCATGGGTCCGGCTTCCCTTCCAAGCCCGCTGGTGCCTAGGGTAATGCAGACGATTATTCCATAATAGGCAAAAGAGTTAGCCAAGTTTATGTCTGGATGCGGCAGCGCCGCAAGACCAGACTGCGGGCATCGAAGCCCGTTAAGTCCGTCTCATGCACTCCCTCAACAAGCGTCAACTGGCCCTCGCCGCGACCGTCGTGATGGTGATCGGCACCGGTGGCACCCTCTGGCACCACGGTTCCGAAGTCCGCGCGGCCCCTGCCGTCACGCCCCCTACCGTCAAATTCAAACCTGCCCTGGAGCGCTCGCTCTCGGATACGCAGGATTACACCGGCCGGCTCGAGGCGGTGGACGTCGTCGACGTGCGGCCCAAGGTCCCCGGCACGCTGCTGGCGGTCCATTTCAAGGATGGCCAGCGCGTGCGTCAGGGCGATCCGCTGTTCACGATCGACCCGGCCCCGTACGAGACGCAGGTGCGTCAGGCACAGGGCAACGTGGCGATGGCGGAAGAGCGGCAGCGCCATGCCAGACTCGAACAAGCACGCGGCCAGCGCCTGATGGAGTCGAACGCAATCGCGCGCCGTGAATTCGATGCGCTCGACAACGCCGCGCGCGAGGCCGCGGCCGCACTGAAGGCGGCGCAGGCCACGCTCGCGTATGCGCAGTTGCAGTTGAGCTATACGAAGGTGCAGGCACCGATCGCCGGGCGCGTCTCGCGTGCCGAGATCACCGTGGGCAACGTGGTCGGTGCCGGGGGGGAGGCCGCCGTACTTACGCGGATAGTGTCCGATACCAAATTGTTCGCTTCGTTCAACGTTGACGAGCAAAGCTATCTGCGGCTGATTGCGCCGTCCCTGCGCGCGGGTGCCCGGCCGGCGGTGAAGGTCGGTCTGGCCAACGAGACCACGTTCCCCTACCCGGCCGTGATCGAGACGCTCGACAACCAGATGGATACGCGCTCCGGCACCGTGCGTGTGCGTGCACGCATCGACAACGTCGGCCCGGAGATGCTGCCAGGTCTGCAGGCGCGCGTGCGGTTGCAAGGCGGCCTGTCTTACAACGCGGTGGTAGTCGATGACGACGCGGTCAGCACCGATCAAGACCGCAAGTATGTGCTCGTCGTCAACGGCGAGAACAAGGTCGAGCGTCGCTTCGTGGAGCTGGGCACTACGCACGGCAAGGAGCGCGTACTGCGCAGCGGGGTGCCCGCGGGCGCGAAGGTCGTCGTCGATGGCGCGTTCCGTGCGCCGCCCGGTACCGTCGTGACCGCCGTCGCCGCCGACGGAGGCCGGTCGTGAATATATCGAAATTCTTTATCGACCGCCCGATCTTCGCGGGCGTGTTGTCGGCGCTGATCCTGCTCGCGGGAATCGTGTCGTCGCTGACGATGCCGGTGTCCGAGTATCCGCAGGTGATCCCGCCGTCGGTCGTGATCCATGCGCAGTACCCGGGCGCCAATGCCAAGACCATCGCCGAGACCGTGGCGGCGCCACTGGAGCAATCGGTCAACGGCGTCGAGAACATGCTGTACATGGACTCGAAGGCCAGCGGTGACGGTCATCTCTTCCTGACGGTCACGTTCAAGCTCGGCACCGATCCCGACAAGGCGCAGCAGATCGTGCAGACGCGCGTGTCGCAGGCAGTACCGCGACTGCCCGAGGACGTGCAGCGCCTTGGCGTGACGGCAGTCAAGAACCTGCCGATGATCACCATTGCGGTGCACATGGTGTCGCCGAAGGGCACGTACGACAACAATTACATCAGTAACTACGCGATTCTTCACGTGAAGGACCGTCTGGCGCGGATTCAGGGAGCCGGTGATGTATCGATCTGGGGGCCCGGCGGTTATGCCATGCGTGTGTGGCTGGACCCGTCCGCGCTGGCGGAACGCGGTCTAAGCGCGAACGATGTCGCGGCGGCCATTCGTCGTCAGAACATTCAGGCGGCGGTTGGCACCATCGGCGGCGCGCCTGCCTCGCCCGATACCGCGTTCCAGCTCAACGTCAACGCGGACGGCCGGCTGAAGACGCCCGAGGAGTTCAAGGGCATCGTCATCAAAGCCGATGGGCGCGGCGCGATCACGCGCCTCGGCGACGTGGCACGCGTCGAACTGGGCGCGGAAGACTACGGCATTCGCGCCACGCTCGATACCTCGCCTGCTGTTGCCGTGACCGTGCAGGAGGCTCCTGGGGCCAACTCGCTCCAGATCTCGCGCGACGTGCATCGCGTGATGGAGGAGCTGAAGAAGGACTTCCCGGAGGATGTCGACTATCGCATCGTCTACGAGCCGAGCCGCGCGGTGCAGTCCGGCATCGATGCGGTGATCAAGACGTTGCTGGAGTCGGTGGCGCTTGTCGTGCTGGTGGTGTTCCTGTTCCTGCAAACCTGGCGCGCGTCGATCATCCCGCTGCTGGCGGTACCAATCTCGATCGTCGGCACGTTTACATTCCTGCTGCTCGCTGGCTATTCGATCAATACGCTGTCCCTCTTCGGACTCGTGGTGGCGATCGGGATCGTGGTGGACGATGCGATCGTGGTGGTCGAGAACGTCGAGCGCAATATCGCGCGCGGGTTGTCGCCGCGCGAGGCGACCTATCAGGCAATGCGCGAGGTGAGCGGCCCGATTATCGCGATCGCGCTGACGCTGTCAGCCGTGTTCCTGCCGCTCGCGTTCCTGAGCGGCCTCACGGGCCAGTTCTATCAGCAGTTCGCCGTCACCATTGCGATCTCCACGCTGATCTCGGCGGTTAACTCGCTTACGTTGTCGCCCGCGCTTTCGGCCATGCTGCTGAAGGGACATGGCGCCGCGCCGGATGCTGTGACGCGTGTCACGCAGAAGCTGTTCGGCCGCTTCTTCACGCGCTTCAACCGTGGCTTCTATTGTGCATCGGAAGGCTACGGAACCGGCGTGGGCCGGCTGCTGCGGCACAAGGGCGCGCTGCTGGCCATCTATGTCGGGCTGGTGGGCGCCACGTGGTGGCTGACCGACCATGTCCCGGGTGGCTTCGTGCCCGCGCAAGACAAGGAATATCTCGTCAGTCTCGCGCAGTTGCCCGAGGGCGCCACGCTCGATCGCACCGAAGCCGCGATCACCCGAATGAACGAGATCGCGCTCAGTCATCCGGCCGTGATGGGTACGTCGAGCTATAGCGGCCTGTCGATCAACGGCGTGACCAAGAGCTCGAGTACCGCGCTGAGCTTCGTGTTGCTGAAGCCGTTCAAGGACCGCAAGGGCATCAGCGCAGATCAGGTGGCCGCGGACCTGTCGCGCGAGTATGCGACGATCGGCAATGCCTTCACCGGTATCTTCCCGCCGCCGCCGGTGTACGGCCTCGGCACGCTCGGTGGCTTCAAGCTGCAGATCGAGGATCGTTCGGATCTGGGCTACGAAGCGCTCTACAACGCCACGCAGGCCTTTATCAAGAAGGCCGCGGAAGCGCCCGAACTCGGTCCGTTGTTCTCGACGTACACCGTCAACGTGCCGCAGCTCAAGGTGGATATCGACCGCGAGAAGGCGCAGCAACTGGGCGTCGATACGCCGGCGATCTTCAGCACGTTGCAGGCGTTTCTCGGCGCCTACTACGTCAACGACTTCAACTTCCTCGGGCGCGTGTATCAGGTTCGCATGCAGGCCGACGGCCAGTTCCGTTCGAAGCCGGACGATATCGGCCAGCTGCATGTGCGCAGCGAGTCTGGGCAGATGATTCCGATCGCGTCGGTGGCAAAGATCAGCCAGACCTACGGCCCCGATCAGGTGCTGCGCTACAACGGCTTTACCTCGGCCGATGTGGGCGGCAGTCCCGCGCCCGGTTACTCGTCGGATCAGGCGATGGCAGCGATTCAGCGCATCGCCGCGGAAACGCTGCCGCCGGGCATGACCTACGAATGGACCGATCTCACCTATCAGCAAATCATCGCGGGCAATAGCGCGGTATGGATTCTGCCGCTGTGCGTGCTGCTCGTGTTCTTCGTGCTCGCGGCGCAATACGAAAGCCTGTCGCTGCCGTTCGCGATCATCCTGATCATTCCGATGAGCATCTTCTCGGCGCTACTGGGGGTGTGGCTCACGCATGGCGATAACAACATCTTTACGCAGATCGGTCTCATCGTTCTGGTCGGGCTAGCGTCGAAGAACGCGATCCTGATCGTCGAATTCGCGCGTGAACTCGAAATGGCGGGGATGTCGACCGTCAAGGCCGTGATCGAGGCCAGCCGCCTGCGACTGCGTCCGATCCTGATGACGTCGCTGGCGTTCGTGATGGGTGTGATTCCGCTGGTGATGTCCACCGGCTCCGGCGCGGAGATGCGTCAGGCCATGGGGATCTCGGTGTTCTTCGGGATGATCGGCGTCACGCTGTTCGGACTGTTCCTGACGCCGGTGTTCTATGTGGTGGTGCGCGCGCTGAGCGGCGGCAAGCCGCTGCGCTCGGCCACGCATCACGAAGCGCCCGCGCTCGTCCCCCACCATTCCACCGGGGAGCACGCATGAGCGTCCCACAAACGATGCGCGCCGTGGCACTCGCGGCGGCGGTTTTCACCCTGACGGCGTGCTCGCTGGCACCGGTGCGGCAGATGCCCGAGGTCGACGTGCCGGCCACCTACATGGAAGCGGATGGACTGAGCCCGAGCGAGGAGCCGGGCCGCTGGCAACCGGCGCAACCGGCGGACCAGCAGGCGCCCTCGCCATGGTGGGCCGTGTTTGGCGATGTCGAACTCACGCGACTCGAAGAGGCCGCGCTCGCGGCCAACCCTGACGTCGGCATCGCGATGGCGCGTATCCAGCAGGCCCGCGCGCTGGTCTCGCGCAGCGAGGCGGCGTGGTTCCCCGAGATCGATGCGGGCTTCGGCCCCACACGTCAGCGCACCTCGGGGGCCGCCGACGGGCGCGGCGATGGCGCGCCCGGCTCGACTCAGACGCTGTGGCGTGCGCAGATTCCGGTGGCCTACGAGGTCGATTTGTTCGGGCGCGTCGCGTCGTCGGTCAACGCCGCGCGCGCCGATGCCGCGCAGCAGCAGGCGCTCGCGCATCAGATGCTGCTGGTGGTGCAGGCCGACGTGGCGCGCGCGTATTTCGGGCTGCGGCAGCTGGAAGGCGAACGGCGTCTGCTGCGGGAGACCGTGCAGCTGCGCGAGGACGCCGTGGCGCTGCTCGTGCGCAAGCTCGAGGTCGGCGCGGTCGCGCGCCATGTGGTCGATCAGGCAAAGACCGAACTGCTGACAGCGCAGGCCGACCACATGGCCGTGGAACAGCAATACGCGTTGGCCGCGCATGCGCTGGCGATTCTGCTCGGCAAGGCGCCCGCATCGCTGCGGCTCGACGTCGAGCCGTTGCAGCCGATCTCGGTGCGACTGGCACCCGGGCTGCCCTCGACGCTGCTCGAACGCCGGCCCGACATCGCCGCCGCGGAGCGTGCCATGGCGGCCGAGAACGCGCGTATCGGCGTGGCCAAGGCCGCGTTCTTCCCCACGCTCTCGCTGACCGGCGCGCTAGGCTACGAGTCCAACGATCTCGGCAACCTGCTCAACTGGTCGCAACGCACGTTCCTGTTCGGGCCGCTGGTCGGCACCGCGCTGAACCTGCCGATCTTCGACGGCGGCCGGCGCAAGGCCGATCTCGCGCGGGCGCGCGGGCTGTATGAGGAACGCGTCGCGCAGTACCGCAAGACCGTACTGCAGGCGTTTCGCGAGGTCGAGGACTCACTGGTGTCGATCCGCACCGTGGACGCACGCATCGTCTATCAGCGCGACGCCGAGGAAGCCTCGTCACGCGTCGCACGCTCGGCGAAGGCGCGCTTCGGCGAAGGCGATGTCGATTACTTGATCGTCGTCGATGCTGAACGCACGCTGCTGCGCACGCGCCAATTGCGCATCCAGTCGGAAGGCGACCGCGCACGCGCCACGGTGGACCTCGTGCGCGCGTTGGGCGGCGGCTGGGACCACCAAGTCAAATAATCGGAGACCCACGATGTCCGTTGCCGATCTGTTCCAACCCCTCACGCTGTTGCACGGCCCTGCCATGCGCAACCGCTTTATGCTCGCGCCGCTCACCAATCAGCAGAGCGAAATGGATGGCTCGACTTCCGAGTTCGATCTCGACTGGATCGCGCAGGTAGCGCGGAGCGAATACGCGCTGGTCCAGACAGCTGCCGCGACGGTGGAAGCCAGTGGCATCGCGTTTGCGCGACAGCTGGGCATTCATAGCGATGCGCAGCTGGACGGCCTGACGCGCATGGCGGCCGCGATCCGTGCCGGCGGTGGCCTGTCCGCGGTGCAACTGCATCATGCGGGCCATCGCGCGAATACGTTGCTCGGCGGCCGGCCTACGCCGGCGTCGGCATTGCGCATGGATCAGATCGAGCGCATTCGCGACAGCTTCATCGCCGCCGCGCGGCGCGCGCAGCGTGCCGGCTTCGATGGCGTGGCGCTCCATGGCGCGTTCGGATGGATCCTGTCCGAGTTCATGTCGCCCGAACTCAACGGTCGATCGGATCGTTATGGCGGCAGCGTCGAGAATCGCGCGCGCCTGACCATCGAGGTTATCGAAGGCATTCGCGCGGCATGCGGCCCGAATTTCCAGATCGGCTGGCGGCTGTCGGTCGAGCGGTATGGGCTGCGACTGGAAGAGCTGCGCGAGATCACCGCGCACATCCTCGATCGCGAGCTAATCGATTACCTCGATCTCGCACTCTGGGACTCGGCGCAAATCGTTGAGGAAGGCACGTTCCGGGGCCAGCGCATGCTGAGTGTCTTCGCCGACCTGCCCCGCAAACGCGTGCGCCTCGGCGTCGCCGGGAAAATCATGAGCGCGCAGCGCGCCGCGCAACTGCTCGACGAAGGCTGCGACTTCGTACTGATCGGGCGCGCCGGCATCCTGCAACGCGACTTCCCGCTACAGGTGAAGGCCAACCCGTACTACGACAGCCCGCGGCTTCCGGTCACCGCGCAATACCTGCGCGCGGGCGGGTTGAGCGAACGCTTTATAGCCCACATGCGCCGATGGCCGCATTTCGTCGCCCCCGACAGCGTTTAACTCCCATTCCACTCAAAGGAAATCTCTCAATGATGAAGCTATATTTTTCCCCCGGCTCCTGCGGACTCTCGCCTCAAATCGCACTGCGCGAGGCGGGACAGGAATTCGAACTGGTGAAGGTCGACTTCGATACCAAGACCAGTAGCGAAGGTAACTACTTCGACGTCGCGCCCAAGGGAATGATCCCGGCGCTGAGACTCGACAACGGCGAGGTGATCACGGAAGGCGCGGTCATCCTGCAATGGATCGCGGATCAGTTCCCGGAAAGCAACCTGCTGCCACCAGTTGGCACGAAGGCGCGCTACAAAGCGCTCGAGTGGATCAACTTCGTGGCTACGGATATGCACAAGGGCATGGCCGTGATGTTCTCCCCGCTCATCGATGCGGAGTCGAAGAAGCAGTTCGCCCAGGGCAATCTCGCGCCCCGCTTTGCCTATATCGAAGCGCATCTCGCTAACAACGATTATCTGCTCGGCGACCAGTTCTGCGCGGCCGATGGCTACCTCTTCAACGTCCTGAGCTGGCCGTCACGCGTCGGTATCGACATGAGTCAATACCCAGCCATCCGCGGATTTCTGGCGCGCATGCGCGAGCGCCCAAGCGTGCGGGCCGCCCGGAAGGCCGAGGGCCTTCCAAGCGCGTAACGCGCGGGTCGTGGGAACCCTTCGCTATGTGTTGCGGCGGTGCTCGGCGCACGTGGATCGTCGGCGGCGGTCCACGATGCCCTAAGACTGTCCTCCAGTCCGCGCGACTTTGGCTCAGTTCGGCCAGAAGGTGACATCGCGGCTGCAGATAGGGGAAGACCGGAATTCGGTCGCAAACGGCCGTTCACCCCCCACGGGACGTATAACCGGCGCCGTGAGAGCCCCGCGAAGATTTTCCAGGCCGCGCCTTCCGCCAACACTCTACGCACGAGTCCCTCGTATTAGGCCAGCACCACCGCCCACCAGCGAGCGCGACACACCGGTCCATTGCCAGCCCGCTCCGCAGCGGGCCCCTCTTTGTGCGCATGGTCGATCGCAAACTTCGCTTTCGCCTACACCGTGCTTCTCGAAATGCTCGTAAGTCGTTCAACTCACTACCGCACGAGTCGGTGCGCAACCTTTCCGGTCCGCGCAATTTCGTCGACCAAGTGATGAAGTTCTACTGCATCGTCAAACGTTGGAGCGAGATGCGTGCCATCCCGTAGGTCTGAGGCCAGGCGCCGGTATGAAAGAGCCATACTCTGCGTCAACCCGGCTTCCAGACCAAGGGAATAGGCTTCGGGAATTTCGACATCCGCCAATGGCCGCCCGTGCTGCGCGGCTTGCACCCGGAAGCCACCCATACCCGTATAGCCAACGGGTGACGTCACGACGATATCGCCCGCATCGCCGTTGATCTCCCAATGAAAATTGGTCGCACTGGACATGCCGCCACGGAAGTGCGCATTCACGAAGACGCCTGTGTCCAACAGCCCGGACACCGCCACCTGATCAGCCACCGTCATGGCGACATCCTGTCCCGTCTCGTCGATCCGTATCGTTTTCCGAACACTCGCCACTCTCGCGGAGACGTCCGCAAACTTTCCACGCAGCGCAGTTAGCATGGCATCCAGAGTGTGACCCACTACAACGTTGACCATGCTGCCCCCAACGGCAGGGTCCAGTGTGTACGCAAACGACTGAGGCAGCGTATTGCCCCAAACGATGCCTGAACCAATGAAGCTTGACGAGATCACGCGGCCGACATGCCCTTCGACGAGCAGGTCCCGCACAAAATTGATCGCAGGTGCGGCACGTGTCTGAAGACCGATGGCGGCCGGCAAGCCCTTCGCGCGAGCCAGGTCGCGTATCGCCATAGCGCCCTCCAGATCAGTCGACAGCGGCCATTCGCAAAGGACGGCTTTCCCCGCATACAGAGCTGCTTCGATCAGCTTCCGGTGCTCGGGCACTTTTACGCAGATCACCACAAGGTCCACCTCCTCATCATTGACGAGCTGATCGGTGGTGTCGAACGCATGGGACACGCCGAACTTGGTGGCAGCGGCTTTGGCCGTATCGAGCTCGCGATGGCTGACTGCAGTCAGCTTGAAGTCGGCCGCCAGTTGGAGCGCGGGGATGTGGGCGAGAGCTGCCCACCCTTTGTCCGGGTGGACGCCAATAATACCTACGCGAATAGGCTGAGAAGTCATACGAAAATCCTCGGATGCGATTGCAGGAATGGCTGGGCTCTAGAAGATAGAACATTTCTCGCACCAGTTGGCCCGTCCTTCCTGCACATGCATAAGATTTCACAAGAATGTCCGAAGGAGACGCCCTCCGATAATCTTGCAGCCCTAGGCGGTCGCGCGACATTCCACCCCAGATTATCCGTCGGGCTGACGGAGCTCTCTGCAACATGATCGTCCGCAATGGCACTATGGCGCCGGCCGTGCCATCACACGATTTCACGACATTTCACTGGCTGTCATCGAGGCTGGTTGCCATAGTTCGCAAGGACACCGAGTCGCAATCCCACCGCCGCAAGAAATGGGGGACTTATGAGCGCCGAGAATTCCATGGATGCACTGGTTCTGCGCAGCCACAACTCACCATTTGTGCGCGCAACGGTCGCGCGGCCGGTGCCCGGACCGGGTCAAGTCCTTGTTCGGATCAAGGCTAGCGGCGTCAATCCGCTCGACCTCAAGATCAAAAGTGGGCATGCCGCCCACGCTAAACATCCCCTGCCCGCGATCCTTGGGATGGACCTGGCGGGCGTCGTCGAGGAGGTAGGTTCCGAGTGCACTGGCTTCAAACCAGGAGATGAGGTCTACGGACTTACGGGCGGCGTAGGTGGACTGCAAGGATCTCTCGCAGAACTTGCTGCGGTCGACTACGAATTGCTTGCGCCCAAGCCAGTGAACCTCGATATGCGAGAGGCAGCAGCATTGCCGCTGACATTCATTACGGCATGGGAGGGACTTGTTGACCGCGCGCAGGTCGAGGCGCGGCTGAAGGTCCTCGTCCAGGGTGTGGGCGGCGTCGGCAACATCGCCATTCAGATAGCAAGAGCCTTCGGTGCGGAGGTTTTCGGCGTAGACAGTGTCGAGAAGAGCAGCTTGATCGAACAACTCGGAGCAACCGCGATCAATTATCGCGAGAGCGCCGTGGATGAATATGTTGCGGATCATACGGGTGGAAACGGCTTCGACATTGTCTACGACACCGTCGGCGGGGCAGGTCTGGACGCATCATTCCATGCCGTCAGGCGGTTCGGTCATGTTGTCAGCTGCCTCGGCTGGGGCACGCATTCACTTGGACCGCTGTCGTTCCGCGCCGCTAGCTATTCCGGTGTGTTCACGCTTTTGCCAATGCTGACCGGCCAAGGCCGGGCACACCACGGCAACATCATGCGGGAGGCTACACGGCTGGTTGAGGATGGGAAGATCGTCCCGCGAGTCGATCCTCATCGCTTCTCACTAGACTCCGTTGCAGATGCATATCGATTGATGGAGACCCGTGGTGTTGCCGGAAAGGTCGTCATTGACGTCGACACCTGAGTACATCTGTAGTCTGCGACCATTTTCCCACGTTGGAGGATCTACATCATGCCATTTGTAAACATCAAGTTGGTGGAAGGTGTATTTACACCGGAAGAGAAGCACGCGATGGCCAAGGCCATTACCGAAGTGATGGTGAAGTTCGAAGGATCGGAAGCGTTCAGGGAGGTCGTCTGGGTGTTGATCGAGGAGCTTCACACAGATGGCTGGCACATTGGTGGAAGGCCCTTTGAGGGGCCGAAGTCGCTGATGGAGACGCTGGGTAATTCGAAGATGATTTTCGAGAGTATCGACGGCAAGCCGACCTCGCGGAAGGAGTTCGCCTCCGCCGCACCGGTTCGCGGTTGAAGACGCCCAGTTCCGATCGATTCGCTAGCGACACCGATACTTCGGCCCGTTCTCACGGAGACTTTGAGATGAAGACTTCGCCCCCTGGTACCTGGACTCTTTCTCGCCGCGACGTCCTGTTTGGTGCCGCAGGCGGCGTCATATCGACAGCAGGCCTTTCGGCGTCGCCATTGGCTGCGAGAACGGACTCCGCCCCGCGCAAAACGGGGCATAGCAAAGGAGATATGCACATGAGCACCATCACAACAAAGGATGGAACGCAGATCTTTTATAAAGACTGGGGATCAGGACAGCCGATCGTCTTTCATCATGGGTGGCCGCTCAGTTCGGACGACTGGGACAACCAGATGCTGTATTTCATGGCGCAAGGCTATAGAGTTATCGCCCATGATCGACGGGGTCACGGTCGTTCGACACAGACCGACACCGGCAATGACATGGACACCTATGCTGCCGATGTGGCTGACCTGGTTGCTGCACTGGACCTTAAGAATGCCATTCACATTGGCCATTCGACCGGCGGCGGCGAAGTTGTTCGTTATGTCGCCGCCCACGGCAAGGGGCGAGTCGCCAAGGCTGTGCTGATAAGCGCAATCCCACCCGTCATGGTAAAAAGCGCGAACAACCCCGGGGGAACGCCGTTGGAGGTGTTCGACGGCTACCGTAATGCACTTGCCAGAAATCGGGCCCAGTTCTATCTCGATGTTGCGAGCGGCCCATTCTACGGATTTAACCGGGCCGGCGCCAAGACCTCCGAAGGCCTGATCCGGAACTGGTGGCGCCAAGGCATGATGGGCGGGACCAAGGCACATTACGATTGCATCAAGGTGTTCTCCGAAACCGACCTGACGGAAGACCTGAAGCGCATTGATGCTCCAGTCCTGGTCATGCACAGCGAAGACGATCAAGTTGTACCGTTCGCGGACTCTGCGCCACTCGCCGCCAAGCTCCTGAAGAAGGGGACGCTGAAGGTCTACAAAGACCTCCCCCATGGCATGTTTGCAAGTCATCCGGACATCATCAATCCTGACGTACTGGCCTTCCTGAAATCCTAAACCAGGAAAGTTGAAATCTGGCTGGGGCAGCACCCGCAGCGACCGGTCCTCGGTTCCTATGCGTAATACCTGCCCCGTGAACCGAGATTCATGGCGGTCGATATGAGCCCATGATAGGAGGTTGCAGCATGTCAAACGTCACAGCATCAGGTCGTGCAGCGAATCTGCTCTTGTCACTCAGTTTGCTTGGAGCACCGCTGACGGTTGCTCTTGCACAGAACTCCGCCGAAACGCCTTACGACAAAATCAACGCCGCTGCCGCCGCCTCTTCTATCACGACGCACGCGCTGCGCGGCGGCGTCAGCATGCTGGAAGGATCCGGCGGCAACATCGGCGTGCTGTCAGGCCCTGAAGGCCTGCTGCTGGTCGATTGCGGAATTGCGGTGTCGCAGAAGAAGATCGAGGCTGCGCTGCAGAAGTTGAGCAAAGGACAAATTCGTTACGCCGTCCTGACACATTGGCATTGGGACCACGCAGATGGAAACGGCTGGGTCCGTCGACAAGGCGCACAACTGATGGCAACCGGTGAGTCGATTAAGCGACTCTCGCAGACCATTCGCGTCGAGGAATGGGGGCATACGTTCAGTCCGGTTCCCACAGCCGATCTTCCGAATGTCAGCCTCGACGGAGCAAAGACGCTCAATTTTGCGGGTGAATCGGTAATCATCCGCCCGTACTCCCATTCCCACACCGATGGTGATGTCTCGGTGTACTTCCAGCGCGCCGACATCCTGGTGACAGGCGACACTTACTGGAATGGCATGTACCCCTTTATCGACTACATGGTCGGAGGGAGCATCGACGGCATGATCGAGGCGGCGAAAGCGAACATCGAAATGGCGACACAGAGGTCTATCGTCATCCCCGGCCATGGTCCTGTCAGCGACCGTTCGGGACTTGTTGCATTCCATGACATGTTGGTTGATGTTCGCAAGCAGGTAGCGGCCCTGAAGGCAAAGGGCCTGAGTCTCCAAGAGGTTCAAGCCGCGAAGCCGACTGCCGCCTACGACGGCAAATGGGGACAATCGATCATCAGCGGTGGGCTTTTCACCGCGCTGGTTTATCGCGGCGTTTGACATAGCGACATCACTGCCACACGGTAGCAATGACAATTCATGCAGGAGGCACCATGCCCGAATCCGTCAGTACTCTAACCATCGATGTCCCCGTTCACCTAGAGCAGGTCGCTTCCGTGCATAGCATCGGTTCCCTTCAATTTGAGGGCGATCTTCCCGCGGCACTTTTTCACCTCCAACTCATCACCGACGATATTGCGGAATGGAAAGCACGGTCTGAGGTGATCGTCGTGGTCCATACCAATGCGGGACACGTTGCATTGAACGATCATGCATATAACGCGTCCCGCAACATCTCTACTGGCAACCCGTACAAGGATCTCGTGGCCGAGCTGGTGAGCCGCGGCGTGAAGATGGAACTTTGCGGCGCAACGGCTCGCGTTAACGGCTGGGGCAACGCCGACCTGCTACCGAACGTGAGGATCAACCTTGACGCCATGGCGCGGACAATCCAGTTGGTGCAGCAAGGATTCGTGAAGATTACCGAATGAAACGCCCTGCCCGGTTCTCTGACGGCGGCACTAGGAATCGAGGAGCGACCTCGCGGTTATCAGATCTTCGGTGGCAAAGCCTTCCCGGAACTTTGCATAGACATCGGCCAGTGTATTCCTCGCCTGCGCGGCGGACGGCTTGCCACGGTGAAAACGCACCATGCTATTGGCCACTCGCAGTTCCCATGAAAGCGCCCCTTGTCGCCGCGCCCAGTCAAGTGATGTCTGGAGCAGCCGCCCAGCGGCACGGTGGTCTTCCTCGTCTTGTTGCAGTATCTCGCTTTTAATCCGTATAAGTTCTGCAATGCACCAGCGCTCTTCTTTTGCTTTGGCGCGCTGAATACCGTGATCCACCGTGGCGAGCGCCTCCGCAGTCGTGCCGCTCTGGTAGGCGGCCTGTGCAATCAGGCTAATGAAACCTGTGCTGAAGTGAGCGAAAAGTCTTCCCTCCTGAAGCTCACCGAATGCGCTGCGAAGACGCGGTAGCCCCCATGCGAAGTCGCCTCGCTTGATGGCGAGCGCCGCTTGCCAACAGCGTCCCAGGACGTTCCACGGACCCAAGCCATGTCTGTCTGTCAATTCAAGCAGCATCGCGATGGACTCTTCCGCTTTCGCATGATCGCCGACGAATAGTGCGACGGGGCAAGCACCTAGAGAGAGCGCATCGCATAGAGAGATCGCATGGTCGCTCGCTAACGCCTCAGCGACACCGCTTTGCGCAGCGCGCATGGCTTGATCGGGATTGCCCTGCAGCCACAGCATCTGCGCCAGCAATACACGCGACGCGACGACTTGATCGAATCGGAAGCGAAGCGAGCTTGCGACAGTGGGGGCAATCCGATGCGCGAGCAATGCTTCGATATGGCTTCGAGCGCCAGTGAACTCGCCCATGGAGAACAAGGGGGCACCCAACAACCTTTCCGCAAGCATTCGGTCTGCAGCGCTTGTCGCTAGGTCCCTGAACTGATATGCCGTATCTAGCGCTCCCCGGTAATCCCCCGCGCCGATTTGGCAGAACCATAGTCCCCATAGCGCCTCTAGCTGGCTTTCCACATCAGACAAATCCTTGGCAACCGTGTAGGCTTTTTCCCAAGCGGCGGCTGCTTGCGGGGCGAGTCCAGTCGTGAAAACCCGCGATAATCCCAATGCCATGTACAGCTTCATCACATGGCGTGCCTGGGCCGCCCACTCTTTGCCGGGCGGCAGGCATGACAATGCGCTTTGCACACGATTACGACATTCGCTCACCATCGACAGTTGAAACCATAGTGGTATTGCGGCAGCGGTGAGTGCAACGCAAAGATCAGAGTCACCGGTTGACTCGATGGCCCAATCCAGCGCCGACTGGATGTTACTGACGTGGCGACTGTAGCGTGCCAGCCAATCACTTGTCGGGGTGTCCTCGAGTTCCTCAAGGGCATTGCCGAGCAAGGTACAAAGACATCGCGAGAGTAATTCTGCCGACACATCCACTTCTTCGTTTTCGGAAAGCTTCGAGAACGCGTACGCCCGTGTCGTATCCAACAGCCGATACCGTAGCGTTGCCCCATAATGAACGGGGTTGACAAGGGATTTGCCGATGAGATTCTCGATATGATCAGACACATCGCCGCTATTCGGTATAGCGTCGGACGAAATTGCCACTGCCTCGGCGAATGTGAATTCCCCCGTGAATATCGACAACCTGCGCAATAGCCATTGCTCAGTCTCCGCTAGTGTGTCGTAGCTCCAGTCGAGAGTCGCAGTTAAGGTTCTGTGACGCGGAAGCGCGGTGCGACGACCGCCGATCAAAAGCCTCAGGCGATCATCCAACCGCTCAGCGATTCCCCGTAGTCCAAAGGCGGCGACTCTGCTCGCCGCCAGTTCGATCGCAAGTGGAATCCCGTCCAGTTGGCGGCATATGTCCGCGACGACTGGGGCATCGGTGTCACGCATGGCAAATCCATCGAAGCTTGCGGACGCGCGCTCTACGAAAAGTTCCACTGCAGGATATGCGACGGCTTGATCCGCGGTCAGGCCTGCCAACACCGGCGGCACGTGTAACGGGGCGAGCCGATAGACGCTTTCCCCTTCCGCTCGCAGCGCCTCCCGACTTGTCGCCAGAATGTGAATGCCAGGCGCGCGCTTCAGTAACGCCTCAACCAGGAATGCAACCGCATCGATGAGACGTTCGCAACTGTCCAGAATCAGCAGCGTTTCCCGATTGTGCAGATAGGCGGCGACATCCGTGAGCGGCTCCTCTGAGACACTGGGAAGCCCGAAGGCCGTAGCGAGCGTACTCGGAATATGCTGTGGATCCGATAACGGAGCGAGCTCGATCAGGGAGAGCCCATCCGCATAATCCGATGCCAATTCAGCCGCGGCGGCCAGGCAAACTGTTGTCTTGCCTATTCCCCCGGCACCCACAATCGTTACGAGACGGAAGCGTTGAAAGCGTCCTTTTACTGTGCCGATATCTTCCGTCCGTCCAATGAGGCGCGTCAGACGAATTGGAATGTTGTGTCCTTCCTTCGCGATACTTGACCCGCCCGTGAGGACACGATTGGCCGGCAGCACCGGCGCCACAAAGCGATAGCCACGTCCTGAAACGGCCACAATGTAAGGTGTACTCGAGCTTTCGGCACCAAGCACGCGTCTGAGGGCGGCCACTTGCGCTCTAAGGTTTGATTCTTCCACAACGGTATTTGGCCAAACCTGCGCGGTGAGTTCATCCTTGGTGACCAAGTCACCCGCGCGATTAACAAGCGCAACCAATATGTCTAGGGCTCTTTCGCCAATCCGGACCGGCATGTCTTCTTTGAGTAATACATGACGCTTCAGATCCAGACGAAATGGACCGAATCTAACCGCTTCGACGTCGATTTTCGGAATTATATTTGTTGGTTTTGACATTCCTGAGGTTCCCCTATCTTGTTTCGGCAACGTTCGGCAATTCCTGCCCAATATAGGCTTAACTGACGCATTTTCCGAATCGGATTTAGCGGAGAGCTCTTGCGCGCTTTGGCGATAGCTAGGACGAGGGAAATCGTCAGGCGCGGTTCATCAGAAAAAACGGCGCGGCGATTTGCCTCAAAACGCACTTTAGTCACTGCGATCGTCCGACCGCGGGCGCCCAAGTTGATTGTGGAGTGCGCCGGCCGCTATATATGCCGTACATGGCACTTGCGAGGAAGGAGCCGACCCACCCGGCACCCCATGCAAAATTGTATGAATGCCGTGCCAATTTGTTGGTTTACGCCGGACACACGCTAGCCAAACAATGCAGGCACCCAAATCGAGCATCTAAGGAGCTCCCATGACTGACGACCGCATGCTTGCCCTGACCATCGAGTCCGCCGGTGCAGATTTCAATAAGGCACAACTTCCGAAGCCGGTTGCCGGCGTAGGTGAGGTGCTCGTACGCATCGTGGCAAGTGGTGTTAATCCACTGGATACAAAGATCCGTGTGGGAAATGCCGCGCATGCCCGGCACCCTTTCCCTGCCGTCCTCGGTATAGATATGGCCGGTGTGGTTGAGGCCGTGGGCCCCGGCGTAACCCTATTTGCGCCTGGCGACGAGGTGTATGGAATGACCGGGGGCGTCGGCGGCCTGCAAGGCTCTCTCGCGCAGTATGCCTCCGTCGATGCTCGCCTGCTTGCACATAAGCCGCGCCGGCTGGCGATGCGCGAGGCGGCAGCTCTTCCATTAGTTTTTATTACGGCGTGGGAAGGCTTGGTCGATCGAGCCAACGTACAAGCCGGCCATAAAGTCTTGGTCCACGGAGGCGCAGGTGGCGTGGGGCATGTTGCCGTTCAAATTGCCAAGGCCCTCGGCGCGGACGTGTACGCAACCGGCTCAGCGGGCCAAAAGGACGTGATCGAAGGCTTCGGCGCGACATACATCGACTACGCAGCGATGCCGGTCGAAGAGTACGTCAACGCTTACACGAACGGTGAAGGCTTTGACGTCGTTTATGACACGGTCGGCGGAGCAGTGCTAGATAATTCATTTGCGGCTGCCCGCACGTACGGGGGGCACGTGGTCAGCTGTCTCGGCTGGGGAACTCACAAACTCGCCCCGCTGTCTTTTCGCGCAGCCACGTATTCAGGGGTGTTCACACTTTTGCCCATGCTCTCCGGCCGGAAGCGCGAGACGCACGGTGCAATTCTCCGAGAAGCGACCGTCTTGGTCGATGCAGGAAAGTTGTCGGTAATGGTTGATCCACATGCATTCGATATGGACAGCGCAATTGAAGCGCATCGCCTCGTTGAATCTGGCGGGGCAAACGGAAAAGTCGTCGTAGATATTAGGTAAGCAGCGCGCTGATTCTGCAAGGACGAACGACCTCGCGAGTTGCATAGCAACTTGCGAGGCGCAAACCAGATGCTAGTTCCTCAGCATTGCAATGGCTAGATCGAGGAACGTCCGCAGCCTGCCAAGCCGCCGAAGGTCGCGATGATATCCGACCCAGACATCCCTGGCAGGGGGAGGATCACCAACATCAAACTTCTGAAGTCCGCCAATGCGTTCGGCCAACACGCATGGCAAGACTGCAAAGCCCACCCCACTCGCACAAAGTCTCGCCTGCGCCTCTCTGCTGTTGCTGCGGAAGGCTGTCGACGCATTAGGAAACCTCTCGCGCAGCCACGAGACGTCTGGAAGCGTGGAAAAGCTTGCGTCCAACGTGACAAGGCGCAGTCCCGCTCCATCCCCGAGCGTGGGTGGTTCGCTGAGCAAGGACCCGTACAGACCATACTCCATGTGAAGCAGCTTGCTTTGAAGGACGTCTACCTCCTCGAACTCGCGGATCCGAAACACCAAATCGGCTTCACGGCGAGCAAGGCTTAGCAACCGGTGGTCCGTAACAAGCTCCACTGTCACAGCGGGATGTCGTCGCGTATATTCAGCAATTACGTCGGTAAGGACATGAACGCCAAACCAATCTGAAGACGAAACTCGCAGCACGCCTTCTAATTCCTCAGCTTGGCCAGAAAGTTGCCTCTCAAACGAAATGGCCTCTTTCTCCATCCTCTCCGCGCCGGCAAGAACCGCCGCACCTTCGTCGGTAAGCACGAAGCCTTCCCCCGTGCGCTGAAACAGTGCATGACCCACGGCCTCTTCCAGCGCCTTTAGACGGCGCCCCATCGTCGGTTGAGTCTGCCTGAGCGCCTTTGCAGCACCGCCTAAAGTGCCGGCTCGCGCTATGGCCAAAAAGATTCGTACGTCGTTCCAGTCCAACTCTGCTTATCCTTCTGCAAACAAAGTCGCCCTAGCGTACAACAATACTGCCCTAGAGTACTGATCCTGTGACTCACGACGTAGCGATCCGTATCTCCCATGCAGCACGCGCGACCCGGAATCGCCATATCGCTCGCGCATCTCCTACGCTCATTCCATTCCCCTCGAATTCCGGGGGTGCATGATGGCTGCGCGCTCTATCGCCTCGCTTTCGATCAGCTTCGGCTTGGTCTCGATCCCCGTAAAGGTCTTTTCCGCCACAGAATGTAAGGCGGCCATTGGCTCAATCATCTCCACAAGGGCTGCGGGTCCCGTCTGCGGCAGCAATACATCTCCCAGCGTGAGGGTGTCCTGGTCGACCGGGCCGAATGGTCAAAGGCTACGAGTTCGAGAAGGACAAATATGTGATCTTCGAGCCTGACGAGTTGAAGGCCTTCGAAGAGGCAACGCAACACACCATCGACATTGTGGCCTTCGTGCCACTGGCAGCCATCGACCCTATTTACTACGACAAGGCGTACTTCCTAGGCCCGGCGAAAAACGAGGCGGCAAGCGCTACAGCTTGGTCTCTGAAGCACTACGCGCAATCGGGAAATGCGCCCTAGCCAAATGGAACTGGAAGGGCAAACAATACATGGTGCAGATCCGAGTGGGCGAGGACGGGTTGATCGTGCAGCAACTGCTGTATGCCGACGAGGTCCGGTCAGTGGCTGACCTGCACGTTGAGACCGTTGCGGTTTCCGGCGCCGAGTTGTCGCTGGCCGAGCAGTTGATCGAGCAGAACTCGGTGGAAGGCTACGATCCCGCCGAGTACACCGATGAAGAGAAGCAACGGATCCGGGCGCAGATCGACAAGATGACATCATCGGCACCCCCCGAAACGCTGTCATGGGGCTTGTTGCCGCGGGCGTCGTGGCGCATGTACGCGTCCACCATGGTGAATTGCTTCCGCGACTTAGTGATACTGCGCATGGCCGCTGCGCTGCGCCAGTCCCATATCTCAGCGGGGCGCATAAGGGAATCGCTGCTCCGCACCAAAGCCATCGCTGCAGACGCAGCGAGAGATGGTAGAGAAGGGTCTATCCTCGATTACCGAGCGGACCATAGCGATTGTTACGCCATGAGGCCGGGTGAGTGGAGGCCCTGATGAGATCGACCTAATAGGCAAGCCCTAGCAGGCGTAATGCCCGCTCAGGGTTACAGATTCAACCGGTCGATGCAACGTTGTGAGCGCTCTGGCAAAGGCGGGCTTCCTCGGGGCAGTCCCCTACAAGAGGGGCGGCGCTGCGCCTCTCCCCGCGAACGACCGCTAACGGCAAGACTGACGGACCGCTTCGGGTCGGCTACGGCCGGCCGTGTCTTGCGGAAGTCCGAGCTTCCCGCCTCCCGCAAATCGGCGAAGAACCAAAAAAAAGCCCCCACAAAAGTGGGGGCTGGTAGGAAGGGGTCCATCTGAGAGAGCCTGTAGCGGGGTCGCGCTACAGGAATCATCATATGGCCGAATGCTGGGTCGGATGACCCCGAAAGCTCGTCAATTTCGGCCGCTTTTTGCCGGAAGGGGCCCGGCAGGCCTGGCCAACAAGGTGGTGACCGCCCCACTGACCTGCCAACCGTCCATTTCCGTCTCAAAAATCCCGTGAACGAGGCGATCCAGACAAATGATCTCGACGCCGTCCGCTTCTACGGTACCGAGAACCTGAGCGACGGTGGTGCCACGCGTACCGCTCCGCTTGATCGTGGCCAGACCCTCTCCCAACGTGACGGTGCACTCGTTGGCTTTCATGCTGCCTCCTTAAGCAGTTGGCGTTGATCTTGGTTCTTTCGGCCGTGAAGCGCCGCCAGATCCTCCACAAAGGCATCGAGAAGCGTGTCCATATGCAGGAACGCTTCGTCTTCCAGTTCCGGCGTCGCCCAGTCCAACCCGGCTTCCATTGCGTCGCGCTTATGCGCCACCATCTGGTCCTGGTAGGCATCGATGCTCCCCGGGAGGTGGAAATACACCACCTTCAACTGGCCCTTCCGGTTCCACCGCAACGCACGTCGCATCGCCTGATACTCGATGCGCCACGTCCACGAGCGGTCGTAGAAGAGCACGTAGTCGGCATTGGGCAGGTTGTAACCTGCCCTGCCTGAGCCCTTGGTACATAGCAAGCCGGTGGCCGAGCCATTTACGAACCGCTTGTCCTTGTCGGCCACGCGCTTCGTGATGGGAATACCGCCATGAAACGGCACTGTCTCAACGCCTCGGGCCTTGAGTTGGCTGGCAATCAGGTTGATCACCCCAGGGTTCTCCGCGAACAGGATGGCCTGCTTACCCTCTGCGGCGATAGCCTCCAGCCGCGCGATCACGGCCCGCTGCTTGCTGGTCAGCTGCCCCATTGCGCCCACGCCATCTACCCCGTGCTGCGGGTAGTTAGCGGCAAAGTGCACCGCGCGAATGCGCGCCAGGATCGCGATCAGGTTGTTCGAGCGCCCGTCAGTGCGACGGATATCCCGATACCAATCTGCGAACTCGTCTGCCGTACGCAGATACAGGGACAGGTGCGCCGGGTCCCAATCCGTCTCGACCACTTCGACTGCCGGTGGATCGATCTGGATGTACCTGGCCACATCAGGCTCGCAAACCAGCCGCCGCTTGATGTGCGGCGCCAGCATTTGGCGGTACAGCGGCAAATTGCCAATCTTCGGCACCTCCCGCTTTGCCCCGTCCTGCAAGCTTTCCGCGAACTCCCAGGTCACCCATTCAAGCACGACAAAGTCGTCGCGGAACCGGTCCACGCCGCGCCGCGCGTATTGCACCGTGCTTAGCCAGAGGCTATCGAGGTATCCCCTTCGATATCCGTACGGCTGTGCGGCAGTGCCGTCCCCGCCGGTGAAGGCGATCAGCCCGAAGACATCTCGGGGATAGTTCGCAATGGGGCTCCCGGTGAGAATGTAGCGGCGCCGCGCCGACAGTTGCCAGAGCGCGCGGCTCTGATCGCTGTTCGGATTCGATAGGCGCTCCCCTTCGTCGGCCACCAGCAGACCGATCCGTCGTCGAAGTCGGTGCGCGTACGTGACCCGCCGGGAAGACTCCCGGCACACCGGCATGCGCAGCCGCTCATAGGCAATGAGATTGATCTGCCCGAGCGTCCCAAGGCTTTCCGGCGAGTCGATGACGTGCACCGCTGCCGGCGGCAGAATCTGCGCCAATTCGGCACGCATTTCCGGGACCAGCCGGGCCTCCACGACGATTAACCCGTGCTTCACGCCGGCTAGGAGGATCAGCGCAGCGGCCAATCGCGACTTGCCGCACCCCTGCTCCCAGGCGGCGACCGCCCCGCAAGGCTTCTGTAGCAGTTCCACGAGGTCATCCTGTTGGAATTCCCAGTTCAACCACCGATCGATGCCAAGCGCCCGCATGCGCCGGCGCAGCGCAAGCGCCTGTCCCGGGAATTTCACCGAGAGGCCTTCGTGCACGGTTTCCCATGTCTGGGCCGATCGGTTGACGGCATACCGACTCATGAGTTCATCCAGCGTCAACACGAACTGGGAACCGCCGGCGCGGTAAGCGTAGCGGCCGTCCGGCTGTCTGGCGAACGCTACCGCCTCACCCGCCTTGATCACCGGGCTGCCCCATTTCAGCGGATCCGCGACATGGCTTTTGAGAGCCACCCCGCTGATCGCTTCAGCGGCATTCACGCCGGTCGTCCAGACGGTGTGCCGCAAAGGCGTGGCCTGCCGCACGCTGCGCCGCTGGCGCTTGCGGAAGTGCGCTAGGAAGCCCGGCGCCAGTTCCGGCACGCCGCCGGCCTCACGGACCAGTCTCAAGAGGCTGTCCAGCGCTGCCATCGGGTCGTCCTGCACCAGGTACGCCTCAAGATCGAGGCGTCCGCTGCCGGCGTAGCGCATGCCCCGCGGCAGACGCTGGCCATCCAACGGCAGGATTCTCCGGTCCAGAACGCGGTTCAGCACCATCGCTTCGACAAAGCCACAGTCGAATCCGAAGACAATACGGCGCCCGTCACGGGCAATGCGTACCCGTTTCTGCGAGGTAACCGCCCTCGTGATGGCAGGGCCGGTATCGTCCAAAACCTGATGGTTCAAGCGCGGCTGATGGAAATGGCGGTCGTCCACGTTTAGGTCCAGCTGGGGCAGCGGGACGGTGAAATCGCTATGCGCCTCGCGCACGACGCGCCCCATCCGGTAGCGACCGAACACGGCGATGGAGGTGTTCACAGTGGCGCCTTCCTCACGGAAGGCCGAGGGCGGCAGGTCGAAGATCCCGACCACCCGCTGCGCCGCAGTCCTGTGCGCGTCCCGGTGGTCCAGGACGTTCACGAAGCGGTCGACGAAGCTTGTCGGCAGCAACGCCACCACAACCTGTGCAGCCTCAAGTGCCTGCGCCAGCGCGTATTCATGGCTGAGCGCGCTACTGTTCGGCCCGAACCGACCCCACGTGGTGCATCCGAAGGGCTGTAAATGCGGTGATTCAAGGTGGATAGAGAATGGCGGGTTGATAATCGCCACGTCGAAGTTCCGAGGTTGGATTTCCTCCATTCCTGCCATGCGAAAGCTACCTTCGAATCCGGCGGCCTCCACGCACTGCTGAACTGCCGCGATCGTCGGCTCATGCACGTCCACCCCAAACAGGCAGTGCACCGCCGGGTTCGCGAACTGCAACAGCCGGGCAGAACCGACGGAGTTGTCCAGCACCGAGACCTTGCGACCCGGGCGCCAGCCATCAACGACGCCCCACATCAGGCGGGCGATGGCGTCGGGCGTGAAAAACTGTGAGAGGTGCCGCTGACGGGCGGCGTGCAATTCGCCCATGTGGGCGATCTTGTCAGCTTGGGAACCGAGGCTGACGATGGCCCGCAAGGGCTCGTACCAATGAGTCATAGGGATCCTGAAATGAAAAATGCCCCGTCAACGACGGGGCAATTGAGGGGGTGCCGAACTGCTTAAGCGGCAGCAGGCTCTTGCAAGTGCTGGGCGACGAATGCCAAAAGGCGCTCGCCGACAGGCGCGGTGAACCGCAACTCCCAGTACTCGTTGAATTGAAGAACGTCCAGCCCGGGGAAAGTCCTGCGCTGCTGCGCAACGAAGACTTCTCCATGATCGAACTGGCGCAGGCATCCCGCCAATGCGGGTTCGCCGGCAGCCCTCGCGTAGGCCGCGATGGCCAACAGGCTCGCGCGAACCTCCGCGTGCGCCTCGGGAGCAATGCGCCGTGAAGGACGTCCCGCATCGACAGCGACCGATGGAGCGTTCAGCCGCAGGCGCACCACCTTCGCATGCCGGCGAACGGCCTTCGGTTGATCGAGCTGCAGGGTCGTGGCGAGCGTCTGGGCAACCTGCCGGTACGCCATCGAGCGACCGCCGGCCTGGTAGCGTTCGGTCAGCACTCGCCAGTAGCGGTCGAGATCGGGGGTGTCGCCGGCGCGAATGGCTTCCCAGATGTTCGGGTATCCGTTCACCGGGATCCGCGTCTCGTCGATGCATACAGGGGCGCCCTCGATGCCGAACTCCGTGCTCGCCCGGTCGATCAGGCTGGCAACGACTCGCCGAAGAAACCGACGAAACTCGCCGGCTTGGTCGACGGACACAGGGACTATGGCGGGATCCGCACTAACCGTGGCGGCAAGCGAACGGACTCGCTCGAAGGCCACGAGGGAGGCGTTCTGCGCAGCGCAAAAAGCTTCAACAAGCGCGTTGTACATCTCAGTGCCGCTCCTGCATGGCCTCCTGACCGTACTCGCCGACAAACAGCATCAGCGCCTCCGCCATATCGTGCGCGAACTTGAATTCCCACTTGTCGTTGAACAAGGTGATGTCCAAGCCCGGCATGGTCAGCTTCTCGCGCGACGAGTACTCGAGCCGGTAGAGATCGATGCTCTCCAGCCGCTTGGCCAGCGCAACATTGCCGGCCTTGCCCGCAAACGTCGCCAAGCCCGACAGGCAATCCGCGGTCATTTGCGTGCTGTGGTAGCACACCTTTCGGCGGCTCGAGTTCCAGGCGGTCTCGGTATAGACGGCTTTCTTGAGGACAACACCCGCGGACGTGCGCTTCACTTCCGGGTTGCGGTGCAGGCCGAGGGTGCGCACGATGCGGGTTGCTGCCTGGCGGTATGCCGTGGCGGCACCACCATCACCGTTGTAATGCGCGGTGAGCGACGCCCAGAGCTTGTCCAAATCGGGGATCTCGCCCTTCTTCAACGCCTTGCCGATATCCAGGCCCGCGCGGTCGTACTCGGCGTCGTTGTCGATGTCGAGTCGCGCACCCACCGGCGCAAACTGACGACGCGCGCGGCTGACGACGTTGCTGGCCAGCGCGAAACAGAATTTCTTCAGTTCCTCTTCCTCACGGTATTCGGAACGGACGTTGACGGCAAAGAACGGCTCAGCGGTGCCCGTGCCGGCCAGAGCTTCACGCTCGAAATTGGCGGCGTCCTGGTACGCCTGGCGGGCCGCATGCTGGGCCGCGATGAACTTTTCGATGATCTGGTTGTACATGTCGGTCTCTCAATGAATATGGGAGACCGCCCTTCGGGATGGTCTCCCGAGGGAATGAAAATTAGACAGCGTGCATGGAGATGCGCTGCTAATGGGTTAAGCGGTCAGTGCCATCCAGTTCAAAGCGAACCGGCGACTCACGTCGCCGACTGCCTCCCGGCACACGGTAGCTCTGCTGCCATCCGGCAAGGTTTTGACTTCGCTTTCGTCTACACCATCAAGGTCATGATTGACGATGATCACGTTGACTTGGGCGTCACTCTCTACATACTGAACCAGGCCACCATCCAGATGCACCACGATGGTCGGCTTCGCGACGGTATTGGTCATGGCACGCCTCCCTTAGTGGATCGAGATAGCAAGGCCAGCCGGCAGGGGGATGAAGCCCATCGCCCACCACATTGCGGCAGGGTGGTCCGGAAAGTCGGGAATCTCCGTATTACGGAAGATGTCCGGCACAAGCTCAATCGCTGCGGGACGCGCTCTCACCGTTTCGCGCCACTTGTGATGCAGGCGCAGCCAGGTCAGTTCGGCGCGCGCGATGTGGTCCCATTCATTGGGTACCAGCGACTCGTTGAACAGGTCGGCGCCTTCCGCTGTCATGACCGCTACCACTTCGTGATAGCGGCCCAACTCATGCGGAAAGCCGCGGCGAACAAACCGCAGGGCTGCGGGATCCGGATTACCGAAGACGCGCTGCAACTGCCGGATGTACACGGCGCATTCGCGGCGCGAACGCTCGCTGTAGTCGTCGTGGCCAACCTGCGCGCACGCTTCCTCCGCAGGCACTGGTCCGAGCTCGAAATCGAGTGTTTTGGGGTGGGTCATGGCGTTTCCTTTATAGGACAGGAAACGCCCCACCGGGGACATTTCCCGGATGGGTGGAGGGCCGCGCGAGCCCAGAGGCAACGCGCGGCGATGGTCAGGCCGGCTGGCCGGACAGATGCGAGAACGTTGACAGCGCCCACAGGGCGGCGATGACCAGGATGGCAATCACAAGCGTGGAGAGCTGAAAAGACAGGAGCGCGATGCTCGACGTGGTGACGATGAAGAACAGCGCTGCGAACAGGATCACGACCAGCGCAACAATGGCGGCGGCCGTTTCACGAGTATCAATGATGGACATGATGGCTCCAGAGGAAAGACGGAGCCATGGCCCATCCGGGACAAAGCCCCGATGGGTGAAGGAAAGAATGGCCGGTAAGCCGGCGGTGTCGATGCGCGGTAGCGCGGAGAATCGGGCGAATATTAACCCGTCTTCTCGGCGCCTGACAAGGTCGCCGGGCGTCAACCTAGCGGCAAGCAGTCACCATACTCGTCATGCAGCCGGCGGATTGGATCCATATTGCCCTTGCCGGACAGGATGGCCGCGAGTTGAGCGGCCAAGCACACCAAGCCATTCGCATTGCGCACCACGTTCGCCACCAGTTCGTCGGGATAACCTAACGCGGCGCGTGACATCGGATGCTTCCCACCATGGGTAAAGCTGTTCAGGGCGCTCCAATTCACGTCACGGTATTGATCGAGGTTCGCCACGACGGCACGCACGTCCGCCCGCTCAATTGCCATGAGTTCGTCAAACATCTCCTTCACGCCCGGCGCGCGCCCCGCCGCTTTCGCTGATGCTTCAGTCAACGGCGCGTGATACTGCTGTATCCACTTCTCATCGGCGGCGTAGAGCAGCCACACACCACGCACGAGCGTTTCGAACTGGGGGCGCAAGAGCGCCAAAGCAGCATTCGGCAACCCCATCGACAACAGCGCCAGCATTCCGGAGGAATGCTCAATGGACATCATCGCGCACTGGTAGGCCGGCACGAAGCGTTCACCCTCTACCGGCTGAATAGACGCAATGCAGCGTACCGCCGCGTTGTGGAAGACGGCTGTCCGTTCCAGAAAATCGTTGCTCGCCATGCGTCTCTCCTTCAGCGGCCAGCCTTGGCTGCCGCTTCGCGCGCGAGGCGATTTGCTTCGCGCAGGCGGTTGACCACATCCCAGCGTCGTTGCGCCACTTCCTCCGGGTTCTCCAGGTTGGAATAATCCTGCACCGGCCCATCCCCGATAAACGGCTTGTAATCCGCGGGCAGCTTGCCCTCAGCCTTTAGCCTGTCCCGCTGGAGACGACCCAGACCATCGCTCGCCTCTGTGATGGCGACGTAGTCCCACCGCTCGGGGACAGCGCCCTCCGCAAACCAGACCTCGCCTTGGCCCTGCCCCACAATCGCGACGACGTCGTAGACGCTCCCCACCGACGAGGGGTTAGCCCGCACCTCGAACCGCAGCACCTCCGGACTGGGGTGCCAGAACACGCGGTCCAGATAGCGCTTGAAGATAAAGGCGTCCAACCGGGCAATTTCGCCGTACTGCGGCTCGCCTGGAGCAATGAACTGCGGCTCATTCTTCGGGCGGTTGCCCAGCGACACCTCGCGGGCAATGGATGTGGGGGCTTGAGACATGGGATTCCGGTAAAAGGCGCACGAAATTCTATCCTTTTCGGCGGCTACGCCCGAAGTCCTGCCACGAAAATGGTTGGCGGCGCACTTCGCCCGCCGGCCGCTTGACTTCGACGCAGGGCCGGTATCTTGGTCTTAGACCATTCCATACCTAGCCGCCATGCGATTCACCCGATTCGGACGCCACAACCCCATTAACTTCAACACCCGCCGGCAGGCCGCCTTCGCGCGGAAACAGCAGCGCGAGCGCGATCGGTACCCCCTCTTTGCGGACCACGTGGCTGCCGAGCAGCACTCGCCGGACGAGGAGTTGGCGCGGCGCCAGCGGCGCGCGGACCGCCTCGACACAACGTTACGTGGACTGGACGCCCGTGTCTGGCGCGAGAAACGCGCCATCTACTTCTCGCTGACGGCGGACCAGCGGGCGGAAATTCGTGCCAGGTGGCTGGCATGGACCGGCCCCACTACCGCCCTCTACTTCGCCTACATCGTGGACAACGTTAGCGGCGAGGCCGAACGGCGATCGGAGGCATCCCGGGCGCACGCGCTGGCGATCCGACGACGTGTCCTCGCGACACTTCCGGAACAGACCGCCCTGGAGATGGAGATCGCATGACCCCAACTGCTGAGCAGGAGCAGGTCGTCGAGGCGGTACGCGCCGGTGGCGCCGTCAAGGTCAAGGCCTATGCCGGCGCCGGCAAGACGTCCACGCTGCGCATGGCCGCCGAATCCCGGGGCCGGGCGCGCGGCTTGTACCTGGCCTTCAACCGGGAGATCGCCAACGAAGCGGCTCGCAAATTCCCGCAGAACACCCGTTGTCGCACCGTCCATTCCCTTGCCTACAGCGGCACCAGCCCGGACATCACTCGCAAGCTCAAGAATCCGGTCGAGCCGCCTCATCAGCTCGCCTTGCGTTACGGCTTCGGCAAGCTGCGCCTGCCCACCACCATCGGCAAGGAACTGGAACTGAGTCCCAGCAAGGTCGCCCGCATGGTGATGGACGGCGCAGCACGCTTCTGCCGCTCCGCACAGGCAGAGCCGCTCGCCTGGCACATCCCGGTCGACTCGGTCATCAGGGAGGAAGAAGCGGACCACCTGCGTGAATCCCTGCTGCCTTCCGTCAAGCGCCTCTGGTCTGAGTACCTCGATCCTGCCGCGCCCTCGGCAATTGCTCACGATGTCTACGTGAAGCTTTGGGAGCGCAGCCGGCCGGCCCCGAATCGGCGCCGACTTCATCCTGTTCGACGAAGCCCAGGACGCCGACGGCCTCATGCTGTCGGTGCTACGCGCCCAGCAGGCACAGGTGATCTACGTCGGCGACCCCTACCAGCAGATCTACGAGTGGCGTGGCGCGGTCAACGCCATGGATCATATCCGCGCCCCGGAATGCGCCCTGACCGAATCGTTCCGGTTCGGCCCGGCCATCGCACAGCTCGCCAGCCGCGTGCTGCAGCTCATGGACGAGGACACGCCGGTGCGAGGCCAGGACAACGTCACATCGCGCATCCTGCATGAGTCGACGCCCGGTCAGGACCGCTTTGACGCCATCCTTTGCCGCAAAAACGCCACTGTCCTGACACACCTGGCCGAGGGCATTGGCCGCGGCGATCGGGTCGCTGTGCGAGCCAACATCGAAGAACTGCGGGCCTTCGCGGACGGTGCCGAGCAGCTCATGCGCGGCCAGCGCATCGGCTATCCGGCCACGCTGGCGCTCTTTGAGACTTGGGATGAGGTGCAGGAATACGCCGACTCCTTCGCCGGACGTGACCTGAAACCGCTGGTCAAGCTGATCGACAGCGAGGGCGTGGACTACCTGCGGCTGATCCTGACACGGGTGTGCCCCGAGGACGAAGCCGACTACATCGTATCCACGGTCCACCGCGCCAAAGGACTGGAATGGGGCCGGGTCCGGCTCGCCGGCGACTTCAAATTCAAGAACGGCGACGACGGCAAGATGACCATGAGCCCTGAAGAAATGCGGCTGATCTACGTCGCCATGACGCGCGCCAAGCATCTGCTCGACGTGAGCGAGATCCGCCGCGACCTGTACACCATGTTCCGGGAAGCCGGCGTCTAGGAGGGAAAAGGATGATTACCGTGCGGATCGGCGGGAACGAATTCCCGCTCGACGATGTGCTGGAGGAACCGGGCCGCTACGCGCGTCAACTCGAGCGCGCGAAGACCGTTCAGGGCTTTGCGGAGTGCGGCTGCGGCAGCCGTCGTCCCCGTCCCAAACTGGTCATTCGCCGCCATCGGGACATCTTTCTGCTCGCGCGGTGGCCGGAACAGGCTCACCTTCATGCCGAGGGGTGCCCGTTCAACCGGCAGGCGCTGGCCAAGTCCGGCGCCGGCGACAACCTGGACCCCTTCCGGATGCAGGAAGGACACCATGACATCCGCCTTGATGCCTCGCTTTCAGTCAGCGCGCACACCCCCGCCGCATCCGTCCGGCGCGCCACCACGAGCCTGAGCACGAAGCCGCAGCGGCGCTCGGCTGGCTTGCTCGCGTTCCTGGAGTACGCATGGGAACAGGCCGGGCTGAATGTCTGGCCGGCAACGGGCTCGCGGGGCTGGAACGCCTGCTGGTCGCAGTTGACGGCGGAACTGGCCGATTGCCGCATCAACGGGAAGCCGGCCGACGGGCTGCTGCATGTCATGCAGCGCTGGGACCAGGACCGCAAAACCGAGATCCTGGCCGAATTCGAGGCGTGGCAGGCGCGCCTGGCACCCACCAAGCGTGGCATCGTGATCGGGGAGATCGTCTCCCATGGCCCGACGCAGTACGGCGGCAAGATTGTCTTGCGCCAGAGCACGCAGCGCTTCTTTATGCCGGCGGACATCTACGCACGCCTGCAGGCTTCTTTCGGCGGCGCGCTGTCCGCCATTGGCAGGGACGACCAGCGTTGTGTTGCGGTCCTGCTGGTCGAACGGTCCAAGGGCGGCTACCTGACGGTGGTCGATGTCGCGGCCATGCTGGCCAACCGGCAATTCCTGCCATGCGACTCGTCTTACGAGGTCACCATGGCCGATCACCTGGTCGGGCATCAGCGCGCCTTCCGCAAGCCGCTGCGCCACATTGGCCGCGCCGCCGTGCATCCCGATTTCGTGTTGACCGACGTGTCGCCAGAGGTCGTGATCGAAGTCCTTGGCATGACAGGCAACGCCGAGTATGACGCCCGCATGGCGCAGAAGCGAGCGCACTACCAGGCGTGCGGCACGCCTGCCGTCGAGTGGGACGCCACGACGCAACCGATATCCAGCCTCCGTTTGCCATCTGCGGATCGCACATGACGGCAACCGACATTGCATCTACCGAGCTGGCGGACCGGCAGTATGCGCATGCGATCGATCTGGTTCAGAGATTCAGGGCAGCTTCCGTAGCGCTCATGCAGCGCCATATGGACGTCGAAACCCACGTCGCCGAGGCGCTCCTGCTGAGAATGTCCCAGGAGACGAACATCGTGCGGCGTATGCCGGACGGGCTATATATGTTCGTTGGCGAAGTAATCCGGGAAGAACTCCGGGCCCTGCACGGCTTCGCCCAGGAAGTCCTTGCTGCCATAGAAAGCAACGACGTCAACATTGCCCGCCTGCGCACGGCCGCCACTCGGTTTGGAATTGCCGAGACCGTGGACGCGCGACGCTCCCCAGTGACTTGACTTCGCCGTCGCGCCGATAGGCTGGAAAGGTCCAGACTCCACCGCGAAAAGCATGATTCCCTACCGTGCCAATACCGAAGGCTCCGCCGTAGCCGCGACCCGCAACCCTCCGTTGCACCTTGTCAATCTGACCGCCGCACTGATCGCGGCCGACCTGCTGGGCCAGCCGATGAACGAGGACCGGCAACTGGTGGTCCTGCGTCTCGTGGAGTTTCTTGTGCGCGCCGCGACACATGCCGCTTGCCCTCCTCCTGACAACGCCATCGAGTCGGCCGAAAGGGAGAGCCTCGGCTGCGCGCATTGCGGAACTGGCATCTACGCTGCCCATGCCAATGCCGAGGCGGGCTTGGACACTACTCTTCAGACTTCTCCCGAAATGCGGCGGGTTCTCGCGAACCTGGCCGCTGGACGACCAACATTGGCCGGTCGATGCGCCCCAAGCGCAGAGGGAAGCTCGCTGCGCACCATGCGGGCGCTGCTCTACCGGGGATGGATCGGCCTCAATGAGCACTCCCAATGGGTGATCACGGATGAAGGCCGGTCGGCACTCTCCGCGCAAGCGGAACAGCACTGATGGGCTACCTCAACCCCTTGTTGCGTCTTTCTGCTGCGCAAAAGCTCCTGCAGCTGCCCCTCGATCAACGCCTCGCGTTAGCCGCTGTCTTGCGTGAACTCCGCGAAACCGCCAACGCGGAGGCGGAACTGTCCTGGCGGCGGCGGAAAGGGCTCATGGCCGCCTATTGGCGCGCGGTTTCGACCTACTCCCGTCACTTTGCACACGCGCTATCGCAAGCCGCTCCGCCCACCGGTGGGGACGATTGCACCCCTGACACGAGCGCTTCGAACGAGTCAGCTTTGCTCGAGCGAGATACCAAAACCATCGACATGTTCCCACCGAAATGAGCGAAAACACGAATATCGAATGGACTGACCACAGTTGGAACCCCTGGGAAGGTTGCCAGAAGGTCGGCCCGGGCTGCGACCATTGCTATGCTGAAGCCCGCAACGAGCGGTTCGGCGGAGGCCTTGCCCCGAACTGGGGACCAGGCGCGCCGCGACGCCGCACCTCCCCCGCCAACTGGCGCAAGATGTTCCGATGGAATGCGGCGCACGCTGCCTTCGCCGCTGTCCACGGCCGCCGGCAGCGCGTCTTCTGCGCGAGCCTCGCCGACGTCTTCGACAACGAGGTGCCGATCGCGTGGTTCATCGACATGCTTGACGTCTGGCGTCAGACGCCAAACCTCGACAAGCTCGTGCTCACCAAGCGCATCGGCAACGCCTCGAAGCGATTGGGCGAGGCGTTTAACACGCTCGTGCTGCGCGACGACTGTGCGGACAATCCGCTCGTACCTTGGCTGGCCACTTGGATCGCCGGCAATGCGCCCGCCGATATCTGGCTGGGTGCGACGATCGTGAATCAGGCCGAAGCGGACCGCGATATCCCCAAGCTGCTGCGCACGCCGGCCAAGACGCGCTTCCTCTCGATGGAGCCGCTGCTCGGCCATGTCGACGTCTTCTCGACTTTGACCGGCGACCTCCTGCACACCTCCGGCAACGACTACGCGCCAAGTCCCCTCGACTGGATCATCGTAGGAGGAGAGAGCGGCGCGGGCGCCCGCCCGATGCATCCCGCATGGCCGCGCGCTCTACGCGATCAGTGCGCCGCCGCCGGCGTGCCCTTTCTCTTCAAGCAATGGGGGCACTGGCACACGGAGGTTGTAGACGGCTCGACGGGCCAGGCAGTCTTCCGGGAATTCGCGAGCTTCCAGCAATGGGTGAACGATGCCCAGACCTGGATTGCGAGCGGGATTTGCCTCGACGGGCAAGGCCAACAGCTCGAGCGCGGGGAAGACTTCATGCGCGCACGCGACGAAGGTGGCTTTCCAGTGACGGTGATGCACGGGGTTGGGAAGAAGGCCTCCGGCCGGCTGCTGGACGGCGCGGTCCATGATGCCTTCCCTGTGACGTCGCTCGACGTGGGAGCTGCCTGCGGACGCGCACTAGCACGGGGGGCGAAGTGATGGATCAACTGAGCCTGTTTGGCCACGTCGCGGCGGCGTTCGCTGAGGCCCCACCTGAAGGCATCGCCACCGCGCGTCTATACGAAGCAGTTGCGACTGCGGCCGGCATCGGCGTCGACAAAGCTTCCGCCAAAATCCCGGTCGGCGCCGCGGGTGCCCTGCACAGCCCGTTCAAGCGCGCCGTGCGCTGGCACCAGCAGACATTGAAGTCTCTGGGCATCGTGGAACGGGTTGCTGACCGCGCCGGGTTCTGGAAGCTGACGCAGCCAGTCACCAAGGAGCTGGATCGCGCCGCTGACGGCGTTCGGCTGGTCGCCTTCAGCACCAAGCTCGGAATGGCCGTGTGGGCCCGCCACGAGGACGTGTTTCGGGGGCTCGGCGAGCCGATCGCGCTGTGCGTCACCTCGCCGCCCTACCCTCTGCGCCAGGCGCGAGCCTACGGCAACCCGACCGAGGCGCAATATGTCGATTTCCTGTGCGAGGCTCTCGAACCCATCGTTGCAGGGCTTGTCCCAGGCGGTAGCATCGTCCTCAACGTGTCGAACGACATCTTCGAGCCGCGCAGTCCGGCCCGCTCTCTCTATATAGAGCGCCTCACGTTGGCGCTGCACGACCGTCTCGGCCTATCGCTGATGGGCCGCGTTCCCTGGGTCAACTACAGCAAGCCGCCCGGGCCTACTCGATGGGCCTGCGTGGACCGCGTCCAGCTCACGTCGGCTTATGAGCCGGTGCTCTGGTTCACCAACGATCCCGCCTGCGTGCGGGCTGACAACCGCCAGATCCTGCAGGCCCACACAGAACGGCACCAGCAACTGATGGCCGCCGGCGGCGAGACTCGCAACGCCGTGTACGGGGACGGCGCCTACCGCATCCGGGAGAGCGCCTTCGGCAACCAGACGGCCGGCCGGCTTCCCCGCAACGTCATCGAGCGCGGCCACAGCTGCGCGGACACTCGCGCCTATCGCCGTGCCGCCCAGGCACTGGGCTTGCCGCCCCACGGCGCCATGCAGCCGACCGACATCCCTGACTTTTTCACTCGGTTCCTGTCCCGGCCGGGGGATCTGGTGGTCGATCCGTTCGGTGGGACGATCCGCACCGGCCTGGCCGCCGAGCGGTTGGGCCGGCGCTGGATCGCAACGGAATGGATCCTGCAATACGTGCGAGGCGCTGCCGAGCTGTTCCGCCAGTCCGACGGCTTTCAGATGCACCCGGCCCTGCAATGGGCCACCCAACCGAAATGACCATGACGCAGTACGACGACAACGAACGCGAATACCCCGAACCCGAAACCGTCCTTGCCATCCGAGGGGCCATTGCTACCGGCCAGCTGGGGGGCCCCATGGGTCCGTCCGGTCACTGGCTCAACGAGTTCTGGCAGATCGGCGCCGCACTGCGCGACCATGCCGAGATCCTCCAGGGATTCGAGGACGCCGCGCGCCGGGAACTCCTGAATACGACGGCCGGCTATCTGGCCATGGACGCCACCTAGAACGGTCGCTGTTCGAACGGTCCATCGCGCCTCACCGCTGGGCGCAGGTTCCGGGCAGGCATAATGCCGGCATTTCCTGACCCTGATTCTCCCCATGCCCAGCGGCCTCCTCCAATGCGCCCACTGCGACGGCGCCCCGACCTACATCGCTGGCCGGCTCCAGGCAGTTATCGTTTGTGAAGAATGCGGCATTTCCACCCCGCCTATCCGCATGGACTCTGCGGACAAGGACACCGCGTTCACGACCCTCAGCGCGATCTGGAATAACCGCGTCGAGCAACGGCCAGCCGACCAGGAAGCCGTTTCAATGATGTCGCGGCGCGCGCTGACCGCCTCGGACATCCCCTACTTCCTGAATCTTCTAGCGGCAACGACCTCCGACTGGGAGACGGCCGGACCCAAGTTCGCCGCCATGGCCGCGGCACTCGCCCAGCCAGGGTACGAGTTCAAGCACGTAGATCCCCCCGAGACCGTGATCTCGCAGGCAACGAGATACCAGAAACTGTTGAAGCGCGCGAAGATTATCTATATCGATGGCGCGCCCATGATCCGTTTCGACCATGTGCCGGCGCTGTGTGCGGAGATTGCCGAAGAATCCCTCGCCGACAAGGAATGGCCACTCCTGGATTTGCACGAGTTCATCGGCAAAGCTATCGATGGCCTCTCCGATCACTGGCAGCCTTGACTTTGGCCCAGAACGGGCAAGCTGGTGGGGTGTTCAATGACGCCCTCCCAGCAATGATCCGCCACCTTGCAGTCGCCCTCCTTCTCGCCGCCACTGCGGAAGCCGCCTCCGCCAAGGACCCCGCGCAATGCGGAAACATCCTCGAGGCAGGCCAGCCCACGATCAGCCGTCCTGCCGCCAACGCCAAGCTGCTCTGCTACCGCGCCTACGCAGTCCTCTACTCGCCCCAGACCCGCACGGCCCTGTGGTCGGCGGAACGCCTCACCGGCGCCGCTGCCGACGCGGCCCGCACGTTACCCCGCGACAGTGACTTCTACGAAGAAGAACGCCTGCCGGCTGGTGATCGTGCGCAGCTGCGGGACTTCGCACAATCTGGATACGACCGAGGCCACCTTGCCCCGAGCGGTGACTTCGCAGACAAGGCGTCTCAGGCCGAAAGCTTCAGCCTTGCCAATGTCGTGCCGCAAAACAGCACGTCGAACCGTAGGACCTGGAGCCATATCGAGACATCGACCCGCAAGCTCGCTCGTCAGTATGGCGCCATCCACGTCGTGACCGGCCCAGCATTCACTAATGCCGCCCGAACGCTGAACGGTCGCGTTCGCATCCCGGACTATCTGTGGAAGGCAATCTATGTGCCGGGCGTCGGCGCCGCCGCATACGTCGTGCGCAACGATGCGACGCAAGCCTACAGCGTCATCAGCATAGGCGAACTGTCACACTTCACCGGCATCGACCCGTTCCCCGCCCTGGCGTCGGCAAAACGAGGCGTCGCGTTGGATCTGCCAGCCCCCACCCCACATCCGGGGGAGAAGGCTGCTCGCCGTGTCGCATTCGCCTGGCTGATTGGGGACGAAAATGCAAGGAATGCGGCTGCCATCGAATCCCTCGGTGGGCTGGTTCAGCACGCCGGTGCGCTGGCGACGCTCGTGCTGGCCTACGCGCGGTAGCATCCCGCGAGAAGGAACATGTTCCTTTCAAAAAGTACGAAAGGCGCGTCAAAAGACGCGCCTTTCGCTTTCATGCTGGCCGATTTCCGGTCAGCTTCGTGCCCAGAGCCACGTTCCGAGGCCAAAGTACAACGATAGCGGGATGGACGCCCCCGCCAGCGAAACCAGAACGAAGCGGAGCCGGGAAGGGCGCCGCGGCGCCCGCGCAAGCTCGATAGCGCGCCAGCGGACGTTTTCCACCATGTCTCGTACCTTCGGGTCCACCGCGGACTCGTCGAAACCGGCCAGCCAGACCATGTCCGAGTTGTGAATTTCGCCCACGAAAATCGATATCTCGCTGGCCCCCAATACCCTCGCCCGCTCCACTGCGAACTCCAGCATGAAGACGCTTCGCAACGGGATGTTGAGCTCCGGCTCAATCATGGCCAGCCAGCGCCAATCGGGATCGGGGAACACCGGCCCGCTTCGGTCACCCACGCCCGTCCGGCGACGACAGTTCTCTACGAGATAGGCGTAAGGCTCGGGAAAACCGACGAGCCCGCGGCGTTCATCGGGCGACAGCGCATGGAAGGCCGCAGATCCACCGATATCCTGCAAACGACGAACGCCATTCGTCCCGAACCGGTCTTTGGCAGTTCGCCGCTCACGCCGCATGCCGGCAGCCACCATGAACATCCGCATCGGTGTTAGCGCGGCTTTGAACTGCATCCGGAATGCATCGCGCAGCGGGATCTCGGTCCAGTCGTCCATCTCGACCTGGATGCCCCGGTACAGCTTCGCGAACTTCGTCTCGCCAAAGACGAGCTCCCCCGGAGCATTCTCGATCGATTCCTCCACCAGGGCCTTGTACTGGCGGTTGGTGCCGCCGGTCAAACCATGGAGCACGCCATACACATGGCAAGTGACGCCGCGATATCGGATCGGCGCCGCATCGATGCGTTGCGGGATCTCCGCGGTGCCGGCCAGCAGCTGTGCAACTTGGACGTATTGCGGCGAGGCCGCGGCCGTAGTGTCACCGGCCATCGACGCCACCGTTGACCGCGTCCTTGAAACGCTGGCCGGCCTTGAACTTCACGGTCTTGGCCGCCTCGACTCGGATCTCTTCGCCGGTCCGCGGATTGCGGGCCATTCGTTCGCCACGCTCCCCTTTGCTGAATGTGCCAAAGCCAATCAGGCTCAGTGTCTCGCCGCGGCCGACAGCTTCGACGATGGCCTCGAGCGTGGCATTGAGGACTTGCTCGGCCTTGGTTTTCGTGAGGCCGTCGACGCCGCGAGCAACGGCGTCAATGAGTTCGGATTTGGTCATGAGGGGTAGTTCTCCTTTCGAGTTGGATATGCCAAGGCATTCAAGCACGCCTCGACTTCGCCGCCCGCCTTGAAAGGCCCGCCAATTTCACGACCTTTCGGGGTTGGAGCCGGCCTTATCCGCTATCGGCCGAGCAGGCAGCTCCGCAAAGTCCTTCAAGCCATCCAGGTATGCCCTCGCCTGGCATGCCTGACAGAGATGGGCGACGCCGGCCTGCCGAAGCGCTACACCCAGCGCCTTTCCCAATACATCGCCTTTCTGCGGCGGCATGGCAGACGAAATGCGAAAAATGGTTCCAGCCTCGGTATCGTGATCCTCGAACAGCCACCCCGCCTTGTTCAGCCCTCGCCTGGTCAGCCGTGCGAAGTGCATCGAAACCAGGTCACTCAAGTGGGCACCCACCGCAACGCCGTTCCCCCAGATCTCGCCGAAGTCGAAGAACGGGTTGTCTGCGATATAGCCCTCGATCCCCACCTCGGCAACCTCCACCTCGTCGAACGTATAGAGCAGAATGCCTCCCCACCCGGTGCGAAGGCCGCGCCGTCGAGCTGCCGGCCACTCTGGCGAGGATATGGGAAGCCAAGGCCATTCGGCGGTCGCGCTTGCCGAAACGCCGTTGGAAAGGACACGGCGAAGGGCTGCGTCTGAATAGAGTTTGTCTACATACATTGGGATCTAGGCCTCTGTCCGGCCGAGAAACACGCTACAAAAATGTCGTGTTACCGCGGAAATAGGGCGAGCATGCTCACACTTTTCGCCTCCACCTACAATATCGACCATTACGTTTGCCGCCTCGACAACACGCGATACAGCTTGGCGCGCGAAATACCCAACGCCTTCGCCGCCGCGGCCTTGTTACCGCCGGCTTGCGCAATAGCCGCCTCGATCTCGGCTACCGTAGGTTCAGGCCGGCCCTGAGCGCGCTGCGTTGCGTATGTCGACAGGTACGCGTTGGCCTTCGTCGCTCGGCTATGGCCTGCGGCCTCCACCACCTTTCGCATGGCTTCGTGGTGCGCCGCCGCGTCCTGCACCTTGCCACCGCCCTTGACGGCGGCGGGCTGCCCGCTGTGACGATGGTACATCTGCTGCAGGAACTGATGCCGCAGTCCATGCGCCGTTACGCCGGCGCCGTTCTTCGTCACGCCATGCTTCTCCAGCACGGTATAGAAGCGGCGGCGCCACCGGTTCTGCGTGTAGCTATCAGGGATCAGCGTGCCGCGCCCAGGGTTAGAGGACTCCGCCAGGCGAGCGGCCTGCCCTAGCAGTTCGTACTGCCAGTCGAACTCGATAGGCACGCGTCTCGGCCGGCCACCCTTGGTGCCATCATGGACATGCAGCATGCCGGTTGGAAGAATGTCCATAGCAGGACGCAGCCGCCAACTTTCCTTCGCACGCAGGCCAAAACCGGCCTCAAGTTTCAGTTGCAGCGCGACGTGGCGGTCCGTCACCTCGATCTCGGCAATCTTCGCCAGAGCGTCGATTCCATTGCCTTCCCAGGAGCGATCTTCTTTGGCGACGTAGCCGCGAACATAGCCCTCCGGCCGCACTGTGTAGTCTTCGATCCGCCCGACCATGTTGCCCTTATCCATCCACGACATGAAGGCGCGCAGGTGCGTCAGCCGCAGCTCTACGGTGCCGACATTCAGCTTGCGATCTTCCACCCAATGACGGACAAGCCAGCGAATGTGCTTCTGCCGGATCGCGTACGGCGAAGTTACCGCCATGCCACCGGTGCGCCGTAACTCCACCATCATCGCAAGCAGCGCCTGGGCCCTCTGGCGTTGAGACATTTGCGAGAGTGACCGGCCGCTGACTCGCGTGCCGCTATGCGGTAGGTGGAGGTGCTCGCTCGCCAACACCGCAAACTCGGCCTTGAAACGCTCGGGGAGGTTGTACCGGTCCAGGATCGGTCGAAGGTTAATTGTCTTCAGCATGAAGGATTTTCATTCGCGCTAAGCGCATACCGCCGGCCGCGCAAATCTGCGCAACCCAATGCTCGGCGGCGCCAACCCCGAATTGGCCCTGCCCGCTTGGTGCACCGGGGTACCACCCCCAGTTCGCCGGCCCACCCTGCCGGTCCTACAACTTCTCTTCCGGTCCTTTAGCGATGCCAACCCGATCGGCCCTGAGCATGGAAGCAATGCGTCGTGACCGTCCGCTTACGCGAACACGCAAGGCTCTCGCCTCGCGCGCCGCTTGCGCGGCCACCCTATCCGGTGCATCTGCTGATGCCAGCCTGCATTCGCGTGGATTGCGTCCACACGCCTGCGGCCGATGCCGTGATGGGTGATTACCTGTTGCGCCGTTCTGGTACCGGTGGCGCCCCCCGGATCGATATTTGCTCAGAAGCCTGCGTTCACCGTTTCTCGGCACGCAAAGCAGCTCCCCACCCCAAAGTCAGATCATCCCCGCCGCAGTGTGTCGGGCTTCGTGATCCGCACCCAGCCACGCTGGCTGTAAGGGTGTCGGGCATACGCGGAAACTCCACAGAGCACCTGTCCGGTGTCCGGCTTCGGAATTGTCCGCACTACGGTCTATTTTCACAAACAGACCGCCAATCGGCTTGGTATCGCGGTGTCCGGTGTCCTCACTATCCGACACGGTCCACTTGATTTGATTGAAAAAAAAGCCGGTGCAATTTCCGGCATGAACAGCGGGCCTCACAGTGATCCTTCACCAGGAAGGTCGGAGGTCAAATGTGCCGCGCAACTGGCGGCGAGGTCGATGCGTCGGGGACGCGGTAGGTGCACGAAGCATAAACCACGTTTCGAGCCACTGGCAACGTATCGCACGCCAAATGGACAACCTTTCGGGACTTGACTTCGAATTTCTATCGGTAGAGTGGGTAATGACGATGTGCCATTAAGTCAGTCCACGGCGGACTATCTGGCACTTGGTCCGACTATGTCCGCCGTCGTGCCCTCAGCCCTGAGCGAAGTCGAGGGACTTGGTGCCACCAACTGAGACATAGAGGGATTCGGACGGACTTGAACCGACCGGCGCATCGGGCACAGCAACCCAATCCATCTGAGAGGAATCGCGGTCATGAAGCAACACGCCGAACACATCAAACACCCGACCATCGCCATCGACGTCGGCTATGGCAACACCAAGTCAGCCTGGGCGCAGGGCTCGGACATCGCAATGAACATGTTCCCTTCGCTCGCGCCACTTGCGCCAAATAGTGCGTTGAACAGCTTCGGTGGCGGCGTATTCAAGTCACGCAACGTCGTCACCGTTGAGGTTGATGGGGCCCGGTATGAAGTGGGACCGGACGTGTCGATCAGTGGTGCGCACGTGCATACTGGCAGGTCCCTGTCGGAGGACTTCGCGGCCACGCCCAACTATGCTGCGCTGCTGGCGGGTGCCTTGCACTACGCCGGCGCCCGCGAGGTCGAGCGCCTGGTCCTGGGCCTCCCCGTCCACAACACCCAGAAATACGCAGCCCACCTCAAGGACCGCTTCGCTGGCACCCATGATTTTGGTTGGGGCGAGATCCACATTGGTAGCGTGCTGCCCCTGCCTCAACCGCTTGGTACGCTCATCAGCTACATCCAACAAAGCGGCAAGCAGTATGATCCGGACAATGCATACCTGGTCATCGACGTAGGGTACTTCACCACCGACTGGGTGGTGGCCCGCGGCTACACGGTCGACGATACCCGCAGCGGCGGTGTGCCGGGCGGCGCGGCGCGCGTCTACCAGCAGGTCGCGAGCCTGATCACTGCCGATCGTGGCCAGCCGGACGCCGGCATCGAGCGCATCGACAAGGCCATTCGGGAATCCAAGCCCCTCGTGTACTTTGGGCAGGATCTGGATATGGGCCCCTATCTGTCCGAGGCAATGGCGATCACCCAGCAGTCGGTCAAGGAGATCCAGACCCGCGTTGGACGTACCGATGACCTGCGCGCAATCATCCTGACTGGCGGAGGAGCGCAGATTTATGCGCCAGCGATTCGCGCCGCCTTCCCCCTCAACGTCATTCACATGATGGACGCCCCCTGCTTTGCAAATGTCCGCGGCTTTTACACGATTGGTGCAGCGCGGCACGCGAGCCGCAATGCGTAAGGCGACGACATGGACAAGCTGCAGATGACCGTGACACTGTCCGAGCCGGAGCTGCTCGCATACCTGCGGCAGTTCTCCGGCGCGCGAGAGCGGTCCTTCATGTTGCGCATGCTCGCTATGCGCGGCCTCCAGTCGGGGCGGCAGAGTGGGACCGATGGCCCGCTTTTGCCAGCGATGGCTAGCTCACCGGTACAACGCTTGTCGGAGCCATGGCCAATGCCATTCGCCAACGCCCCCGCTGTCTCGAAGGGGAAAGAGCCTCCGGCACCGGCGCAGCTGCTGGCACAGCCGCCCGTCGTGTCACCAACTGCGGCGCCGGCTGTATCCGCTGGCCCGTTCTCGATGCCGCCTGCCGATGCAACGAGGGAGGCAAGCGATGCCCATATGGATCCACTCGCAGGCCTGGACATCGCTGCACTCAACGACGCAATGGATCGCTACTAGGCCACGTACACTTGACCTCTGGGAGTTGTGTGGCAATCTATTAGCAAACCTAAGGAGAAAAGCAGATGAAGTTCTTCGACTACCTTTCGACCAATCACGACATTAACCGTTTTGTGTTCGCTGCTGTGATCTGCTACTGCGTACTGGAGGCGGCCGTCGCGTGCTACCGCGGTGTTAAGGCGCGCAAGCCCGCCTGACAGGCAGCCGCGCTGCGGAAAATAAAAAAAGCCCGGCAAATTTTGCCGGGCTTTGTGTTTAATGGTATGGGACAGCGTCAATGAACCGTCGTGGACGTCAGGCAATAATCCATGGCCGAGTCAAACGAAAGGCCCTTCTCGACCAATGTCAGATCGCCGGACGCTTCACGTCGATAGACGTGGAAGAACTGCGCTTCAGACTGATTGGCCTGAACATCGCGAGTCAACGTGCGGCGCATGGCTTGGATATGCAGCTTGTTCACGATTGCGGTAAAGCCCTTTTGCGGCATTGCATTTCTCCTGAGAGGCCTGCCACATTGGGAATCCGCCCACGTGGGACAGACCCACGGGGCAGAGGTTGAAGGTGAGCCGCCCTAAAGGGCGGCATCGAGGTTAGGCGGCTACCGCCTGATCAGACATCTGGCGCAACTGGTAGACAGTGCGCCATTCATCGCAAAAATCAGTACCTCGGATCTTGGGCCGGTGAAGCACCACCTTGTAGCCGGCTTGACGCAAGCGCTTTTGAAGCGCGAGTGCATCGGCCACACCGGGCGATTTTCCGGTCTTCGCATCAACAGCATCGAAGTCCGCGAAGATGTGGATAGTCTCGATGCCAAGGCCGTCAGGCACAACGAACTGGCTGAGCAGCACACGGTTAAGGCAGTACCAGGTCGGCACGCCGAACAGCATGTACGCGGCATAGGCCGTTTCCAGCCCTTCCGCAATGCCCAACTCTCCGTTACGCGGCGCCATTAAGCGGACTGCACCACCGGCCGGCGGGAGCGCGGACACGTCGTTACGCTTCGAGGGAAGAATCTCCCCGTCTTCGCTGATCACTGTGGCCTTCTCAGGCCGATGGGGATCCAACGATGTCCGATGCAAGGTTGCCATGCAGCCGTCTGGCAGCGTGAATTGCGCAACGATCGTGGGGAAGCGGCCGATCAACTGCTTCTCGTACCAATACTCCTGCACGGCCAACCTCAACGACTGAGGTCGCGGCGCGCGCAGTCCAGGGACGCGGGCAGCCAGGTACTGCATCGCGTGGTCGCCCGCTGACAACGGCGACGCAGTGGTCCACTGCTGCTCGATCCGACGGAGCTTCGCCGCCGAATCAAGCGGCTTACGCGTCGGCGCAGACCGATCGGGTAGCTGCAATGGCGCCGGCGTCGCCGCACCGTTGAGCCGACACTTCAACTCGTAGTAAGACATGTTGGTGTAGCGACGGACCAGTTCGAGACCGTCACCGCCGCTAGGACTTCCGTTATTGCATTTGCGACACACCCAATCTCCGCGCCCACGGTTGCGGGTGTAAGTAAACCGATCTTTACCCCCGCATATCGGGCAAGGGCAAGGTCGACCGGTCCAGAACGCATCCGTGAGGACGCCCGCAGGCAAATACTCTGCAATGAAGGCATCCCACTGACGGGATTCCCAACTCGCAACAATCACGCTCAGATCTTTCAGGTTCATGGGATGAACTCCAGGTGGAGTAGGTTGGTCGATGCCTGAGACAGGCGACGGAACGCTTGCTCAAAAGACATCCCGGCGGCGGAGCCAGAAGGTCTTTTCAGCATGGCGTTAGCGCTTGAGATGAAAACGGATAAGACGGCGCGGCGTGTGTTGCGCGCAAGACGAAGAAGAGAGCTACTGCTGCCGGAAAACCGGCAGCAGTAGCGAACAGAAGGGAAACGTTTAGCGACGGAAAGGGATACCGTCTAGCGCCAACGGCGCGCCGAAGGGGATGTCGTCTTCGAATCCATCGAAGCCATCCCGCTGTGCGCCACCACCGGCATAGCCTGCGGCTTGCTGTTGAGTGGCACGCGCGTTCGCGCCGTTTCCGGTAGGGCGTTGCTGCCGGCCCTGCGGTTGCGACTGACCAAGGCTTGATCGTTGATAGCCGGCGTCACTGCCAGACTCATCGGACCCACTATCATCACCAACGGATTGGCCTCCCTGCCGGCCTCCGAGCATTTGCATTTGATCAGCAACGATCTCGGTGCTGTACTTGTCCTGCCCGGATTGATCCTGCCATTTGCGAGTGCGGATGCGGCCCTCGATGTACACAGAGGAGCCCTTCTTCAGATACTGGCCGACGATCTCGGCGAGCTTGCCGAAGAACGCAACGCGGTGCCACTCGGTGGCTTCCTTGAAATCGCCGCTCTGCTTGTCCTTGTAACGATCGGTCGTTGCGATCCGAATGTTGGCTACCGCGTCGCCGCTGGGCATATAACGAACTTCGGGGTCTGCCCCGAGGTTGCCCACAAGGATGACTTTGTTGACAGATGCCATGATGTTTCCTTCTAGTGAATACGATTAATAGACCAGACCCAGCGATCCCAGAGCTTCTGCTGGTTGGTGTCACGATCGATGATGGGACGACCTGTCTTCGGGTCGAAGGCAGGCACCTTTTCCTTGTGAAGCCGGCGGATACCGACACGCTCGCCAAGTACGCACCGCGCGTTGGCCAGACTGTCCTTAAGACCTTCGCCCTGCAGAACCTTCTCGCCGGCGTTGGTTTCCAGCTTCACTGCAAAAGAGGTGTAGGTCGGCTTGCCGCCCGGCTTGCGATTGGGGAACTCCATTTCCCCCCACTCGAGCAGCTTGCCCACGGTGTAGTTGGACGAGGACGCCTCTGCGGCGCGCGGCGTGGCTTGCGGCTCTGCAGCGTTGCCGCCAGTCTTAGCACCTACATGCGCCTGGCCGTCGGACCTCGAGTCCTTGCGTGGAGCAGTGGCCGATTCCTGTCTGGCGTTACGCACCACCTCTTCGGCCACCGCTTGAGGGGTCACGCCTGGCGTGTCGTACGTCCGCACCTTGCTCCAGCGTGGCACGACCTCGGGCAACAGCTTGCAGCCGAAGGCCGTGTGTTGGATCCGACGCTCGAACTCCGCAACGAAGTGCACCACGCGTGTCCCTTCGTCCCGAAACAGATTCGGGATGCCGTCGATCTGCATGTGGAATTCGTTATCAGCGCCGGCGCCCACAGGGATCGCATCCGCTTGTGAGTCGGGATCTCGTTGAATTCCGGCACGCTCGCCAGCTAGCGCGGCCGCGGCCTGCTTGATCAAGTTGAACAGTGACATGAGATTTCAAAGAAGAGAGCCGCAACACTGACGCCGTACCTCGTCGAGGTCGGCTTTCAGGCGGGCATTGTTTAGAACGACGTCTTGCAGGACCTCAGGGCTCACGCCGCACACCGCGCACACGTAGCTATAGGGAAGCGCGCCGTCCCAGTAACCGAAAATCCAGCCGAGGGTCATGGAGTACTCCTCCAATTCCAGCGATTTGTTTCGGATGCGGGCACGCAGCAACTCGGCGCAGTCAATCAACGATTCCGGCATGTTGTCGCCGCGACGGCTGTCACAGGCCAGGCTGATAAGGGCGTCGACCATCTTTTCCCGGATGGCCTCGCTCCATAGAGAAGGGTCGGGCAAAGGGTCAATTTTTGGCGGGGGCACGACGATTGCGGCCGCTTCACCGAAGAAGTCCAGCTGCCATCCTGCTGTGCTTGTTTCCATGATGGTCTCCGGACGAGCATCCGAAGACCCACCTGTCGGCGGGTATCGGATACCCGCGACAGGTGGAATGGGCCGCCCAGATCTGGGCGGCTAGGGATTAGGAACGGTCGTGCGTTCCAGTACGACGAATGGGCGTGACGACCGCTGAGCGTGCGTACTGCTTCTCGGGTGGTTGCGCATGCTGGTCAGCGGTCGCTTGCGGCTTCACTGAAGCATCAGGTGTCGACACCTTGGGCGCGGCCGGTACGACCTTGCTCCATCGCATCGCCTTCTCCTTTAGGTAGAAGAAGACGACGGCGGCAACGAAGGCACCCACGATGAACGACTGTGAAGCCACATACAACGCCATAGCCCATGCGAGAAGCTTGAGCGGACGCTTAATCAGGTTATTGGCAAAGGATTCCATGGTTTCTCTCGAGAAACGTAAAAAGGGATTTCCTGGCGGAAGCCAGGCGATTATTCGATGCTCGAAGAGCAAGGAATCCATGGACGCGCGCACGCAGACCAACGCACTTGCGACATGCGATGCATGTCGTAAAGGCGCTGTCGCTGAGTACCGGCAAAAAGGGATGTAGCGGTCCGCAGCGCCACGGTTGGCGGTGCGAGAAGCCTGCTGGCTGCCGCTAGTATTCGATGCGTCAAAGACGCTAGAGGTGAATGAACTCTACACTCGAATCAATCATGTGACAAGGGCGCCAAGTCCACGCATTGTCATGCGAATCGCGCACCCAAATCCCGAGCTTTCGCGGTTTTTGAAAGGAACATGTTCTCCCGATTGCGGCGCTTCACGCGCTAGCTGTATATACAGGCATACCCTTCTGAAGGGGCACATACCTTCAAACGGCTAAACCTAGGTCGTTAAAAGACACAGAGAAGCGACGCTGTTTTGAGTTTGACTTTTGAAAGAGGTGTGGTTTTGCCGAGCTTTCAGATCTCGCTGACACACCAAACGGCATATGCTTCCCACCTAGTCGCTGCACCAGTTTCGTCCCCTTGACATTGCGTTTCGAGTGGTAGGTTGAATGAGTGCGGCACGGGTCCGCATCACTCTCCTTACTTGAATGAGCTAAACAATGACAAAAAAGGGTAAAGACGAGGACAAGGTCCAGTTTGATCTTGTCAATCCAGGCACGACTACCTCGCTGCGCGAGATGGCGGTACACGAACTCGGCCAATACGTCGACACGGCAGCCATTGGCCGCATCGTCCAAGCCGCTCATGAAATCGAGCTGTCCCGCAAGCGCATCCTGAGTGAGCATACGGCCATTGGGTCGAGGATGTTTCAGATCTACCACGTCATCGTCACGTCGGTGCAGAAACGGCTCGGTGACACGGAACGCGCGACACGGGAAGCTGATGCCATGCTCTACGCATTCGCTTCAAAGGCTCTCCGCATCTCTCGCGGATCAGCAATCAAGTACCTCCAGGCCTTCCACCACTTCTCCGACAACGCCGACGCAATCACCTTCCTGAATCTTGGCGAACTGACCATCCTGAAGCGCTCAGACATCACGGAGGATGAAATTCAGCGGTTCATCGATGCTCGGAAGGCCGATGAGACCTATTCACGCAAGGACATCCTTCCGTACATCGAATGGTCGCGGAAAACTCATCAGGAGCTCAACACGGTCATGGCCACGCTTCAGGCCGCGGAAGATCAATTGAACGAGAGTCTGGAACGACAACGCGATCTCGAAGCACAAATGCGCACCATGCGTGAGCAAGTCAACGCTGTTGACGCGCAGAACCTCTCGCAGAAGGACCAACTCGACAGATCGACGGCAGCATTGAGTTCCCAGGCAAACACCGTTGAGGCGCTCCAGCTGGCGGTCACGCGTCTGACCAACGAAAAGAATTCGCTGCAGAAGTCGCTGGCTGAGTCGAAGATCCGGGAAGTGGTCAGAGAAGTTCCGGTGGAAGTGGTCCCACCCGAATACAAAGACCTCACCGATGCTACCAAGCAGCTTGAAGCTACAAACGCTCAGCTACGCGACGCACAGCAGCGACTCACCGAACTCAACACGGAGATCGATGGGCACGAATCCAAGGCCGCAGACACGCGAAATGTTGCCCTTCGTATCGAAGGCCTGCGTGCCGACGTAGATGAGGCCCTTAGCAAGCTGCGCAACACGGTCACGGCAATCAAGAAGCGCGAGCACGGCGCGGCGCTGCAGTCGCTTCGACGCACGATCGAAACCTTTCACAACGAACTGATCGGCCTGACCGGAGCCTGAGATGCAACTGACCCATTCCCGCTCCATTTTCGAGCAATTCATTCTCCCTTCCTGGGTGCAGGATCGCGCCCTGTCGGCCAATCTTCGCATCAGCAACTATGTCGTGAACGCAGTAGCTGTGCGGCCAGCCTTGGAAGACGTATTTCGCGTCTCCCACGAGAACCTGCTGGCCCTCCGCAACGATCAGGCAAATTCGACGAAGGTTTTCTGCACACCTTTTATCGCGTTTGCGCCAACCCTATCCAGCATCGCGGACTGGCGATCGTTCATCGAAGGCACCATGCCTACCGTCACAATGGAGCGACTGCGGGCGGGCTTGCCGCAGAATCTATCCGTGGTCGAGCGGCTCGCTCTGGAACATACCAACCGTTCATATATCACTGCTCTCTATGACATGCTGAACATGTCAGTGTTGGCAGCACCTCTGCTTGGTATCTCAAATGAGCTCGCCGCCTACCTCCGATCAGTTCCGCAACATGAAATGGACGTCGCTATCTCGGAGCGGCTAGTACCGCTCTTCCAGTGGCGGTTTGCTGACGAGATGTTCTGGCTCGAGACATATGCCGGCCGATTGTCCCGAGAGCTGATCGCGCACTACCTAATGGAGAGCTCGCCCCTTCGCGCCGATCGGCTCCCACACTCGGGCCCGTGGGGAAAATTCCGGCTGGAGAACTTCGTCCGTGATGCGCTGTTCGAAGCGTTCCTCTACTTCTCTTGCCGGGCAAAGAGCGTAGCGTCGCTGTTCAACACGAGCGTTGACACCGCGCGAGAAGCTTATCGCCGCATTCACGGGAAGCCATCGCCGTCGGGCCAGCCGCCCTCCTCGCTGACCTGGTTCATCGAGACGGCACCGCGCCGAGTACAATCCACGTTCCAAATGTGGCTGTTTCGATCCGCGATCGCGTGCGACGTTTCCACGCCGGAGAGCTTCGTAGCTGCGATGGATATCAACCGGGCATTCTTTGCCGAAGATTGCACGGTGCCCCCCGAGCGCTCCATGCATTTGGCACGCTCGATGTCCATGAATGAGGAACTGGCAGTATGGCCCTGCCGTAAGTGCGGCACGCCGTATCTCGCCTCCAATTCCTCGGACAGGATTGAGCTGTCCCAGTCGTTCACGTGCCCTTGCTGCAACGGGACGTTGACGGCAACTCGCGGAGGCAACCGCCGCCGTAGGCCCGACTAATTGCGTAGGAAACAAAAGTGACTGAGTGGATCGCCGTTCTCATTGTTTTATTCCTTCCCGCCTATCTCGCTTTCCGTTGGTCCAAAAACGAAGGGCGCGCCGCGTGGGCCTGGTCGCTCGCATGTTTCTGCTTCTCCTACTTCGGACTGATGGCGTACTTGCTCAGCCGGCCCGGGCTTCCTACGGTCGAGCAATACGCTAAGGAGCATCCGGGTAACGCCAGGGGCGGTATGTCGTGCTACCGGTGTGGGTCGCGGAGTATTCGCCTTTGGCGTGAACAAGCCTTTATCAAGGTCAGGCAGTACCACTTATGCAATCACTGCGGGGCGTCGTTATACCGCTCACGGTAGACGCACCCCTCGAATTGGGGGTTTAGTTCCGCTCAAGAGCGTCCGATACCCCTTCGGACCGCCTTCTTGTATTCTTGCGGGCTTTGTCGGCATTGATATTTGCAACGATGCGGATGCTATTTGCTACTGTGGCCGTGGTTTCAGCCTTTTGCGATCGGCTAACCGTATGCCTGAGTCGTTTAGGCGCTTCTCCCGCTGACTAGCATTGTCGCTAAACGAAGGTTTAACGCCGACTTGACATGAGGGTTAAGTCGGTAGGATGGACTTAAGCGATTCGATTCGATCGCGGTCCATCTTGAACTACAGAGGAAGAACGAAAATGCAAAAGACCAAAATCGCACTCTCCATGATCTCTGCAGCTGCCCTGCTGGCACTGACCGCCTGCGGTGGCGGCGGCGGCGAGAGCGCTCCGGCTGCTCCCCAACAGCCAGTCAATCCGCCGGCACCGGCGATCACTGTTTCAGGTTCGACGAGCGCCGTAGCTGGTGATCCGCTCGCAGTCGTGTTTGTGCCGCATACCGAGACCTCGACGCGTCCTGCGTTTCAGTCGATTTCCCACGCCGCCTTCCCCGCACAGTTTCAGAAGGCCACGGCAGAGGGCGCGTACACGCAGCTCGGCATTGACGGCAATAGCCTAATCACCTTGGCCGGGGGCAAGGTTGTAGAAGTAGCTGGGAACGGTGACTTTGCTATCGGTCGCTGGACCGATGGCTCATCTTCAATCGGCTCGGTAAGCGGGAATCAGGGTGACCACTATGCTGTGGGCAAGCCTCTCAAACTGGCACAAGTTCTCGGCATGGGCAAGACCTTGTCCTGCACTCTGATAGCCGCTACTAACCCGACCGCAATATCCGGCAATTTCGCGGCTGGCAAGGTAAATTCGGCAACGGCGCTGATCGACCTGAATGGTCCGTTCCTGCAAAATGTTAGCCTGGATGTTTCGATTGGCTCCGACGCCCATGCAACGGCAAACATTGTGGGCACGGTCGTGAATGGTCTGACGCAATCCAACGGCGTGTTGCACCATGTGCAGACGTTCGGTACATCTCAGTCCCAACCCCTGCTCGCTGTAGGCTACGCAATGCCTACACCTTCGAGCGGCGATGTCACAGGCGTCGTCGTGCTGAAATGCCAGTAAGTAAGCTGAGTCGCAGCCAGTAAAAAGGGCCGGCATCTGAACTGCACCCCAAAAGTTGGACACCCGTTCAACCTTTGGGGTGTTTTTCATGGCGAAGTACAACGAGGCGTTCAAGCGCCAGGTGGTTCAGGAATATTTGTCCGGGGGAGTTGGGACTGGGACACTGAGCCGGAAGCACGGAATAGGCCGCTCGGTGCTGCAGCGCTGGGTCAGCGCGTGGCGGCAGCATGGAGAAGCCGCGCTTGGCAAGAAGCATGAGGCCTATAGCGCCGAGTTCAAGTTGACGGTGTTGCGGCACATGTGGCGCCACGAGTTGTCCTATGCGCAGGCAAGTGCCGTCTTCGACTTGCGCGAAGCAGGCGGCATCAGCCGCTGGGAGCGCCAGTATCATGAGGGCGGTATCGAAGCCCTCAAGCCGCGCCGCAAAGGCCGGCCACCCAACATGTCCCAGCCTAAGCAGCCACCCCAATCCACTCCCGAGCCCACTCAAGACGGACGCTCGCGCGAAGATCTACTGAAGGAAAACGAATATCTGCGCGCGGAGGTGGCGTACCTAAAAAAGCTGGATGCCCTGCTCCGGGCCAAGGAGCAAGCTGCGCCAAAGAAAAAGCGCAAGTCGTGAATGCTTTGCGAGAGCACCACCCGCTGCCGATCCTGCTCAAGGTTGCCGATCTGGCGCGCAGCACGTTCTACTACCAGATGGCGGCAGGCAAAGCCGGGGATCGCAATGGGGAACTCAAGGCGCGTATTCAGCAGGTGTATGCCCAGCACAAGGGCCGATATGGCTATCGCCGGGTCACGGCGACGCTGCGCCTGGCAGGCATGTTGGTGAATCACAAAACCGTGCAACGGCTGATGTCGGCACTGCAATTGAAGGCGCTCGTACGGCCGAAGAAATACCGTTCGTACCGTGGGCAAGTCGGGCGAGTCGCCCCCAATCTGCTACAGCGCCAGTTCGAGGCGAGCAAGCCGAACGAGAAGTGGGTGACGGATGTGACCGAGTTCAACGTAGGCGGCAAAAAGCTCTACCTCTCGCCGGTCCTGGACCTGTACAACGGGGAGATCGTCGCCTGGCAGACCAGCGAGCGGCCTGACTTCGCGCTGATCCGGGAGATGCTCGACAAGGCGCTTCGCAAGCTGCGCCCGGGCGAAACCCCAATGCTGCATTCGGATCAGGGCTGGGCCTATCAGATGGCGGCATATCGCCGCAAACTGGCCTCGCGAGGCTTGCGTCAGAGCATGTCCCGCAAAGGCAATTGCCTGGACAATGCGGCGATGGAGAGCTTCTTCGGGACGCTCAAGTCAGAGTGCTTCCGGTTAGAGCGCTTCGCCAACGTCGACCAGTTGCGTCGTGGCATAGCCGAATACATCCGGTACTACAATCACGACCGCATCAAGCTCAAGCTAAAAGGGCTGAGTCCTGTGCAATACAGGACCCAGCCCTTGGCCGCGGCCTAACTTACCCGTCCAACTTTAGGGGGTCAGTTCACATCTGCCGGCCCATTCTTTTAGTTTCCTCCGTTGCCAGCCTCGTATGACCTTGAGACCCAGGCCACTGTTCCATTTGGGCACGGGCGTATGCCCTGCCCTCCAGTGTCGTTGCCGGTTCCGCCGGGCCACGTAATGCACAACCCTTCCACTATCCACTGATTGTTCGACGATGGCGACGAAAACCAGCTCACAACCGTTCCTTGCGATCCACCAACACCTCTCCAAACGCCCGATTGGCAGGACAAGATTTTGCCAGCCGCATCGCTTCGTATAGATCCCTGAGGGTCGCCACAGCCTTGACCGTCATAGACCTGCTGCCCACCTGCCGCTGAAGGAACAATGGCTCCCGCCGCAAAGAGGTAACCGTTCGCGGTGACATTCCCTACACTATTGACGTTTCCATTCGACGTCAATTGACTTGCGACGACGGCCCCCGTTGCCACCATGTTCCCGTTAGACTGAACAAGGTTTCCGTAGATTCCGTTCCCGATCATGTTTCCGGCGGCCGACACGTTCCCATATGATTGGAGTGAGTTACCGTAGACTCCGTTGCCGGTCACGTTGCCCCCCGCAGACAGATTTGCCGCTGCTGACACCGACCCGTTCGACTGGAAATTACCCACGCGATTCATCGCCTGGTTGTTGGCGTCCATCGGACCAGTCAGATTGAGCGAGCCATCCCGTTTATAGAACTGGTTCATCGACTGAGCCAGCAGTGAGGTGTTCCCCACCCGCATCATCAAAACACCGGCAGGCGCGCCGGGCAACGGGTTCGCAGCGCTCCAGGTCGCGGCCATGCCCGTGATGAGCGCCGGGTTTTCGGCATAGGACGCCCCGCCGTCGACACCGGCCCTCTGCACCGCAGCCGCCATCAGGTCCGTACGGATGTTTCCTGAGGCATCACGATACCCTGTGGTGGAGTACATCTGCCCCGGGATCGTGCAGTTGGTCAGGCCGCCGGCGCAGTTGGTCGGAACGAGATCGACCTTGAAGGCGATGCCCAACGGGCTCGCCTCGCTGAAACCGATCGGTAGCAGCTTCAGGTTGATCAGGTCCTGAATCGTCGGGTGCAGCGGATTCGCCACCGTGGCCGTGACGCTATCCGCCGTGATATTGGTTGGCGTTCCCGGGCTGGTCGCGAGTACCGTCATGTTGTCAAACACATACGTGTTCACGGCCTGCGCCACGTTCTGCATGTACTGGCCCGTCCCCATGGCCAGGGCGTCATCGATGGCGCTGTTCGTGGTGTAAATCATGGTGGCCAGGCCCACGGCCGAGATGGTCAGCTGGAACGCGGCGTCGGTCATTAACATGTTGGGATCCCCGGATATGCGAAACCCGGCCATGTGCGGCCGGGTTCTAAGACTTCGTTACTTTGCACCCGAAGTGGGTGCCGGTTACCTTCGAAAGCTCGGCTATTTCATAGCGCTTTCTCCGGCAACACGCTTAGGCAACGACGATGTTGATCGTGTTGTTGCCGCCCGAGCACGAGATCTGCGACGGATCAACCGAGCCGCCCACTGCCTTGATCACCGTGCCATTCACCACGATCTTGCCGGCACTGCCTTGGTAGGCCGCAACGAGCGAGCTGCAGGCGGCGTCAGGCTGTTGCGACAGCGTCCATTGGATCGCGTCATTGGCGCTGAGCAGCTGCGCCGGCGCCACTGCCAGTTGCGCGCCGCCAGGCTGCACGATGACGTTGTTGCCTGCGACCGTCATCGTGGTCAGATCCTTGAAGATCCCGTTGTTGATCAGCCCGCTCATCGAGACCTTGCTGTACTGGCCACGGTACGTCGCCTTCGTCTTGCCCACCACCGAATTCAGCTCGGACGTCAGCTGCTGCACTTCAGTGTCGGTGAGCGTCCGGGCGAATGCGACCAGGACGGCGATCAGCACGATGCCGGCGACAAGCAGGTAAATGCCGTATTCCTCGATGATGCCGGCGCCGCGCTGGCGGGCGAAGCGGCTGTTCGACCGAATCGGCCGATCCTTGGCTGGCATCAGCGCAGCGGCATGGGGGTTGTCGACGGACACGTCTTGTTCATTGGCTTGCTGGCTCATGTTGCTTCTCCTTGGGAAGTGGAATCAGGGTTGGGTGGTGACGGTAGACGGCGTGACGTGCTGCTTGGACATGCCGACAATCTGGGAACGGCCTTTCATCTCCATGGCGATGAAGAACGGGGTGAACGACAAGCCGGTGATGAGGAACGCCATCGCCACCGACATGCGGCGGTTGAATGCAGAGGCGCGACTGAGCATCAGCGCCGGCGTCTCCTTGAGCATGTCCGCCGCTACCTTGCTCAGCATCTTGGACATGTCTTCCTCGTACTCGGCGATGTCTTGGATGTTGAAGCTCGTCTCCTTATCAAAGAGGCCAGTATCGAATACCTTGCCGCCTTCATTGGGGATGTATTCGAGGTTCAGCTCGATCCGTTCGATGTGGTAGGCCAGGTATGGATATGCATTGGTGCGCATCAGCGCCAGACCAGCCGATAGGCTCTTGCGATCGCCCCCGACGCGCTTCGTCACGGCCGAGAGGCCGGCGAAGAACTGCGCACCCTGGAACCGCCGGAAGAAGTCAAAAGGAAGCGTGTTCCGATCGAGCCACCCGCGATACTTGCCCACATACCGGGTCGTCGCTCGGGCGGTCCAAACCACGACACCGATTTCGGCGGCGAGGATCAACCAGCCCCAATGGCGCAGGAACGTCGTGCTGACATGGAAAGCAGTGCCAAGTGGCCCGTACTGGCTCGGGTCGAGCAACGCCTGGAACGATTTCTCCAGCTTCGGGCCGGCGTAGAAGGCCATCGTCGCCAGATAGAGATGAAGGATCAGGCCCGTGAAGATCACCCCGGTCAGGATGGCCACCATGCCCGTCCGGGCCTCCTTGAGCGCCAGCAGGTTCGCGCCGAGCGTCTCAAGCCCCTCGCGGATGTCACCACCCTCTTCTGCAACCGCAAGAATCGGGATGTCCTCATCCGGAATCGTGCCGCGGAAGACCTCGGTGAGCGTGGATTGCTGCTTCTCCCCATCCATCCCCTCGAACCGAGCCAGCCAGTGCGCGGACAGGCGGCCCAGAGGCTCGCCGGCGCGCCGGGCGGCGTCCTTAGCGAAGAAGTTCGAGATCGGCTCGCCCGGCATGGCGGCGATGCGCTTAGCGAGCGCCGAGTAATAGGTGCCGCGTTCGCCACGGAATCGGAACTTGGCCCAGAACAGCCGGTCGGCAAACACGCGGTCACCGGATTTCAGGCCCGGCCGCACGATGCGCGCCTGCACCAGCTCGCCGAGGCGGCTCATGAATTTGAGCATGGTCAATTTCTCCGTTGCAGCTCACGCTGGCGCTTCGCCTCGTAGGCGTCGAGCGACGTGATCCGCTCGGCCTCGCGCGGGTCGATGATGCCGGCGTAGACCTTGTTCATGGCCACCTCGAACACGGTCTTGCCGGTGCTGTCGGGGATATCGAAGCCCGATGTGCGCTTCGTGCGCTGGTAGGCCGCCAGCTCGATGTTCATGGCGTCCCGGATATAGATCAGATCCTGCTCGTCCGGCTCGAACATTTCGGCCACCACCGTCCGGCCGCGTGCCCCATTGAGGTCCGGCAAGTTCGGCCGAGCACAAAGCTCGCAGCCCACGGGGTTGCGCAATCGGATGCCCTCCACATCGAACTTGAACAGGCGCTCGATCTGTTGCAGCTTCGCCGCGCCCAGCACGTTTTTCATCTGCGCACCATGCAGGCCGCAGGTGCAGGTCTTGGGCAGCAGCGCCTGGTAGACATAGAGATTGATGAAGCCGGGCGTGGCCAGCACACTGCGCGGGATGCGCAGTTCGCCGTCGGACAGGCGGTCCGGCGCGGTCAGCGCGCTCGGCGCGTGAACCGTTGTGAGTGCCCGCAGGCCTGCGCCGGCGACGTCCCGGAACAGGCCCGCCGACTCGTGGTCCCGCAGCTCCCCCACCATCACGAAATGCGGATTCATCCGCTTGATTTGCCGCTTCATCGCAATGAAAGGGTCTTCGTCCCGATTCCCGCTGTCGAGCGTCCGGGAGACAGAGAAGTGGTGCGTGCCCGGCGCGATAAGTTCGACCGGATCTTCCACGGTCATCTTGTTCATCCACCCGGGCAGCCGCTGCATCACCGCCTGGGCCGAAGTCGTCTTGCCGGAGCCCACCACACCGACGAACACGGTACCGCCGCCGAGGTTCAGCGTGCAACGGTCGAGAAGCGCCGCCTGCTGCGGGAAGTAGCCGAGGTCTTCCACAAAGTCGACGTTATCGGTCTGGGCTTCCTCACGGTGCACACGCATGACCGTGACATGACCGTTGACACTCTGCGCCGAGGCCCAGCGACAGACGATGCTCTGCCCGTCGACACGGGTCCGGATGCTGGTCTGCTGCGGCAGCGCGCGGGAGAATGCGTTGTGCGAGCCGCCCTTCCCCTTCTGGTAGATGTGCGACAAGGTATCCAGTAGCACCCCCGTTTCCATGCGGAAGTCAGGCGGATCCACGAGATAGCCATCGATCGCAAAGCGGATCTGCGAATGCGTGCCCTGATCCACGATTTCCCAGTGGATGTCGGATGCCTTTTCCCGTACGGCAAAGCGCAGGATCGCCTCGAAGTTGTGCCACAGGGCGCTGGCCGGGCGGCGACCTGCTGCCGGCGATCCGTCGGCCAGGCCCATCGGATCCACGCCGCCGCGCGAGAGCGTCACCATGACCTGCGGTGCCGCCACGTGAAGCATGGGCGTTGCCGCGTCATAACGCAGTCGCAGTTGACGCAAGATCTCCTCGGTGACATCCGAGTTCACCATCTCGCGGGTCAGGATCACCGCGAAGGTACCCCGTCCGGCTGCACCGCTGCCCTCCGACACCAGAACCGGGCAGATCGAATGGCGCAGGGACTGCGACAAGCTCAGTTCCTCGTAAAGCGTACTGAGAAACACGGGAAGATCATCGGCCGTGCCGATCTCGGCGACGGCTGCCGGGGGCGGCGCAAGCGTCGGCTCTACAGGCGCAGCGGGCACAAACGACACCCCGTTGCCCGTGAGCACGGTAACGCCGTTCATGCCGCTGGCTTTCGCCCGCTCGGTTTTTGAGAACAGTCCCATTCCGGCCCCTCAGCGCTGCGCGACCGGGGGAAGGCCGGCCGGCTGTGGCACCGGTGCGATCGGTGGCATGACCGGCGGGGCGGGGAACGCAGACGGCTGAGGCAACACCGGCGCCTGGACGGCCGGCGTCGGCGTCATGCCAGGAAGCGTGCCCAGCGGCAGCGGCGAGGACGGACGAGCGGCGCCCAGGCCCTCGCTCGCCGGACGTTGCTCGAACAGGTTCAGTGCATCGTCCTGCTCATACGGCGCGAAGATCTTTGCTTTCCCCTTCGTGAGCGTCGTGCCGCTCTCCGAGATCGCGCTGACGGTATAGCCGCGCCACTTGGCGCCTACCTTGGCCGAATACGTCTCGCCGCCCCACTGCACATAGCTGCGCAGCGACACGGCGCCGCCGGCGGACCGGCCGTCCACGCCATACAAGGCAATGGTGCGCGGCCGCGACCGCTCGGCCTCGGCCTTCACCTGTGCGGGACTGGGCGCTGCCAACACTGCGGCGGGCGGCGCGCCCTTGTTCAGGTCCTGTTCCATCTTCTGGAGCGCAACGCGGCCGTCCGCGTCGATCAGCTTCTGGGTGATCGTCTTGCTGTCATCGTCAGCATAGGCGCCGCCAACGATGGAAAGTCCGAGGATTGCGGCCAGCGTGCGGCCAAAGGTTCGTGCGTAGCGCATGGTTTTGTCCTTTAGTCACGGGCGTAGGCATCGCCCTTGACCGTCAACATGAATTTGGATTGCTTGAGATCGGGGGCAGCGTCCAGATTGACGGCGAGTTCGACAGACGTGGCAGTCACCGAGGCGGGGAACGTCTTGAATTCGGTAGCGTTGCGCAGCGGGCCGGACATCTCCCAGCTGGCCACCTTCACCGGATGTTCGATGGCGGCCTGGCCCTGCGGCGGAACGAGTCCGAAGAAGCCGAATTCTTCGAGCGCGGCCTTGCCGGCCACCGGCCGAAGCACCTGCAACTGCGATCCGAAGTCCGCCCGTAGCGGCATCGAGCCAGGCGGGCGGCCAAGTACATCCCCAAGGCGCGCCGCATCGCCCATCCGAACCCGCGCCAATACGTCCACCGCCGTGTCGCCCTTCTGGAAGCGCGGATTGGTCGCCCAATCCGGCATCGCCTCGAGGAAGGTGCGGTTCGTGGCACCGCGTGTCGCGTCCTTGATGACATACGTTGCGGTGCAGTCGGACTGCGGCGTGACGATCTGCTCGCACTTGACCGTGGACAACGTCCAGCCGCCCACCGACAACGGCGCCACGGTGCCAAACCATTGCGTGAAGGCTGGCAGCGCCACAGCCGCACGGGCGATCGGCGTGCCCGCGCGCGACATCAGATCGTCTGCGTACAGTTCGGCCGGGGTCTTCTGCGGAGGCGGCGGATGGAGACGACGCTGGTAGGCGTCGTATTCGGCCTTACCGTATTTCCAGCCCACGGCACCCACTGCTGCCAGGAGCACCACGACGAGCAATTGCTTTCGTTGGGTCGTGGCGCGCGGCTTCTTCAGCACCGCGAAGGCGCCGGCTACCTCGACCAGCTTGGCCAGATCGAATTCGACGTGCGAGATGCGGCGGTCCTGCGGCAGAAGCGCGATCAGCTCAGGCGAATTGCCGACGAGCTTGAATTCGCCGTCGCACTTCGTCGGGAAGTCCGCAACGAGGGCGGACAACGTCCGCTCATCGGTCACAACCTGGTCGAAGCCGACACGGGGGCGGCCCTTGACGATGCCGCAGACGAGATAGATCGGCGCGCCGCCAGCGTGATCCAGTCGGAAGACGAAGAGCGCGTTGGGCACCAGCTCGGGGACGCGCGACAAGGCCGCCGCCGCCGAGTACAGCTTGTCCTTGATCTTGGCCTGTGCGTCTGCCTCGTTGAGGTATCCCATGTGGAGCGCCTGCTCCTCGTGCCAGATCCGCGTCGCCCTCACCTCCCGCGCGATGTTGGCGGCAAGCGCCGTCGGCGTCCCGCTGCCCGTGAGGGTGCGCCACTGCATGCCAAAGACGAGCTTCTTGCCGTGGATGTCGACAATCATTGCGCGGCCTCACTCATTGCGTGCCTGTTCTCTGCGCCAAGGCGGTAGCGCTTGCGCAAGTAGGCCCTGAAATCCGCTCCGTCGCGAAGAGGCGATGCGTCGTTTCCCTGCATGCGATAGAGCTTCACTTCACCGGAGGACGGCAAACTCAGGCGACCGCGCAGTGCGTGCTGCCACGCAACACGGAACTCGTTCCGGAAGCCAAGATGCCGGCCGGCAAACAACGCGCACAACGTTGCAGACCAGAACAAGGTGATTGCCAGGAACTGGGCTAGGAACACGGCCAGACGTTCGGGATCGCGCTGCGCGGCAGCGAGTATCGTTTGGATGGCGTTGACCGTGCCTGTTGTATCGAGAAGCAGGCCGCCTACGGCTGTCCAAAAAATGAGCAAGGGCACGTAACGCGCCATCCAACGGCAGAAGTTCATCGCCATCACGCCGACATTGCAGATCTGCCGCATGTACGTCGACAGGGAGAACGCCGCGCGGTGTCGCATGGCCGCGTATTCGCTTTCAGGCACGGCGCCCACGTCGATGCCGTCGACACGCACGTGAAGGAACTCGTCGTTGCCTGCGTCGATGCGGTGCGCGAGGTGCAATCCATAAGCGGAGACCGTGGCTTGATACACCACAGTGACCAGACATGTGGTTATCGCCGCACCAATCATCTGGTCTGGCCGCTGAATGCCCACCATCGCGATACCTGGAAGCCACATCATTAGCGCAAGCCAATAGTGTTCACGGTACAGGCGAGAGAGGTCTGCCCAGAAGGTACGAATTCGCGCCATGTCAGTTGCCTTGTTGAACAGTTGCCTCGCCCTGGTCCTGCACCATGACGGTAGCCAGAACAAGCGTGAAGGTGCGCGTCTTCGAGGCGGTCATCGAGCCGCCGAGAATCATCGGCAGCGACTCGCCCAGCGTGCGACGCGTCAGTTGGGTGTCATCCTGTTCGAACGCCGTCATCACCACCGTCTGGCCGTTGCGCACGATCAGGTCCTGCTTCGGGATGCCCTTGGCGACGAGGTTGATGTTTTGCACCGACTGCTGGTTATCGCCCGACCCGGACGTGAACTTCTCCAGCGGACCATCCTGCTTCGACTGGTCGAAGGCGATCTGCAGGTTCACGTCGTCACGCGTCGTGGCGTCCGCATAGACCTGCAGCTTGAAGCCGACCGTGGCCGTCGACGTGCTGATGCCGGGAATGCCGCCCGTGCCGCCGGCGGTCGTGGTCGCCGGCGTCGTGTTGGACACGTAGGAGAAGGTGCGCCGGTTGTTGTACTGGAACGCGTGGCGGTTGCGCATCGAGATGGGAATCGTCACCGACGAGGTCACCGTGCCGTACTGCTTAAGCGCGCTGACGATGGCCTGCGTGCCGGTGAAACCTCCGGAGTTCATCGTGAGGCCAAAGCTGCCGGCGGTACTCGAAACCAGCGTGGATGGGGACAGCGCGGACAGCGTGAAGCCGGGCACGTTCTCGAGGGCCTTCGTCAGCATGGCATTCCAGTCCACGCCCGCCTCCCCGTTGTCCGCAACAGACACGTCGATCATCTGGAACTTCAGCGTCACCATGCGCGAGTAGATCGCGATCTGGCGCCGAATGATGTCGTCGGCCGCTTCCACGGCCTCCCGCGTGTCGCGCATGGTGAGCAGACCGGTTCCGCGGTTCAGATCCAGGTCGCCAACCATGGTGCGCACGGGGTTCAGGCTCTTCTGGATCTCCGCCATGTCGTCGAGCTCTTTCAGCTCGGCCTTGGCCGCTGCGTCAATCTGCGAGGAGTTGGAACCGCCACTGTTCCCGGTGCTGCCCGAGCCCTGAGAGGTTTGCTTGAACTCCGTCGTGAACGAATTGGTGCCGGGCTGGATCGGCAGTTGCCACGTCTTCGTGGTGAGGCGGTAGAAACGGATCACGCCTTTGGACGGCAGGAATTCCCAGTTGATGCCAAGACGCGTAGCCACCAGGTCCAGCATGGTCGCCAGCGGCATCTTCTCGCTGTTCTTGAACTCGACGTTCAAGGCGTTCTCCATGAGCGGGGCTGCCTGCACGCCGGCGGCGGTCGACGGCCCACCTGCCACCAGCGACGCCGGCAGAGGGCCGCCCAGCGTCGGCGCCGGTCCGAGCGAGCCATTCGGCGTTGCCGGGCCGTTGACGGGGGTGGCCTTGAGCGCCTGTTGCGCCTGAGGCGAAAGCGTTCGCGGCATGAGCACATTCGCCGGCAGATACACGTCCGAATCGATCTTGACCGGGATCCCCGTGGCCATCGTGATACGCTGGGCAACCACGGCCAGCGGCATGGTGCGCTCCGGGAACATCACCCACGTGTCAACGTTGTTGCGCAGCGCCAGCGGAAGCGTCACGTTGCGGGCGACGGCCACGCGCTTGCCCGCCAGGAACGGGCGCGACACCTCTTGCTCGGCTTCCACGGCCGCGCGGTCGCGGCGAATACGGGCGTACAGATCCTCGGTGGTCTGGTACGCCTGTGCGCGCGTGTCGTCGGTGGTCTGCCGGACGTCCTTGACAAGCGTGGGCGAGACGCACCCGGCGAGCGTCGAGCAAACGAGCGCAGCGCAGACGGTAGGTCGGAGAATGCGATTGAGCTTCATGGAGAGCGCCTCACTTAGACGGGTCGCACTTCGTGGTGAGCTTCACCACGCGCACATAGTTGTTGGAGTAGAAGCAAGGCTTCAGGCTGTAATCGGTCATTTCCGTGGCCGAGAGCACCCGGCGCACGGCGGTCTTGAAGTCGCCGGAGAACGCATAGACGCCGCCGATCTCTACGTCCTGGTCGAGTTCCCACGGCGCGGCGGTCCATCCGGCGTCACGCGCCCACTTCTCGATCAACAGCCGATAGTTGCCGTCCGCCGTCGTAACCGACCAGTCGCGAACCAATGGGGCTTGGCTTGCCCCCGACGAAGCCACCACCGGCGCGACGGCCGTGGATGAAATGGCCTGAGCGACGGACAGCGCACCCGTTGCCGTTGCGGCACCCGTGCCCGCCGAAGCGGGTTCCGGCACCGTCACCGCCCCCTTGGGCTGCGCGAGGCCGCGGCTGTCTGACAGCAGCTGCCAGCCGCCTCCGACCAGCGGCTTGCTCGGCTCGAAGTTGCCCGATGCCGCCGCGCCAAAGGGCGAGCTACCGGGCACCGCCGCCTGCGCGCAGACAGTGAGAGCGGCGGCGCCGCTCAACAGAACCCGGCACATCCGGGACAACGATCGAGGCTGGTACATGACTGGTTTCCGTTGGAATTCGTATGGGTTACTTGCTTGGGGACTGCAGCTTCTGGTAGACACGGGTCGCGTAACGCAGCCGCTTGTCCGGCGCGCCGGCGTTGTAGCAACCGACTGCCGTCCACGTTTCGCCGTAGCGGCTCAGGCAGTCGGCGAGGATCCAAGTGCCCACGTAGGCGTTCGTGCAAGGATCGAAGAGGCTCTGCCGAGAGATACCGAACTTGGCGAGACGCGGCAGGTGAGCGGAGTTGATCTGCATAAGGCCGATGTCCTCGCTGCCGTTCGTGTTCCGGTTCGTGACCCCGGCGCGCATGCCAGATTCCACCAGCGCGATCCCGCGTGCCAGCGTCGGGCTGACGCGATGGAACGTCGCTGCCTCGTCGAGGCAGTCGGCATGCGCGGCGCCGGTCAGAACCAGGCCGACCACGATTAGTAAGATCAGGCGCCGCATCACGGTCATTGCACACTGCCCGCACGTTCGTAGAAGCGCACTTCGGGAAGCCGATCGACGCGCACGACGTTGCCGTCGGCAATGACGGTCAGGTGGTCTGCGACGCCGTTGAACCTGTAGTAGCGATCCTTCTGTTCACCGCTGGCCTGATGGTTGTCGCCGAAGACGGAGATGCTGGCCCTAGACTTGGAAAAGCTCAGGTACGTCGCACCATGCTTCTCGAATACCCTGTCCAGCCCCGCCTCGTTCTCGCGCGGAAACAGAAAGTTGATGCCCGGCACGCGGGCCACTTCGACACGCTTGCCGTTGCCAGTCGCCGTGAAGTGGTCGACCGTGGGGAAGGACAGGACCTTCTCGGCTTCGTCCCACTTCGTGCGCAGCCGGTCGCCTGCGCCGTCCCGCAGCTCCAGGTCCCGCGGCTCGGCGGCGAATCGCACTTCGATCCGTCCGTTCTTGGCATCGCGGATGGCCAGCGCATTGAACGCGGAAGCCAGGGTCGGGCCTTCAGGCAGCGTGTTCCCTGCCGGTGCGCTCGTATCCGGAATCGGGGCGGCTACCGTTTGCGCGGCGGCGGGCGCCTCGCCCGGCGCGGAGACGCGCATCATGCCGCCGGCCGCTGGGCCCTTGACGGCGTCTACTGAGAACGCCTTGGGCGGCGTCGCGCGCAGCGCAATGTTGCGCCGGGTGAAGTCCACTTCTGCGTACAGATCCCGCTGCTCAAGGACGCGGGCCAGTACCTGGAGCCAGTTCTCGCCGGCGCGGGCTTCCAGCGCCACATCGTCGGTCAGCGGTATGTCCTTCTGCGCGGTGCCGCTCCAGCCGGCCGGCGCGATGGACTTGACCATCTGCGCCAGCGGCATGGACGAGCGGCCAGCCCGGACCAGCGGCAGTTCCGCATAGCTGCCGATTAGGGCAAGCCGGCCGGACACTGCTGCGAGATTGCGCGGCATGTCGCCAGCCGGATTCGCGGGCTCGGAGGTGAATCCATTCGCCCGCTTCCAGCGAGCCACGACCGGCTGGCCGTTAGCGGTGTAGCGCAGCACGTCCGGTACACCATCGATGACCCAGTACGGTCCATTCTGGATGGCTCCGTCCGCCAGCACGACTTGACCGTGCCGAGGTTGGATGTAGGTCGACAGCCCGTCGTTGAACACCATGGCCGGTCGATCCGCAGCGCGCGCAACCACCTGGTAGTCGAAATCGAGCGGGTCGGTGTCGGCCGCGAACGCCTGTGTCGCTACCAGCGCGAGGGCAGAGAGAATGAGCGGCCTGATCATTGGAATGTAGCGACGTGTTTCATGAAACGGGAGAAGTACGGGCCACCGCGCTCCGGATTGGCGCTGTGGTACCAGGCGACCGCCTTCATGGCCGAACCGCTGCGTTGCAGGTTCTCGGCAAGGATGTCTTCGGCCACGCGGATGTTCGTGGCCGGTGCGAGCGCTTCCCATGGGGAAGCAAAGCGTTTGCCGTGGTAGCACCAGTTCACCTGCATGAGGCCAACGTCGAAATCGCAACGATCATTGGCGAGCAACCGGCTCACAGCTGCATACGCCTCCTCCCGCGAGGCGAAGAACATGCCTCGCCCGGCGACATTTAGCGTCCACGGCCAGGGCCGGCCGCGGTATGACGACTCATTCATGGCGATGCCGGCCGTGATCTTGGGATCGACGCGGCTGCCCATCTGGGCAAACGGTTCGGTCTTGGGGGCGCACGCCCAGCCACCCCGACGCTCCGCCAGCGCCTCCTGTGCAGCATCGTTCAGGACAACGGGTCGCAGCCAACCTTCACGAGCAAACAGTCGAGCGATTGGCATAACTTTGCCGCCCAGCGTCACGACCGGCCCTGCGTCGGCACCCGGCTCGATCTGCGCGCCAAGCAGCCGCGCCGACCACCCGAGAAAGGCGTCCAGGCCGCAATACAGAACCGGCTTGCCTTCCATCGTGTGCACCCGTGCCTGTCCGTCTACCTTGACGACGATGGCGTTGGGGCTTATGACGGCCTCGATCGTCGCGGCCTGCGCGCCGAACGATGCCGCGAAGAGAATGAGAACCTCCACTAGCCGCCTAGTCACGGTACGGCTCCAGGACGATGTCGTGCTTGACCTGTACCATCATCTTTTGGCCCGGCTCGGTCGTGATGGTCGGGCGAATGTTCTGGTTGCGATTCAGGATCGTCTGTGCCGTCTGGGTCGCTACCTGCCCTGCCGCGTTGCCGTACGCGACCAGCCCCGACGGCCCCACCGTGGTGGTGGTCGGGTTGTCGTTGAAGCGCAGCGACAGGGCGCCAATCACCAGCGCACCGCCAAAGATCTTGAGGAAGTGGTTGTTGACGTCGCCCGTGTTGCCGGCCGTGCCGTCCGGGTCCGCACCCTGCATGCCCATCAGTGGAACGGTTTTGCCATTCGGCAACTGCATGCGCACGAAGGCGGTCAGAATTCGTTCCTGGCCCACTGCGATATCTGCGCTATACATACCCACCAGCGTGGTGCCAGCTGGGATGATCTTGCACGTGCCCTTGACCGTGTCGTACACGTCCTGGGATACGGTGGCCCGGAACTCACCGGGCTTGTCCGAATTGAGTCCGCCCGCAAAGTTGGCAGGAATGTTGAAGCCGCGGCTCAGAGTGCAGCGCGGCAGCTTGCCATCGAAGCCCGTACGCAGCGTGTTCGTGCTGCCCGCATCGCGCAGGAACTGCCGGTCTGCCGACGCGGGTTGCGCGACGCCATCCGGGTTCGGTGCTGCCGCATTAGCCGCAGCGGCCTTTGCCGCCACCGCCTGCTGGATGGCCCGCATCTGATTCGGGTCCGTCACGTCGGCGAGGCCAGCAGGTTGCCTCACCTGGTTGACCTGAGACTTCCGCGTGCCGCTCTTGAACACGGTTGCCGTGAAAAGGTCGTCCTGCGCATTCTTCTTGGCATCCGGCGCACCCATGGACGTGCTCCTCCCGGGGCCGCTGAGATCGCCGGCGGTCATGACGGGCGCTTTTGCGTCCGTGGAGATTGCCTGCTTGCGCTGCTTGTCGGCCTCCTCCCGCGCCTTTTCCGCCTGCGCACGAATGGCGGCATCCAGGCTCTGCCCGTTGTCCGCGCTACCGGCACGCTGCTTGATTTCATCGGCGCGCGCTTGCTGCGCCTTCGCGTCCAGTTGATCGTCCGAGACGGTCTGGAAGTAGTAGCCCAGCGCGCCGACCATCAACGCCGCCACGCCGCCCAGTGCAAGCACGACGTTGCGCGGCAGTTTTCCCTTGACGGTGCGCTCCTGCGCCTCCGTCACGTCAGTGACGTTTTCCGCCTTCTGCTTGCCACGCATCAGAAGAGCCCCAGGATGCGGCGGCGGCCACGTTCGATCTTCACTTCGTCGTCGCCCGAGCGCAGCACCACCGTGTCCGCCAGGCGTTGCACTACAAGGTATCCACCCCGCCGAATTGCATTGACGACCACGAAGTCACTACCGTCCTTGATGAAAGCCACCGGCCAGTTCTGCAAGGCGGCATTGGGAAGGCGCAGCCACAGGGCCTTGCCGTCATCGAAGGCCGTTTCCGGCTTGAAACTGGCGCTGCCTGAGATCGCGTACTCGAAGTTGAGCTGGTCAGGCGACACGCCCACCGCATCCACGTTGCGCGAAGCATCCGCCACGCCGGCCTTGCCATCGTCGGTGGCAACCGTATCCGCGCGTGCGTCATTGCGCGCCTTGATCTTGGCGGAGATCGAGGTAGGAATCTTGAACCGCACCTTCTGGTAGAAGATCCCCCCGAGCGGAGACGACACCAGCGTGAATTCGTAGCTGCGCTTGTTGGTATTGACCGAAAGTGTGTTGACTAGGCCCGCAGCCTGCGGCTTCACGTACAGGTGATTGGCGCCGTCGGTGTCGTAGTCCCAGCGAACGTTCTCACCCCAGGCCGGGTCGCCAACGATCTGTTCATCGTCTGGAAATTCGATGGTGGTGATCTTCAGCGGGGCGCTTAGCACTCGAAAGATCTGGTCCCGGTTGTAGGTGAATACAACCAGACGGGAATCGCCCGGCAATGCGATGGGATCGACGCCGCCATTGAAGGGATTGGCCGGATTCATTGCATCGCTGAGGTCACCGATGCCGAGCGCTGCCATGCCGGCGCCGGCCCGGCGCGCATTCTTGTCCGCGGCATGGCTATCCGGCACAGATAGGAGCAGCGCCACGCACAGGGCAATGGCGAATGGTATGAACCGGGATGACGTGCGAGGTTCCATGGGCGTGTGCGCGGCGATCAGGCCGCGGATTTCTGAATGCTGAAGAAGATGGGGTACACCCCAAACGGATTGGTACCGAGGACGGCCTCTTTGTCCGCGGGCTTGGTCTGGTACCGGAAAGTGATCGTGAACCGCTGCTTGCGCGGCTTGTAGCCGTCTTCGGTGGTCGTGGTCACGAACTCGACCACAACCGTGCTATCCGGCAGGCTCGCGATATTGATGAACTTCGGTTCGCGTGTGAGCGTCGGCGAGGACATGACCTGGCGGAACGGCTCGTCTTCCTGGACCCAGGCATTGAACTGGTCCTTGGCAGCCCCAAGCATCTGCTCACGCACCGAGCGAAGGTTCGCGGCCATGCGGGACGACTCAATCTGAGACGTTAGGATAGGCTCGACGGTGAACCAACGCTGCACCAAATCCTTGAGCGCCGCCTGCACTTGGCGCTCATCAGGACGAAAAGCATCCAGTTCGCGGGTGATGGGCTTTCCGGTCACGTCGGAAGACACGCCAACGACTTTAACGACCGAGGGCGGCGGCTCGCGCGTCAGGATGGCAGCTACCGCGATCACGCCCAGCCCGACCGTCGCGAGCTTCCAGTGATTGCGGTCCACGGTAATGCGCGTGGTGCGGTCGAAGATGGCTTGCTCCGGACTCTCATTGCCGTACATCCCCGGCGCAACGGTCAGGGGCTTGGCTTTGTCGGCGGATTTTCGGAAAAGTGGCATGCTGCGGCGGTCCATTTGGATGCCGCCCATTGAATCAGCGAATTGCCTTCCGAACGCCGCGAAAGCTACGCCAATTTGCGGAGCTTTCCATTTTTCTGATTCGCCGCCCAGTTCCAGCCGCCAAACGCCGCAACGCGGACACGGCTCAACGCGGCCATCTCTTCAAGGACATCTGGGAATAGCGTGCGGACGTGCGCGCTGGGTGCACCTCGGCCGCCTGGCGCGGCGGCCGTACCATCTCATATCAAAAGCTCGAATACTCGGGTTTTGACCGTGCGATTCGTAGTTTTTGAAGGGAACATGTTCCTTGCTACGACCGGGTGGGGATCCCGAGAACGCTGCCTTTGTCGAAAGCTCTTGAAAATCGTGTAGCTTTCGCCCCCTTCTTCCTCCGTTTGCCCGCCAACAATAGCGGGCATGGAAACACCCGCCGCCAACCACCCCCTTCTACAGCTGACGCAGCTCGCAGACAGCGCCGTCTCGATGTTCTTCGAGTCGCTGTCTCCCCTGCATGACGTCATCCATGCTGCAGACGTCGCCGAAGTCATGATCAATCGGCATGACAGCATCTGGGTGGAGCGCCGCGGTGTACTGAGCAAGCTGGATATTGTTCTGGATCCGATCAAGGTCGAAGGGGCCGTGCGCTCTCTGGCCTCGTCCGTGGAGAAGTCCGCAGTGCGAGGCACCGAGCAAGGCATCATCAACGCCGGCCACAAAGGGCTGCGGATTGCAGCGGTGATGCAACCGACGGCCATCGACGGGCATGCGCTGAGCATTCGGCGGCACCGGGAAACAAACCTCTCCCTCGATGACTACGCCAAGGCTGGCGCATTCTCGCTTCGCAACGCCACCACGCAGGCCGAGGAGCCGATCTTCGTCGGCAATGAGGAAGATGAAGCCCTGGTGCGCGCGCTGGAGCAGCTGATGGTCCGGCGCAAGAACATCATCGTCGCGGGTGGCACGTCTTCGGGGAAGACCACGTTCCTCAACGCGCTGGCCGGGTGCGTCCCAAGTGGCGACCGTGTCCTCACCATCGAGGACACGATGGAACTGAAACTGACCGTACCGAATCAAGTGCGACTCCTCTCCAACAAGGACAAGGGTGTGACCACCCAGCACCTTGTGGCCCTCGCCCTGCGCTTCCGCCCCGACCGCATCTTCGTGGGCGAAGTCCGCTTCGGCGAGGCATTCGACATGCTGCAGGCACTGAACACCGGCCACGACGGCGGTATGGCATCCCTGCACGCCAGCAGCGCTCGTTCCGCCCTTTCCCGCCTGGAAAGCATGGCGCTACTCGGCATCCCGCCCGGATCGGGCTGGAAGCTCGACGACATGCGAAAGCTCATCGCGGACTGCATCCATTACGTCGTGCACTTGAGGCGCACCGGCGAAATGCGTCACGTCTCGGAGATCATCGAGATCAAAGGCTTCACCAACGGCGACTACGACATTAAACGCGTTTTTTAACCACCGGAGTTCCTCTCAAATGAATGTCACCCTCAACCACCGCTTCCGCACTACCGCGCGCAAGTATGCGCCCTCCGCACTGCTGCTCGTCGGCATGATGGCCGTCGCCACCTCCGCAGTTGCAGCCGACGACGCCTTCCTCAACAACCTCGGCAACTTCATTTGCGGCATCGCGACCTTCATCAACACCAAGTACCTCTTCGTGGTGGGCCTGATCGTCATCGTGCTGGGCGCCTATGCCTACGCCAATGCGGAATCGTCGCTCTCCAAGTTCATCTCGGGTGCCTGCGTGGGCGTGGGTCTGGCGGCCGCCGCCCCTTCCATTCTCAAGTCGCTGGGCCTGATCGCATCCTGCACAGGGTTCTGACATGCGCAAGCACCACGTGAGCATCGGCTTGTCCATGCCGCGCCTGATCGCCGGCGCGGTGCGGGGGCTGGCCATCGCAAACGGCACGATTGTCGCCCTCCTCATTTACGTCACATATCGCAGCGGCTGGCAGATCCCTGTGGCCGTCTTTGTGTATGGGCTCGCCAGCCACGCGCTTCTTGCCTGGCTGACAAGCCGTGATCCGTGGTGGAACCAGATTCTGAACGTCTACAACCAATACGGGGACCTCTACGAGTCGCTGCCGTGGCACGGCAAATCTCATGCGGTATTCCGTCGACCCTATGGTTTTGACAGCGACCTGCCATGCTGAAGCTAAAACGCCGCCCGCTCGCCGAGATTGCACCGTGGCTCACCTCGATCACCCCGGAACTCATTCTGAACAAGGATGGGTCGCTGCTCGCCACCTACGAATTTCGTGGTGTGGACGCCGACAGCGCAGATGCAAGCGACATCACCTCCGCCCGGGACCAGCTCGACCAGGCGTGCCGTTCCTTTGATAACCGCATCACTGCATGGTGGCGCCTGACCCACCGGCGCACGAAGGGCTACGTCGATGGCGAGTTCAGCAACGAAACCGACGCCCGTCTCGACGCCCTGAACCGCGCACATATGACCACGGGCCGGTACTACCGCAACGCTCACTCGCTCAGCATTGCCTACACCCCGGAAAGTGGCGTAGCGAAATTCTTCGAAAAGATTGGCCACCACATGACGGTCGGCGGCAAGTCGATCTTCGCCGCTATCTTGGAAGCTACCAAGGACACCGTCCTCGCCCGCAGTGCGTTCGCGTTCGATATGGAGAAGATTCGCTCAGACACGCGTCGCTTCGAGGCCATGCTGGACGCGTTCACCGGCGGCATACCGCGCATCAAGCCGACGCGCCTGGCGATGCAGGAAAGCTACGCCACCCTTCACCAGGTAGCCAATCCGAGTGTACCCGAGCGCCGCATTCGCTTCCCGGTCACGATGCTCGACACCCATCTGAGCGAGTCGGAGATCACTGTGGGCGCCGAGCGGCTCCTTTTCGATTCGGCGCACGGCAAGCGGTATGCCGCGGTTGTCGCTGTGAAGGAATGGATGAGCTTCCAAGAAGCCGCGCTCGACACTCTCCTGCAGGTCGACGCGGAACTGGATATCTGCATCATGTTTCGCTTTCTCGACACCGCGCGTGCGACGGCCTACATCGAGAAGGTGCGCCGCTTCTACAAGATGGCGGCGGTCAATCTGCGGTCGATGGTCGAGCAATATGTCTCGAAGGAGGAAAACGAGAACGACGAGGGACGCGAAGAGCTTGCCAAGGAGGCGGGCAAGGCGCTCAAGCGTCTTACGGCTGAGGGCGTGCAGCATGGCTTCGCCAACATCTCCATCGTCATCTATGGCGACACGGAAGCTGAAGTTGAGGACGCCGTCAGCGAAGTGGTCGGCACGCTGACCAACGCAGGTTTTGGTGCCATTCGAGAGAAGACAAATCTGATGGCCGCGTGGAACAGCACCCTGCCCGGCCGTTGGGACAGGCAGCGCCGTCTGCAGTTCGTCGAAACGCCCGCCGTCTCCGATATCGCCCCGGTACGGTCCGTGCTCGAAGGGCCGATCCGCAACGAATGGCTGACGGAGAAGACGGGGAGCGAGGTACCGCCCCTCACCTGCCTTCCGACACGCCACCGCACCGGCCAGCGTGTTGATATGCACCAACCCGGCGGCAATGGTCACCTGTTCGTCATTGGCCCCATTGGCGCCGGCAAGTCCGTGATGCTGAACTTCCTTGTCTCGCAGGCGGATCGCCACAAGGCGCGTCGGATCCGCTTCGACAAGGACCGTTCCACGCGGATCCCAACACTTCTGAGCGGCGGTGCGTTCATTGACGTGACGGGAAAGTTCCAGGCCAGCACCCCGGTCAATCCGCTGTCGCTGCTCGCGGATCCCGGCAGCTTCACCTATGTCACCGAATGGCTGACGCTGGCCCTCGAGGACGACGACTTCTCGCTCTCACCGCAGCAGAAGCAGGACATGTTTGAGGCGGTGAAGCTGCTCGCGAGCTACCCGCGCGAGCGGTGGACCCTGAGCGCCTTGTCCACGATGCTTCACGCAGATCTGCGTGAACGGCTGCAAATCTGGCTCACGGGGGGCCAATACGGACACTTCTTCGACCACGTGGAGGATGCATTCGCGGTGAGCGACAATCTCTGTATCGAATGCGGCGAACTCTTCCAGAAATTCCCCCGTGCTGCCGCCCTCTTTACCGACTATGCGTTCTACCGCATCAGCCAGTCGATGGATGGCATCCGTTACACCGTTATCGAGGTGGAGGAATGCGGCTTCTTCTTCCAGAACGAGCGCTTCTACAAGCGCTTCGAGGACTGGATCACTACGATCCGGAAACTAAACGGATCCATCTGGGCGGCGACGCAATCCTTGCGGCAAATCGCCCGCGTGGCGAATTTCGAGATTCTCAAGGAGAACATCGCCAACTGGATCTATCTGCCGAACAGCCAGGCCAAGACGAGTCCGGAGCTCTACGGAGACAAGTTCGGCCTGACCAAAGACCAGATCCAGATGATCTCCGACGCTGTACCGAACCGTGACTACCTCTGGATTACCAACACGCAGACGCGGATGCTCCAAACGGCGTTCAACGAGGAGATGGTGGCGATGCTGCGTTCGGACGGCGTGGCGCAATCGATCTGCGACACCCACTACGCGTCGGGCGAGCCCGACTGGCAAGACCGCTACGTGCGCGAAATGCTCGCCCGCGCAGCCTAAACAGGGAGAAACTCAAGTGAAGAAGTGGATCGCCAACATCGCTGTCGCTGCGTCCGTCCTCGGCGCAGCCCCCGCTCACGCCGCCCTGCCAGTCACCGATTGGGTGGGTCTGGTACAGACGACGATTTCGGCCTTGCAGTCGATCAAGTCAGAGGTGTACGAGAACACCAACATCGTCTACCAATACCAGATGATGGCCAATCAGCTGTTGCAGGCCACGGGTCTCGATGCGGAAGCCATCATGGAGCAGTTCAATAGCATCAAGGACGAAATCGGCAAGTACGAGGTGTATGGCACCACCCTCAAGGACCTGTATGGCACTGTGTCCGACAATGCCGACTATCTGAAGAAGATTCAGGGCATGGTCGTCTCCTCTGGCAAGACCAAGGAACAATGGTTCGAAGACCAGCGTACGCTGCTGACCAACGGTGACAAGACGGCGAAGGCTCTTTTCAGCCTGGGGGAGCAGATCTTCAGCAACACACAGTCAATCGCGAAGCGCCGCCAGAAGATCCAGTCGCAAATGAAGCTGTCCCCGACTGCCCAAGCCGCTGCGCAGACGACCAACCAGATGCTCGACGTCCTGGCCAGCCAGAACTCCGACCTGCTCCAGCTTATGAGTGTAAAGGCGCAGTCCGAGGCAGCTAAGGCCCAGCAAGAGAACAGCGATGCCTCTGAAAAGGCCGAAGCTATGAGGGCGATCAAGAAGAGCCAGGACGACGAAGTGCAGCTGCTGCGCTCGCGCGTCTACAACCAGCCGATTCGCGCCCAGTGACCATCATGAGCGTTGCGTTCGTCCGTCGTATATTCATGCTGATTGCAACGGTTCTCCTGCTCCATGCGGGCTCCGTCATGGCGGAGACAGAGCCCAGCACGGACACATCCAAGCAAGATGCGGCCCTCGCTGCACTGATCATGCCGCAACCTGGCAGCATCGGTGAGGCGTTCAGTAACTTTCTCAAGAAGTTCGGCGACTACACTCCGAATATGATTACCGGCGCGACGGCGCTCAGTACCACAGTGCGCCCTGAGGCGGACAAAATTGCATTCGGTCTGGCGGTGATCACTTTCACCTTCGCGGCGCTCAGGTTTGCAGCGACGAAAGATCCAACTGCCGCCTGGACTGACCTACTGGAGAACGTCCTGGTGCTTGGCATATTTGCCGCACTGTACAGCGGTTACACCCAATTTGGTCCGGGCATATACAACTGGTTCTCGCAACTCTCCACAAAGATCTCGGGCACCAATTCAACGAACCCTGTCATCGTGCTCGCATCGATCGGCGGGAACTTCATTGATTCATTCTTGAAGGCGTTGAGCGCCGCTTCTTGGTCCCAGATGTTAGGGGTTGCATTCAGTGGCCTATTGCTGATATTCGCATTCATTCTTTGCGAGATTGCCGCGCTCGTCTACACGTTCTTCATAAGTCTCGGCATGATTCAGGTAGCGATCGGGATTGTAATGGGCCCCATCGCCGTTGCACTTGGCTTTCACGATTACAGTAGGCGCTTCTTCAATTCGTGGCTCGACTTCATGATCGGCGGCTCGATGTACGTCGTGGTGGCCGCCATCATGGGAAAGCTCGTGATCTCTTCGTTTGCTGTTTCCATCAGCGACATCAACTCGGTTGGCACAAACTCAGCTGCTAGCGCTGCACAGGCAATCGGCTACTCCCTCCTGATGATCTTCGTCGCGTTCGAGATCCCGAAGATTGCCGGCGCCATCTTTGGCTCGGGCGGCGGCATTAGCGGTGGCGGCGCCATGCGGGTTGGGCTAAAGGCAGCGGGCGGTCTCGGGAAATTCATTGGCAGAGGGAAATAATGGTTCACACCCCTCTAACTTCTGCGGCTCTTGTGTCGTCTCACGCCAGCCGCGTCTCATTGATTCGGCAGTACGCCAACGAATCTAGTCAGTCGGATTTCGACGTCAAATGGCTTGATGTGCTTACTCGTTGCGCGACGTGGTTCTCCAGCATGCCACTACGGCCAACGGAGCACGCCGAACCGGGCGGCGCTTTTCGGGCAACGATTGAGGCTGCATACTTTGCCATGCGCCTATCGGGGGCACAAAAGTTCGCAGCCGATCAACCATCGGAGCGCCGGCGATCGCTGGAGCCGCAATATCTCTACGCGCTCTTCTTGGCGGCGTGCTGCTCGCGCCTCGATGAACCTTGCCGCCATTTCCAGTTCTATCGCGACGCCGATGAAGCCGAATGGATCCCGGCCGCACACGGGGCGTTCGGCTCCTGGCTGGGCACCAGCACATACCGCGTCTCGCGACGTGAGGTTTCATTGCCGCTGGAGCGCATGCGTACTGCACTTCTCGCCCGCGAGATCCTGGGATCGGATCTGCTGCGTGCATTTGACACCCAGGTACTCACCGACTTGTTTGGTGCCATCAATCCGGATCCGAGGCCTACGGGCGTCGAATCGTTGTTGCACAAGGTTGTACGCCAGTCGATCGAGACCCTGACCAATTTCGAAGTGAAGGCCCGAAGGGCTGAGTTCGCTCCGGACGCAAGGCCCGCTCCGGCGGCAGAATTGCTGGCCAGCGCCGGCTATTCAACTGGGACCGCTCCTGGCAATCCCGCCGCCACGCAACCTCCGCCAGAGACCGCCGCTAGCGCTCTCGCTTCTACGGGCCCTGCTGCGCTCCTGGCGACGCCGCCTTCCGCTGACCCTTCCGCACCGGACACCCATGCAGGTGAGCCAGCATCGCGCGACGTGCTGCAGCTCGATGGCGTTAAGTCGCTTCGCAAGGACGCGCCGTCCGGGGAGTCCTTCAAGGCTCTGGCAGGGACGTCCAACTTGATGCGCGAGTTTTTCAAGGCGCTATCCCAAGACATTGCGGCCGGTAAGGCGAAGGTCACTCGCATCGACGGAAAAGTGGCAATCAGCAAGCGATTGCTAGGCAACTACGGCCTCGCATCGGATACGCTGGTTGAGCATCTGCGCAAGGGCAAGCACCTTTACAAGACTGACGGTCAGTACATCTTGTTGGTGGATGAGGTGGGCAATCTTATCGCGCCGGGGAGCGCGACATGATGAACAGTTACGTCAATCATTTTCGGCCGATCTTCGAGTTCCGCGCCGCGGTGGGATGGACACTTGCCGCGATACTGATCCTCTTTAGCGGCATGCCCAATGCGGGCTACTTCTTCGTGCTCTGCCTCGCATTTCTACTGGTCCGATCTACACAGATCTGGCGGGCGCTCAAGTTTCGCCTTGCGATTTCCACAAAGTGGTTGACGGTCGAGAAGATCGACTCACTCCTCGCCCAGAGCAAGAGTCTCCGTTCCAGCGACAAGGATGAGGACGCGATGTATCTCGGAACGGGTTACGAATGGACGCAGAAACACTGCCAGCTCGCGCACGACATCCTACGGATGCCTTCGGCAGACATTCCCGGGCTGCCTAAGTGGATCCCGAAGGAAACCGTGCGGGCTATTGAGAAGGCGTTTGCACCGAGGAGCAGCATCGCCGACCGCTCGCCCCAAGGCAAGCCGTGGATCGCCGGCCTGGAATCAACGAAGCAGGCCATCCCTTTTCATTACAAGGCAATGGGCGGTCATACGTCCATCAGCGGCACCACAGGTTCTGGCAAGACGCGTACTTTCGAACTCATTTCGACGCAGGTCATTCACAACCCCGACGACGTGTTGATTGTGATTGACCCCAAGAACGACCCCGATTGGGTAGTGCGATGCCGGCGGGAGTGTGAGCGCACAGGACGCAAGTTCCTTTATTGGAAACAGGCAGCACCATCACAATCCATCCGGCTCAATCCGTTGGAGAACTGGTCGCAGCCGTCGGAAATCCCGACGCGCATCGCCCAGCTCATGGAGGAAGGTCCTTTCCGGCAGTTTGCTTTCCTCTTTATCGACCGTTCAGTCAAGGGTGAGCTCTATGTGGGCGATAAGCCCAATCTGCGCTCAATCCTCCAATACGCACAGAACGGCATCAACAACCTACTCGAGCGCGCGTTGCAGCGTTTTTTCCCCGAGGCGGGTAAGCCGGACTGGGATGAAGAGGTTGCCGGCTATATGCAGCAGGTCGGGCAGAAAGGCGGTGGCACGCGGCTAGATGCCATGGTCCGGATGTACATCGAGCGCTTCGCTAATGTCGGAAAGGGACACGAGTCCATCGACGGCCTCATCTCGACGTTCCAGCACGACCGGGATCACTACGGCCGGATCATCGCCTCCGCTCTACCCCTTCTGCAGATGCTGGCCACCGGTGAGACCGGGCTGATGCTGGCGCCGAAGGCCGACGACTTTGACGATGACCGCGAGATCTGGGACATCGACAAGGTCATCAAGCAAAAGGCTGTGCTGTACGTCGGTGCGGATTCCCTGTCGAACTCGATGGTGGCGCAAGCCGTCATGTCGATGCTGCTGGCAGACATTGCCTCCGTCGCGGGTGCCATTTACAACTTCTATGCCAAGCCTCCGGAGATTGTCCTGGTCGTTGACGAGGCGGCCGAAGCGGTCAATGAGCAACTGGTGCAGCTGTTGAACAAGGGCCGAGGTGCCGGATTCAGGGCGTTCATTGCATACCAGACCCGCTCCGATTTCACGGCCAAGCTTGGAAACGTGGCCAAAATGCAGCAGGTATTGGGCAATTTGAACAATCAGATCGTCCTACGATTGGAAGACATCGACACCGCCCAATGGTTTGCTGAGAAGGCCGGCACAACGGCTATCCGCAATCTCGTGGTGTCCAGCAGTACAAGCACCGGCACCGAAGCACACGTGGGCGAGTTCAGCGGTTCCGTCTCACGCTCGGCGCAGCTGGAAAAGGTGCCTTTGATCCCGCATGACCTGGTCATGCAGTTGCCCAACCTTCAGTACTTCCTGCGAATCTCCGGTGGCGCCGTCTATCAGGGCCGCATTCCCATTATTCAGGACTAACCATCCATGCGTAGCAGCCTCTTCCGCAAAGTTATCAAGCAACACCGTCTGTCGGCGAAGCTCTCGCCTGTGTTCACCCTTTCCCCGGACCTCGATGTGATCTGTACCCGCGTGGTGGACTATGTCGGCGCCAACTTCCGGTTGCGCGAAGAACCTCTGATCAAGGAGATGCTGACGGATGCAATCGACGCGTGGCGCGCTGCACGAAAGCACGGGGACCCCAGTGTAGCGTTCATGAAGGGCCTGTTTTCCCGGGCCCACGATCTGTACAACAAGCGCTACGCCGCCTTCAAGGGCGAGAAATACAACGTCTGGTATCCGTTTCACGAGTCGATCCCTGCCTTCGAGCAGCGGCAGCCTGAGGGTTACGTGTGCCAAGTGGTCGACGAACGGGTGCCAGGCGAAATATCCCAGCGCTGCGCGGCGTTTCAACTGGCCGCCCGTGTGCTCAACGGTTATGAATTCTCCCGCTACTTCGAGAACTACGATGTCGCTTGCACCTTTGCACACTGACGCGCGTCGCGCTGCGCTCCTGTTTCGCCGCGCTCCTGCGCATATCGCCGCCCTCTTGTGTGGCGTGGATCCCGCGTTGGCCGCGGCCATGCAGGAGTGGCTGACAGCGCCGGCTGATCGCAACGACGCGATGCCCGAAGCGTTCACCACTGGCGCAGGCACTGCCTGTTTTGCGCTCGTGAAGATCTCTGTCACGAAGCCGGCAGTTTTCTGGGCTGGTCTGGCAGCGATTCCGAGTTTCCCCATCTTGCTGGCACTACGGTGGATCTGAGTCATGGCAGGCAGCAGATTTGCATCCCACGTTCGCGTCTGGCTCATCATCGCTCCCTTGATGATCTGCACCCTGGCGCCGTTCATACAAGACCAGGCAGCGTTCGAGATCAGCGATGCCGAGCGGGCCTCGGCTGAGCGCGTGCTGGGTCCGGACAAGGCCGATACTGCCGTGTCATCGGCGAACGCTCGGTTCCATAAGTGGTTCATCGAGTCCGGCGCGGTGAAGGCATCGTTCTCCGGCTCTGATACGCCCACAGCGTTCTCGGATGGCGGGGCGTCCGAATTCGGCCGGGGGTGGATGCAACACTTCTGGCTGACCATCTACCGGGCCCTATACCGTGCGGCCGTAGCCGATCACTGGCTCTTTGGCGCCGCGGTGCTTCTGCTGACCATATTCAACGATGGTTCGGTTTCACGAAAGATCCGAGCGGCCAGCGCCGGATTCGCTAATCCCGTGTCCTTTCACGTGGCCGCCCACGGTCTGATGCTCAGCTTCGGGATCTGTGCGTCCGCGCTGCTATTGCCTTTTTCCCTGCTCGCCAATTGGTGGACCTACGTTGTCTGCCTGGTGGGCCTGCTTTGCTGGCGCCTAGCGGCGTCGTTTCACGTCGGGAAATAGTCCGGCCACCTACTTACGACGAGGTCATACAAATGACCTTCCACATGGAGAAATCATGACCACGACCGACCTGATCCCCACCGAGGAGAGCATTCTGGACACTTCGCTAGCGTCCCCCACCCCGAGCCCGCTCGGCGCCATGGATAGCACGGGCGACGTCGAGCGCGAGCTCAAGGAGATGGATGAATCGGCCGATGCGCTGCGCAAGGAAGGCCTGATCTCCACTTCCGATCACGAGCAACGGAAGGCAGAAGTCGAGCGCACTCGGAAGCTCTTCCGTGAACTGCAGCCCGAGCAGCGTCAGGCCATCATCCGCCGGCGTCGCGAACTGGGTATGCAGATCCTTGACCGCGAACTGGCCGGTGCAGCGGTTGTGTCCATCGCGCTGAAGCTGAATCACACTCGCCTGCGCCCCCTCTTCGAACAATGGTGGCCGTACATGAACCGGATGTCGTTGAACCTGCAACGCTTCGGCCAGAGCACCTTCTCGCGCACCGAACTGTCTACGCTGGAGGCATATCTGGAACGCGAGCTGTCCAAACTGGAAGACTACGTCGACGAGCAGGTGCGGGTCGCCAAGGCGTATCGTGAGCAACGCGAGGCCGAGATGCGTGCGTCTGGCGAGATCGTCTTCGCGCCGACGATTCAGCGCCCTTCGCTCTCACTGGAGGTGCAGGCCTACTCGCGCTTCGCGGTGCGCGCGCTGCAGGTGCTCATCAAGTTCGATCAGACCATGGACCAGTTCGACTTTATGGTCTGGAACGGCATTCGAGACCAGAGCGACGTCAACGAAGAAGTTTCGCGCTTCCTGCGCAAGTTCCAGCCGCTTGGCCTGCGCAGCTATACGACGCACCTCAAGCTGATGACGACCGTGCGCGGCGTCTGATCCACCTGCGTGACGTGGCATTTGATGGCATTTGGTGCGAGCAAACAGCACCAAGTGCCACTTGATCCCACTCCGTCGTCGAAGGTGGCAGATCGAACCACCGAGCACGTGGCATTGGGTGGCACATCGTGTCACGTCCTATGTCGAACTGGCACCTCGTGTCACCAAGCGGTCCCAAGTTGCGCTATCTCATGTCGCTCGAGAAAGTTTTGGAAGGATTGAATCCCTCGCAACGCGAGGTCGTTGACCTTCGCGGACACTGCGTGGCTGTCGCTGTGCCTGGCGCAGGCAAGACCGCCACCATTGCCGCCAAGGCCGCCGTTCTGTTGGCCGACCCCCATGTAACCGTCGGTGCAGTCACGTTCAGCAAGGACGCTGCAATCGAACTGCGAGACCGAATTCTCGGGCTGGCGGGTGCAAGCGCAAAGAAGCGCCTGACTGCTGGGACATTCCACTCGCTAGCCTACAAGCAACTCGGCAATCGAACTGGCAAGTTGACCGATATCGTCCATGACGGGGTCCGATTTGCCATCGTAAGCCAGATCCTGTTGGAGTTCGGCCTCGATTGGAAGCCCGAGGATGCCATTGCAGCAATCGAGCGCGCGAAAATGGACCTTTCCGATCCCCAGCCGGGCACTGTGGAGTCGCAGCTATACGAGGCTTACCAAAGCGCTCTCGCTCGCAACGGCAAGATTGATTTCCAGGACATGCTGCGACTCTCGGTCGCGGGCATGCAACAAGGCAGCATTAAGCCCTATCCGGTGACCCACCTTCTCGTGGACGAGTATCAGGATTGCGACGGTCTCCAGTCGCAATGGACGGCGTTGCATGCGGCTGCGGGCTCCGTGGCGACCATCGTTGGCGACGACGATCAGTCGATTTATGGCTTTCGCAGCGCGCTGGGACAACGAGGGATGGAGGCGTTTATGAAATCGTTCGACGCCCGTCAGGTCATCCTGGGAAAGAATTATCGGTCCCACCAAGAAATTCTTGCGCTCGCGGACAACATCATCAAGAACAACAAGGATCGGATTCAGAAGGAACTCGTCGCACACCGTGGGCCAGGCGGCGCGGTGCAGTTCAAGCGGCTGGACGACGAATACAAGGAGGCGGTTGCCGCCGTCGAAGCGCTTACACCAGTTCTCCGTGCTGGAAAGACTGCGGCGGTGCTCGCGCGGACAAACCGGATCCTGGACCCGCTGGAAGCGGTGTGCCGTTCGCAAGGGGTCAAATACTACCGAGCTTCGGGCCGCTCTATCCTGGACCGCCCTGAGGCCGCACTAATGGGCGACCTGCTGGAACTGATTGCAAAATCGAAGGCCTCCGGTCACGACGCGCTGCTAGGGTTCGCCGGCATCAGTTCATACGAACTGCAGCTATTGCACGGACACACCGCCAAGGGCGAGAAAAACACTGCTCCACGCAGAATCGACCTAGTCGCGGCCGGCATTGCTGAGTCGACTGCAGATAAGTACCGAGACTTCCTGAAGAAGCTCGCGGAATGGCAGGTGCTCTGCCATCGCGAGTTCTTTTCTCTGATCCTCGATGGCGTGCGGGAGTGGATGCTTGCATGTGCCACCGAAGATGCCGGAAAGCGGGCGATCAATACCTGCTACGAAGTTCTCATTCAACTGAGCGGCTCATTCGAGGAACGGCTTAAGTTTCTGCGGCGAAAGAACAATGAACAAGCGCCCGACGCAATCGTTTTGACGACCATGCACGCAGCTAAGGGGCGGGAGTGGCATAGCGTCGCCATAGTCAGAGCCGAAGAGTCGGTCTGCCCCGATAGCGATAGCCCTGAAAGTGAGGAGCGCCGGCTCTTCTATGTGGCTGTTACGCGTGCGCGCGACTCACTTCTGATTTCGACAGCCAAGAAGAACCCCACATCACGGTTTGTTATTGAGGCAGGCTTGGGTTAAGCATGCCGCACAGGGAGCGCTTAAGGATGCCTATTGAGGTATCACTTTAACAATCGGCGCCAAGTTGCTCAGATTACTGCCAGGGACAAAAGGCAACGGCCCCGAAAGTTAACTTGCGTATACGTCACTCAGCCGCTAACCTTCTCGGCAGCGCAACCATAAGCGTCATTTTTCGCCGAAATGGTTGCACGAACCACCGGCGGTTCCGGTGCACAGCAAAGAGAGCTTCCAACCGAATGGATATCAAACTCGCCAATCCCAGCAAAACTACGCCCGAGGATTTGAAGCAACTTGCAAATCTGTCGGCCGTCATGTTGCAAAAGATCCGGGATGAGATGCTTGAGCCATTTCCCCGGAAGGAAGCTCCACTTATCCCGTCGGGGCGCCTGCAGGAACTCTGCGGCATCGACAAGACGCGCATGAATCGCTCACTTAAGAAGGGCGATCTTCCAGAGGGCCAACAAGCCAGACCTGGCGCCGTTCGCTATTTTACGTTGGGCGAGGCGATGCAGTGGATCAGGGCGGAGCTGAAGCCTGTGCCACGTAAAGGACCGGGTAAGGTCATCGCGGTGGCCAACTTCAAGGGCGGTGTAACGAAGACGACTATGTCTACCCTTCTCGCCCAAGGCCTGAGCTTACGTCGGGGTCGAAAGGTTTGCCACATTGATCTCGACCCGCAAGGTAGTGCAACGACTCTTTACGGTATCAATCCTCATGCCGAGGTGTCGTCGGAACATACGATTATGCCCCTCATTGAGGCATATCTCGCCGGCGACTCTTTTGACATGCGTGGTTTGCCGCAGGAGACGTATTGGACAAACCTCGACCTCATCCCCTCTTCCACTGAGCTGTTCAACGCCGAATTTATGCTTCCTGCGCGAGCGACGAGCGAGGAAGGCCATATCCCATTTGAGCGGGTGTTAAGTAAAGGTCTGGAGTCGCTCAAGGAAGACTACGACTACATCATTATCGATACCGCTCCGACGCTCAGCTATCTGACGATCAACGCGATCTTCGCAGCGGATGGGGTGATCGTTCCAGTCGTCCCTGACACCCTGGCATTTGCTTCGATGGTGCAGTTCTGGCAATTGTTCTCCGACCTGGTCACCGGTATGGAGGAACAGAGTGAGGCAGCCAAGAAGGAGTTTGATTTCTTGGACGTGCTCTTGACCAGGATGGAAAAGAAGAACGCTCCGCGCTTGGTCGCGGACTGGATTCGGGGCGTCTATGGCTCCCGGGTCCTTCCAATTGAGATACCCGAGACTGACCTTGCTCGCAACAGCAGCATCCAGTTTCGGACCGTGTATGACCTTTCCGCAAGCGAGGCGAACACCGAGACAATGCGTCGCATCCGCCAACCTTGCGACGAGTTCGTTGACTACGTCGACGACAAGGTCAGTGCACTTTGGCAAGGATATGAAGTATGAGCCTGAGAGAAAAGCTCGCCGCGAAGGCTGGAAACATCAAGGTTACAGCTGAAGACCTCGAGAAGGCGGCTGCGCGCGGCCCCCTCCCCCCGCGTACGGCGCCGGGACAGCTAATGCATATGCAGGGCAAGGTCGAGCGGCAAGCAACAGAGATTGCCGAACTTAAAGCCGAGTTGGAAGCTGCTCGCCAAAGCGGCGGGGCTGTCGATGTTCCCTTGGACCAGCTGTATGAAGTGCCGGGCCGTCGGCGCTTCATGCCGCCCGAGAAGTACGCAGAACTTCGAGAGAATCTCCGCCACAACAAGCTCGTCCACCCCGTCATCGTGTGTCCCCGAGAAGGTGGAGGCTTTGAGATCGTCTCTGGCCACCATCGCACCGATGCATATCGCGAGCTTCAGAGAGAATCGATCCGCTGCGTGCTGGGCGATCTCAGTTCGGACGAAGCTGATGCGGGCGCGTTTTACGCGAACCTGATGCAGTCGGATCTGACGGACTTTGAGAAGTTTCGCAAGTTTGAAGAACTGTTGGCACTGCGCCCCGAGCGAACTCAGGCGATGGTCGCTGAACAAGCCGGAGTACCCGAATCAACGCTTTCTGAGATTCTTGCGTTCCGCAACTTACCCCAAGAGGTATTGACCGTACTCGAAGGGAAGCCGGATCTGTTGGGGGCTAACGCGGGTTCGGTCCTTGCCAGAGCAACGAAGGACGGGCGGGGCGACAAGGTTATTGAAGCCGTCCGCTTACTGGCAGACAGCAAGATTGATCAGCAGCAGGCCGTTCGAATGACTCGCCCCGCGGCGGCGAAACCGAAAGACACGCCCGCTGTGACGGCGTTCAAGGTGAAGTCCGGCAAGGCAACATGGTGTGACGTACGCCTGGCGAAGAAGGTGATGCGGCTGGAGTTTCGGTCGGAAGAAGAAGCGCAGGCAGTCCAGGACGCCATTCGCCAACACCTCGAAGCGCTGGCGAAGGGCGCAGTTCAAGCCGATTCGAAAAGTTAAGTCATTGATTATTAAGGACTTCGTAGTACGAAGAACCTAAATCAGAGGCGAACATGAAATACTGAAGCACAAAAACAAAAGCCCACGGCGGCAACCGAGGGCTTTTGAGACATCTGATGGGCTTACCGAGTTAATCGATCCGCCACACCCCGAACGCCACTAGACATGGATTCGTTAGTCGGAGTGTAGCGGAACGCGAACTCGAGTCAAGCGACTTTAACCATTTCTTACGATGGGAAGGTCAAGATGACTTTCGCGCAACACTCCGTTGCTGGCGAGGATATCGCTCGCACTGAAAACACGGCGAACACAGATGGCATCGTCCCGCCCGCCCCGAAACGCCTTAAGCGCAAAACGATGGAAGCCATCGAGCGAGCCACGCGAATTGGCGGTTTGGGCCGAAGTGCAAAAGCCGCATTGGCAGCCCTCGCCCGCACAGCAAATAACGAGAATCCCGGCGCCCGCATCTTCAAACATCGTGAGACGCTTTGTGCCGAGACCGGGATGTCGCCTGCCACATGGTATCGCGCTCAGAAGGAACTGCTTTCACTTGGCCTAATCACGGTCGACGTGCAAGTTCGTAAGCGCTATGGCCGGTTCGCTGGAGCGTATATCTATCTCACCGCGCGTGCGGCAGAACTGCTCGGCCTCGCTGAACCCAGCCCCCTCGAAAAGACCGCGCAGGACCGCCCCGCGCCGCAACAACTGACGCCCCAAGTCGAACGCGTCGGCGACACGCCTGTCGACGCCTACACCGTGCATTCTGTGGCCTCGCCGTCTCTCAAAAAGAGAGTCCCGTTTACTGTTGAACGTATCCCAGGTTCTTCTCAAAAAAGACAACCAGGAAAGCTGCCTTCGGACCTTGAGAGGCTCCGGACTCTGGGTCTTGATGATTTTTTTATTTTCTGGCTTATGCGCCAAGCACGAAACCGCGGACATTTTTTGTCGCATGTAGTGGATGCAACGTGGACCGCGCTCAAGAAAGCAGCATCCCCTAGGGCTTACCTCATGACGCTGTTGGGCACCCCTACGGACTTCACCTCGCTCTCTCGGCAACGCAATGCCGAAGCAGCCGCTAAGACGCAAGCAGCCCATGAGGAGAAGGAGGTACGCCGCATCCTGACAAGCTGCGCACGTCAGGCATTCGCTGATTCCAGCGGCAATGAATTCGAAGTTGAGAGCGATGGTTGTTCCGTGATCGCGCGTCGCGCCGGCAGCTCCTTGCCTAGCCGCATCGTCGGCAAAGGCCTCGCCGAGTTTGTGAAGCGCGTCCGCGACGGCGACGTGAGGCCACTAGCGCCTAATAGCCGACTCCGTACCCCTGTTACGGCCCCGAGACTGGGAGGGACGAGGAGTGTAGCGAGCCTCGATGCGATTGCGACGCTACGCGGGCTGCTTCAGACGGGGCGAGCGGGTCACGTTGCCGCTGGCTGAGAATTTATATACTGAAATGCTCATGGCTTCTGCTTCGATTCTGCCTCCTCGCAGATCACGAGGAGGGCGTATAAGACGGAGGCAGCTTGCGTTCATGAAGTTCATGAACTAGGATGGGGTCATGGAAACGAAAATTCTGTCTCTCAAACGTCGCATGACGTATAAATCGCTCGAGACGCAGCATCGTGTTGCGCTCGGGGAGATTCACGTTCAAGTTGGCGGGAAAATTTCAGATCCCGAGGCGGCACGGCGCGTGGTTGCCGACCAGCTCCTTGAGCGAGTCATACAACTTGCTCGTGACGAGACACGGATTCGGCCGTTCACCGTTGCCTTTCTGGACAGCTTGATTTTAGGCGCTGCAGAAGCGCTCAAAGGGCCGGGCGCGATGGCTCGCGATGCCTCGATGATCGCAGGTGATCCGCTCCAGGCAGCTCGTGATCGGGGCCGGCACCAGGCGCTGGCCGAATTGCAGCGCCCGGAAAACCTTTCCCTGCGCGACGCCGCTGCATATGCTGGGCGGTCGGACCGCGCCATCAACGAGGCGCGCCTGCAGGGGCAGTTGTACGCCCTGGTCCCGCCGGGCAAGCAGCGCGGCCTGCGCTACCCGCAATGGCAGCTCGATGCCGAAGCGGCGCGGCTCGCCGCCGTGCTGGCACCGTTCATCGAGGCGGGCGCCAGTTGCTGGGTCGTGCATAACTTCATGCAGCGGCCCCTGCACGTACTCGGTGATGCGCGGCCGATGGACTGGATCCTTGATGCGTCCAAGCCCGTCGAGCCCGTGGTCCAGTCGGTGAAGGACCGGTATGCCGGCGAGCAGGGAGCGGCTTGATGCAGCTTCAGACTGCGGAGGTTCTGGGCTGCCCGCTGCCGCCCGAGGATCTGGCCGTCCGTATCATGCCGGTGCGCCAACTCGACCTGGCCGTGACACCGTTGTGGCGCATCCATCGTTCCATCTATGGGCCAATCCACTACAACCGCCGCTCGACAGGCGGCAATCCGTACCGCTTCGACGCGCCGAATGACGAGTTCGGCGTCCTCTACGCGTCGCCTAGCTTTGCGGGGTGCATGGCGGAGGCTGTTCTGCGTGACCGGTTCCAGGGGCAATCACTGCCGTTGCTGCTGGACGAAGAGGAACTGACGCAACGCAGCATCAGCGACCTGGGCACGACGCTGAACCGGCCCCTCCAGTTGGCAGACCTGACCCAGCCGCATTTCCATCTCGGCATGGACAACCGCGTCCTGTCGACAGCTGACTATCGGGGGCCGAACCTGTGGAGCCGGGCCATCCATGACGCGTTCCCGGACCTCGATGGCATCTTTTTCACCTCGCGCTTTGCAAACGAGCCGAGCGTTGCCATCTTCGACCGGGCGCCGATGAAGGCACGCGGCGGGCCAGTGCCGCTCGGCCGGTTCTACCTGCTGCCCGGCTTCCTGGACACCTACAACATCGGCATTGCGCCGCCCGCCGACGCTTGGCAGGAATAAGGCCCCTCCCGAGAAGAGGGGCCGTTGCTGCCTGATTAGGCGTCCCACAGGCCGGCCAGTGTCGCCAGGCTGGCCACCCCGCCGGCGAAGCAGAACCTGAGGAGGGCGGTTACGCCGTCGGCATCCGGCAGGAGCAAGGTCACAGCGGCGACACCGACGGTCGCCGCGCAACTGGGTACGGTCAGTGACCATTCGCGCCGGCAGGCACTCCGGACGGTGACAAACGGCAGAAGCCAGTTCACGAGAAGAACGCCCAGGCAGAGTTGGAGGGCAGGGGGAGGGGAAAACAGCGTTTCGATAACCATGGAGGTCCTTGTGATAACCGCCGCGACCAATTCGCGGCGTCAGGACCGATAGCCAGAATGGTTTAGCCTGAACCGCCGTCGCTGAGCCCTACCCGATGCCCTGTGGCAGTCTGCCAGCCAGTGCGCGGGCGACATCCTCCAGTGCCTCATGGGTGTAGCGGCGGGTGGTATTGATATCGCGGTGACGCAGGGAGCGCTGCACGTCGGTCACCGGCACGCCCGCGCGCAGCAGGTGCGTGGCGTGCGAATGCCGCAGCCAGTGCGTCGACGCGGAGCGCAGGTTTGCCGCGTCCTCGGCGCGGCCGCTGGCGTCTAGCCGCGTGGCCGCCGCGTCGAACACTTCCCGCACGATGGCGTAAATCCCCTGGCGCGTCCGCACCGGGCGGCCGAGCTTGCGTTGCAGCGCGAGGGCGTCGGTCAACAGCGCTTGGCGCTGCCGGCCGCCGGCGATGGCGGGGATGACGGCCATCGTGTCCGTGGCGCGCGGCTCGGGTGACAGCCCCACCAGTTGGCGGAAGCGAGCCAGTTCGGCCATGACGTTGTCGCACGGCACCAGCTGGTCATTGCCGCCCTTGGCCTCGCGGATGCGCACGGTCCAGAACTCCCCGCCCTTGCCGCGCTGGCGCTCGAAGTCCGGCCAGGTCAGGGCCGCCACCTCGGCGGCGCGCAAGCCCGTCTGGAACAGCAGGGCGAGCAGCAGCCGGTCGCGCGCCCTGTGCAGTTGGGCCCAGAGCGTAGGCGCCGGGCGCGCCTCGATGGCATCGAACACGGCCGCCACCTGTTCGGCCTCCAGGAAGCGCCGTTGCGAGCCCGGGCCCCGCGCCGTCCGCGCCCGCGGTACCGCCTGGAAGGGATTCACGCGCAGCGCCTGCACCCCCACCAGCCAGTCGAACAGCCCGCCCACGATGGTGGCGGTCTGCCGCCGGGAGGCCTCCGACAGCGGGCCGCGCAACGGACGCCAGGCCGGGCTGTCCTGCCGCGCGCGCCCGTCGCCCACGGCGTGCGGAGGCGGATCGGCCAGGAAGGCGAGGTAGCCGTTGGCGTCCGCCACCTGCCAGCTGGCCAGCGGGCGCCCCAGCGCATGGGCGTACCACAGCAGACGATGGGCTTCCAACGCGTACTGGGCGCGGGTGCTGGCGCGGATGCCCAGACCTGCCGCGTACTTGGTGTCGAGCCAGGTGCGCACCAGCTGGGTGTCGCTCTGGCCGGCGGGCAGCACGGGGCTGGCCAGCGCGTTCGGCAGGGCGTCCCGATGCGGGGGGAGGGCGGGGATGGCGGGCAGCAGGTCGTCCATGGCGGCGGGCGAAGGGGTAATGAGGCGGAATCGGGCCTGTTTGGGCGGCGTTCGCTGCCCGCCAGCCCTTGCGGGAGGCGGCTTGCGCACGGCACAGGTGCAGTATAGCGAATTTCACCATCTATTTGTCATTATTGGGATAATGACAAATCGTACCGCTAATGGATACTGATAATCGTACTGAAAAAGGGTAGACTATCACCTGTCCGTTTCGACGCACCGTTGATAGTTCGCCCATGCCCCGCACGCCCACCGCCTTTGCCGACGCCGAACTGCTCGCCATCACCCGCGCGCTGCAGCAGCTCGACGTCGCCCACCGCGACAACCGCGCCTTCCTGCGGCACGCCTTCGATGCGATCGATCGCATCACCGGCCGCACCTTCGGCGCCTCGGTCTACCGCCGCCTTCTCGCCGCCGCCGGCGTGGCCCGGTCCCCAAGCGGGCAGACCGTGGCGGCCGTGATCGCCGAGCGCCGGGCGCAGCCGACGGCCAATGTGGAGGCCGGGCGCCGAGAGTTGCTGGACGATGGCTTGCGCGCCTTTCTGCACAAGGAGATCCGGGTGGCGCTGGACGAAACCGGCGCCGCCGCGCCGCGCCCGGCCGGCATCGCACCCGCGCCCCGGCCAAGTCCTGCGCCGGCGTCGGGAGGGGAGGGCGAGGCGAGTGGTGCGTTGGCGGCCCTGTTGACCCAGCGCGTGGCCACCCTCGAAGACGAGAACCGGCAGCTGCGCGAGCGGGCCGCTACCGCTGAAGCCGCCGCGCGCGCCGCCCAGACCGAAGCCACGGCGGCGCAGGCCGCGCTGGCCGCCGCGCGGGCGCGCCTTGCCGACAAGGAGGCCGGCCTGCTCGCGGCATTGCAGGGGACCAACGAGGAGCTGGCGCGGATGGGCGAGCGTCAGGCCGCTGCCGACCGCCGCCGGGCACTGGAAACGGACCAGGTCCGGCAGGCTTACCGGGCCGAGCGCGATGCGCTGGCCGGCCGGGTGGCTTTCCTGGAGGAGGAACTCAAGACGGCGCGCACCGCTGCCGATGCTTACCGCCAGGCGAGGGGCAGATAGCGGCTACGCAGCTGCTCCGCATGCAGAATCCCGTGCAAAATAGAGGCTTGGCACAAAGGCCATTTTTGACATATAGGGACGGAACACGATGAAGCTGACGGCGGCACGGGTGACGAATTTTCGGTCCATTGAGGACAGCGGCGAATTCAAGGTTGGCGATCTGACATGCCTGGTCGGAAAGAACGAGGCTGGGAAGACGGCCATCCTGTCGGCGCTGTATGGGGTCAATCCTTACGACACGTTCGAATACGACAAGACAAGGGACTATCCGCGCCGCTTCCTGAACAAATTCGAGGAGCGCGCCGAAAGCGGCGAGTCGAAAGTTATCGACACGATTTGGACCCTCGATGACGATGATGTCCAGTCGATCACCGACCGCTTTGGTGGGAAGGCGCTGAGATCGCGCGAGGTCACGGTGGCGCGTGGCATTGGCTTTGGTAGACGATGGAGCGTGCCGATAGATCATGCTGCGTGCCTCGAGTTCATGGTCGAGAAGCATGCGTCAGACGAAACCGAGCGCAATGTCGTAAAGGGTTGCACCAACGCTGCTGAAGCTGTTGCCGCAATTGAGGCCGTGGCGCAGCAATCGACCGGATTGTCCGCGCTGCTTGCCGACCTGAAATCCGCAAACGAGGATTTCGAATCCGCCGCCATTGGTATCCTCGAACCGCGGATGCCGAAATTCTTCCTCACCTCGCACTTCGAGCGGATGTCAGGTGAGATTTCCATCACCGCATTGAACCATGCGAAGGCCCACAACAGCCTCACACCGGCCGACCGGATTTTTCTGGACTTCCTGGCGTACGCCGGGACCTCGATCGAGGAACTGCAGGCTTCCAAGCGACTGGAGGAACTAAAGGCCAAGTGCGAAGGGGCATCCAACGAGATCACCGATGAGATCTTCGAGTTCTGGACGCAGAACGACGCGCTGCACGTCCAGATCGATATCGCGGAGGGTCGACCCGAAGATAAACCGCCGTTCAATGTCGGCACGGTGGTCACCGCGCGGATACACAACAGCAATCATCGCGTGACGGTACCGCTTTCGGAGCGAAGCGCTGGCTTCATCTGGTTCTTCTCATTCCTCGCTCAGTTCAAGCAACTGCGGAAGGCCGCTGGCAACGCCATCATCCTCCTTGACGAGCCTGGCCTCACGCTGCACGGAAAGGCGCAGTCGGACCTGCTGCACTATATCGAGAAGCGCCTTCTGCCCGAACATCAGGTGATCTACAGCACCCACTCCCCGTTCATGGTGCCCAGCGACCGCCTGTCCGACGTGCTCATCGTCGAGGATGTGGTCAAGCGGGACAATCGCGGGAGGGCACTGGTAGAAGGTACGAAAGTGCGGGACGACGTCTTGCTGGTGGACAAGGACACGCTGTTCCCGCTGCAGGGGGCGCTCGGCTACGAGATTACGCAGAGCCTGTTTGTCGGCAAGAACACGCTGCTGGTCGAGGGGCCGTCAGACATCCTCTACCTGCAGGCACTCTCTATGGCCGTCCAGCAACGGGGTGGGCTTGGCCTGGATCCACAGTGGACCATGTGCCCGTCCGGTGGTATTGACAAGATCGCTCCGTTTGCAGCGCTGTTTGGGGCGAACAAGCTCAATATCGCGGCGCTTTGCGATGTTGCGAACGGCGATAAGGCCAAGGTCGAGCGACTGCGCAAGAGCAATGTCCTACGGGCCGGACACGTGCTGACCATGGCGGAATTCACCGGGCTTGACGAAAGCGATGTCGAGGACCTCTTTCCGCCCGCCAAGTATGCCGAACTTCTGAATGCGACCTACGGTCTCGTCGGTGCAAACGCAATGACGGTAGAGCGTCTGCAGGCAGGCGCCCCGCAAACGCAGCGCGTGGTCAAGCAGGCAGATGCAGCACTACGCTTGCTGCCAGCAGATGTCGCGGAGTTCGATCACTTCGCTCCGTCGGCCTGGCTGATCCGGAATCCGGCGTTCCTGGATGGCGACGACGCCGAAACGCAGGCAGCACTGGCACGCGCCGCGAAATTGTTCGCCGCGTTGAACGTACTGCTGTGAACTTGACGCGCGGAACTTAAACGGGGCGTGCACCGTGGAAAAGCAAGTGTTGGAAGAATCGCTCGGGACCGTTTATTCGCTGCTGCAGGCGGAGGGCATGGTCGACGCGGCCAGGCTCGTGCGCGAACATCCCGCCAGCGCGGAGCAGACCGGTTACGACAATTGGAATGGAGGCACCGAAATATGGGAAATCAAGATTGAGATTCCAGCGTTGGAGTTCGCCCGCTTGGGGGCAAAGCGAGCGCAGTTGGAAGAGCAGATTAGCGCACGACTGAAGACAGTACTAGAGACCGATTCCTCGGACTGGTACTCGGCCAAGCTCATTCCCGCAAAGGAAAAGCAAAAGGACTGGCGAGCCGCAACTTCGGGCTTGGCCAAGCAAACCAGAATAAATATCTTCGACGGAATGCGCCTCGAGAACGTCGTCTGGTGTGGAGCGCTCGATGATGTGGAGTTTCTGAGTCGTCTTTTCGACTTGCAGCGCATGCCTTCGACCGACACTCGGTTCAAGGATGCAGCGGGTGACATCTGGCAGCATTGCATAAACAACGACGACTGGGACCGCGATTGGATCTTCACCGACGACCGGTTCGACCTGATTGACGGTCCCAGCGATCCATTCTTGCGCTTTTTATGCGAGACAGTGCACCCGGTCGTGCGGCCGGAGCGCGATGAAGCCATCAAGCTCGTTTCTCATTTTAACGAGCAACTACGCCCCGTCGGATGGGAAATCTACGAGGAGGAGCGAATTGCTGGACGACCTCGCTTCTCTTATCGCCAGGTCAGTCACGCTGGCTCCAGCGTCGTATCGCGTGCACGGAACGTGGCTGATGCACTAGATGCAGGATGGATGGCCAAGGAGATCGAGCGGGTCGAAAATGCCGTTGAACGAGACCCAGCGCTAGCCATTGGAACAGCAAAGGAACTCGTTGAAACGTGCTGCAAGACGATTCTCACCAAACGGAATGTTGCCTTCACGAAGTCCGAGGATCTGGGCGACCTGACCAAGAAAATTGCGAAGGAACTGCAGCTCGTGCCGGAGGGTATAAATGATGAAGCCAAGGGAGCGGAGAACATCCGTCTCATTCTGCGTAATCTCACGCAGCTGACGCACAACCTTGCGCAATTGCGCGGACTCTACGGAACGGGGCATGGCCGTGACGGCCAGTATCGCGGACTACAACCGCGCCATGCCCGCCTTGCGGTCGCATCGGCGGTGGCCTTTATCGATTTTATAACCGACACTTATAGGCACAGAGAGGCAACTACGCAAAATGAAGGGGAAGGTAAGTGAGGTTAGCCAATCGTGGCGAGCAAGCCACGCTCGATGCCAACCCAGATTGAACGCGCCAAATCCTGCAGCGCACGCGTTGACGGGATCAGAAGCCGTCGCTCATACAGCCAGGAGTGGGCGTGCTGAAGCAACTCCTCAAGCGACAGCGATTCGGCGGCATCCTGGCGCATCCAGGCTGCGAGGCCACTCCATTGAACCTCATCGAGTCGCATCAGGCCCAGATATCCACAAGCCCAGACTTGATGCTCGTAAAGCGTCTTGTAGCGATGATAGATCGTGCGCAGCGAAGCAATGGTTGGGGTGGGCACGCCGAGCTTCTCGCCAACGTAGCGCAGCAACTGTCGGGGAAGTGTGTTGAGCTGGTCGAGGGTGTGGCCACTTGCGCGCAGAAAGACCAGTTGGATGGCGGCACCGGCGCGCCCTTCAGGTCGAAATTTGTGGATGATCGCGGCGAGGTCACTATCGGTCAGCGCAAAGTAGTGCTCGACATCAAGCTCCGACAAGCGCGTGGGCAAGCTGCTCTTTCCCATATAGCGAGATTCCAAGCCCGGCATCTTCCACCCCCTTCCAGGTGACGCGATCCGAAATCGCGGGCGGACATGGTACTCCCGAAGTCACCTGAGGGTAGCAGTCGATTGTCGACAATGACAGGGGAACCCTATAAACAAAGGCTTTGCGGGGAAACCGCCAGATTTTGCACGAAAAGTACGACTACCCCCAGAAGGGTTAATGACCTGCAAACGAACTGGCCGGCTAGTGGCACGAGCGGCTCTGCGGTATCTGTTTCAATGGCACTACGCTGGAATGGCGCGGGCGCGACCCTGCCGGCGAAATCGCCCCGGCGCGGGCTGGTAGGGGACCTGGGCCCTGCCCCGGAACCCGCCTGGCGAGCTGGGCGATGGCCCGCCGGGCGGGACACGAGTGTCTAACTAGTTTCGGTTCAGCCCGAAGGTCCGACTGCCGAGTGCCACTTTCCAGAACCCCTCTCGAGCGATTACCCGGTGTTTGGGCGTAGAGCTCGGCATCGCCTCCAGGAGCGTCAGACGGAAGTCATTTTCCCGCCCGGGAAATTCGGTCAAGAGCTTTTTCAGCTCCACGTTGTTGCCGTGACCGTTAGTGGCGTAATCGCTCCAACGCCGCCAGAGTCCCCAGGCGCCGCAAGCAGAGCCTACGTAATGCCGGCCGCTACGCTCATCGGCGATTAGGTAGACGCCTGAAATGGACCCAAGACTCTGCCGCCATTCGAGATCCTGCAAGGCAATTCGCAACTCGGCCATGATCAGCGACACATTTTCTATCCCTCGGAAGGGAACCGCCGAATCGTGTCGTAACCAAATCGGGTAGTTATTGTCTGCCTTAAGGACACGGCGCCAAGTTATCTCCGCGGTCCATTGCATCTCAAGCTTTAGTCGTAGATCAGCGAGGAGATCCATCGCTTCGAGCTCATGGTAGTACCCCTTCTCGAGGTCTTGGCGCGGCTCAATGCTCTCCTTGAGCAATCCTCGTTGCAATGCATCGAGAGGTGCTAGTACGTCAGTTACCCGCCAAATATCCAACAAGAGGGCGTGGCCCGGCTTATGCCCATAGAATCCGACCATAATGCCACCGCGTTCATGCCGTATTCCCTGCATAGCCTGATAAAGCGTCAGCGCCTTCGTGCCAATGTACTTGTGAAGCGGGTATCTTTTGGTTTGGTGGCGCATTAGGGTCACTGGCTGGGCAGCCGGGTTGATGCCTCGCTGTTCGAGAAGCGCGTAAAGCTGAGAGGGAATCATTCAGTTAGTCCTATCGTCCGGGTACGGCAACATTGAGTCCACGATCACGCTCCACAAGCACATGAGCGTCGATGACTCAGTCGAAAAATTCTCCGAGGAAATTCATCGAGTCGTTGAACTTGGCGCGGCCCACGCTGGCCCTGACATCCGTGCGCTTCTCAGCGACATCGGTATAACCCGTACTGCACTGGCGGAAACGTCGAAGGCAAACGACTAGGATGCGAGCCTAACCCTTCGCTCAAGCGGACGGCTTCCAGCCGCCGCTTACCTTAGTCGGTTAGATAACATGACAAACAATCAGAACGTACACGATCAAGTTTCGAAAAAAGAAAGTTCAGCGCTTGCCTTCGTCCTCGCGCTGTAGGCGATCAGCCTCGGCTTTGGTGAGCGCGCGATACCTGCCCGGCTCGATCTTGTCTATTTCTTTTTGGTGGCGCGCCACCTCGGCGGTTTCTTTTGCTTCATCCGCTGTTGGGTAAAGCCCGTAGCACGCCTGCGCGGCGGCGCGGTGGCTCGTGTGAATCGCGCATTCTTCGGCGTTGGCATAGCCAAATAGGGATGGCCCAAAATAATGCGAAGCGGCATATCCCGACCCGAATGCGATGAGGGCGATGGCCGCGTGGCTGGCATGAATTGGTAGCTTCATTCCCCTTCCCGTGAGTTCTTGTCCGGCGATTCTAACGTTTATGCGGCCGCCGCCCAGGCCGACGAACAACGACCCAATCCCCTGCGGCGAGCACATCGGGTCTGGTCGCGGCGGTAGCGGCAGAATGAAATCTCCCACGAGCGCCGTGCAGCCAGGTAGGTAGAGCGCGCCGCGCGGGATCTCCGGCCGGCCCTCCCAGAACCAAGGAAGGAATTGCAGGAGGAATGAAGATGCCAGGTATGGGTCGTGATGCTGCGATCGCCGCTGCGTGGAGGCGGGTTAATTGGTGGCGCTCCTTCGCCTTGTGCCATAATCGCAAGAACGGCGCTCGCCTGCGCCGGCCGCCCACGAGGCAAATCCGTTTCGACGGGAAGGCGTTTCCCTTACGATCTTCGCGCTGGAATGGCTAGTGGGCTGTCAATTCCCGCGTGGAGACCACAATGCCCTTGGCTCCCACGGCGACGCTCGTCGCCCGTATCAAACGCAAGGCGAAGCACCTAGCCGCCTCCGGCGATATTTCCCATTCTGAAGCTCTGGAACGACTGGCAGTCGAGGCTGGTTATCAGGACTGGCACGCCCTGCTCCGCGCGCAATCTGCAACCGTGCGAGAGGCGGAGTCGAACATTGTCACGTTGCCATTGGACCCGCCGCTGCATCCCGATTTCGATAGCACGCCCAATGACGAGCGAGACGAGGCCGAGATTCTCGCCTGGTGGGATCGCCCCTATGCACAGACGCGGCCGGATGGTTCTCTCGAAGTCCGATGCCTCGATGGTGGCGCGTGGGATAGGTCAACCTGGTACGGCGTTGTCCCCGACATGCCCGCTGCAGTCAAACTGGCCAACGAGAAGCTGGCTTGGTGGCGAAAGGCACGAGATCGGCCAGTGACGATGTTTGATGGCGATACGATCAGCATTGTGCGCATGCCGTCGCGACCCCGGGAAGATATTCAAGTCCTGGCGCAGGTGCCCGACGCCAACGCCGCGGGGGAATGGTTGCGGGCGCACGGCTACGCGGAATAGATCTCGACGCTGGCATTGCGCACGTTCTTTGACGTGCGCGATGCCAATACCGGTAGATGACCTAGACTCGCCTATTTAGGGATCGCCTCTCACCATACTAACTGATCAGGGATCTGAAAGGCATCGAGCTTTTGCGAGTGTGCCCTGAGCGCGAGCAATGAAAAAGGGGCGCTTTGCATCCATTTCCTTCTTACGGCTCGTCGGACCGCAACGCCCGGCGTGTCGCGAGCGCGAGGCTGCCAATCCCACCAGCCACTGCGACGCCAGCAATTACGAGTATCGTGTACCAAGCGCCGCGATTAAATTTTTCCTTGAGCTCCTGATATTGTTCCCACTCCCGCTTTTCCTCAGGCGAGAGGGTCTCAGGGTCAACGTCGGCGGGGTAATCTCGGGCGCGACGACGCTCGTCATCCTCCTCGTCTGCCTCGCGTCGCGCTTGCTCGTTGCGCATCGCTTCCTCATGCCGGCGCTCCCTGCGCTCTTCATGGTCCCGGTCCTCCTCGGCCCGTCGGGCTTCCTCTTCGAGCCATTCATCGACAGTGCAGCGAGAAACCTCGACTTCATCGAACCGCTTACTGACCATTGCTCTCTCCCGGTATGCCCGCAACGGCGAAATCATACACAAATGGTCGGACAGCGTCGCTCTCCCAAGTCAAGCCTCGCTGTTCTGCAAGTTGCTTGCGGGGTGATCCGTGGCGGATGCCGGTATCCTCACTAGAACAGGTTTAGCCACTGCGCCCGTTTCTCATCGTCGGGAAGCGAGAGCAGCTCCAGGGCAAGTCTCGACGCCAGTGAGAGTTGCGGGAAATCCATCCCGCTGGGCCCAGGCACGATGATGACGATCTCGCTGCGAATGACGTCTTCGGCGCGGGCAATTTCGAAATCGACGCGCGCTTGGTTTTCGGGGGAAAGGGGCAAGGTAGCTCCTGGTGGTTGGTCAACAGCCCATTGTCGACCGCGATCTCGGTGCGGTTGAGGAGCGTTTTCCTAGCCAACGATTCGGGCGGCGGCGTGGCTTGACCTGCATACCCAACAGCTACAATGGGCGCATTCCCATCGCCGATTAACCATGTATCACTACATTACGCCGGACGTCCTCGAGGATCTGTTCGCCGGCCAGCCACCGGCAGGTCAACAGCCCGACGTCATCGACATTACCGAGCCGCTACCATTGGCCGATGGCATCGAGGTGATTGGCATCACGTTCGCAGGACTGCGCTTCGTCGTGTTCTTTGCGGATATTCTCGTCTATGCGCTGGGTGACCCAGAATGGGTGGAGGAGACCGCGGACGAGTGGGCGAACGGATTCCAGCCGGCACCGGGTGCGCGCCTGGTCAAGTTCATGCGGGCGGATGCCGACGCGGATACGATGTTCGATCCGGAGGCCTGGCCACTGCCCCATCCGCGGCTGATCTGGCAGTTTTGTGAAGTGCTTGCTAGATCACTATCGATACATGCGCAGTTTTGTCCGGAGGTTCCGCAGTATTTCTATATGACGCAGTCGAGCCAACTCGATCTGCTTTACAATAGACTTGGAAGGCGATTCGAGGCTGGGGCTTACGGTCCTAGGTTCGAATGCGTGACTCGCCCGATTGCAGACACAGGAGGTTTCTATGGCTTTGAACGCAGGTAAATCGACGGTCGTCGGTCTGACGAATGCGCGCAAGCCGAGCAAGCAGCTGCGGACGGAAGTGGTGACCATGCAGAAGCGTGGCGTCCAAGTGTTGCTGTCACGAGCCGAAAAGTCCGTCCGCGCGAAGTCACGTGCGCCGGTGCGCAGTGCATATAGCGGCAAGCTTCGGGTTGACCTGACCGATACAGTCATCGACTAGTACAACCCCACTCACCGCAGAAGCCTCCACTCGTGGAGGCTTTTTCTTTTGAAACATAGTCTGCCTAACCTCGGCGCGTACTGATCGCGTGCCACGTCCAGAGAGCTTCAAACGATGTTCAATCTGCTCGTAAAGGGCCTGCCCTGGGATTCCCACCGAGACTCTATTCCCGCAAGCCGAGTCCTTAACTATACCGATGCCGAGATTCTGACTTCATACGCACCGGGTGGATCGCCTCGCTACGACTTGTTACGGGATTTGCCATCGCTTTTCGTGGAGGAAACCGATCGTAGCTCGGCGCACCAGTACGCGCGAGTAGGACGGATCATCGATGTGCAGGTGCGCGGCAGCGACGTCTATTTGGAGTACTTGCTTGACCAGAGCGTCCCGCCGATCCCGCAGGCGACCCTCACTAGCATGGCCAACGCCCTTGGCATTCAGATGCCGCGCAGGGGCTTTACTGAGTTGGAGACGACGCACTGGGCGGTGAAAAAGGCGGACCTTTACAAGCAACTCTTGGCGGCAACCGTCGCTGCGACGCGTGTCCCTGCAGTGTTCGAAGTGCCCGCGATCCAGCATGTCGACGAGAACCAAGTTTCGGCAATGATGCCTTTCGCCCCAACCTTTAACGCTGTGTATGCCGCCATCACCGGTGCGGCCGCGGACAATGGCATGGTTTGCAATCGCGCGGACGACGTCTGGGATCACGACGCGATTATTCAGGACATCGTCGCGCTGATTGACCGTTCCAAGATCCTGGTTTGCGACTGCTCGGGCCGAAACCCCAACGTGTTTTACGAGATCGGCATCGCGCACACCATGGGTAAAGAGGTCATCCTGATCACGCAGCATCTAGACGATGTCCCGTTTGATCTTCGGCATCTTCGAGTCATCACGTACCTCAACAATGGGGAAGGGTGCGAACGCCTTCGGGAGAGCCTTTCCAAGCGTATGTCCGACCTGACTTCGCGGGTTACGCGATAGGCCAATCGGTTGGTCTCGATGTCAATATTGGTTTGGCGCCCAGGGAGAGTTGAAGCATGGATCAAGCGAGCAGAGGCGCGCGGGGGCATGATGCACCAATCGAAACGCGAGAGGACGATCTGTTGGGCGGCTACCGCGTTGCCAATGCCATGCATCGCGTTCTCGCCACTGGCTGCGCGCAAGCTTGCCGAATGGCGGCGCTTTCGCGATCGTCCCGTCCTAAAGACCGGGTAGCGACATGGAGATCCTTGTGACCTTGCCCGACCCGCAGGCCGCGAAGCAATGGCTCGTCGAACACGGCTTTGCTGATGACGCGTAGCCTGCGACCTGATCCTCTATTCCGCGGAACCTAATACGCTTTCCTGGGTGTTAGGAGCCTTCTGTGGCGCACGGGGCGGCATTGGCGAGGGCTCGGCGACAAGCGCGTCGGCGGGATACAAGCGCAAAAACGATCGGGCCAGTTCCGGATCTCGGCAGTTCAGCCAGTCGTCCCACGTTTCGGGCGATAGGATTACGACCCCGCGCTTTTCATCCCCGGGCTTGTGGAACCTGCGCATGAGAGGGTGGGTGTCAGCGTTCAGGGTCGGCATGGTGAAGGACAGGCCGCCGTCTGGCCAGCTGCGCCACAGGCCAGCGATCGCAAAGGGTTCGCCGCCGGGCAAACCAATCTTCCACCGTACAGCTTTGCCCGTCTCCCAGTTTGGCTCGTAAAAAGCCGTCGCTGGCAGCAAACAAAATTTTCCGGCCTTCCAATGCTTTGCGAACGAGCTAAGCTTGCCGATGGTTTCGGCGCGCGCATTGGCAGTCGGATAGTAGCTGTGGGCGGCGGACGTAAATTGCACAGAACTGGCGGACGAAATTTGCACGCTCGGGCAAGGTGGCAGCTCCGAAAGAGCCTTTGGAGCCGCCTATGTACGGGAGGGAACAACGCGTGTTGCTACGTCACTATCTGGAGCAAGGGCTGTCCAAAACGGAGATCGCGCGGCAACTGGGCGTGAGCCTGCGCACCCTCTACTACTGGATTGACACAGGGCAACTCGATCGCTCACGGGATAACGAGTCACTGCGGTACCGGTGTCGTCCACCGGTCCCACACAAGATTGATAAGTTCCGCGGCATTATCACGGCACGCCTGGCGGAATACCCGAGGCTGACCGCGATGCGGCTGTTCGAGGAGATCTGCGCTGCCGGTTACAAGGGCGGCTATTCGCAGGTCAAGGAGTTCGTGCGACAAATTCGCCCAGGTGCGGTCCCAGAGCCAGTCGTGCGTTTCGAGACGCCGCCCGGACGGCAGGCGCAAGTTGATTTCGCCGAGTTTCGGCTGCCATGGGGCAAACGGTACGCCTTGTTCGTAGTGCTGAGCTATTCGCGACGCATGTGGCTTCAGTTTTACCCGCGCCAAAGCATGGAGGTGCTCATGCAAGGCCTGGAAGAGGCCTTTGCCTTCCATGGTGGCGTTCCCTTGGAGCTACTGTTCGACCAAATGAAAGCCGTTGTGGTCGACGATCAGCGTGGCGCCGGCGGCAGGGTGTTGGAGAACGTCGAGTTTTCGCGCTTTGCTCGCCATTGGGGCTTTCGCATCCGCGCTTGTCGCCCGTACCGGGCTCAGACCAAAGGCAAGGTGGAGCGACCCATCAGATATGTCCGACAGAGCTTCTTCTACGGTCGGGAATTCCTCAATGATGCAGATCTGAATACCCAGGCGTTGTCGTGGGTAATGCGCAAGGCCAACCAGCGGAAACATCGGACCACTGCAGAGGCACCCGATGCCCGCTTTCTACGCGACGAGTTGGCCTTACTTCAGCCGTTGGCACGAGCACCATATAGAGGACTGGCAACCCTGTCAGACCGCCCGACTTGCCGGATACCGGCCGCGGCCTTGCCCAGGGTGGAGAGGCGCTCCCTGAGCGAATACGGCAGACTGGCGGGAGACCAACGATGAGCGCCGCCCGGTCACCGCGCGAGGCCATCCGCGATATGCTGGCGGATCTTAAGATGCCAGGTTCGCTCGAGGCGATCGACCAGATCCTCAGCGCGGTCGACAGCGGCCAACTAACAGCGTCTGAAGCAATTCAGCGCCTCCTGGGAGCGCAGATAAAGCTGCGAAACAACCGCCGTCTGATGGCGGCAATGCACTCTTCCCGGCTCCCTGCTATCAAGACCCTGGAGGATTTCGATTTCGCCTTTCAGCCATCGATCAAGCGCGAACAAATCGAGAGCTTGCACGAGCTCGGCTTTGTCGAGCGCAAGGAGAACGTCGTCCTGCTCGGCCCGCCTGGCGTCGGAAAAAGCCACCTCGCAATCAGCCTGGCCGTCGCGGCGGCCAAGCGGGGCCGCCGCGTCTACTATGGGACCTTGATCGACTTGATCTCGTCACTTGAGGAAGCGCAGGCGACGGGACAACTGCTTCGTCGTCTCACGGTACTAACCCATCCGGCGTTGCTGGTCGTCGATGAGATTGGCTACCTGCCGATCACGCACGGCGGCGCTGTGCTGTTCTTCCAGCTCATCAGTCGACGCTATGAACACGCTTCTACCGTACTGACTTCCAACAAAGGATTCGAAGAATGGGGAGCTGTCTTCGGGGATGAAGTGATGGCTGCCGCGCTCATCGACAGAGTGCTCCATCACTGCCATCTCGTGAACATCAAGGGGAACAGCTATCGCATGCGTGAGCACGCAGAGCTCTCGCGGGAGCTTAACCGTGAGTCACGCGCTCGACGCACACGCGCGGAAATAACGGGCACCGCATAGTTCCCGAGTTCGCTTGAACTGCTATCGCCTCCAATCGGCGGTTCCCGACCCGTTGCTGTCTTTCGATTCGCAATTCTCGAGTAAGCGCCTCACGAAGACCGTTCTTGCCCCTGTCCCATAGATCACGAGATGCTGTCTGCTTTGAGGATGTTCCGTTACCCAGTAACGCACAGCGAGGTCGTTACTGGGTAACGGTCGCAAAGGAGA
>Ga0209282_1000032_pt1 | contig 149218 bp, 157 predicted proteins | sample Mtrugardesep15_FD_187529 | JGI IMG/M metagenome (GOLD analysis project Ga0209282, IMG submission 187529) | Root nodule microbial communities of legume samples collected from California, USA - M. trunc garden sep15 (SPAdes) (version 2) | ecosystem: Host-associated > Plants > Roots > Nodule...
AGGTAAGGTTTTTCGCGTTGCATCGAATTAATCCACATCATCCACCGCTTGTGCGGGTCCCCGTCAATTCCTTTGAGTTTTAATCTTGCGACCGTACTCCCCAGGCGGTCAACTTCACGCGTTAGCTACGTTACTGAGGAAATGAATCCCCAACAACTAGTTGACATCGTTTAGGGCGTGGACTACCAGGGTATCTAATCCTGTTTGCTCCCCACGCTTTCGTGCATGAGCGTCAGTCACGTCCCAGGGGGCTGCCTTCGCCATCGGTATTCCTCCACATCTCTACGCATTTCACTGCTACACGTGGAATTCTACCCCCCTCTGACGTACTCTAGCCTTGCAGTCACAAGCGCAATTCCCAGGTTGAGCCCGGGGATTTCACGCCTGTCTTACAAAACCGCCTGCGCACGCTTTACGCCCAGTAATTCCGATTAACGCTCGCACCCTACGTATTACCGCGGCTGCTGGCACGTAGTTAGCCGGTGCTTATTCTTCCGGTACCGTCATCGACTCCGGGTATTAACCAGAGCCATTTCTTTCCGGACAAAAGTGCTTTACAACCCGAAGGCCTTCTTCACACACGCGGCATTGCTGGATCAGGGTTGCCCCCATTGTCCAAAATTCCCCACTGCTGCCTCCCGTAGGAGTCTGGGCCGTGTCTCAGTCCCAGTGTGGCTGATCGTCCTCTCAGACCAGCTACTGATCGTCGCCTTGGTGAGCTTTTACCCCACCAACTAGCTAATCAGACATCGGCCGCTCCTATTGCGCGAGGCCTTTCGGTCCCCCGCTTTCACCCTCAGGTCGTATGCGGTATTAGCTAATCTTTCGACTAGTTATCCCCCACAACAGGGCACGTTCCGATGTATTACTCACCCGTTCGCCACTCGCCACCAGGATTGCTCCCGTGCTGCCGTTCGACTTGCATGTGTAAGGCATGCCGCCAGCGTTCAATCTGAGCCAGGATCAAACTCTTCAGTTCAATACCTGTGTGGTGCCGAAGCACCTCGCTCTTTCGAGCGGTCGCTCACTCTCAGAAAACTGACTCGATCCATTCCGAAGAACGAACCGAACATGTTTTACTGTGCGAGCACTTAATAACTTTTGAAGCAACACGCAGACCGAAGTCCACGTGGCGTTCGCCATCAAGCGCCCACACTTATCGGTTGTTTGGTTGTTAAAGAACTGGCCACACCGGCTTTGCCGGGGGCGGTACTGCTTGTCTGCGCTGCGTCGTTTGCGTCGCAGCAGAGAAACGAGATTATGAAGAACAACCTGCGTTTCGTCAACAGGTCAGCGAAGTTTTTTTCGCTGCGGTCAGCGCTGTAAAACTCCTCAGCCCGACCACCCCATCAACCCCACAACCCTTGTCGCTGCTGCGTTTGCAGCGCGGTTTGTGTTGCGAGGGGACGAATAGTAGGCCCGTTTCCAAGGCTTTGCAACACGCTTGTCATGCGACCGTGCGTGACAAACGCGCATTATCCAGACAAACCCTTGATCGATAAGGAAATTCCACTCCGCAGAATATTTTTGCGGCGGGATAATACCCCTCAACTGGCCTCGGGTATTCCCTAGTCAGTACTCAACGATGCTTGAAATCAGGTGCGCGTTTCTCCACAAACGCGGCCATGCCTTCCTTCTGGTCTGCCGTGGCGAAGGTGGCGTGGAACAGCCGGCGCTCGAAGTGGACGCCTTCATTCAGTGTCGTCTCATAGGCGGCGTTCACGGATTCCTTGATCATCATGACCACGGGCAGCGAATAGCTCGCGATGGCGTCCGCCGCGGCGAAGGCTTCCTCGAGCAACTTGTCGGCGGGCACCACGCGCGATACCAGCCCGGCACGTTCCGCCTCCGCCGCGTCCATCATGCGGGCCGTCAGGCACAAATCCATCGCCTTGGCCTTGGAGACCGCGCGCGGCAGGCGCTGGGTGCCGCCGGCGCCGGGCATGGTGCCGAGCTTGACCTCGGGCTGGCCGAACTTCGCGCTATCCGCCGCGAGGATGATGTCGCACATCATCGCCAGCTCGCAGCCGCCACCCAGCGCGTAACCGGCCACCGCGGCAATCACGGGCTTGCGGATGCGCCGGATGGTCTCCCAATTCCGGGTGATGTAATCGCCCTTGTAGACGTCGATAAACGAATATTTCGCCATCATCCCGATATCGGCACCCGCCGCGAATGCCCGCTCGCTGCCGGTAATGACGATGCAGCCGATCGCCTCGTCCTGGTCGAAGGCGGTCAGCGCGGCGCCGAGTTCGTCCATCAGCGCGTCATTCAGCGCGTTCAACGCCTTGGGACGGTTCAGCGTGACCAGGCCAACGCGCCCGCGCGTTTCCACCAGGATGTTCTCGTACGACATGTCTGCTCCTCTTTCTCTCTAATAAATGGGTTGGTCTGCTGCCAGCGCACGATACTGGCGCGGGGGCGGCTGAATGGTCAAGCGGGAAGACCGGCGCGACGCTTGCGCGGCGCCATACCGTCGCCTAATCTGAACCCACGATTTTGCGGTAACACTTACAAAAAGCGCCGCACCTCCTATTGCGCCGAGCGGCATCCCAGATGCTTTGCCAGCATCCGCATTCGACCCCGTCGATGCGGAGAAGGGAGCCATCATGAATCGTCGCACGGCCACATTCTCCTTAATCCCCCTGATCGCCTTCCCCGGCCTCGCCTTTGGCGCGAGCAAGGCGGAAGAGCAGGCTGAAGTACGCAAGGCTGCGCAAAATGCCCTGAATGCGCTTTACAAGGCGCAGCCGGCGGCGCGCAAGCAGGTCGAGTCCGCCGCCGGCTACGCCGCGTTCAGTAACTTCGGCATGAAGATCCTGCTGGCGGGGAGCGGCAAGGGGGAAGGCATCGCCGTCAACAACAAGACCAAGTCCATGGTCTATATGAAGATGGTCGAGTTGCAGGCCGGGTTGGGCATCGGCGTGAAGAAATTCCAGATGGTCTGGGTGTTCGAGAACGACAAGGCGCTGAACGAATTCATCAACTCTGGCTGGACGATTGGGGGGCAAGCCACCGCCGCCGCGAAAACCGGTGACAGCGGCAGCGCCTTCCAGGGCGCGGTGGCCGTCGCGCCGGGGATCTGGGTCTACCAGATCACGGACAGCGGGCTGGCCGTCGAACTGACGGCCAAGGGCACCAAGTATTACAAGGATGAAGACCTGAACTGAGTCGCCCTGCGCGTGCGCCGCCATGTCGCCCGGGCATTCGCGGGCCGGACTGGCCGCCTGGGTGGCGGCGACCATCGGCATGGCCGTGCTCGTGACCGGTTGCGCCGGCCCGGCGCCCGAGTCCGGCGCCGGCTACCGGGACCGCATGCGGTCACGTTCGGATGGCGGCGTCAACGTGTCGGTCTCGGTCCTGTCCGCGACGGAGAGCGAAGCGCTCTACGGGGTGCCGCTGGCGAAGCGGGGCATGCAGCCGGTCTGGGTCGAGATCGACAATGAGACAGATCGCCCGATCTGGCTCATGTACGTAGGACTGGACCCCAGCTTCTTCCCCAGCTCCGAAGCCGCCGATATCTTTGCCGCCGATGCCTCCCGCGAAGCGCGGCGCGAGGCCGCCGAGCGATTTGGCCGCCTCGCCTTCCGCAACCCGGTACTCCCCGGCCAAACCCGTTCGGGCATGGTCCTGACCCACCTCGAGGAAGGCGTCAAGCTGATCCAGCTCGACCTCGTCGCCAAGGACCACGCCCACGCCTTCTCGATCTTCACCGTCGTGCCGGGCTTTCGCGGCGATTACCAGACCAGCGCCGTCTTCCGCCGCGAGGTCTATCCGCCCGACCAGATTCGGGACTACGACGATGACGACGCCTTCCGCGCGGCGCTCGAGGCCCTGCCCTGCTGTGCCACCAACGAGGGCGGCAGCAAGCCCGCCGATCCGCTCAACCTGGTGATCGTTGGCGGGCTGGACGATGCCTTCCCGGCCCTCGTGCGCCGCGGCTGGCGGCCGACGGAGACCAAATGGTCGGGCGCCATCATGCGAGTTGTCTCATCGGCACTCTCAGGCGAGCGCTACCTCAACGCGCCCGTCAGCGACCTCTACCTGTTCGGCCGCCCGCAGGACCTCGCGCTGCAGAAGGCGCGCGACACCATCCACCAGCGCAACCACCTGCGGCTCTGGCTCAGCCCCCTGCGCTATCGCGGCAAGCCGGTCTGGGTCGGCCAGATCAGCCGCGACATCGGCAGCCGCCTGACCATCCACTCGCCCACGCTGACCACGCACAAGATCGACCCGGATGTCGATGAAGCCCGCACCGCGCTGGCCGAGGACATGGCGTATTCGCAAAGCCTGGTGATGATCGGTTACGCCTCGGGCGTCGGCGCCGCCCCGCCCGAGCAGCCGCGCCAGAACCTGACCACGGACCCGTACTACACCGATGGGGACCGCCTGGTGATGGTGTTCGACCGCCGGCCCGTGTCGCTGGATAGCATCCAGTTCTTCCGCTGGCAGGACCACGACGCCCAGCGCCGGGCCACCCCGGGGATCGGCCGATGACCCTGCGGCGATTCTCCCTGCGCTGGCTGCCCGCGCTCTTCCCGATGACGTTCCTCGCCTGGCTGCTGGCCGGCTGCTCCACCTGGCAGCCGCCAACCACAGACGCGGTGACCGCGCTGCGCGCCCGCGCGGAGACCACGTCCAAGCAGGGCATCACGCTCCGCGCCGCCGTGCTGAGCCAGGCCGACACCGACCGGATGTTCGGCATCGACATCCGGGGCACGGGGGTCCAGCCGGTATGGATCGAGGTGGAGAACGCCTCCGAGCGGTCGATGATCCTGCTCCGCACCGGCACCGATCCGGACTACTTCTCGCCGCTCGAAGTGGCGTGGTCCGTGCATAGCTGGTTCGACCGCAAGTCCAACGCGCGGCTGGACGAGTGGTTCAACCGGCAGGGCTTCCGCAATCCGATCCCGGCCGGCGCCACCCGCTCCGGCGTGGTGTTCACCAATCCGTCGCGCGGCACCAAGCTGCTGAATGTCGACCTGCTCGGCGATCAAACCCTGATCGCCTTCACGCTGTTCCTGAGCGTGCCGGACGATGCCAGCCACCCGGACTTCTCGCGCAAGCTGTTCGCCTATCCGCCCGCCGCCGTGACGGACTATCCCGACCTCGGCAGCCTGCGCGCCGCGCTGGAGCGCCTGCCCTGCTGTGCGACGGACGCCGCCGGGCAGGGCGTGGGCGAGCCGCTGAACGGCATCGTCGTCGGCGCCGTGGCGGATTTCAGCGCGGCCATGATCCGCCGCAACTATCGGCGCAACCAGCAGGACTTCGACAACGCCCAGCGCGTGTTCGGCCGGATTCCGGACGCGGTGCTGCGCAAGCAGGCGCAGGCGGGGGCGCCGGCCACGTGGATCCGCGTCTGGCTGGCGCCCATCAGCTATCAGGGGCGACCGGTGTACCTGCTGCAGGTTGGCCGCCCGGTGGGCGGACGCTTCGCGGCGGCCGATGTCGCGCAACTGATGCATGGGGATGTCGATGAGGCGCGCAACCTGATGGTCCAGGACTGCATGTATTCGGAGGGCCTGGAGAAGCTGGCCTTCGTCCGGGGCCCCACGCCGGTGCCGCTGGCGCAGGAGCGGGCCACCTTCAGCGGCGCCCACTACCACACCGACGGGCGGCGCGCGGTGATGTTCTTCGTGCTCCGCCCGCTCAGCCTGTCGGACATCGACATCCTGGACTGGGAGCCGATCGTCGAAGGGGAGTCCCATGCGCGCGAGTAGCCTGGCGTTGGTACTGGCGTTGGCGTTGGCCTTGGCGGGCTGCGCCTCGAAGCCGCTGGTGCCCTACTCCACCGAGACCCCGCCGCTGGTCCTGCTGCCCGCCGCCGCCGCCGGCGTGGGCGATGGGCGGGCGCGCTTCCGCGAGATCTTCTGCGCGATCCTGCAGACCCGCCAGCAGACCGTGCCCGACTATCGCCCGTGCGAGGAAGCCCTGACGCGCGTCGGCACGGAGCCGCCCGGCACCGGCAAGCCGGCCGACCTCGGCCCTGCGCGCCGGCCGCTGGTGGCGATGGTCGTGCCCGGCATCGGCTTCAATTGCTTCGCGCCGTGGCTGAATCCGCCCGATGCCGTGGGCAAGCACCTGCGCGAGTTCGGCTATGACGGGGCGATGCTGTCGGTCGATGCGCTGTCCAGTTCGGCCTACAACGCGCGCCAGATCCGCGACGCGGTCATGGCCACGCCGCTCGACCCCGCTGGGCCGCGACTCGTACTGATCGGCTATTCGAAGGGCGCGCCGGACATCCTCGAGGCCCTGGTCAACTACCCGGAGATCCTCGGCCGCGTGGCGGCGGTGGTCAGCGCGGCGGGCGCGGTGGGCGGCTCGCCGCTCGCCAACGATGCCGAGCAATATCAGGCGGACCTGCTCCAGCACTTCCCCGGCTCCACCTGCCAGCCCGGCGATGGCGGCGGCGTGATGAGCCTGCGGCCGGCCGTCCGCAAGGCCTGGCTGGCGGCACATCCGTTGCCAGCGGGGCCGCGCTACTACTCACTGGTGACGTTTCCCCAGCCGGGGCGTATTTCGTCGATCCTGACGTCGAGCCATGAAAAGCTGGCGCAGATCGATCCCCGCAATGACAGCCAGATGCTGTTCTACGATCAGGTGATTCCGGGCAGCACGCTGCTGGCCTACGTCAATGCGGACCATTGGGCACTCGCCGTGCCAATCGCCCGCACGCGCACCACCGTCGCCGCGCTGTTCGTCACGCAGAACGCCTACCCGCGCGAGGCGCTGTCAGAGGCGCTGCTGCGCTATATCGACGAGGAACTGGCGAAACCGGCGCGCTAGATCCAGAGATCCGCCTATTAATACTTGATGTCGCGCGCGGTCTCCCGGCCCTGCTGCTTGGTCTGGCGCTTGTCCTGCCGGCACTGCGGATTGCTCTTCTGGTCGTTGGCGCGGCAATCCTGCTTCGTCTCCCGCGATCCCTGACGGGTGTCCTGGCGCACGTCGCGCCCTTCGCGGCGTTGCTGGGCCTGCTCGGTGGCCGAGGCCGTGGCGGGCACCACGGGTAATACCAGCGCCGCCATCAAGACGGCCAGCCATGGATTCCATTTGCGCATACGGGCCTCGCAGAGGTGATGAAAACGCTAGCTCACGCGCTAACCGTAGTCGAAGGGCAAGAATTGTCAAATCTGCGAGGGGATGGCAGTCGGCCTGATCGAGGCGGCTGCGCGTAACCCCATCTTGCGCCCAATCCGCAGGCCTACTATTATTTGCCGACCGACTGGTCGGTTTATTTAATTGCGCGCGATGGCTGTCTACAATGGCCGGGCGCGCATCGTGGCGTCAGATCCACTCACCGACCCGGAGAACAATATGGCGCAGGAGACAACCATGCCCCCATCCTCATCGTCGGCCACGGCCCGGGCGACGCTCGACGCCGGCCCGATCCTGCTGCGCTGGCAGGGCGACGTGGCCGTGGTCACGTTGAACCGCCCCGACAAGCTCAACAGCTTCACGCACCAGATGCACGAGGCGCTGGTCGCCGCGCTCGACCACGTGGAAGCCGGCGGCGCCCGCGCCCTGCTGCTGACCGGTGCCGGACGCGGTTTCTGCGCCGGCCAGGATCTTGCCGATCTCGATTTCACGCCCGGCCACAGCACCGACCTCGGCGAACTGATCGACACCTGGTTCAACCCGCTCATCCGCCGCCTCCAGGCGCTCCCGCTGCCCGTGGTGGCGGCCGTCAATGGCACGGCAGCCGGCGCTGGCGCCAACCTCGCGCTGGCCTGCGACATGGTGCTGGCGGCCCGCTCGGCCTGCTTCATCCAGGCCTTCGTGAAGATCGGTCTGGTGCCGGACTCCGGGGGCACCTGGCTGCTGCCCAAGCGGCTCGGCATGGGCCGCGCGATGGGGCTGGCGATGACCGGCGACCGCCTCAGCGCTGACGAAGCCGAGAAATGGGGCCTGGTCTGGGAAGTCATGGACGACCCCCTGCTGGCCGAACAGGCGATGGCGCTGTCCACCCACCTCGCCGCCCAGCCCACCCGCGCGCTGGCGGCGATCAAGCGGGCGATGTACGCCAGCGCCACGAACACGCTCGACACCCAGCTCGACCTCGAACGCGACCTCCAGCGCGACCTCGGCCAGTCGCACGACTACACGGAAGGCGTGAACGCCTTCCTGGCGAAACGCGCCCCGCACTTCACCGGCCGATAGCCCGCTGCCCAAAATCGCCCCCTATATATATAGACAGCCCGAGGAGACCCGCTTGCCCCAAGACCCCCAGGCCCTGGCCGAAGCGGCCGCCGCCGCCATGTATGAGGCCGATGCGTGCAGCCGCTGGCTCGGCATCGTCGTGGAAGCCGTGCGCCCCGGGTACGCCCGGCTCTCGATGCCGGTGCGGCCCGAATTTCTCAACGGCCACGGCATCTGCCATGGCGGGCTGATGTTCACGCTCGCCGATTCCAGCTTCGCGTTCGCCTGCAACAGCCACAACATCAACACCGTGGCCGCCGGCTGTTCGATCGAGTTCCTGCGCCCGGTGCACGGCGGCGACGTGCTGACGGCCGAGGCCCAGGAGCAGGTGCTGTCCGGCCGCCACGGCGTCTACGACATCCGCGTGTCCAACCAGGCCGGCGAGCCGGTGGCGATGTTCCGGGGCAAGTCCGCCCAGATCAAGGGCCACGTGGTGGAGCCGACATGAGCGCGCGCCTCACCGACCTGCCGCTGGAGCCCATCGAGACCGCCAGCCGGCAAGACCTCCAGGCCCTGCAGCTCGATCGCCTGAAATGGTCCGTGCGCCATGCCTACGACCATTCGCCGGTCTATCGGCGCAAGTTCGACGCCGCCGGGGTCCATCCGGACCAGATCCAGTCGCTGGCGGACCTGGCGCGCTTTCCGTTCACCACCAAGCAGGACCTGCGCGACCACTACCCGTTCGGCATGTTCGCCGTGCCGCAGGACCAGATCGCGCGCATCCACGCGTCCTCCGGCACTACGGGCAAGCCCACGGTGGTCGGCTACACACTGCGCGATATCGACACCTGGGCCACGGTCATGGCGCGCTCGATCCGCGCCTCCGGCGCGCGGCGCGGCGACAAGGTCCACGTCAGCTACGGCTACGGCCTGTTCACGGGCGGGCTGGGCGCGCACTACGGGGTGGAAAAGGCCGGACTGACGGCAATCCCGTTCGGCGGCGGCCAGACCGAGCGCCAGGTGCAACTGATCCAGGACTTCAAGCCCGAAATCATCATGGTCACGCCCAGCTACATGCTGGCGATTGCCGATGAATTCGAGCGGCAGGGCATCGACCCGGCCAGCACCTCGCTGCGCATCGGCATCTTCGGCGCCGAGCCGTGGACGCCCGAGATGCGCCTGGCCATCGAGCGCCGCATGGGCATCTCGGCGGTCGATATCTACGGCTTGTCCGAGGTGATGGGCCCCGGCGTGGCCAACGAATGCGCCGAGACCAAGGACGGCCCGACGATCTGGGAGGACCACTTCTACCCAGAGATCATCGACCCGGACACCGGCGAAGTGCTACCCGATGGCGAGTTCGGCGAACTGGTCTTCACCTCGCTGACCAAGGAGGCGATGCCGGTGGTCCGCTACCGCACGCGCGACCTCACGCGGCTGCTGCCGGGCACGGCGCGCGCCGCGTTCCGCCGGATGGAGAAGATCACCGGCCGCACCGACGACATGATGATCGTGCGTGGCGTGAACGTGTTCCCGTCGCAGATCGAGGAATTGATCCTGAAGCACGCCGAACTGGCGCCGCACTACCAGTGCGTGCTGGGCAAGGAAGGGCCGATGGATACGCTGACGGTGCGCGTGGAATGCGCCCACGGCGCCGAGCCCGAGGGGGCGCAGCACGCCCGGTCGGGGCTGGTCCACGATATCAAGGCGTATATCGGCGTCACGGCCGCCATCGAGATCCTGCCCGAAGGCGGCGTGGAGCGGTCGGTGGGCAAGGCGCGGCGCATCGTGGATCAACGGCCGCGCTAGCCCGAAGTGGAAGGCTGCCGCTTAGCTGCGCGGCATCAGCACCCACATCCGGCCGCCCTGCTTCATGCGGCCGGCCGTCTCGCCGGCGGCGTCGCCGGCACCCCAGAAGAAGTCGGCCCGCACGCCGCCCTTGATGGCCGAGCCGGTGTCCTGCGCGAACATCAGGCGCTGGATCGGTTCGGTCGAGAGCGGCCGGGTGGTCGAGAGGAACACCGGCACGCCCAGCGGAATCGTGGCCGGATCGACGGCAATCGACCGCTCGGCCGTCAGCGGCACGCCCAGCGCGCCGACCGGGCCGTCGTTGTTCGCGGGGAGTTCGCGGAAGAAGACGTAGCGCGGATTGACGTTGAGCATCTCCTCCACGCGGGCCGGATTGGCGCGCGCCCACGCCTTGATGCCCTGCATCGTGGCCTGCGCGGACGTGATCTCGCCCCGGTCGAGCAGCCATTTGCCGAAGGACCGGAACGGCTGGTCGTTGGTGCCACCGAAGCCGACGCGCATCACCGAGCCATCGGGCAGCCGGATACGGCCCGAACCCTGAATCTGGAGGAAGGCGGCTTCCACGGCGTCGTCCACCCACACCACCTCGTTGCCGCGCAGCGCCGGGTTGCGCAGCAGCTCGGCCCGGGCCGGCAGCGCGCCCTTGCCCAGTTGCGGCGGACGGCGGTACAGCGGAATCTGGAAGGTGCCCTGGCGCGTGCGCGATCCGTGCAGGATCGGCTCGTAATAGCCGGTGATCAGGCCGCTATCGGTGCCGTCGCCATTGATCACGCGGAACGGCTGGAAATGGGTCTCGAAGTACTCGCGCATGGCGGCGAGGTCGCCGGCATCCACCATCAGGCCGACCGCGCAGACGCGGTTCCAGTCGGCGCGCTTCTTCAGGGCCTGGCAGCTGGCCTGCAGCGCGGGCCAGGCGGCGCGCACGTCGTCCTGGCTCCAGCCGCCGATCTCGGCCCAGCTCGCCGGCTGCAGCCGGCCGGCGTTGGCGGAGGGCGGGGGCGTCGGGGTGCCGGGCGTGCCGCCCGGGCCTTCCACGCGCGGCGGCGGGCCGCTCATGCAGCCGGCCAGCAGCACGGCTGCCCCGGCCAGCGCCAGCCACGTGCGCCATCCAGCCATGGATGTCACCGATTTCCCGCCCGTTGCCGGCCGGTTGCACGGAGATACCGCCCCAAAGGATTCCTGATATGCCATCGTCTTCGTTGTTAGCACCGTGCGCGCGCTGCACGGCGGCACGCATGTCCTACAATCTCGTACCTGTCTGACCGATCCACGCCTCGATCCCGATCCTGATCCCGATGAGCCAGTTCTTCGAAGACCATCCCACCCTGCTGCTCGCGGCCGAAGCCGGCGTGGCGCTGTTGCTGCTGATCTTCATCGTGGTCTGGACCATGGGCACGGCGCGCAAGCATCCGCGCCCGAGCCGCGCGCCCAAGGATCATCCATCCCGGACCGCCGAGGCACCGAAGGACGCAGACCCGCCGCCCGCCGCCTGAGTTCCCGCCAGTCTTAGTGGAGCATGCGCGGCAGCACCAGCGCGAACTCGGGAATCGGCACCTCGAAGCGATGGCCATCCTCGGCCACGCAGAAGTACAGGCCCTTCATCGACCCCACCGGGGTGGAAATCGTCGCCCAGCTCGTGTATTCGAAGTGCTCGCCCGGCTTGAGCAGCGGCTGATGGCCCACCACGCCGAGGCCGGCCACTTCCTGCGCGGCGTTGTCGCTGTCCGTGATGGTCCAGTGGCGCGAAATCAGCTGCGCGGCCACTTCGCCGGTGTTGTGGATGGTGATGGTGTACGCGAACGCGAAGCGTCCGCGATCGGGGTCCGACTGGTCGGGCAGGTACTGGGTGCGTACCGCCACGGAAAAAGCGTACTCGCTCATTGCTGGCTCATGCGTCGACCGGGATCGACGGATCGGATGGAGGATCGGGGCGGCCTGCGGCGCCAGGCGCCACGGTCGGGTGTCCGCATTGTGCGGCAAGGCCCCGGCAGGGGCAAGCGGGCGGATTTTGGGCGTGGTTGGGCGGGATTCTGGGTGGCGCCGGCGCCGGGGGCCCGGTCCGGCGTAAAATACGCGCCATTCCCATGCCGACGATCCGGATGCCGGCCGGGCCACCCGCCCCGCCCGCACCGCCCCACACCATGAGCACGCCCACCTATCGCATCGCCCCGTCCATCCTGTCCGCCGACTTCGCCCGCCTGGGCGAGGAAGTGCGCCGCGTCACCGAAGCCGGTGCCGACTGGATCCATTTCGACGTGATGGACAACCACTACGTGCCGAACCTGACCGTGGGCCCGCTGGTCTGCGAGGCCATCCGCCCGCACGTGACCGCCCCGATCGACGTGCACCTGATGGTGCGCCCGGTAGACCGCATCATCCCGGACTTCGCCAAGGCGGGCGCCAATATCATCACCTTCCACCCGGAGGCGAGCGATCACATCGACCGTTCGCTGGCCCTGATCCGCGACCACGGCTGCCAGGCCGGCCTGGTGTTCAACCCGGCCACGCCGCTGCACCACCTGGACCACGTGATGGACCGCCTGGACGTGATCCTGCTGATGTCCGTCAACCCGGGCTTCGGCGGCCAGTCGTTCATTCCCGAGACACTGAACAAGCTGCGCGCCGTGCGCGCCCGCATCGACGCCTACACGGCCCGCACCGGCCGGCAGATCCTGCTGGAAGTGGACGGCGGCGTGAAGGTGGACAACATCGCCGAGATCGCCGCGGCCGGCGCGGACACCTTCGTGGCCGGCTCCGCCGTGTTCAGCAAGCCGGACGCCGATGGCGGCTACCGCGGCGTCCTCGGCCAGCTGCGCGACGCGCTGGCCACGGTTGGCCGTTGAGCGGGCGGGCCGGACAGATGGGTCTTGAAATCCTGCGCCGCACGGACTGGAGCGGCATCGAGGCGGTGATCGTCGATCTGGACGGCACCATGGTCGATACGGCGGGCGACTTCCACGCCTCCGTCAACGCGATGCTGCTGGCGTTGGCGCACCTGCATCCGCACCTGGGGCCGGTGGCGCCGATGTCCACCCAGGAGATCGTCAGCTTCGTCGGCAAGGGCTCGGAAAACCTGATCCGCCGGGTGCTGGACGCGCGCTTCTCGCCGCTGCACGCCAACGGCCTGTTCGCCGAGGCCTACGCGCTCTATGACCGCGAGTACGTGCGCATCAACGGCCAGTTCTCGGCGCTCTACCCCAATGTGCGCGAGGGGCTGGCGGCGCTGAAGGCGGCCGGGTTGCGGCTGGCCTGCGTGACCAACAAGCCCTGGAATTTCACCGAACCGCTGCTGGCCAAGACCGGCCTGGCGCCGTTTTTCGAACTGGTCTACGGCGGCGACGCCTTCGCGCTGCGCAAGCCCGATCCGTTCCCGCTGCTCAGGGTGGCCGAGGCATTCCGCCTCGATCCGGCCGCCGTGCTGGCCATCGGCGACTCCGAAAACGATGCGCAGGCGGCCCGCGCGGCCGGCATGGGTGTGCTGTTGGTGCCATATGGCTACAACCATGGGAACCCTGTACAAGGCGTTGACGCCGATGGTATAGTCCCCGACATTGCCCGCGCCGCAGCGCTTGTTACCGCACAGCGCGCACAGCGGGTACCACGCTGAAAACTCCATGTTTCTCAACCGCAAACGCATCTTTTCTGGCAGTGATCGGCAGGCCTGGCCCTGGCGTCGCTGGCGCGCCTCTGAACAGGCGTAAAGTGCGTTCGCGAGTCACCTGACGGACTTGCCGGGCCGGGCCAAGCTGCTTCACGCGGCCAGCCGCCCCCGACGAGTTCCGGTTCCGCCGGACCCGGCCCCGCCACACCAGGCCGGCCTCCGCGCCGATCCCCAGATCCCTCCGCCAGCGCCGTAGCCGCATGTGCTACGGTTAGCTCAAGAACGCGCCGCACGCCACGCCCGGCCGTGTGCGCGCTTGTGCGCCTTCGTGCAAGCCCTTCGCACCACGGTCCGCCCCCGGGGCGGGTTGCCAGCGTTGCCAGCCCTCCCCTGCCGACACAAGCGGTGCCGCGCCCCACATCCGATACGCGGGTGCCGCAAGAAGAGGATCGACATGACCGAACTGGAATTCAAATCGCTGGCCGACCAGGGCTACAACCGTATTCCGATCATCGCCGAGGCGCTGGCCGACCTGGAGACGCCGCTCTCGCTCTATCTGAAGCTGGCTCAGTCGCAAACGCGCGGCGTGAACACCTTCCTGCTGGAATCGGTGGTGGGCGGTGAGCGCTTCGGCCGCTATTCGTTTATCGGCCTGCATGCCCGTACGCTGCTGCGCGCCTACGGCCAGCGCGCCGAGGTGGTCACCGACGGCAAGGTCGTCGAGACCCATGAAGGCAATCCGCTCGACTTCATCGCCACGTTCGAGAGCCGCTTCAAGGTGGCCATGCGCCCCGGCCTGCCGCGCTTCTGCGGCGGCCTGGCCGGCTACTTCGGCTACGACGCGGTGCGCTATATCGAGAAAAAGCTCGCCGACAGGCAGAAGCCGGACGATCTCGACCTGCCCGACATCCAGCTGCTGCTGTGCGAGGAACTGGCGGTCATCGACAACCTGTCCGGCAAGCTCTACCTGATTGTCTACGCCGACCCGACGACGCCCGAAGCCTACCCGCGCGCCCGCCAGCGCCTGCGCGAACTGCGCATGAAGCTGCGCCAGCCGGTGGACGTGCCGGTGACCAGCCCGTCCGTGCAGTCCGAGGTCTACCGCGAGTTCGCCAAGCCGGACTACATCGCCGCCGTGCACAAGGCCAAGGAATACATCATGGCCGGCGACATGATGCAGGTGCAGATCGGCCAGCGGCTCGTCAAGCCGTACCGCGACTCGCCGCTGTCGCTGTACCGCGCGCTGCGCTCGCTGAACCCGTCGCCCTATATGTATTTCTACAATTTCGGCGACTTCCAGGTGGTGGGCGCCTCGCCGGAGATCCTGGTGCGCCAGGAAACCCGCAAGATGGGCACCAACGGCGATGCCGACAGCAAGCACATCGTGACGATCCGCCCGCTGGCCGGCACGCGCCCGCGCGGCAGCACGCCCGAGCGTGACGCCCAGCTCGCCACCGAACTGCTCAACGATCCGAAGGAGATTGCCGAGCACGTGATGCTGATCGACCTGGCGCGCAACGACATCGGGCGCATTGCCGAAACCGGCACGGTCAAGGTGACCGACAAGATGGTCATCGAGAAGTACTCGCACGTGCAGCACATCGTCAGCTCGGTGGAAGGCACGCTGCGCGAGGGCATGAGCAATCTGGACGTTTTGCGTGCCACCTTCCCGGCCGGCACGCTGTCCGGCGCGCCCAAGGTGCGGGCGATGGAAATCATCGACGAACTGGAGCCCCGCAAGCGTGGCATCTACGGCGGCGCGGTGGGCTACCTGTCGTTCGGCGGCGAAATGGACCTCGCCATCGCCATCCGCACCGGCATCATCAAGGACGGCAATCTCTATGTGCAGGCTGCCGCCGGCATTGTCGCGGACTCGGACCCCGAGGCCGAATGGAGGGAAACCGAGGCGAAGGCGCGCGCCGTGATCCGCGCCGCCGAGCAAGTCCAGGACGGCCTGGACGCCGACCTCTGACCCCAGGAACTGGAGAAACGACCATGCTGCTGATGATCGACAATTACGACTCGTTTACCTACAACCTGGTGCAGTACTTCGGCGAACTCGGCGCCGATGTGCGGACCTACCGCAACGACGAGATCACCCTCGAGGAGATCGAGGCGCTCAACCCGGAGCGCATCTGCGTGTCGCCGGGCCCGTGCAGCCCGAAGGAAGCCGGCATCTCGGTGGCCGTGCTGCAACACTTCGCGGGCAAGATCCCGCTGCTGGGCGTGTGCCTCGGCCACCAGGCCATCGGCGAGGCATTTGGCGGAAAAGTGATTCGCGCCAAGCAGGTGATGCATGGCAAGGTCAGCACCATCGAAACCACCCAGGAAGGCGTGTTCGCCGGCCTGCCCCGGCACTTCGACATCACGCGCTATCATTCGCTGGCGATCGAGCGGGAGACCCTGCCCGATTGCCTGGAAGTGACCGCGTGGACGCCGGACGGCGAGATCATGGGCGTGCGCCACAAGACGCTGGCCGTGGAAGGCGTGCAGTTCCACCCGGAATCGATCCTGTCCGAACACGGCCATGCGCTGCTGGCCAACTTCCTGAAGGTGCCGCGATGAGGCGGCTCGATCCCGCAACGTTCGCCCCCGCCCCCGACCCTATTCAAGAATCCGCCATGTCCATCACGCCGCAGGAAGCGCTGACGCGCTGCATCGAACACCGCGAGATCTTCCATGACGAGATGCTGCACCTGATGCGGCAGATCATGCAGGCGCAGATCTCCCCGGTGATGGCGGCCGCCATCCTGACCGGGCTGCGCGTCAAGAAGGAAACCATCGGCGAGATCTCGGCGGCGGCGCAGGTGATGCGCGAGTTCGCCAACAAGGTGCCGGTGACGGACAGCGACAATTTCGTCGATATCGTGGGAACGGGCGGCGATGGGTCGCATACGTTCAACATCTCCACGGCGTCGATGTTCGTGGCGGCAGCCGCCGGCGCGAAGATCGCCAAGCACGGCAACCGGGGCGTGTCGTCCAAGTCGGGCAGCGCCGATGTGCTGGAGGCGCTGGGCGTGAACATCATGCTCACGCCGGAGCAGGTCGGCCAGTGCATCGAGCAGACCGGCATCGGCTTCATGTTCGCGCCGACGCACCATCCGGCCATGAAGAACGTCGCCCCGATCCGCAAGGAGATGGGCGTGCGCACCATCTTCAACATCCTCGGCCCGCTGACCAACCCGGCGGACGCCCCCAATATCCTGATGGGCGTGTTCCACCCGGACCTCGTCGGCATTCAGGTGCGCGTGATGCAGCGCCTGGGCGCCAAGCACGCCATCGTCGTGTACGGCAAGGACGGCATGGACGAGGTCTCGCTCGGTGCCGCCACGCTGGTCGGCGAACTCAAGGATGGCGAGGTGCGCGAGTATGAGATTCACCCGGAGGACTTCGGCCTGTCGATGATCTCCAACCGGGGCCTGAAGGTGGCCGATGCCGTGGAATCGAAGGAGATGCTGCTTGAAGCGCTGACCGATGTGCCGGGTACGCCGCGCGAGATCGTCACACTGAACGCCGGCACCGCGCTCTACGCGGCCAACGTGGCCAGCTCGATCGAGGACGGCATCGAACGCGCCCGCAAGGCCATCGCCAGCGGCGCCGCCCGCGAGAAGCTCGACCAGTTCGTGCGTGCCACGCAGCAATTCAAGTAATCCGCCATGTCCGACATCCTGCAAAAAATCCTGGCCGTGAAGGCCGACGAAGTGGCCGCCGCGCGCAAGAAGCGCGACCTGCCCAGCCTGCGCGCCGAGGCCGAGGCCCTGCGCACCGAGCCCGGCCTGGCGCCGCGCGGCTTCGAGCGGTCCCTGCGCGAGAAGATCGCGGCGGGCCACGCGGGCGTGATTGCCGAGGTCAAGAAGGCGTCGCCGTCCAAGGGCGTGCTGCGCGAGCATTTCGTGCCCGAGGCCATTGCCGAGAGCTACGCCAGCCACGGCGCGGCCTGCCTGTCCGTGCTGACCGATGTGAACTTCTTCCAGGGCCATGCCGATTTCCTGAAGCGCGCGCGCGGGGCCTGCCCGCTGCCGGCGCTGCGCAAGGACTTCATGGTCGACCTGTATCAGGTCTACGAGGCCCGTACCTGGGGCGCCGACTGCATCCTGCTGATCGTGGCCGCGCTGGACCCGGGCCTGATGGCCGAACTGGAAGCCTGCGCGCTGGAACTGGGCATGGACGTGCTTGTGGAAGTGCACGGCGCCGACGAACTGGACCACGCGCTGCGCCTCAAGACCCCGCTGGTCGGCGTGAACAACCGCAATCTGCGCACCTTCGAGGTCTCGCTGGACAACACGCTGGACCTGCTGCCGTCGATGCCGCCGGAGCGGCTGGTGGTCACGGAGTCCGGCATCCTCGGCCCGGCCGATGTGAAGCGCATGCGCGACGCCAACGTCAACGCGTTCCTGGTGGGCGAGGCGTTCATGCGCGCGCCGGATCCGGGCGTGGAACTGGCACGGCTGTTCGCATAACGACGGATCGCTGCCATGCCGCGTGAAATCGAACTGAAGCTGGCCGTGCCAGACGCCGCGCTGGCGGCCGTGGCCGCGTGGCTCGATGCCAACGGCGAGGCGCGCGGCGAAACCACGTTGCTCAACGTCTACCTGGACACGCCCGCGCGCGACCTCGCCCGCCAGCGTGCCGCGCTCCGACTGCGCCAAAAGGGCGACCAGAAGGGCGACCAGAAGGGCAGCCAGTGGCTCCAGACGCTGAAGACCGCCGGCAGCAGCCAGGGCGGGATGGCCTCGCGCAAAGAGTGGGAGTGCGACGTGGCCGGCGAGGCCATCGAGCTGTCCCGCTTCCCCGACGAGGCGCGCGCCGTGCTGGCGCCGCTGGCCGACCATCTGGCGCCGGTATTCCGCACCGATTTCGTCCGCCGCACATGGATCGTCATGCAGGACGGCGCGCGCATCGAAGCCGCGCTCGATACTGGCAAGATCACCGCACCGGGGCAGGCCCAGGTCGAGACCATCCAGGAACTCGAACTCGAATGGCTGCCGGGCGATGACAACGGCGGGGCCGACGACAGCCAGCTTGCCGAAGCCGCGCTGCGTGCGTTCGCCGCGCGGCTGTCCCATGTGGCGCCGCTCACCCCGTCCGATCTGAGCAAGGCCGCGCGCGGCTATCGCCTGACAGGCGGCGAACTCTCCTGACGCTCTCCCCTCCCCGCATGCAAGCCGACTTCTTTGCTGCACCCGTGGCCGCCGAGCCTCCTGCCATCGCCCCTTTGCAAACCCAGGTCGATGCGCTGCCCGCCGCGTGGCGCACCCTGCTCGCGCCGTGCCTCGGCCATGCCGCGTGGGACGAGTTGGCGCGCTTTGTCGATGGCGAGCGCGCCGCCGGCAAGCCGGTGTTTCCGCACGCGGTCTTCCACGCGCTGCACCTGACCCCGCCCGATGCCGTCAAGGTCGTGATCTTGGGGCAGGACCCGTATCACGGCACCGGCGTGGTCGGTGGCGCGGAGATTCCGCAGGCGCACGGGCTGGCGTTCTCGGTGCCCGAGGGCGTCAAGGTGCCGCCGAGCCTTCGCAATATCTTCAAGGAAATCGGTGCCGAGTACGGCGCCGAGCCCACGCGCGCCTCCGGCAATCTGGAGGGCTGGGCGCGCCAGGGCGTGCTGCTGCTGAACACCGTGCTGACCGTGGAGCAAGGCCAGGCGGCCAGCCACGCCAAGCGCGGCTGGGAGGCGGTGACCGATTGCCTGATCCACGCGCTGGCGGCGTCGCAGCCCAATCTCGTGTTCCTGCTATGGGGCAGCCATGCGCAGGCCAAGCGGGCACTGCTCGATGGGCAGACCGCGCACACGCATTGCGTCCTGGAGGCGCCGCATCCGTCGCCGCTGTCCGCGCATCGCGGATTCCTGGGTTGCGGGCATTTCCGGCAGGCCAATGACTGGCTGGAACGGCATGGCCGGGCGCCGATTGATTGGCTGAAGGCCAACTAAGCGCTGTCTAATATTTAAGCAGTCGGCAGCCAGCGGAACCCGCTGAAGGGCCCTTCGTCGTCCGCCGGGGTCATCTCCACCTTCGACACCTGCGCGGCCGGCGGGCCCGCCGCCATCCACGTCCGCAGCGCCTCAAGCGGGTCGTGCGGCCCCTGCGCGATCACCTCGACCGTGCCATCGGTCCGGTTGCGCACCCATCCCACCAGCCCCAGCGCCACGGCGCGGTCCGCGCAGGCCGCGCGATAGCCCACGCCCTGCACGCGGCCATGGGCGATGAGATGCCAGGTTTCGGCGGTCGATGTCATCGCTCGCTCCTTTTGGGAATCGTCTCAGTCCTTCTCCGCCATCGACCGGCCAATCGCGCCGGTGCGCAGCGCGATCTTGGCGGCGTCTTCGCGCAGCGCGCGCAGGCGGCGCTCCAACACCGCGTTGGCGGCGCGGCCGGTCGAACTCGCGCCCGACTCGGCAGGTTGCGCGGCGGCATCGCGCTCGTCCGCGCCGATCTCGCCCGCCGCGGCGGCCTGGACCAGCACGTCCGCCTTGCGCCGATCCGCCGAATCGGCGATCCGTGCGCGGCGCTCGCTGGCTTCGTCGTCATCGGCGGCGGCCCCTGCGACCAGTTCGTGCGGCGGCAGGCCCACCCCGGCGACGGCAGTTTCCGTCGGCGTGCGGATAAAGCCAGCGCCGCGCGGCCCGTGCCGCTCCTCGCCCGCCAGCCGTTCGCTGGCCAGCGTCAGGCTGCGCGTGGCGGCTTCCGTGGCCTGCTCGATGGCCGCCTCGGCCGCCGGCACGTCCAGTTCCTCGTAGTGCTGGCGCACCTGGATGCGCGCCGCCGCCACATGCGCCGCCACCAGATAGTTCTGATTGATGAAGCGGCTCAGGTTGTCCACGGCGCGGTGCCGGCTGCGCGGTTCGTCGAGCATGCGCTGGAACGAGGCGATCAGCGCCGACAGGTTGTCCATGAACTGCTTGCGCTGTACGCGGTAGGCAAAGTCGTCCTGGGCGCGGCGCAGCAGCAGGTCGCGCGTGGCGGCGATATAGCGCCGGTTGGCCTGAAGCACGTTCTCCACCAGCTTCGGAATCGCCCGGTATTCCCAGCTCGGCAGCACAAAACTGAAGATGGACGCGATCACGCCGCCGATCACCGTATCGATCAGCCGCTCGCCTACCACGGTCTGGCTGCCCGGCATCAGCAGGTTGATCTGGATCAGCACCTGCACGCAGGCGGCGATGGCCGTGTAGCGGTACTTGATGGTGGAAAACGCCGAACTGGCCACCAGTGCCACGTAGAGCACCGCCAGCAGCGCCAGCGGCTCCGTCACCACGCGCAGCACCACCACGCTGATCAGGCAACCAATCAGCGTGCCGATCAGCCGGTCGTTGTAGCGCTGCTTGGTCAGGCTGTAGTTCGGCTTCAGGATTACGACAATCGTGAGAAGAATCCAATAGCTGTGCGACGCATACGGCAGCCGGTCGCCCAGCCAGAGCCCCACCGCCACCGCCATCGTGATGCGCAGCGAGTAGCGAAACGCCGGCGAGCGCCAGCGCAGGTTGTCCAGGATCACGCCCAGCTCGTACTTCTGGCGGGTCAGGAACGGTGTCATGTCCGACCCCGGCATCACCTTGGCCGGCTCCACCGGTGTGCGGGACGCCTCGTGCAACTGGCCGACCAGCGTGATGGCGCCGCGAATCATCTCAATCGTCTCCGCGACCGCCGTCATGGCCGCCGCCGACACGTGGTGATGTCGTAATTGTTCGATTTCCGTCGTCACGGCGCGCAGGTCGGGGCCGTAGTCATGGGCGCTGTACGAAGGCTTGCCGCGTGTGACGTCGTAGGCGATTTCCTCGAGATCCTTGCCCAGCCCACGTACCAGTCGCCGTATCGCGTCCAGCGCCGGCGTGCCACCGAAGGTCTGGCGCAGCAAGGGATAGTCGGTGTTGGTGGAAAGGATGTACTCGTAGAGATCGAGCATCCGCAGGTGCACGCGTACCAGCAGGCCGTCACGCTTGGTGCGGTTGCCACGCAGCACCAGATCGCGCGCCGCCTGCTGGCGCTCGGCCACCACGATCTGCTGGCGCACCAGCTGGTTGAACTGTTCCTCGTAGTCGGTGCCGGCATCGTAGAAACCCGCCTTGATCTCGAGGTAGTGAGACATTTCGTACAGCGACTCGGCTAGTATCTGCTGGCGCGTGCGCTGCTCCATGACCCAACTGACCGCCATCGCATAGGCCATGTAGGCCACCGCCCCGGCCCCGAACAGCCCGGCATGGACGAACGCCTTCTGGAGCACGAAGTCCTCGTTGACGGTGAGCGTCATGACGAACAATGCCGAAAACTGCAACGGCATGGTCTTGTTGCCATAGACCGTCATCATGCCGGCGAGGAAGGTCACCAGCACCAGCACCCACGGCAGCACGCGCGGGAACGGCGTGGCCAGCGCCACCACGGCGGTCACGGCGGTACACAGCAGCACGCTGGCCAGCATCTCGTTGAACTTGTGGTTCAGCGGGCTGGGCAGGTCCATCAGGCTGGTGCAGAGCGCGCCCATCGACACGACCATGGCGCTGGGCAGGTCCATGACCTGCATGGCCAGCAGCGTGGCGCCGATGACCCCCGTGGCCGAGCGCAGGCCACGGTAGATATAGTGGGAGAACAGAAACGTACGAGGATCGTGCGCGTATTCCATGGGGCGATGTTGGGCTGGCGGACGATGGCGACGTTGGGGCGGCGGGGGCGATTGTCGACTGTCGACTGGCGCCCGGTGTCAGGACCCGGGCGCCGTCATCGGCCGGTTACTGCCCCAGCCAGCGCGTGCGGGCCGCATGCTTGCCGGGCTCCACGTTCACTTTGTACTGCATGGCCGGCTCGCGCGCCAGCGTGACGGGCAGCACCTGGAGTTCATCGCGCCGGAACAGGTGGAGCTGCACGGCGTCGCCGGGCCGGTAGCGCGCCAGTTGCTTGTCGAGCTGGCCGGGCGCCAGCCGCAGGCCGTCCAGCGCCACGAGCAGGTCACCCGCCGAGACGCCGGCGGCCTGCCCCGCCCCGCCGTCGAGCACCTGGCTCACGCGCACCCAGCCTTCCTCGTTGCGGGTCTTGATACCCAGCGCCGCGCCGGCAGATGGCTTGCCCGGCTCGACCTTCTCGGCCTTGATGCCGAAGGCGCCGAACAGCGGCGGCAGGTTGATCTCGCCCGTGCCCTCGGTCAGTGCCCGCAGCAGCGTGCCGAGCCGCAGCCCGGTCACCTGATCGAACAGGGCATGGACCTCGGCCTCCGTCACGCCGCGCTGGGTGGCGCCCGGCGCGTAGAAGTCGCGGCCGTAGCGCTGCCAGAGCGCGCGCATGATGTCATCGAGCGATTTCCGCCCGCCGGTCTTCTCGCGGATGGTCAGGTCCAGCGCCAGCCCTACCAGCGAACCCTTGGTGTAATAGCTGACGATGGCGTTCGGCGCGTTCTCGTCCTGCCGATAGTATTTCGTCCAGGCATCGAAGGCGCTGTCGGCCACGCTCTGCTTGGTGCGGCCGTTGCCACGCAAGACGCCGTTCCAGGTCTTGGCCAGCATCTCGACGTACTGGGTGGTCGAAACCAGCCCCGTCCGGGCCAGGATCAGATCGTCGTAGTAGCTCGTAAATCCTTCGAACAGCCACAGCAGCGGCGTATAGGTTTCCTGCGCGAGCTGGTACGGCACGAACGCCGCCGGCTTGATCCGCTTGACGTTCCAGGTGTGGAAGTACTCGTGGCTGCACAGCCCCAGGAAGGTGCGATAGCCCTCGCTGGTCTCGGCGTTGCCGCGCACCGGCAGGTCGCCGCGCGCGCACATCAGCGCCGTGCTGGCGCGGTGCTCCAAGCCGCCGTAGCCGTCAGTGGTCACCATCGTCATGAAGACGTAGCGGCGATTGCTGTCCAGGAACGGCGCGCGGGCCGAGCGCGGCTCGAACAGCCGGATCTGGGCCTCGCAGATCTGTTTCAGGTCGCGGCAGACGCGTTGCAGGTCGAGGTTCGGCACCTTGCCCGTGAACACCACGTCGTGCTGGGCGCCGCAGGCACGGAAGCTGGCCATGGCGAACGTGCCCATCTCCACCGGATGGTCGATCAGTTCGTCGTAGTTGGCTGCCTGATAGCGCCCAAAGCCGTAGCGGCGCGCGCCGCCGGGGCCGCGCGCCTCGGGCAGCGCCGTGGCGACGCGCCAGTCGGCATACGCCTCGCCGGCGGGCGCATGGAGATCGACGGTGCACGGCTGGTCGTCCTGCCCCACCACGCGCAGGAACACGGAGCTGCCGTTGAAGAAGCCGTGGGTGGTGTCGAGGTGCGCGCTGCGCACCGACAGGTCCCAGGCATAGACCTCGTATTGCAGGACCAGCGGCCCGGCATCGGCAGCCACCGGTGCGGCTTGCCAGCTCTGCTTGTCGAGCTTGGTCAGTGGCACCGCCGCCCCGCCCGCATCGGCCCGAATGCGGACGATGTTGCGCGCGAAGTCGCGGATCATGTAGCTGCCGGGAATCCACGCGGGCAGCGTGAAGACCTGGCCGGCGGGGTCGGGGACGTCCACCGTCACGGTCACGGCGAACAGATGGGCTTCGGGCTGAAGCGGGGCGATGGCGTAGCGGATCGGCGTCATGGTTGTGATTGTAGCGCCACGCCCCGTCACCCTTCGAACGTGGACTTGTCTTGTGGGCGTTCCCTCGGACGTTCCCTCAGGCGTTCACATCGACCACCACGCGGCCGCGCATGCCGCCCGCCATGATCTGGCTGGCGGCGTCGATGGCCTCGCCCAGCCGGATCTCGCGCGTGATGGCCTGGAGCCGGTCCGGGGCCAGATCCCGCGCCAGCCGCTTCCACGCGGTTTCGCGCAGCGACATCGGCGCCATCACGCTATCGATGCCGGCCAGCGTCACACCGCGCAGGATGAACGGCGCCACCGAAGCCGGGAAATCCATGCCCTGCGCCAGCCCGCACGCCGTGACCACGCCGCCGTAGCGCACCTGGGCGCAGGCGTTGACCAGCGTGTGCGAGCCGACCGAATCCACCACGCCCGCCCAGCGCTCCTTCTGGAGCGGCTTGCCCGGCGCGCCCAGTTCGGCCCGGTCGATCACGTCGGCGGCGCCCAGCGCACGCAGGAAATCCGCCTCGGCGGTCTTGCCGGTGGAGGCCACCACGCGATAGCCGAGCTTCGACAAAATGGCGATGGCCACCGAGCCCACGCCGCCCGAGGCGCCCGTGACCAGCACCTCGCCATCGCCGGGCTTCACGGGCCCAAGCGCGCCGCCGCGCTCCAGCGCCAGCACCGACAGCATGGCCGTGTAGCCGGCCGTGCCGATTGCCATGGCCTGCCGCGACGTGAACGCGTCGGGCAGCCGCACCAGCCAGTCTCCCTGCAGCCGCGCGCGCTGCGCCAGGCAGCCCCAGTGCGTCTCGCCCACGCCGAAGCCGTTCAGCACCACGCGGTCGCCGGTGCGCCAGCGCGGGTCGCTCGAATCGAGCACCGTGCCGGCGCCGTCGATCCCCGCCACCATCGGCCACTTGCGCACCACCGGCGCGCGGCCCGTGATTGCCAGGCCGTCCTTGAAATTGATCGTCGAATAGTCGACGGCCACCAGCACGTTGCCGTCCACCGGCAGCGCGGATTCATCGAGCTGGGTGACGGCGGCGGCCGTCTTGCCATCGGCCTGGGTCAGCAGCAAAGCCTGGAACGTCATGGTGTCTCCTCGATCTCTTTGATTTTTCAGGGAATTTGGTAACGCAGCGCAGGCGCCGGAAAGCAAAACGGCCGGACAGTGCCGGCCGCTTCAGACAGCCGGGAGGGTCCGGCGCCACGCGTTACTTCTTGAGACTGGCGAGCTTGCGCTCCAGCGTGGCGATGTCCGCCGCGCCCGGGATGCGCGTGCCGTCGGTGAAGAACACTGCCGGCGTGCCCGAGATATTCAGGCTCTGGCCCAGCGCCAGGTTCTCGTCCACCGGCGTCTTGCAGCTGCCGTTGCCGGTGATGGCCACGTGGTTCAGCATCCAGTCGCGCCACACCTTGGTACGGTCTGTTGCACACCAGACCTGCTTGGCCTTGGTGGTCGAATCGGGCGACAGCACCGGGTAGAGGAAGGTGTAGACCGTGATGTTGTCCATCTGCTGGAAGGTCTGTTCGATCTTCTTGCAGTAGCCGCAGTTCGGGTCCGAGAACACCGCCACGGTGCGGCTGCCATCGCCCTTCGTCCATTTGATGGCGCGCGCCAGCGGCAGATCGGACCACTTGATCTTGTTCAGCTCGGCCAGACGCTCCTCGGTCAGGTTGGTGTTGGTCTTGGTGTCGATGACCTCGCCATTGATGATGTACCGCCCGGTGGCATCGGTGTAGACGATCTGGCCGCCCACGTTGACTTCATACAAACCCGGTACCGGCGCCTTGGTCACGCTCTTCACCTCGGCGCGGCCGCCCAGCATCTTCTGGATGGACGCCTTGATGCGGTCCGTGCCCGGCTCGTCCGCGGCCAGTGCGTGCAGGGCGTAGCCGCCCAGGGCCAGGCCACCGGCCAGGGCAACAAGGGCGCCCATGCGGGCGGAACGGCGGCGGAACAGTTGCAACATGGTGACTCCAGGGTTCGGGTGCCTTGTCGGCAGAATCTTTAAATAGTGGTTGGCCGGCTCAGCCCAGCGCGCGGCCGATCAGGAAGCGCTTGAGCAGCCCCTGGCCGCCCACGGCGCGCATGCCGGCGTTGCGTATCAGCCGCGCGGGCGCGCCCGGCAGCGAAAACAGCCGGTGCAAGCCATCGGTGGCGGCAGTCAGGGAGAGCAGGTCCGTGGCGCGTGCACGCTCGTAGCGGCGCAACAGGCGCAAGTCGCCTTCCGATCGGAACGGTTCTTTGTCGGCCATCACGCGCCCAAGTTCCGTCACATCGCGTAAACCAAGATTCATGCCCTGCCCGGCCAGCGGATGGACCACATGCGCGGCATCGCCGACCAGCGCCACGTGCGGCTGGACGAACTGCTCGGCGCGCTGCAGCACCAGCGGGAAGCCCTTGGCCGGCGTCAGGCAGCGCAGCGTGCCGAACCGGGCGCCGACCGCCCCGTTGGCCACCTGGGCCACGGTGGCGGCGAGGGCCTCGGGGGACAGCGCGACGAGGTCCTGCGCGTGGGCTTCATCGGCGGACCAGACCATCGACACGCGGTTGCCGGGCAGCGGCAGCATGGCGACGATCTCGCCATTGGCGAGTTCCTCGTCGGCCATGAGCTTCTCGGGCGCGCCCAGGAACCACTGCCATGCGGTTTCCTGATGCGGCAGTTCGCAGGCGAAGTTCGCCACCACGCCAAGCTGGCGGTAGCGCCGCTGGCTGGTGCCGATATGGCATTGCTGGCGCACCCAGGAGCGCGCGCCGTCGGCGCCGACCACGCAGTTGGCGCGCACGCGGGCGCCGCTGGCGAGGGTCAGGGTCACGCCGTCAACGTCACGATCGAGCCCTTCGGCCGCCTCATCGAACCATTGCACCTGGTGCTGGAAGCGTAGCGCGGTGTCCAGCACGCGCTCCACATGGCTCGACTCGATGATCCAGGCCAGTTGCGGCACGGCGGCGGTGTAAGCCGAGAAATGGAGATCGCCATGCGGCGAGGGGCTGGCCTCCGCGGCGCTGACGTCGCCGAAGACGCGCATGTCACGCACGGGCTGCACACGGGCCGGGTCGAGGGCCTCCCAGACGCGCAGCCGCTCCAGCAACTGCTGCGAGCTGGACGAGAACGCATAGATGCGGCTGTCCCAGTCGTCCTCCCCGGTGCGCGCGGTCTCGCCCACGGGGCGCGGCGCGACGAGGGCCACCTGCATGCCCTGCTGGGCCAGCAGCAGTGCGCAGGCCTTGCCGACGATGCCACCGCCGACCACGGCAATCTGAAAGCGGGAGGATGGAGTCGAGGGCATGGAATGGGAGGCGGCGCGACGCGCCGGTGCGGCTGATCCGGTCATGCCTCGATTATAGCGACGTGACGTGCGCGCCATCGGAGACATCGCACAAGCCGTGGCGGGCCGCCCGCCGAGGGATAAAGGCTGGCCAAGGGTGGCCATCCGCTAGAATACAGCCTTTGCTATTTCCAGCCAGACACCATGAGCCTCAAATGCGGCATCGTCGGCCTGCCCAACGTCGGCAAGTCCACGCTGTTCAATGCCCTGACCAAGGCCGGCATCGCCGCCGAAAACTATCCGTTCTGCACCATCGAACCCAATGTGGGCGTCGTGGAAGTGCCGGATCCGAGGCTTACGAAGCTGGCTGACATCGTCAAGCCAGAGCGCATCCTGCCGGCGACGGTGGAATTCGTCGATATCGCCGGCCTGGTGGCGGGCGCGTCCAAGGGCGAAGGCCTGGGCAACCAGTTCCTGGCCAATATCCGCGAAACCGACGCCATCACGCACGTCGTGCGCTGCTTCGAGGATCCGAACGTGATCCACGTGGCGGGCAAGGTCGATCCGCTGTCGGACATCGAAGTCATCAACACCGAACTGGCGCTGGCCGACCTGGCCACGGTGGAAAAGGCCCACGCGCGCTATATCAAGCCCGCCCGCGCCGGTGACAAGGAAGCGCTGCGCCTCGTGGCAGTGCTGGAGAAGGCACAAACCGTGCTCGATCAGGCCAAGGCCGTGCGCACGCTGGACCTGTCGCCCGAGGAATGGGAAGCCATCCGCCCGTTCTGCCTGATCACCGCCAAGCCGACGATGTACGTGGCCAACGTGCGCGAAGACGGCTTTGAGAACAATCCGCACCTCGACGCAGTGCGTGAGCACGCCAAGCTGACCAATTCGCCGGTCGTGGCCGTCTGCGCAGCCATCGAAGCCGAGATTGCCGACCTGGAAGACGCCGACAAGGCCGAATTCCTTGCCGACCTGGGCATGGAAGAACCCGGCCTGGACCGCGTAATCCGCGCCGGCTTCACGCTGCTGGGCCTGCAGACTTACTTCACGGCAGGCGTGAAGGAAGTCCGCGCCTGGACGATCCACGTGGGCGACACCGCCCCCAAGGCCGCCGGCGTGATCCACACCGACTTCGAACGCGGCTTCATCCGCGCGCAAACCATCGCCTACGATGACTTCATCCAGTTCAAGGGCGAACAGGGCGCGAAGGAAGCCGGCAAGATGCGCGCCGAAGGCAAGGAATATGTGGTGAAGGACGGGGACGTGATGAACTTCCTGTTCAACGTCTGAGGCAGGCGTAACAAACCCGAGAAAACCCGGCAGATGCCGGGTTTTTTGCTTGAGGGCGCAGCGCGAGCCCTCGCTCGCGGCTACAACGGCTTCAACTGTTCATCCCGCATGCCCACCAGCAGCGCCTGACCGCTGCTATCCAGCCGGAATTCGCCGTAGCGGGCCTTGGCGAACCGCTCCGCCTGTCCTTCCTGGAAGAACCACGCGTCGGTGGAGACCTGCACGATCGGGCCGCCCCAGCGCGAGGGGACGTTCTGGACGCGCAGGCGCCGCTCGCCCTCGGCCAGCGGCTGGCCGTTCTGCAGCCGGACCAGTTGCCCGACCCCGGCGGCGTCGCGGCGGATCACCACTTCGGTCTCCCGCTCGCGCGGGGACTGGGCGCGGGCCTGGGCGGCGGCGATTTCCAGCCCGAGGGCGAAATTCAGCGCCATGTAGTCGCCCTGCATGAGGGACCTCGGGTCCACGGGTGCCAGCCGAAGGTAGACGACCGCCCCATGCGACAGCACCCGTTCCTTGCCGACGATGACCGCCCCGGCCACGCCGATCACCAGCAGCCATGCCACCACGATCCATCGTTTCATGGTCGCGCCTCCATCCGTCGCATCACGATCCGAACCGCCAGCAGCAGCACGCCGGCCGCCACCAGCGTGGCGGACTTGGCCAGCAGCGTCCACTGGAGCGAGCCGTAGTACCAGACAAAGCCCGCGATGAGCGCCGCGATGCCGAGCCCGAGCCATGGCAGCGACCCGCGCCGCAGGGCCAGCGCCAGTACCAGCACCCCAGCGCCGACGGCCGGCGCCATCACCATCAGCGTGGCGAAGGCCAACGTCACACCCAGCACCGCCGCACCGACGCGCGGCTCGACATGCAGGCGCCGGCATTCGAACAACGCGAACATCAGCAGCACCGCCTCGGTCAGCGCCCCGGCCAGCCACGGCGCGAGCAGGCGCGGTGCGCCACGTTCATCGAAAACCCCAGCCAGCGGATGGTTTGCCCCGGTGACCAGCAGCGCCGCCGCCAGCGCGAAGACCAGCGTGGCGTCCGCGCCGGGCTCCCATCGCCCATGGTCGCCGCGCGCCGCCAGCCAATGCTCTTTCAGCACGAAGACGGTGACCACCGCGCAGGCCAGCGGCATCAGCCAGCCGAGCGACCACGGCAGCACGACCCAGCCGTAGTGCCGGGCGCCGGCCAGCGCGATATTCAGCGCGAACGCCAGCGCCGTCCACGCGCCGAGCGCCACCACGAAACGATGGAGCCGGTTCGGCACGATGGCGTACAGCGCCACCTCGAACACGGCCACCGCGAGCCAGAACGCCGCGCGGTCCACCAGCCACTCGCCGCCGAGCATCTGGGCCGTGCCGAAGATCGCCATGCCCTGCCCGCCCAGGCTCAGGGCCAACGCGAACTGGCCGAGCGCGATGCGCCCGCTGCCCTCGCCGGCCATCCGGTACAGCAGCACGGCCCCGCCCAGCATCAGGAGCCCGGTCACCAGCATGGCCGGGCCGTTGCCGCTCGTTGCCGCGAACACCGAGCCGAGCAGGAATACCTGGAAGAACAGCGCGCCGAGCCAGCCCGCCGCGCCCATCAGCAGGCGAATGGGCCACGGCGTGCGCTGCGTGGCCACGTACTCTCCCTCGACCACGCCCTGTGCTGTGAGGTCGTCCCAGAGCTTTCGCTCCACCGCTTGCGCGCTCATGCCGGCCTCCCGCTGGCGTCACGCCATGCCCGCAGCAGCCATGCCGCCGCCGCAGCAGCCAGCCCTACCGTGACCAGCCCGAGCAGCAGGAAGATGCCGAAGTCGCCATGGCCCTCGGCGAGCAGGCGCCCCAGCGCCGACACCACCAGCCCGATGCCGGCGAGACAGGCGAGGCTCAGCACGACGATGTCGAACGACGCGCGCCGCCGGAACCAGGCGCCGAGCCCGGCCAGCGCCACCGCGCCGGCCACTAGCCCCACCGCCTCCACGCGATGGACCAGCACGCTCGTCAGGCCCAGCCAGGCCGCATATCCACAGGCGAGCACGGCGATCAGGCGCGGGCCGGCATCGCCCCGAAAACCCCAGCGGGCCGCGCGGGCCGCCAGCACGTACCAGATCACCAGTTGGATGCAACACGCCAGCAGCAGGAACAGCGTGGTCTCGCGCGCATGGCGCCCCGAAAACAGCAGGTCGAACATGCTGCCCACGCCCAGCCGCACACTGCCATAACGGAGCAGCGCCACGTTGCCGACCACGATCACCAGCCACCAGTGCGGCGCCGCCCGCGCGGCCAGCGCCCATGGCACGGCCAGCAGCGTCCACAGGGCGAACAGTTGCCAGGCATCGGCGCCGGTCTGGTAAGTCTGGCCGATCACGGCCATCCAGACCCCCGACACCACCTGCGCGCCAGCCAGCGCGGCCTGCCCGATGCCGTCCCCGGCCGGCCGCCATGCCGCCAGCGCCGCAAGCCCGGTCAGCACGCCCGCCAGCAGCCCGAACTTGGCGAACTTGTGCAGCGCCTCCCAGTTGAACGCGAAGAAGACGATGACGCCGGCACAGAGCAGCGCGGTGCCGAGCGCCAGCAGCGCCCGCTCAAGCCAGCGGTACCAGTCCGCCCGTACCGGCAAGGTGCGGGCCCACGCGGGCGCAAGGCTTTCCGCGCCAAGGCGATCCTGGGCGCGCCAGTCGGCCAGCGCCTGCTGGGCCATGCGTCGATCTGAAAGGGGTTCCAACGGAATTCTCCCGGGCTGGAATGCGATGGAAAACGATGGAATGCGAACGCAAGCGCACTGTAGCAAAGCGGCCTGCCCGTGCCTATGAGAGGGTTCTGAAAACGCGGCGCCCAGCTTCCGCCGCGCTCCCGGCGCCGGTATGCTGGCGCCTTTCTCATCCAATCCGGGCAGCCATGACCCTCGGCATCCTTGCCGCGCTCCACGACGAAGTCGATGGACTGATCGCCGCCATGCGGCACGAAGACGCGCGCGCCACCGTGCGCACCATCGGCATGCGGGACTACTACGCCGGCACGCTCCACGGGCAGTCCGTGGTGCTGGTGCTCGCGCGCGTGGGCAAGGTGGCGGCGGCGGCCACCACGGTCACGTTGATCCGCGAGTTCGGCGTCGACGAGATCGTGTTCACCGGGTTGGCCGGCGGCGTGGGGCCCGAGGTGCGCGTGGGCGATATCGTCGTGGCGGACCGCACCCTCCAGCACGACCTGGACGCCCGCCCGCTGTTCCCGCGCCACGAGGTGCCGCTGCTGGCGCGCGCCGATTTTCCGGCCGATGCGGCGCTGACGGCGGCGCTGCGGACGGCGGCCGACGACTTCCTGCGCCTCGACCTCGCCACCGAAGTGCCGGACGGCGTGCTGGCCCGCTTCGGCGTGGCCGCACCGCGCCTGCACGTGGGCATGGTGGCCAGCGGCGACCAGTTCATCAACGCCCCGGCGGCCGTGGCCGACCTGCGGGAAAGACTGCCGGGCCTGCAGGCCGTGGAGATGGAAGGCGCCGCGCTGGCCCAGATCTGCTACGAATACGGCGTGCCCTATGCAGTCATGCGTACCGTATCGGACCGGGCCGACGATGTCGCGCATGTGGACTTTTCGGCATTTTTGCGCGACGTGGCGAGCCACTATTCGAGCGCGATCCTGCGGCGCTTCCTGTCCGCGCGGGGTCAAGCCTAGGCAGCCGGCGGGGCGGACAGCCCTACCGTCGCGGGCGCGCCACACCCCAGACGCCGACCAGCAGCGCCGCGCCGACGATCGCGGCGGTCCAGCCCGAGAGCTGGCCGTCGGTAAACAAGTGGGCCGCGCGCCCGCCGTAGAAGGCGCCCAGCGCGCCGAGCACACCCAGCACCAGCGCGGCCGGCAGGCTCACGACCCGCCCGGCCGGGTGCATCTGGCGTCCCGCCAGGCCCACGATCGCCCCCACCACCACCAAGCCGAGCATCGGCACCCCCTATTTGATCCGGATTCGGCCACCACCGCGTGACCGCGCCGTAACAATACTGGCGTTTTGGCGCACTTGGAACAAAACGCCCCCTCGCCCTGCAAAATCGCGGCCCGGCGGTATAATGGCCATCGCTTCCGGCTACGATCCGGATGGCAACGAACCCCACAAATGCAACTGCTCGCGATCGGCATCAATCACACTACGGCACCCGTCTCGCTCCGCGAGCGTGTGGCGTTTCCGCTTGAGCAGATCAAACCGGCCCTGGGCGCCCTGCGCACCCACCTGGCCGGCCGCAGCGGCACCGAGGCCGCCATCCTCTCCACCTGCAACCGTACCGAGATCTACTGCGCCACCGATGTGCTGCAGCCCGGTGCGGACGGCTTCGAGCACACGCTGCGCTGGCTGGCCCAGCACCACAACGTGCCGGCCGGCGAACTGGCCCCCCATCTGTATGCCCTGCCCCAGTCCGAAGCCGTGCGTCACGCGTTCCGCGTGGCCAGCGGACTCGACTCGATGGTGCTCGGCGAAACGCAGATCCTGGGCCAGCTCAAGGACGCGGTGCGCACCGCTGGCGAGGCCGGCGCGCTTGGCACCTACCTGAACCAGCTGTTCCAGCGCACCTTCGCCGTGGCGAAGGAAGTGCGCGGCCAGACCGAGATCGGCGCCCATTCGGTGTCGATGGCTGCCGCCGCCGTGCGGCTGGCGCAGCGGATTTTCGAAAGTGTTTCGACCCAGCGCGTGCTGTTCATCGGCGCGGGCGAGATGATCGAGCTGTGCGCCACGCACTTCGCCGCGCAGATGCCGCGCCAGATCGTGGTGGCCAACCGCACCGTCGAGCGTGGCGAGCGGCTGGCCGAGCAACTGGCCGAACAGGGCCTGACCACGCAGGCCATCCGCCTGCAGGATCTGGGCGAGCGGCTGCATGAGTTCGACATCGTGGTGTCCTGCACCGCGAGTTCGCTGCCGATCATCGGCCTGGGCGCCGTGGAGCGCGCGGTCAAGCGCCGCAAGCATCGCCCGATCATGATGGTCGACCTGGCCGTGCCGCGCGACGTGGAACCCGAGGTGGCGCGCCTGAACGACGTGTTCCTGTACACCGTGGATGACCTCGGCGCCGTGGTGCGCGAGGGCAGCGCGCTGCGCCAGGCCGCTGTGGCGCAGGCCGAGGCGATCATCGAAAGCCGCGTGCAGAACTTCATGCACTGGCTGGAGACGCGCAGCGTGGTGCCGGTGATTCGCGAGATCCAGTCCAACGGCGAGGCCATGCGCCAGGCCGAACTCGAACGCGCGCGCCGCATGCTGGCGCGTGGCGACGACCCCGAAGCGGTACTGGAAGCCCTCTCCGGTGCGCTGACCCGCAAGTTCCTGCACGGCCCCACCCACGCGCTGAACCACACCCAGGGCGAAGACCGCGAGGCGCTGCTGCGCCTGGTGCCGGGCCTGTTCCGCCACAGCAGCCACTCCGAGCGCTAGCCGCGCTCGTCCCCGGCCGGCCGGCCGCGCCGGCCCGCTGGCGTCCCTGCCAGCGCCCCTCGGTTCGCCCTCCACGGCGCCGCGCAGACCTCCCGCCCATCGCGCCCCAGTTTCCTTTCGGATGCCCATGAAAGCCAGCATGCTCAACAAGCTCGACCAATTGGCCGAGCGACTCGATGAAGTCAACGCCCTGCTTGCCCGCGAGGACGCCACGGCCAACATCGACCAGTACCGCAAGCTCTCGCGGGAGCATGCCGAGCTGTCGCCGGTGGCCGAGCAATACGGCCAGTACCGGCAGGCGCAGGAGGATCTGGCCACGGCGCAGGCGTTGCTGGACGACCCCGAGATGAAGGAGTTCGCCGCCGACGAGATCGGCGCGGCGCGCCAGCGGCTGGAAGACCTCGCCGCCAGCCTTCAGACCCTGCTGCTGCCGAAGGATCCCAACGACGACCGCAACCTGCTGCTGGAAATCCGCGCCGGCGCCGGCGGCGAGGAAAGCGCGCTGTTCGCCGCCGACCTGCTCCGCATGTACACGCGCTATGCGGAACGGCAGCGCTGGCAGGTGGAGGTGATGAGCGAGTCCGAGTCGGACCTGGGCGGCTACAAGGAAGTGATCGTGCGGATTGCCGGCGACGCGGCGTTCTCGAAGCTGAAGTTCGAGTCGGGCGGGCACCGCGTGCAACGCGTGCCGGCCACCGAGGCGCAGGGCCGCATCCACACCTCGGCCTGCACCGTGGCGGTAATGCCGGAGGCGGACGAGGTGGGCGAGGTGGAGATCAACCCGTCCGACCTGCGCGTCGATACCTTCCGCGCGTCCGGCGCGGGCGGCCAGCACGTGAACAAGACCGATTCGGCGGTGCGGCTGACCCACCTGCCCACCGGCATCGTGGTGGAGTGCCAGGACGACCGCAGCCAGCATCGCAACAAGGACAAGGCGATGAAGGTGCTGGCGGCGCGCATCAAGGACATGCAGCTGCGCGCGGCGCAGGCCAAGGAAGCCAGCACGCGGCGCAACCTGATCGGCACGGGCGACCGCAGCGACCGCATCCGCACCTACAACTTCCCGCAGGGCCGCGTGACGGACCACCGCATCAACCTCACGCTCTACAAGATCGACATGATCATGGACGGCGACCTGGACGAATTGCTCGCCTCGCTCTCCGCCGAACACCAGGCCGACCAGCTTGCGGCGCTGGGCGACGAGGGCTGATTTTCATCGCGCAGTGATGATTTCATCACCCGTGGGCAAGTGTTTGTAACGGAGGTAAATGCTTGAAACAGCACTGGCCCGCCAAAACGCGGTGTCTATAATCGATTCGACCAGACCGCCCCCATGCGTCACTTTCCGCACCTGGTGGCATACGAAGTCTGGGCTGAAGTCGACTCCTCAAAACAGACACCAAGGATGAAATCATGAAGAAACTGCTCGCCCTGTTGATGATTACCGCCGCCATGGCGGCTTGCAGCAAGAAGGAAGACGCCCCGGCCGCCAACGCCGACGCCGCCATGCAGAGCGCTGCCGAATCGGCCAAGGCCGCCGCCAGCGATGCCGCCGCCGCAGCAGCAAACGCCGCGGACGCCGCCAAGGCCGCCGCGAGCGGTGCCGCCGCCGATGTCTCGGCCGCCGCCGAACAGGCCAAGACCGATGCCGGCCACGCCATGGCCAACGCCAAGGAAGCCGCACGCGATGCCGTGAACACCACGGCAGACAAGGCCAAGGAAACCGTCAATAAGTAATTGGTCCATATGGAATCACGCCGCTCGCGCGCCCGCGCGTTGCCAAATCGGCTTACACTGAGCGGCTAATACCGGGCGCCCTTGTGGCGCCAGCAAAGAACCCCGTCGCGCCAGGTCCCGACGGGGTTTTTTGCACCCGCTCTCCCAGTTTCAGCCATCTATTTCCGATGTCTTCCACACCGTCGGGCGCCCTGTCGCCCGCCCCCACGCTGCGCGAAGCCCAGACGCTGGCTGCGATGACCGGCCTGCCGGCGCTCGAAGCCCGCATGCTGCTGTCCCACGTGACCGGCCTCACGCGTACGCAACTCATCACGCGTGATACCGACCATCTCAATGCAGCACAACGTGATGCATTCTCCACGTTGATGGCGCGGCGGCTGGCCGGTGAGCCGATGGCCTACCTGCTGGGCGAGCGCGAATTCTTCGGCCGCACTTTCCGCGTGACGCCCGATGTGCTGATTCCGCGTCCTGATACCGAGATCGCCGTGGAAATGTCGCTGGCGCGCGTGGCCCATGTGCACGCGCCGCGTGTGCTGGACCTCGGCACCGGCTCCGGCATCCTGGCTGTGACGATTGCCCGCGAGCGCTCCGACGCCGAGGTCTGGGCGACCGATATCTCGCCGGGTGCGCTGATGGTGGCCCAGGACAACGCCCGCGCGCTCGAGGCGCATGGCATCCACTTCCTGGTGTCGGACTGGTACGAAGCCGTGCCGGACACCCTGCGCTTCCACCTGATCGTCAGCAATCCGCCCTACATCGCCTCCGGCGACCCGCATCTGGTGGAGGGCGACCTGCGTTTCGAGCCGATCGACGCCCTCACCGACCACGAGGACGGCCTGTCCGACCTGGCCACCATCGTGGCGGGCGCGGCGGATCGCCTGCTGCCCGGCGGCTGGCTGCTGATGGAGCACGGCTACGACCAGGGCGCGGCCACGCGGGCGCTGCTTGAGGCGGGTGGATTCACCGAGGTGGCCACCGCCCGCGACCTCGCCGGGCAGGAGCGGTGCAGCGGCGGGCGATGGTCGGGCGAATCCGGTAAAATTCCGACCTGACATCCGCTTCGGCGGAAATCCCCATCCCCAGACACTGGCGACGCCACACGGCGCCGCGCGCAACCGGAAGCTACACACCATGAGTGACGTACAACAGAAGATCGACCAGATCGTGAAGGGCAGCCCCGTGGTCCTGTTCATGAAGGGCACGGCGCAGTTCCCGATGTGCGGCTTCTCCGGCCGTGCCATCCAGATCCTGAAGGCCTGCGGCGTGGACACCCCGACCACGGTCAACGTGCTCGAGGACGAAGGCATCCGCCAGGGCATCAAGGAATATGCGAGCTGGCCCACGATTCCGCAGCTCTACGTGAACGGCGAGTTCGTCGGCGGCTCGGACATCATGATGGAGATGTACCAGAACGGCGAACTGCAATCGCTGCTGAAGTCGTAATCATGCCCGTACCGGATGGCGCCGTGCCGCAACGGCTGATCGTCGCCATCACGGGCGCAACGGGCGCCATCTATGGCGTCCGGCTGCTGCAGGTGCTGCAAGGCGTGGCAGGGGTGGAAACCCACCTGCTGATTTCGCCCGCCGGCGTGATGAACCTCCAGCACGAACTCGATATCAGCCGCGCCCAGGTGGAATCGCTGGCAGGCGTGGTGCACAACGTGCGCGACATCGGCGCGACCATCGCCAGCGGATCGTTCCGCGCCCATGCGATGGTCGTGGCGCCCTGCTCGATGCGCACGCTGGCCGCCATCGCCCATGGCCTCTCCGACAACCTGATCACCCGCGCGGCGGACGTCACGCTCAAGGAACGGCGCAAGCTGGTACTGATGGTGCGTGAAACGCCGCTGAACCTGGCGCACCTGCGCAATATGACGGCGGTCACGGAGATGGGCGGGATCGTGTTCCCGCCGGTGCCCGGCTTCTACCAGAAGCCGCAGACGATTGCGGAACTGGTCGACCATACGGTCGGGCGCGTGCTCGATCTCGTCGATCTGCCAGAGATCGGTCAGTCGCTCACGCCAAGTTGGGGCGGGCTGAACCCGGCTGCGGCCGACGCCGGCAACTAGGGCTCTGCCCGCTTCTGCTTGTTCTACCTGCTTCTGCTTCTGCTTCTTCTTCTACCCGCTTCTTCCACCTGCTAGTTTGGCGACGGCTTACCAGCCGCCGCGATAGTAGCGTCGGCCGCCACCGTAGTAGCCGCGATGGTAGCCACCGCCGTATCCGCCGTAGTAGTACGGCGCGGGGCGCACCACCACGGCGGGCGGGCCCACATAGACCGGCGCTGGCGCCACGGCCACCGGGGCTGGCTCGATGGCCGGGCCATACGGCGTGGGATACACCGCGCAGCCACCCAGCAGCGCCGCGCCTGCGGCGGCCAGACCCATCACAATCGTTCTTGTCGTTCCCATCGCATCGTCCTTGAGAGTGCCAGGCATTGCCTGCGGCAGCGCCTACCCTCATAAACGTTATACGGGGCGGTCTGGTAATACAGCGTCAACTTGCTGTAACCCGTGTTACGAGTCGCAACATCTTCCTGCACGTAAATCGGCGAACAGCGATGGACGCGATCGGCAGGGGAGCGATTACAGATCGAAGCGAATGCCCTGTGCCAGCGGCAATGCATCGCCGTAGTTGATGGTATTGGTCGCCCGGCGCATGTAGCCCTTCCACGCATCGGAGCCGGACTCGCGCCCGCCGCCGGTGGCCTTCTCCCCGCCGAAGGCGCCGCCGATCTCGGCGCCGCTGGTGCCGATGTTCACGTTGGCGATGCCGCAGTCGCTGCCCGCCGCCGAGACGAACAGTTCAGCCTCGCGCAGGGACTCGGTGAAGAGGCACGACGACAGCCCGTGCGACGCCGCGTTGTTCAGCGCGATGGCCTCGTCGAGCGAGGTGTACGGCATCAGGTAGAGGATGGGCGCGAAGGTCTCCGTCAGCATGGTGTCGTGCTGGGTGTCGGTCAGCACCAGTGCGGGCCGCACGTAGCAGGCGTGCGGATAGCGGTCCGCCAGCAGCCGTTCGCCGCCGTGCACGACGTTGCCCTGCGCGCGGCAGGCTGCCAGCGCGTTGGCCATGGTGTCGCCGGCGGCCATGTCGATCAGCGGGCCGACCAGCGTGCCCGCCTGCAGCGGATCGCCCACCGGCAGCCGCGCGTAGACCTGGCGCAGCCGGTTGGTCACGGTCTCGATCAGGTCGACGTGGACAAAGGCGCGCCGCAGCGTGGTGCAACGCTGGCCGGCGGTGCCGGCTGCCGAAAAGGTTATCGCGCGGATGGTCAGTTCCAGGTTGGCCGATGGCGCGACGATGGCCGCGTTGTTGCCGCCCAGTTCGAGGATGGTGCGCTTGAACCGCCCGGCGCAGGCCATGCCCACCTCGCGGCCCATGCGCGTGGAACCGGTGGCGCTGATCAGCCGCACGGCCGGATGCTGCACGAGCTGCGCGCCGAGCGTGCGCCCGCCCGGCAGCACTACGCAGAGGCCGGCGTGCTGGGGCGCCGCCTCATCGAATACCCGATCGAGCAGCGCCTGCGCGGCCAGCGCGCACAGCGGCGTCTTCTCCGACGGCTTCCAGACCACGCCGTTGCCGCAGACCAGCGCCAGCGCCGCGTTCCACGCCCACACCGCCACCGGGAAGTTGAACGCCGAAATCACCCCGCACAGCCCGAACGGATGCCAGGTCTCGCGCATCGCGTGCGCGGGGCGCTCCGAGGCAATCGTCAGCCCGTGAAGCTGGCGTGAGAGTCCGACGGCAAAGTCGCAGATATCGATCATCTCCTGCACTTCGCCGAGTCCTTCCTGGAGGATCTTGCCGGACTCCAGCGCCACCAGCCGCCCCAGCGCGGCCTTGTGCATGCGCAGCGCCTCGCCGAAACGCCGCACTACCTCGCCACGCGCCGGGGCCGGGGTCAGCGCCCAGGTGGTCTGCGCCGCGTGCGCGCGGGCGATGCGGGCATCGGCGTCGGCCACGGGGCAGGCCGGCAGGTGGCCGAAGATTTCCCCATCGACTGGCGAGCGCAGCGCAAGGGCCTCGCCCGCGCCATGCGAATCGTCCCAAGGCTGGCGCAGGCCCATGGCCTGCCAGCATGCGGCTATGTCCTGCGCTTTCATGCGAGCGTCTCCTGTAGCGGGTGGTGGCTGTAATGCTGGCCAAACCGGTTGGCCAGGAAGCGATCGAGCGGCATGGCTTCCTGCGGCACGAAGCCGGACTGGGGCAGCACGCCCGTCGCCACGAGGTCCAGCGCCGTGCAGATGCCAGCCGCCGTGGTGAGCTGGATGGCGTTGACGTGCCCGATGCCGCCAAAATCCTCCATCCCGCCGATCCGCGCCGAGAAGGACGCCTGCGTCAGCGGCCCCCGCCCACCCTGTCCGCCATGGCCACCCTGCCCGGCTTTGGCGCCGGGATGCCCCGTGGCGCTCGCGAACACGATCACCACATCCTGTTCGGTCACCGGAATGGCGTGCTCGAAGATCTCGCGCAGCCAGCTCCGGCGCTCGCGCAGCCGCAGGTCGTTCAGCAGCAGCTTCATCTGGGCGCAGTGCCCCGGGTAGCGGATCGACTTGTAATCGACATGGCGCGCGCGGCCCGCCAGGGTATCCGGCAGCGTGCCCAGGCCCCCTGAGGTATTAAAGGCTTCGTACTCGATGCCGTCCAGCGCGAAGGATTCATGGCCCTCCAGCGCCGCCAACTCCACGCGGCGGCCATCGACAATGGCTTCGCACGGGTTGCAGTACTCGTTGATCAGCCCTTCCGTGCTCCAGGTGAGGTTGTACTTGAGCGCGTTGCTCGGGTAGCGCGGCAGCGCGCCCACGCGCATGCGCAGGTCGAGCAGGTCGCCGCCGTCCCGCAGGAAGCGCCGCGCCAGATCATTGCCCACCACGCCGATAAATCCCGGCGCCAGGCCGCACTGCGGCATCAGCACCGAGCGCGCGCCTTGGGCCAGTTGGCGGATGGCGTGGGTGGCCGCCACATCCTCGGTCAGATCGAAGTAATGCACGCCGAGCCGCGCGGCCACGGTGGCCACGTGGATGGCCGCGTGGAACGGCAGCGCGTTGAGCACGGCATCGGCGCCAGCCAGCAAGGCGGCGCAAGTGCCGGGCTCGGTCGGGTCCCCGGCGCGCACGGCGATCTGGCGCGGCAGGCCGTCCAGCCGGTGCGGGTCATGGTCGACCAGACAGACGCGGTAGTCGCCGGTGTCGGCGAGCATCGTCGCGATCACACGGCCGATCTTGCCGGCGCCGAGCACGACGACCGACAGCGGCCGGGGCGACTGGGTCAGGTCCCGTGCTGCGCCGGGACCGAGGTTGGATGGTTGCATGATGGCTCCCCCGTCAAGAATGCGTGAATCCGTGAGGGAAGTATGGGCAGCGGCGCGCACGTTTTGTAGCTGCAAGATCGACGAAAACGCCCCATAATCGGACGTATCGACGATCCATCCTGACGAAACGTCACCCCGAGCGAACACCATGGCAGACCTCGACCAGACCGACCGGCACCTGCTGTCCCTGCTGCAGGGCAACGCGCGCGAGAGCGCAGCCAATCTCGCCCGCGTGCTGGGCATCGCCCGGACCACAGTGGTGGCGCGCATCGCCCGGCTTGAAAAGTCCGGCGTGATCGCCGGCTTTGGCGTGCGGCTGGGCGGGCGGATGGAGGACAACGCGATCCTGGCCTTCTGCGGCCTGTCCGTGCAGCCGAAGGCCGCGCCCACGGTCGTCCGGGCGCTGCAACGCTTCCCCGAGATCGAGGAGCTGAACTCGGTCAGCGGCCCGGTGGACTACATGGCCGTGATCCGCTGCGATACCCACGCCCGGCTCGACAAACTGCTAGACGAGATCGGCATGCTCGATGGGGTGAATCACACCACCACGTCGATCGTGCTGGCGCGCAAGATCGACCGCCGGCGCGCGGCCGGATAGCGCGCTATGCTTGGGCGCTTTGGTCAGGCGCTTTGGCCAACATTAAGGAGATGACGATGAGCGATCGGATTCGCGTTGCCGTGGGCGGCGTCACCGGCTGGGCCGGCGGCGAACTGGCGCGCGGCGTGGCGCACGCGCCGGACATGACGCTGGTGGCCGGCCTCTCGCGCGGCGCCGCCGGGCAGCCGCTGGCGCAGGTGACCGGCCATGCGGACACCCCCGGCGTGGCCGCCGCCAGCATCGAGGCGCTGGGCGCCACGCCCTACGACGTCTACGTCGAATACACCAAGCCGAACATCGCCAAGCACAACATCCTGCAGGCGCTGGCGCATGGCGCGCACGTGGTGGTGGGCACGTCCGGGCTGACCGACGACGACTACGCCGAGATCGACGCCGCCGCGCGGCAGGCCGACCGTGGCGTGCTCGCCTGCGGCAATTTCGCGATCACGGCGGTGCTGTTGCAGAAGTTCGCCGAGCTGGCGGCGCGCCACCTCGACCACTGGGAAATCATCGACTACGCCAAGGCGGGCAAGGTCGATGTGCCGTCCGGCACGGTGCGCGAACTGGCCTTCCGGCTCGGCGAGATCAAGGCCGCCACGCAGGTCGTGCCGGTGGATCAGGTCAACGGGCCGAAGGAAACGCGCGGCGCGACGATGTCCGGCTCGCAGGTCCATGCCGTGCGGCTGCCCGGGTACCAGTTGGGCGTCGAAGTGATCTTCGGCGCGGACGGCCAGCGCCTGCACCTCAAGCACGAGGCGGGCGATGGCTCGAAGCCGTATGTGTCCGGCGCGCTGCTGGCCATCCGCAAGGTGCGCGGCCTGCGCGGGCTGGTGCGGGGGCTGGATAAGGTGATGGAGGGGCTGTAGGCACCGGGGAAGGCCGGCGCGAATTGGATGCGCCGCCCCTCTCCCCCGGCCCCTCTCCCGCAAGCGGGCGAGGGGAGCAAACCGGCGGTGTTCCTCCCCTGTCCCTTTGGGAGAGGGGTCGGGGGAGAGGGCGAGCGCCCGCTACCCGACTACACCCCAATCACCAAGAACCCGGGTTCACCGGCTTGGCCGGTTCCTTCTTCGACTTGTCGGACTTCTCGGACTTTTCCGGCTTCTTGGCGCCCGGCGCCGAAGCCGGCGGGGCGAGCGCCTTGTCCACCTCGGCATCGCGGTTCGCCATCAACGCACGCGCCTGCGGCAGCATCAGCTCGATGGTGCCCTCGTTCGGATTCTCGGGAATCGCGTACAGCTCCACGGTGAGCGGGCGCCGCATCCAGCCGGCGTGGATCGCCTTCACGGGCTTGCCGGCCTTGTCCTTCATGTCTTCCTGTTCCTGCCGGAACGGCTTGCCATAGCGCGCGGTCAGCGACTGGACCGCGGCGTCCTGCGAGCGGATGCCGTCAGTCGGCACGATTACGCCGACCAGCGCGTTGCCATCGACGAACGCCACCAGGCGCGCACCATCCATGAACGCGGGACGCTTGTCGCGCGGCACGCCCACCTGGCGCATCACGCCGTCGCCGCGCAATTCCACGCAGAACGCGGTCACGTCGCGGCCATCGGGGGTGCGATGGTCGGCGCAATCGGGCAGTGTGGGCAGCGGATTGCCGATCTCCAGCACGTGGAGCATCGGCGCCAGCAAGTCATTGGCGGACGGCGTGGCGGATGTGGACGGAGCGGCGGGGGCGGCGGGGGTGGCGGCAGGCTGCGACGCGGCGGCCTTCGGTGCGGCATGGGCGGCCGTGGCCGCCAGCAGGGCGGCGGCGGCCAGCCCGGCGAGGGAAACTCTCAAAACTGACTCCTGAAATCGGCTCCGCATTGGAGCCCACCCCGTGGCAGGGGTTCCAGCCGCGACCTTACCACGGCGCGCAAGAGCGCTTAATAGCGCACTTAATAGAGCACTTGTTTCAGGTAATGGCAGCCGACCAGGGCGATGCCGATGACCACGGCCCAGAGCATGAGGCGCGGCACGATGCTCGGCGGCAGTTGCGTCGACGGCGTGCGCTGGACCAGCGGCGTGCGCATGCGGGAATTGGTTTGCAGCCCGCGCGTGTGCCAGATCGCCGTGTCGGCGCCCAGATCCTGCACGATCGGACGATGCGTGGCGGTCGATGTCGTCGGCTTGGTGGCCGGGCGCGTGCCGGCCGGTCGTTGCGATCCCATTCCAGCTCCCCCTCAGAAGATTCCCGACGCATCGCGGTGTGCCGCCGGTACACAGCGCGGCCGGGAAGTCTGCTGCTGCCGGTCCGCGCGCGGCACATGGTATGCCATCGCCAGCCCCCACGCCACAACGGCCAAGGGGGGCGATGCGAAACTGAGACACCCCCGCGGAAACGCGCCCGCCAGGAGGTCAGCCCGGGGCGGCCTTGCGGCCGATGGCCATCGCCTCGCGCCGGAACGCATGACCCATGTGGTGATAGAACGGATGCTGGTTGAACTGGCGCGACAGGAACGACGCCAGCAGCGACGACGCCAGCAGGAACAGCGTCAGGTCCTGCGTCCGCGTCATCTCCATGACGATCACGCTGGCGGTGATCGGCGCCTGCGTGGCGGCGGCCAGGAAGGCGGCCATCGACACCAGCGCCAGCACGCGCGGCTCGGTCATGCCCGAGAGGAAGTGCGACACGGTCTCCCCGATGCCCGCCCCGATGGCCAGCGCCGGCGTGAAGATCCCGCCCGGAATGCCGGCGAAGTACGACACCACCGTGGCCCCCAGCTTGGCCAGCCCGAACCACAGCGTGTGGTGGGATTCGCCATTGATCAGCGCGGACGCCTGCTCGTAGCCAGTGCCGAAAGTGGCGCCGGCCGTGGCCCAGCCCAGCGCCGCCACCACCAGCCCGCAGCCGAATGCCACCCAGATGGGATGGTCGACCACCCACGCGCGCCAGCGCGACGGCGTGAGCCCCGGCACGCCCGCAATCAACACCTTGGCGAACAGCCCGCCGAACACGCCGTTGACCACGGCGCAGAGCAGCACCGGGCCCCAGGCGTCGTGGAGCACCAGCATCGGCACCTTCACGTTGAAATACGGGTTGTTGCCGAGCACGGCCAGCGACAGGAACCCGGCCGTCAGCACGCCGGACAGCACCAGGCGGTCCCAGCGCACGGCGGTACCGCGTCCGAGTTCCTCGATGGCGAACACCACACCGGCCAGCGGCGTATTGAACGCGGCGGCCAGCCCGCCCGCCGCGCCGGCGGCGATCAGCGCATTGGGATGAAAGCCGATCCGGAAGCGGAACTTGTCCTGGCACCAGCGGCCCCAGGCCAGCATCGCCGCCGCGCCCACCTGCACCGATGGGCCTTCGCGGCCCACCGAGGCGCCGGCCATCAGCGCGCCAGTGGTCAGCAGCACCTTCCACATCGACTGGCGGAACGACACCAGCACGCCCTGCGCCACCCCATCGGGCGGCAGCGTGACGGCGGCAATTACCTGCGGAATGCCGCTGCCGCGCGCCTGCGGGGCGAGGCGGATGGTCAGCCAGCGCAGCGCGGCCAGCCCGAACGGCAGCAGCACGAACGCCAGCCACGGCGTGGCCGTGGTCACCTGCGCGTTCCAGCGCAACGCCAGTTCGGCGATATAGGCGAAGACGATGGAGAACAGCGCGACGCAGCCGGCGCCGCACATAAACACGCCGTAGCGCAGCGACGTGCGCGAGATGCGGCTGACCTGGCGGGTCTTGCGCCGGGCCGCGTGGCGGGCCTGCAGGTGCAGCGCGCGCAGGCGGCCGGTCTCGGCGGCGGCGCGGGAATCGGCGGACGGGGGGGACGTCGGGGAATCTGACGAGGGAGGCGAAGCGGACGAAGGCGGCGATGCAGGCGAATCGGACGAAGCGGACGGATCTGGCGGCTCGGCGGAATCGGTCATGGCGGGGGCGGTGAGGATCGAAACGTCCCCGTACTATACGCCCCCACCCTCCCCCAAGCTGCCCCGGTCGCCCCGTCGGCTCAGTCCAGGCTGATGTGGTTGGCCCGGATGACCTTGCCCCAGTTGTCGCGGTCGGCGGCCACGTAGCGGTCGATCTCGGCCTGCGTGCGCGGCGCCTGCACGACCAGCCCCAAGGCGCCGAAGGTGCTGCGGAACTGCGGATCGACCAGCACGCGCGCGGCGGCGGCCTGGAGCCGGGCCACGGCCTCGGGCGGGGTCTGCGCCGGCACGGCGAGCCCGAACCACGTGGCGGCGTGGAAGCCCGGATAGCCGCTTTCGGCCACCGTCGGCACGTTGGGCAGCACGTCCAGTCGCGCGTTGCTGGTCACGGCCAGCGCCTTGAGCTTGCCAGCCTTGATATGGGGCAGCGAGGTGCTGACCACATCGACCATCAACTGGGTGTCATTGGCCAGCAGCGCCGACAGCGCCGGCGCGCTGCCGTTGTAGGGCACGTGGGTCATGTCGATGCCCAGCTCGGACTTCAGCATCTCGGTGGCCAGTTGCAGCGGGTTGCCGAGCCCCACGGACGAGTAGTTGAGCTTGCCGCCAGCCGCCTTGGCATAGGCCGCGAAGTCCCGGATATTGGCCGCCGGCACCTGCGTGTTTGTGACGACTACCAGCGGCACCTCGATGCCGATGGCGATGACCTTGAAGTCCTTCGGGTCATAGCCGGTCTTCTTGTACAGCATGGGATTGAGCACCATGCTCGCGCTGGTCCCCATCAGCATGGTGTAGCCGTCCGGCTGCGCGCGCGCCACGCTTTGCGTGCCGACCATGGTGTTGGCGCCGGGGCGGTTCTCCACCACCACGGGCTGCTTCAGGTCGCGCGCCATGCCTTCGGCCAGCGCCCGGCCGAACTGGTCCGTGGAGCCGCCCGGGGTGTAGGGCACCACCAGCTTGACCGGCCGCTCGGGCCAGGCCGCGAAGGTGGCCGGTGCGTGGCCGATGGCCAGCGCAAGGCCGAACGCCCCCGCCGCCAGTTGGGCGAATGTGCGATGCATGGTTGTCTCCTGTTTGTATTTATATAGAGGGCGGGTGCGCCGGGCCGGGGTTCAGACCCGCCGCTGGCGCCCCGCCCAGTGCTGGTCGCGCAGCCGGCGCTTGGCCAGCTTGCCGGTCTCGTCGCGCGGCAGGCGCGCGGTGATCTCGATCGTCCGGGGCACCTTGAAGCCCGACAGCCGCGCCTTGAGCCAGTCGATCACGGCCGCCGGCACGATCTCCGCGCCCGGCATCGGCTCGATCACGCCGTGGAGCCGCTCGCCGTATTCGTCGTCCGGCACGCCGAACACCACGCAGTCGGCCACGCCCGGATAGCGCACCAGTTCATGCTCGATCTCGGCCGGGTAGATGTTCACGCCGCCCGAGATGACCATGTCCGACGCGCGGTCGCAGATGAACAGGTAGCCATCGGCATCGAGGTAGCCGAGGTCGCCCAGCGTGACCCGGCCTTCTCGGTCGATGGCCCGGCGCGCGGCGTCGTTGTTCAGGTAGGTGAAGTCCGGGTAGGCCGGCTGGCGCACGTAGACCAGGCCGGTTTCGCCCGGTGCGCACGGCTGGCCCGCTTCGTCGAGGATGCGCACGCTGGCGGCATCGACAGGACGACCCGCCGTGCCGGGGCGCTGCGCGGCGTCCTCGGGCGTGGCGACGGTAATCATGCCGGCCTCGCTCGACGCATAGGTCTCGTGGATCACCGGCCCGAACCATTCGATCATCGCCCGCTTGACCTCGGGCGAGCACGGCGAGCCGGTGGACGCCACGAAGCGGATCGACGACAGGTCGTAGCGCGCGCGCACCTCGGCCGGCAGCTTCAGCAGCCGCACGTACATGATCGGCACGAGGTAGAGCACGTCGATGCGGTGTTCCTCCACCAGCGCCAGCACCTGCTCGGCGTCGAAGCGCGGCGTCAGCACCAGCCGCTCGGCCATCTGCAGGGCGTTCTGGATGAACACGCCCGGCGCGCTGTGATAGAGCGGCGCGGACATCAGCGCGCGGCAGCCGGGCACCACGCCGATGGCCTTGGCCACCACCGAGCGCATGCGGGTGAGCTGGTCGTCGAGTTGGTCCAGCGGCACGGCTTCGCGCAACACGCCCTTGGGGCGGCCGGTGGTGCCGGAGGTGTAGGCCAGATGGCCGCGCGGGGCCACACGCGGGCCGTCGTACGGGGTCTGGCTGGCAAGCCAGGGTTCGTATTCGATGGCGTCAGCTGAGGTGCCGGGATGCGTGCCACCCACCGCCAGCACGGCCACCCCGGCGGGGATCACCGCGTTGAGGGCAGGCAGCAGGTCCGCATGGGCGATCAGCACGCGCGCGCCGCTGTCTTCGAGCAGGAAGCGCACTTCCTCGGCCGTGAAGTGCCAGTTGATCGGGCAGTAATAGGTGCCGGCGGTACGACACGCAAAGATCACATCGGCGAAGACCGGGTCGTTGCGCAGCAGCACGGCCACCACGTCGCCCTCCTGCAAACCCAGCCGTCGCAAGCCGCCCGCGAGGTGCGTGCCGCGTGCCAGTACCTCCGTGCCGGGTCGGTGCAGCGATTCGAACCAAAGGTCTGCGGGCATGCGGTCTCCATCTCAACATTCGACAAGCGGTCCATCGTAAAGCCCATCGCTGAGATCGACAATCCGGTAGTTCGGAATCACAATGTTGCGCCAGACTTTACAATCTTTCAGACACCTCGCATGGACCTCAACCTGATTCAGGCCTTCGTCGACATCGTGGAAGCCGGCAACCTCGCCGAGGCGGGCCGGCGGCGCGGCGTCACGCGCTCGCAGATCAGCCGGCAGCTCGGGCAGCTCGAGGATCAGGCCGGCACGCAACTGCTGCGGCGGACCACGCGGCGGTTGGAGATGACGGACTCGGGGCAGTCCCTTTACGAGCATGGCCTGCGCATCCTGCAGGAAGTGGCGGCGGCGCAGGCCGAGATCGACAGCCTGGGCAAGACCCTGCGCGGCCATGTGCGGGTCAGCGTACCCACCGGGCTCGGCGACGCCTTTATCGCCCCGCTGCTGCTGCAGTTTGCCGAGCGGCACCCGGGCATCTCGCTGCGTGTGTTCTTCGCCAACCGCGTGACAGACCTGATTGCCGCCGAGATCGACGTGGCACTGCGCGTCACGTCCGAACCGCCGCTGGACACTGTGGCGCGCGAGGTCTGCGCCATCCGCTGGCAGTTGTGCGCCTCGCCGGGCTACCTCGCCCAGGTGCCGCCCGTGCGGGAGCCGGCCGATCTCGCCGCATGCCGATTTCTCTGTCCGCCCTACACAACCAGACGATTCTCATTGACCTTGGGCCGCGATAGCTGCAATGGGCCGGAACGATGTAGCGTCGAGATCACCCCCTACCTGCAGTCGGAACACTTTCCTTTCCTGATCCGGGCCGTGCGCGAGGGCCATGGCATCAGCCTGCTGCCGGTCTACGCCGGCTGGGAGGATGTGCGGCGCGGCTCACTGGTGCCGGTGCTGCCAGACTGGAAGCCCGAAGGACTGGGCAATCGGCTCTACATCATCACCACGCCGAATCCGCATCCGTCGATGGCCACGCGGGCGCTGATTTCGTTCCTGCGGGAGGCGGTGGCCGGGCTCGACGTCTTCAGCACATCCTAGAAAACGGGCTGGCAAACTTTCAATTTGCAAGCTATTCTCTCCTCAACTTGCAGATCAAAAGTAAAAGAGGAGACATGGCCCCCACCGATTTTTCCAACATGCCCTGCCCCGTGGCGCGCTCGATGGCGATGCTCGGCGAGCGCTGGGCGATCCTGCTGATGCGCGAGGCCTACTACGGCAGCACGCGCTTCGACGAGTTCGAACGGCACCTCGGCATTGCGCCGAACATTCTCAGCGCGCGGCTCAAGACGCTGGTCAGCCATGGCCTGCTGGAGAAGTCACCGGCGCCGGGCGGCGGCGCGCGCCATATCTATACGCTGACCCAGATGGGCCGCGACTTCTTCCCCGTGTACGTGTCGCTCAAGCAGTGGGCGGAGCGCTGGCTGGCCGATGAGAAAGGGCCGCCGACGATCTTCGAGGACAAGCGCGACGGCGGCGAGATCGTCGCCGGCGGCCTGACCCGGCCCGATGGCAGCACGATCACCGCGGACGACCTGCGCGTGCGGCCCGGCCCCGGCGCGGGCCGCTACATCCGCGCGCGCTTCGGCGACGCGGACGACCAGATCGAAGCCGGCGCAGGCAGCGAGGCCATCGACCATGAATAAGCCCGATGCCCTCACCCTCGGCGCGAGCGCCCAGGCCCCTGCCGACCCCGTTCCCGCCTCCGAACTCGCCCGCCGCATCGCCGTGCTGGCCGCGCCGACCAGCCTGGTGGCCTTCCTCCAGGCGGGCGCGCAGTTGATCGAAACCTGGCTGGCCGCGCGCCAGGGCACCGCCTCGCTGGCCGGCTGGGCCGTGGTACTGCCCTTTGCGCTGCTGCTCCAGCAGATGTCCGCCGGCGCGATGGGCGGCGGCGTGGTGTCGGCCATCGCCCGCGCGCTCGGGGCCGGCAAGCGCGAGGACGCCTCGTCGCTGGTCATGCACGCGGTGATCATCGCCGTGCTGGCCGGGCTGGCCTTCGCCGTGGCGCTGGCCGGCTTCCCGCACGCCGTGCTCGGCGCCGTGGCCGGCCCCACCGCCGCCGAGGCCGCCGCGACCTACGCGATCTGGCTGTTCGGCGTGGGGGCGATTCCCGCCTGGCTGACCAACACGCTGGCCTCGGTGCTGCGCGGCGGCGGGCGCCACGCGCTGGCCGCGCGCGTGCTGTGCGTAATGTGGATCGTGTTCCCGGTGCTGTCGTGGTATTTCGCCGAGCGTATGGGCATGGGTCTCGCCGGCATCGGCGCGGCGCTGGCGGCGGTGTCCTGGGCGGCCTCGCTCGCCATGGCCTGGGTGGTGATGCGCGGGGGCGCTGGCTTTGTGCCGACGCTGCGCGTGCGGCCCTCGGGCGCGCTGTTCCATCGCATCCTGTCTGTGGGGCTGGTGGCGTGCGCGCTGGCCTCGGTGGCCAACCTGACGACCATCCTCGTCACCGCGCAGCTGCGCCACTACGGCACCTCGGTGGTGGCCGCGTATGGCATTTCGGCGCGCCTGGAATTCCTGATGATTCCGCTCGCGTTCGGCGTGGGCTCGGCGCTGACCGCGCTGGTCGGCCGTGCCGTAGGCGCCGGGGACTGGCATACCGCGCGCCGCACGGCGTGGGTGGGCGCGCTGATCGCACTGGTCATCGCGGGGGCCGTGGGCGCTGCCGTGGGACTGGCGCCGATGTCGTTCGCGTCGCTGTTCACCGACGATGTCGAAGTCCGCGAGATTGCCGCGCGGGCGCTGTCCTGGGTGGGGCCGGCCTTCGGCGGCTTCGGGCTGGGCATGGCGCTCTACTTCGCCTCGCTGGGCGCCGGGCGGATGCGCGGCCCCATCGCCGCCGGGCTGTGCCGCATCGCGCTGGCGGCCGGTGGCGGCTGGCTGCTCGCCAATGTGGCGGGGATGGGCATCGACGGCCATTTCCTCGGCGTGGCGCTGGGCATCACGGCCTACGGGCTGGTGACGGCGCTGGGCGTGCGGCGCGGCGAGTGGTCGCCGCGCTGAGGGAAGGGACTTCTATTTAGCGGGAGGAGGCGGAGGCGGCACAGTGGCGCGGGCGTCGCCGGTCAGGCCGGCGTCCCGCACGTCGCTCGGGATGGCCGGCCAGCCGCCACCAAGCGCCTTGTACAGCGAGGCGGTGCCGGTCAGGACATCGACCTGCCCCTGGATCGCCGCCAACTGCACCGTGAACAGCTTCTCCTGGGCGTCCGTCACTTCGAGATAGCTGGAATAGCCGCCCTCGTAGCGCGCGCTGGACTGGTCCGCGTAGATCAGCAGGCTCTGCTCCTGCCGGCGCAGGCTGCCGAGCCGGTTACGGGTCTCGATGCCGTTGGACAGCTGGTTGTTCACATCGGCCAGCGCATTAAGCACGCTGAACTGATAGCCGAGCATGGCCTGGTCGCGCACCGCTTCGGCCGTATTCACCTGCCCCCGGATCGCCCCGCCCTGAAACACCGGCTGGGCGAGGTTGGCGCCAAAGCCCCAGATCTGCGAGGCGCTCTGCCACAGGCCCGCCGGCGAGGTGGCCAGCGCGCCGAAAAACCCCGACAAATTGACCGACGGCAGGAACAGCGCCAGCGCGGCGCCCACCTGTGCGTTGGCGGCCACGGCGGTTTGCTCGGCCTGCAGGACGTCCGGCCGGCGCGCCAGCAGCGCGGCAGGCAGGTCGGCGCCGATGGCCGGCGCCGTCAGCTCGTTCACCGGCTTGCCGCGCTCCACCGGCCCCGGCTCGCGGCCCAGCAGCACGGACAACGCGTTCTCGGTCTGGGCGATCGACGTGCGCAGCGGCGGGATGGTCGCCTCGGTCGAATAGAAGTCGTTCTCGGCCTGGGACAACTCCACCTGCGAGATCACGCCGCCCTGATAGCGTTGCTGGAAGATGTCGAGTGCGCGGCCGCGTGCGTCGAGCGTGGCGCGCGCCACCTCGAGCTGCGCATCGAGCCCGCGCAGCGTGGCGTAGCCCTGCACCACCGAGGCCGCCAGCGCCAGCACCACGCCGCGCCGGGTGTATTCGGCATTCCACAGGCTGGCTTCGGCCGACTCGGCCTGTCGGCGGATGCGGCCCCAGAGGTCGATCTCCCAGCTGGCGTTCAGCAGCGCCTCGTAGCTGTTGCGCGGGCCGCCCAGCGCTGCGAACGGCGTGCCGTTGAACGAGCCGCTTTTCTGCCGCGCCGCCGAGGCGGTGGCGTTCAGCTGCGGATAGAAGCCCGAGCGCGCCACCATCAGCTGGCCCCGGAATTCGTCGATGCGGGCCGCCGCGATGCGCGCGTCGTAGTTGCTGCGCAGCGCCGCCTCGACCATCGCGGTCAGCACCGGGTCGTTGAAGCTGTTCCACCAGTCGCTGTCGGCGGCCACGGTCAGCACGCCGCTGTCGATCCGGTAGTTGGGCGGCTCGGCCGCCTCCGGCCGCGCGTAGTCCGGGCCGATGGCGCAGCCGCCCAGGATCGCCAGACAGGCGGCCGACATCGCAGTGCTACGCAGTACGGCATTCATGATGGCTCCCCGGCGCTCGGTGAAGGATGCGAAGTGGATGGCGCCGCGGCCTTGCGCGGGCGGCGCACCGCCCACTTGTCGGCGGCCGTGCCCACCAGCCACGAGAACAGCGGCACGAACAGCAGCGCGAGCGAAGTGGCCGCGATCATCCCGCCGATGATGCCGGTGCCGATGGAATGCCGCGAATTCGACCCCGCCCCCGAAGCGATGAACAGCGGCACCGCGCCGAGGATAAAGGCGAGCGAGGTCATCACGATCGGCCGCAGCCGCAGCTTGGCGGCCTCCACGGCGGCATCGGCGTGGGAGAGCCCTTCCTTGTGCTTCATCACCGCGAATTCCACGATCAGGATGGCGTTCTTCGCCGCCAGCCCGATCAGCGTCACCATGCCGATCTGGAAGTACACGTCGTTCGACAAGCCCCGCAACAGGATCGCCATCAGGGCGCCGAAGATGCCGAACGGCACGGCGGTCAGGATCGACAGCGGCAAGGACCACGACTCGTACTGTGCCGCCAGGATCAGGAACACCATGACGATGCCGAACACGAAGACGATGGTGGTGGTATTGCCGGATTTCTTCTGCTCGAAGGCCTCGCCGCTCCAGGCGAAGCTGTAGCCGGCGGGCAGCACCTCCCGCGCCACCGCCTCCATGGCCGCCAGCGCCTGGCCCGAACTGTGGCCGGGCGCGGCATCGCCGGTGATCTTGGCCGCCGGGAAGTTGTTGAAGCGCGAGAGCAGGTCCGGCCCGCTGGAGTAGTAGGTCTTCAGCAGCCCGGAGACTGGCGCCATCTTGCCGTCCCGCCCGCGCACGTACAGGTATTCGAGATTCGTCGGCGTGGCCCGGTACTGCGGCTCGGCCTGCAGGATCACCTGCCACACGCGGCTGTACTGCGTGAACTGGCTGACGTAGAGCGAGCCGAATTGCGTCTGCAGCGTGCCGTAGACATCGGCAATCGGCACGCCCATGGTCTCGGCCTTTTCCTTGTCCACCTCCACCCGCATCTGGCGCGACGCCGACTGGATCGTGCTGGTCAACCGGCCCAGTTCCTTGTGCGCGGCCGCTGCCTGGATGAAGCGGCGCGTCACGCCTTCCAGCTCGGCCGTGTTGCCGGTGCCCCGGTTCTGGATCCAGAACTCGAAGCCGCCCTGCGAGCCCAGCCCGGGAATCGACGGCGGATTGACCGGAATGATCACCGCCTCGGGAATCGCGCGCAGCTTGGGCGTCATCTCGGCCAGCATCGCCGGCACGCCCAGATCGGCGGAACCGCGATCCTTGAAGCTCTTCATGCCGACGAACACCGTGCCGGCGTTGGTCTTGTACTGGCTGTCGATGAAGCTGTAGCCGGTCAGCGCGGAGGCATCCTCCACGGCCGGGTGCTTGCGGAACATTTCGGCCACCTGCGAGGTGACCTTCTCGCTGCGGTCCAGGCTGGCGGAGTCCGGCATGATCACCGCCACGAGGATGTAGCCCTGGTCCTCGGACGGCACGAAGGCCGTGGGGATGTGCGCGAACAGCTGCCACGTGGCCAGCAGCATCGCCCCGAAGATCGCCAGCGCGACCACCGCGCGCCGCATCACCGTGCGCACCCAGCTGCCGTAGTGGTGCACCAGGCGGTCGAACCGCTCGTTGAACCAGACGAAGCCGCGCCACGGCGTGTGGTGCCCCGGCTTCAGGATCAGCGCCGCCAGCGCCGGCGAGAGCGTGAGCGCGCAGAAGCCCGAGATGACCACCGAGATGACGATGGTCAGCGCGAACTGCCGGTAGAGCTGGCCGGTCGTGCCCGAGACGAAGGCCACCGGGATGAACACCGCCGAGAGCACCAGCACGATGGCGATGACCGGCCCGGTGACCTCCTCCATCGCCCGCAGGGTGGCCTCGCGCGGGGAGAGCTTGAACTCGGCCATGTTCCGCTCGACGTTCTCTACCACCACGATGGCGTCGTCCACCACGATGCCGATCGCCAGCACCAGCGCGAACAGTGTCAGCAGGTTGATCGAGAAGCCCAGCGCCAGCAGGCCGGCAAAGGTGCCGATGATCGACACGAACACGGCCAGCACCGGGATCACCGTCGCCCGGATGTTCTGCAGGAAGATGAAGACCACCAGCACGACCAGGATCACGGCCTCGACCAGCGTATGGACCACTTCCTCGATGGAGGCGCTGACGAACTCGGTGGTGTCCAGCGAGACCTTGTACGCCACGCCGGCCGGGAAGGTCTTGGCCATCTCGTCGAGCGTCTTGCGCACGTCGTTGGCCACCTGGAGCGCGTTGGAGCCGGGCTGCTGGTAGACCGCGATGATCGTCGCCGGCTTGCCGTTCAGGGCCGAGCGCAGCATGTACTGCTGCTGGCCGATCTCGGCGCGGCCCACGTCCCGCAGCCGCACGATGGCGGCGCCCGTGGCATCGGCGCGCAGGATGATGTTCTCGAACTGCTCGGGCGTGGTCAGCCGGCCCGGTGTCACCAGCGGGAACGACAGCTCCACCGGGTTGGCGTTCGGCGACTGGCCGACGCTGCCGGCGCCGAACTGCTCGTTCTGGCTCTGCACCGCGTTCTGCACGTCCTTGCTGGTGATGCCGAGCGCCGCCATGCGGTCCGGCCGCAGCCAGATGCGCATGGCGAGGTCCGCCGAGCCCATGATCTGCGCCTGGTTGGCGCCGTTGACGCGCTTGATGGCGTCCAGCACGTACAGGTTCGCGTAGTTGTTGATGTACTGCTGGTCGAAGCGGCCATCCGGCGAATAGATCCCGATCAGCAGCAGGAAGCTGGTGGAGCGCTTCTCCACGTTGATGCCGGTCTTCTGCACCGCCTCGGGCAGCTGCGGCAGCGCCAGGTTCACCCGGTTCTGCACCTGCACCTGGGCGGTGTCCGGGTCGGTGCCGATGTCGAAGTAGACGTTGAGCGTCATCGAACCGGTGGGCGATGACGTGGACTGCATGTAGATCATGTTGTCCGCGCCGTTCACCTGGGTCTCGATGGGCGCGGCCACGGTCTGGGCGACGGTGTCCGAGTCGGCGCCCGCATAGGTGGCGCTGACCGTGACCTGGGGCGGGGTGATGTCCGGGTACTGGGCGATCGGCAGCGCGAACATCGCCACGCCGCCGCCGATGACGATGATCATCGACATCACCACCGCGAAGATCGGCCGCTTGACGCAGAAGGCGGAAATCATGGGGCGCTCCGGTTCAGGTCTTGGCCGGGGCCGGGGGGGCACTGGCCGGGGCACTGACGGGGCGGCTGCCCTCGCCGACCGCCGCCGGCGGGGCCTCGCCGGTCACGCGCACCGGTGCGCCGGCCGCGAGCTTGCCGGCGCCGTCCACCACCACGGTCTCGTTCGGCTCGAGCCCCTTGGCGATGCGCCACATCGAGCCGGACAGCTCGCCCACCATCACCGGACGCGGCTGGGCCTTGTTGTCCTTGTCCACCACGTAGACCAGATCGCCCTTGGGGCCATGCATGACCGCGCGCTGCGGCACGACGATGGCGCCGGGCCGGCTCGCGCCACTGACCAGCACGCGCACGAACTGGCCGGGCCGCAGCTGGCCGCCCGGGTTCGGCATCAGCGCGCGCACGAGGTAGGTGCCGGTGTTCTGGTTGTACGTGGCATCGGCGAAGGTGATGCGGCCCTTTTGTGGGTACTCGCTGCCATCGGCCATGATCACGGTCACCGTGTATTGATCGTCGTGCGGCACCACCAGCGACTTCGCCTCGCGCTGGGCGCGGAACTCGAGCGTCTGGGGCTCGGAGATGCTGAAGTTGATCCGCATCGGCTGGAGCGTGGAGACCGTGGTCAGCAGGCTGTTGGACGTGCTGACATAGGCACCCACCGGCAGCACGGCGAAGCTGGACACGCCATCCACGGGCGAGCGCACGTAGGTGTAGGACAGGTTCAGTTCCTGGGTCTTCACCTCGGCCTGGGCCTGCTCCACGCCGGCGGCGGCCTCGTGGAAGTTGCCGTTGGCGTCGTCGAGATCCTTCTGCGAGAGCGCGTTGCGCGCCGCCAGCGGCTTCACACGGGCGAGGTTGGCGCGGGCCACCTCGAACCGGGCCTTCTGCTGGGCCAGTTGCGCCCGGGCGGCGTCGAGCTGGACCTGGAACGGCTTGTGGTCGATCTCGAACAGCAGCTGGTTTTCCTTGACCACCGCGCCTTCGGTGTAGTTGCGCTTGATCAGGAAGCCGGCCACGCGGGCGCGGATATCGACGGCCTGGTCGCTCTCGGTCTGGCCGACGAAATCGAAGGTCACGGGCAGGTCCTGCGCCGCCGTCTTGACCACCTGCACCGGCACGGCCTGCTGGGCTGCCGGCGGGGGTTCGGATTTCTTGCAGGCACCCAGGCCGAGCGCGGCAACGGCCAGGACGATGGGGAAAACCAGTTTCATGTGCCGCTCCGCTGCGGTTGGGTCTCGCTGCGCGGCGGCGTGCCGCACAACGTTCGTGTGGGCAGGTTAAAGCGGTGTCGGCGGCGCCACCATTCAATCTTTTCGTCGCCGCCTTCAACAAAATCGTTCGATGCAGTCTCTGCGGACAGGCGGGTTCGAGACTGCGCGCGATCAGCGCCGGAAGCCGTGGAAGCGACCGCCTCCGCCGCCGAATCCGCCGCCACCGAAGCGCCCGCCCCCGCCCTGGAAGCCGCCCCCGCGGCCCTGCCACTGCTGCGCGGAATTGCCGAAGCGTTGCTGGCCGACATCGCGCGCCTGCCGCTGCTGGTCGAGCCGGTTCTGCACGTCGCTGTTTGGCTGCACCGGCTGCCAGCCGTTGGGGGTGTGCTGCTGCCAGCCATCGTCGGTGCGCTGGTAGACGTTGCCGTCGTGGCCGGCGTAGACGTTGCCGTTGTTCCACGCCACGGCGTTGTTCTTGTTCGGATTGACCACCACACCGCGGCTGCCGGCGGTGTGGTCGCCGGTCTGGGTGTTGCCGGCCACGCCGAACTCGGCGGCGCCAGCCCGGCCGGTTTGCGCGTTGTAGCCCGCCACCTGCCGGCCGCCCGCGTAGTTGCCCGTGTACTCGTTGCCGACCACGCCGCCGCGCCCGGCGCCTTCGCGCCCGGTGGATGGATTCGAGAACGAACCCTGCCGCCCGGCGGCGTAGTCGCCCGAATACGGATTGAATGCGGCGCCCCGGCTGCCCTGGTAGCGCGCGCCGGTGGCCGGGTTGTAGCCGGACCCCGCCGTGCCGCGCCACTGGGTGCCGGTCCACGCGTTCCAGCCCTGGGCGTGCGTGACCGTGCCCTGGCCCCATCGGCCATAGAAATTCGCCTGATTCACGTTGACGTAGTTCCAGCCGTAGCCGCCGCCCCACCAGTACGGGCCCCAGTACGGCGACGCCGCGCCCCAGATGGCGCCGGCCGCGAAGCCGAACGCGAAGCCCTCGGTCACGCCCACGGCAAACCCGGCGCCATAGCCGTAGGTGGCGGGGTAACCGTAGTAGTAGGCGCCCACATAGGGCGGATAGACATAGCCGGTGCCGTAGACCACGGTGCCGTCGGGGTTGACCACCACGCCCATGTAGCCGGGGGTGTAGCCGACCACCACCGCCTCAGGCGTGACCGAGTAGATCCGCACGTAGGTGACGTAGTAGATCGGCGAACTCGGCGGGATGGTGTAGATGGCGGACGGCACCTCGGTGGCCACATGCCACGGTCCGCCCGGCACGCTCGCCGTGAACCAGACGCCGTTGGCCACGGCGTAGTAATGGTTGCTATCCACCTCGATCACCGGCGTGCCCGTGTTCACCGCGTATTGCAGCGAGGTGCCGGTGATCGGCACGAACTTCGGCGTGCCGTCATAGACCACGGCCACCGTGGCCTTGGCCCGCGCCACCGATGCCGTCTGCGGAATCGTGGCGGCGATCTCGGCCTCGCGCGCCTGCGGCGTGCCCGGCACCGAGACCAGCACGTTGGCCTTGGGATCCTGCGGGGAGATCTTGGCGAAGTCGGCCGGTAGCTGATTGCCAGCCACGTGCGTCCACGGCCCGGTCAGCATTGGCGCGCGGAACCAGCGGCCCGAGAGCAGCACGTAAGACTGGTTGGTGGATGGATCGACGAAGACCGCGTGATCGGCGTTGGACACCGTGAGCAGGCTGGTGCCGCCCACCGGGGTCATCTTCGGCTCGCCGCTGGTGACGATCAGTTCGGCCGGCTGCGTGGCCAGCAGCACGGCCGGCGCCTGCGCGGGCGGCTTGCCGCTGGCCGGCAACATCGGATCGGGCTTCGGCTCGGCCTTGTTTGCCTGGATCTTGCTGGCCGCGCCGAGCAGGGCCGCCGGCGGCGACGGCACCACGGCCCACGCGCCGCCCGCCGACTCGGACTTGTACCAGTAACCGGCGGCGTTGAGCCAAAGCTCCCCGCCCGCTTCGCGCAACAGCAGGGCGCGGCTGTTGATCGCCCGCTCCAGCGACGTGCCGCCCACGGCGCGCCACGCGGGTTCACCATCGACATGCACCAGCAAGGTCGGCGTGGTGGCGAACAGGATCTGCGGCACGTCGTTCTTCACCGACACGCGCACCGCGCGGCCCAGTTGCTGGGACACCGCGTAGCTGGCCTGCAGTTGATCCAGCGGCACCGTCAGCCCCTTGGCCGGCAGCCGCGCGATGACCGCCTGGCGCACCGTGTCGGCCGCGTCGGGGCGCGTGGGGACTTCCACGCTTTCGATCTCGATCTGGGAGAGCTGGACCAGCGCCGAGGGCTTGTCGATGTCGGCCGTCGCGGAGAAATGCACCACGCCGTAGGTCGGCGTGCCGTCGCGCGGGCCCACCGCCACGGCGGCGCGGCCCGACATGCGGGTGCCATCCCATTTCTCGATTTCTGGCTGATAGAGCTCGATGTGGTCGCCGGCGGTATCAAAGTTGCGCGGCCACGTGAGTGGCGTGAGCGGCGAGCGCGCCGGCGGCTGTGCAGCCAGGATTGGCGCGGTGGCGCCCAGCAAGGCCAGGGCGACCATCGCCCGGCAGGACAACCCACGCATGAAGCGGAACGACATGGCGACTCCGTCGAATTGCGCAGCATCCGGCACAAGCGGGCTGCTGAGAGGAATCTAATGGAGGCGCTCAGACGGGACAATCCCTGTCGAAAACATTCATTTCGTACGTTGAATCCGCGCAGATCACCGCAGCACTGGGTACGGTTTGGACCGCCCGGCCTGAGGCCAGGTGTGCATCTTGCTTCGCTTGAGAATCCTCTGAATCTGGCACCCTGCCCTTGAAGCCGCGTTATGCCAGCCTCACCTTCCTCGGATAACTACGATGCCTAAGGCCATCCGATGAGCGCCCTGCCGCCCCGCCGTTCGATTCTCTTTGCCGCCTCCATCACGGCGCTGCTGCATGGCTATATCGGCGTGCGGCTGTTGCCGGACCTGCCCGTGCCGATGGCCGTGGCCTGCCTGGGCGCGCTCTGGCTCGTCATCTCGGCCCTGCTGCTGCCCACCGCGCTGCTGGCGCGGCGCCTGACGCCGCCCTGGGCGGACCGGGTTTCCTGGCTCGGCATGCTGGCGATGGGATTTTTCTCAACGCTGCTGATCCTGACCTCGGCGCGCGACCTGTTCCTGCTCGGGACGCTGGCCGTGGGCTGGCATCCGCCCGCCCTGCTGCCCGACAGCGCGGTCGCCGTGGTGGGGCTGGCGCTGCTGGTCAGCGTGATCGGCTATTTCAATGCGCGCGGGCTGGCCCGGGTGGTCGAGGTGGATGTGCCGATTCCCAACCTGCCCGAGGCGCTGCACGGCTTCACGATCGCCCAGATCAGCGACATCCACGTCGGCCCGACGATCAAGAAGCCCTACCTGGACCGCATCGTGGACCGCGTGAACCAGCTGCAGGCCGATGCGGTGGCCGTGACCGGCGACCTCGTGGACGGCACCGTGCGCGAGCTGGCCGACCACACCGCACCGCTGGGCCGGCTATCGGCCAAACACGGGGCCTTCGTCGTGACCGGCAACCATGAGTACTACTCGGGCGCCGAGGCGTGGATCGTTGAACTACGCCGATTGGGCCTGCGCGTGCTGATGAACGAGCATGTGGTGGTGGAGCGCGACGGCGCGGCGCTGGTGCTGGGCGGCGTGACCGACTATTCGGCAGGCCACTTCATCGATAGCCATCGCAGCGACCCGGTGCAGGCGCTGGCCGGCGCGCCGGCGCACGCGGCAGTGCGGGTCCTGCTGGCCCACCAGCCACGCACCGCCCCGGCGGCGGCGGCGGCGGGCTTCCAGCTGCAATTGTCCGGACATACCCATGGCGGGCAGTTCTGGCCGTGGAACCTGTTCGTGCCGATGCAGCAGCCCTATGTGCATGGGCTGAACCGGCATGAAAACCTGTGGGTCTATGTGAGCCGCGGAACGGGCTACTGGGGGCCGCCGAAACGCTTCGGGGCGCCTTCGGAGATCACGAAGGTGAGGCTGGTGCGGGGGTGATGCGGGGGTGATACCTGCGGATTCCCCTCCCCCGCGCGGGAGAGGGGAATCCCACGATCAACGTACGATCGGCTTGTAGCGGATGCGCTTCGGCTTGGCGCCTTCCTCGCCGAGACGGCGCTTCTTGTCCGCCTCGTATTCCTGGTAGTTGCCGGGGAAGAATTCCACGTGGGAATCGCCCTCGAACGCCAGGATGTGCGTGGCGATGCGGTCCAGGAACCAGCGATCATGCGAGATCACCATCACGCAGCCCGCGAATTCCAGCAGCGCATCTTCCAGCGCGCGCAGCGTTTCCACGTCGAGATCGTTCGACGGTTCATCGAGCAGCAGCACGTTGCCACCCGCGATCAGCGTCTTGGCCATGTGCAGCCGGCCGCGCTCGCCGCCGGAGAGCGTGCCCACATGCTTCTGCTGGTCGCCGCCCTTGAAGTTGAAGCGGCCGATGTAGGCGCGCGACGGCGTTTCGTAGCGGCCCACGGTCAGCACGTCCGAACCGCCCGAGATTTCCTCGAACACGGTCTTGTTCGGATCCAGCGCGTCGCGGCTCTGGTCGACGAACGCCATCTTCACGGTCGGCCCGATCTTGATCTCGCCGCTATCCGGCTGCTCCTTGCCGGTCAGCATGCGGAAGAAGGTGGACTTGCCGGCGCCGTTCGGCCCGATGATGCCGACGATCGCGCCCGGCGGCACCTTGAAGCTCAGGTTGTCGATCAGCAGGCGGTCGCCATAGCCCTTGCTCACGCCGTCGAACTCGATGACCTCGTTGCCGAGGCGCTCGCCCACGGGGATGAAAATCTCCTGGGTTTCGTTGCGCTTCTGGTATTCCTGGCTGTTCAGTTCGTCGAACCGCGCCAGACGCGCCTTCGACTTGGCCTGCCGGCCCTTCGGGTTCTGGCGCACCCACTCCAGTTCCTTGTTCAGTGCCTTCTGGCGCGCCGACTCGGTCGACTCTTCCTGCTTCAGGCGCTGCTCCTTCTGGTCCAGCCACGAGCTGTAGTTGCCCTTCCACGGAATGCCGTGTCCGCGGTCCAGCTCCAGGATCCATTCGGCGGCGTTGTCGAGGAAGTAGCGATCGTGGGTCACGGCCACCACGGTGCCCGGGAAGCGCGTGAGGAACTGTTCGAGCCAGTCCACGGACTCGGCGTCCAGGTGGTTGGTCGGTTCGTCGAGCAGCAGCATGTCCGGGCGCGACAGCAGCAGGCGGCACAGCGCCACGCGGCGCTTCTCGCCACCGGACAGATGGCCGACCTTGGCTTCCCACGGCGGCAGGCGCAGCGCATCGGCGGCGATATCGAGCTGGAGGTCGACGTTGTTGCCGTCGCTGGCGGCCAGGATGGCCTCGTATTTCGCCTGATCGGCGGCCAGGGCGTCGAAATCGGCGTCCGGCTCGGCATAGGCCGCGTAGATCTCGTCGAGCTTCTTGCGCGCCTCGAACACGCCGCCGAGCGCCTCTTCCACGGACTCGCGCACGGTCTGCTCAGGGTCGAGCTGCGGTTCCTGCGGCAGGTAGCCGATGTTCAGGTTCGGCATCGGCGTGGCTTCGCCCTCGATCTCCTTGTCCAGGCCAGCCATGATCTTCAGCACCGTGGACTTGCCCGAGCCGTTCAGGCCCAGCACGCCAATCTTGGCGCCGGGGAAGAAGGACAGCGAAATGTCCTTGAGAATGTGACGCTTGGGCGGAACGATCTTGCCCACGCGATTCATGGTGAAAACGTACTGTGCCATGGAGGTGTGCGGTGTGTGACTAGGAATGGCGGGAGTGTAGCAGGCGGATGGGCGGGGCCGGCGTGCCGCGGGCACGGCAAAAATGGCGCCCAATTTCAGACTCGTCTCATTGCAGAGGCAAGGAGCGGTTCGGAGAATCAGGCGGGTTCACCACTGGATCGGACCCGACATGGCAAAACTATTGCGCCGCAGCGGCGCGGCAATGGGCGCGCAAATCACGCTCATCGCTGGAAACCAACTCCCTTTCAGGGTCTCGGGCCTGGGCCCGAACCGCAGGCATCTCGCCTTCCGGAGCAGCGACTCCACCTTGAGAATCCTCCCGCTCAAGGTCAATGACCGGGATATCGAGCAACAACTGAAGATCGAAGTCAGCGAAACCGGCATCGTGAGCCGGCGGGTGGTGCATGTCGATGCCTATATATATGGCACCACCCAGCGGGATGCGAATACGCCGAGGCTGACGGTGGAGGTGTTGCCAAGGCTGGAACTACCGGATGCGGGGACCGAGGCGGGGATTCTGGCGCGGATGTTGGTGGTGGAGAACGCGAACCCCGATAGCGACAAATTCAGCAGTCTGGATGAGGCGCTCAAGTGCATGCAATGGATGGTGCATGTCATGCGTAATCGGCTACGCCTCGGGGCAACACATTTTGCAGCGCGCGGTGCCACCAGCTTGACCGATCTTATCAAGGCACCCAATCAGGTAGAGGGTTTCGAAAGCTACCCGATCATTGCGGACCGTCCGGCGCTTCTGCTGAACAAAACCATGAACATTGCGAACGACGGTACGCACGCAAAAAACGCGGCCTTCCGAACCTACGTGGAAAATGCGATAGCGGTCGCCAGTGGAAAGCATTTTGGAAACGACCCATCTGCCGGCGAGATGTACGCATGGCGAACGCTTCCGTCAAAGCCACCGGGGCCCAATTTCGAGCCATTTCAACAACTTGGAGGCCAGCAGTTCTACACATTGACCAAGTCGTTTCTTGCGCAGTTGAATGCCAAAAAATAGGGCGACTTCCATGAGAAAGACAATCCTGGCTCTCTTGGCCTTCTGCTCGATAAATGCCATGGCCAAAGACAAGCTACCGGACGCCGTTTCGGAAACCGCAACGGGACGCACAAGAGCTTCGACGAACCCCTATTACAGGGATCCCGCTAAAGCCATTCGCTATCTGGTCGCCAGTAGCGGCAAGAACCAACAGCGCAATCGATTTTGCACTGTTGGCTACAGGATGCCGCAAGGATATTTAGTGGTCTGGACCTTGTGGGAGGAGGAGCGAACCCTCCTGCTCTGGCGAGGAAGCTCTGACGCGGACATGCGGCTGGCCGGCTTGGCAATGGCGCGCCACAGCCTAATGCTCGGCCGCGACACCGTAGCCACCGAGAACGACATCAAGGGCAGCACCTACCTCGTCACAGTCGACTGGTGGATCTCCATCGCCGATGACTGCCGCAAGCACGGCGAGCAGTACGAAATCGAGCCGTTCGCGATCAGGGAGCCGCGTCAATGAAAATAGCGCCTTGGGGCTTCCTGCTATTCGCACTTCTAGGGTGGAGCAGTACACAAGCGAATCATGATCTACCTGATGCTGTTGCCGGCAATGCCTCCGGGCGATTCAGAGTCTCCGCTGATCCGGGCTACCTAGACCCAAGGGCGACAATCAAGTACCTCCTCGCGATAGAGAGAGCAAACCGAGAGCGGAATCGCTTTTGTGTCGTGGGCTATAAATTCCCCAGCGGCCACGAACTGGCCTGGGTGGTCTGGGAAGAAGAACGGCTGATGATGCTCTGGGACCCCAGCCTCTACGCCGACACCCGATTGAAGGCCCTGACAAGGGCCCGCCGAAATCTCAAACTCGGCCGCGACACCGTTGCCACCGAGAACGACATCAACGGCAGCACGTATATCGTCACGGTGGACTGGTGGATCTCCATCGCCGATGACTGTCGCAAGCATGGCGAGCAGTACGAAATCGAGCCGTTCCGGATTGCCCCGTCGAAAACCAGCGATCCACGCTGATTCGTGGGCATCGTTACAATGTCGCCTTTGTCCCGCGAATCCCGCGAGGCCTCCGACACTCGGTCCGAATTGCCATGAAAGCTGCTCTTACCCTCAAGTTCAAGTGCAAGAAGTGCACCAAACCCGTCACACTGTATCTGCAAAAGACGTCGGCCTGCTCGCACATCCTGCCGTACCAGGGTTTCTGCAAGTGCGGCGAGATGATGCGCCATGCCACCGGGGACAAGGACGCCGTCGAGTCGTTCGTCAACTCGGTGGATAACAGCTGGATGCACCATCACCATCATCACCACTAAATAGGAAGGGTCTGTGAGCGAAGGCTGGCGCCCCGGCGTGAAGGATCCGATGCGCTTCCTGGGTGGTTATCCGCCCGGGGTGCTCGACCAGGTGCGCGCGTTGATCGCGGCGGGCGGGCTGGGGGATCACCTTGCGCGGCGCTATCCGGCGCCGCACACGGTCCAGACGGATCGCGCGCTGTACGACTACACGTCGGACATCAAGCAGGAATACCTGCGCAGCGCGCCGCCGCTGCACAAGGTGGGCTACGACGCGCGCCTCGACACCGCGCAGCACGCGCTCGGCCTGCACACCGCCATCTCGCGCGTGCAGGGCGGCAAGCTCAAGGCCAAGAAGGAAATCCGCGTGGCGTCGCTGTTCAAGGAGGCGCCAGCGGACTTTCTCCGCATGATCGTCGTCCACGAACTGGCCCACCTGAAAGAGAGCGACCACAACAAGGCGTTCTATCGGCTCTGCGAGCACATGGAGCCACGCTATCACCAGCTCGAATTCGACACGCGGCTGTTCCTGGCGTGGCGCGAGCTGGAGAAAACCGGCAAGACGCCGGACTAAAGCGCCGCACCGGCCTTTCCCCGGCCTTCCCAGGCCCCAAATGCAACAGCCTAGTCGCAGGTGTAGCGGAAGTTATCGTTCAGCTTCAGCGGCAGGACCACCGTGCGCAGGTTCAGCGCCTGAGCCTTCGCGCAGAGCGTCGGGCGCCGCGCGGGGTCCTTCCATTTCGCCGCATATTCCACATTGAAAACGGCCTTGCCCTGCGTGGTGAACGCCGCGTAGACCCCGCATTCGTTGTACTGGAAGCACTGCTCATTGACCGCGAAATCGAAATCGCCGGCAAGCTGGGCGACCTGATCGATATCGTTCTTGAGCCCGATGGCCAGCCCGCGCGCGTGGGCCTCGGTGGCCAGAAAGCGGTTGTAGTCGAGCTGCGTCGCGGCCGTCAACGGCACGCCGGGGTTGTTGGTGTAGCCGTCGACATTGTCCGTGTCGATGCCATCGCACCCCTTCGCCTTCGCCAGATCCATCCGCGCCGTCATGATCTTGCGGACGTTGGCGGAACGGGTGTCGAGCCAGCGCTCGCCTGCCCAGCCATCGAGCGGATTGCCCTGGTCGGCGGCCGTGAATTGAGAGTAATCCGAACGCCAGTTCTCGCTGCTACCGGCGGAGAAGTAGCAGACCACGCGCTTGCCTTGGGACTTCAGCGTGTCGATGGTGGCCTGCGGGGTGTCGAAGAGGTCGAAATCGAACACGACGGCGTTGTACGACGTGTTGAGCTTGCCCTGGAGCTGGAGCTGCCACGTGTCCGTGGCGGCCGGCATCCAGCGTGTGGTGGGAAGTGCGCTGGCGCTGGCGGTAGCCTTGCTCGTCGTGGCGGTCACCTCCGAGACGCGGACGACGGAACCGCCGTCGTCATCGCCCCCACCGCCGCAGGCGGCAAGCGTTGCCACGGCCACCGCCGCGGCGAGGCGCGCGAGGTCGCCCATGCCCTGATTGTTATCCATCATTGACCCTTCCTGTTGTTATCCCAACTGTATGCGGCACATTATGCGTGCAAGCATGGGCGATCAGGCAAGGGGGTCGGCATCGGCGGCACGGCGCTTGACGCGCGGCCGTTTTGGGGCGCTTGCGGCACGGCGCGCCGGCGGTTCGGCGGGCGCGCCGCCGGAACTCATCTGCTCGAGCCACGCCAGGCCATCGACATAGGACAAAAACCGCTGGAAATAGCCCGGCGATACGTCCTGCATCAGCGCAAGCGCGCCATGCACAAGATGATTCGTATTGAGCGGCCCGGCGTTCGCCGGCACGCTGTCCAGTGCCTCGCGCAACTGGCGGTCGGCGCTGACGCGCGCCCAACTGTCGCGGAAATAGTCGATCAGGGCCGGCGCCGGCTCGGGACCGCGTTGCGCGCCAGCGACAGGTGGCAGCGCACTGGCCGAGGACCGCGCAGCGATGTATTCCACGAGTCCGCCGAGCGGGCTGGCGTCTGGCTTGGCCGGCCGGTCAGCGCGTGGGGCGGCTTGCGTGAGGGCATCGCCATAGGACGCCACGAGGTGCGCAAGCCGTGCATCGAGCAGTTCGCGCGCTTCGCCATGCTGGGTCGCCGAGCGCCGCGCCAGCGCTTCCAGGAATCGGAAGCGCACCGGGTCGATCCGTTCGGCGCCGCGCTCGCGCCAGGCGGCGAGGCGGGCGCGCGGATCCTGGCGCGGGTCCTGGTGCGGGTCCAATTCAGCCATGAGACTTTGCCGCACCCGTGGACACTCTCGGAATCGGCGCGATCTCCACGCGGCGGTTTTTGGCGCGGCTCGCGACGTCGGCATTCGGCACCACCGGCTGCTCGGCGCCGAACGCGGCAGAGAACACCATCGCGGCGGGAATGCCCGCATCGATTAGCGCGCGCGTCACAGTCAGTGCGCGCTGGGCAGACAATTCCCAATTGTCGGCAAAGCGGCGATTGCTGTCGCGCATCTGGGTGTCATCGGTATAGCCGCTCACCATCAGGATCTCGTCGCGCGCATGCAGATAGGCCCCCAGCGGCGCAGCGAGCCCCTTCAGCAACTCGCGCCCTTCTGGCTGCAACTGGTCCGAATTCACCGCGAACAACACGTTCCCGCTGATGCCGATGCGCCCGTTCACGAGCGTCACGCGGCCCGCCGAAAGCGGCCCCGCCAGCGCCTTCTCGAGCGTCTCGCGCCGCTGCATCTCCTCCTGCCGCTGCTTGACCTCGGCTTCGAGCCGGGCCGACAGCTCCATCTGGAAGCCGATCACCCCAAGCAAAATCAGCACGAAGCCGCCCAGTAGCACCGACATCAGGTCACCGAAGACGGCCCAGACGGGCGCCGTTGACTCCACGCCGGCGTCGAGGTCCTCACTCATGCGGCCTCCGCGCCCGGTCCGTTGGCCGCGCCCGGCGCTGCCAGCCGTTGCAGGTCTTCCAGGATTTGCTTCTGCGACAGCATGCTGAGATCGACCACTTCCCGCGCCTGCGCCACGTAGTAGGCGAGCTGCTCGTCGCTGCGCGTCATCGACTTGTCGAGCGCAGCCTCGATGCGTTCCAAGTGCGCGACCAACTGCCCGTTGGCATCGCTGAACACCTGCACGGCGGCGCCGAACGACTCGCCAAGGCTGGCGGTCTCGACGGCGCTGCACGACACCTGCGCGGCAATCGTCGCCATGCGTCCGGATTCGGACTCGACCGTCTCGGCAAACCGAGCACCGACGCGCTCGAGCAGCTCCGCCGTGGTCGTCACGAGGCCGTCAACCGCGGCGCGCTGGCCGGTGGAGGCATGGTTCACGGCATCGAGCAGCGTCTCCAGCGAGGCCAGCAGGCGCCCACGTTCGGCGAGCATCGCGTTGTCGCGCGCGAGGCCGTCGGAGAGCTTCTCCCGCAGTTCCTCGATGATGGCGGCCGCTGCCTTGGGGGCCGCCGTCGTGGCCTCGACGAGGCGAGACACTTCCGCAATCGTCTCACTGGCCTGGGCTTGCGTCTGCGTGGCGATGGCGGCGGCCATGGCGCCGAGCGCATCGGTCCACGCGGCCAGGCGCTGTTCGTCGCGAGCCAGCAACTGGGCCTGAAGATCAGCGTGCGACTGGCTCACCGTCGCCGCCAGCGATGCTGATTGCGATGCGAAACTGGCCGAAGTGCCAGCCAGTGCTTGCTGGTTCTCGCGTACCAGGGCTTCACCGAAGGTATCGAGCGATTGGCGGAGGTCGCGCGTCAGGGCTTCGCTTGCGTGTCGATGGTCGCCCAAGGCCTGCTGCCAGACATCGGCGACATTGGCAGTGGTTGTCGCGAACTGGGTCGAGATGCCTTCGAGTTGTTGCTGCACCGTCCCAGAGACGGTCTCGCGCAATGCCGACATCTCCTGCGCGAGACCGGCCATCGTCTCCCTGACGGCGGGCTCGACCACCGCGCTGACTACGCGCGCGCTCTCGGCAATACTGGATTTCAAGCTTTCTTCGACGGAGGACGCCAGCCGCGTGTAAGTCGCTTCGGTCGAACCGTGAAACGCCTCCTGGCTCGCGGCAAGGCGCTCGGCCAGGGTCCGGCTCTGGCGCTCCATCGTGGCCATCATGTCTTGCAGACGGTCGACCAGCGTCGGCATGACCTCGGCCTGACGCTGCACGAGCCGGAACATCTCATCGCGCTGATGGCTGCGCGAGAACGGGCGCAGCGTGGTGGCGATGCGGGTGTCGAGTTGCCGCACGGCTTCGATGCGCTCGCGCCGACACAGCGCCGCGATCAGGCCCAGCATCGCCGACGTGGCAACGCCCGCGACCGAGGTACCGAACGCGAAACCCAGCCCCTTCACCGGTGCCGCCAGCGAAGCACGCATGGCTTGCAGGTCCGTCGCCCCTTCCAGTGCCATGCCCGTGCCGCGCAGCGTGGCCACCATGCCGAGGAAAGTGCCGAACATGCCGAGCAGGACTAGCAATCCGACGAGATACGGCGTCAGCGTCGGCGCGGGGAGCGTCACGCGCTCGCCCTCGACGCGCAGCCGGACGGCATCGCGCAGACCGGCTGGAAGCGTGTCCAGCCACTGGCCGAGACCCGCCGGTTTCTCGGACAAATTCGAGACCGCATGCGCCAGCGAGGCCGTCGCCTGCCGATAGCACTGGAGTTCGAACGCGCCAGTCACGTAGAAGGCACCGATCACCAACGTCACGGCGAGGGCGAGCGCGTTCGCGCCCGCGTAGCCGGCACCGATCCAGCAAACCACGGCGAGACCGGCAACAAAAGCGACGATATGGGGAAGAATTCTGTTCATGTCTATGCAGTTAGCCAGCGCGCAGGGCGGCGAGCAGCCCTTCGACCGGTTCAAAACGGATGTCCAGTTCGGCAAGCAGGACAGCCTGCATGTCTTTGCGGAACTGCGTGAGCCAGGCGCCGGGCGCATGCTCATGGGCTTGGCGCAAGTGCTCGAAATGGGTTTCCAACAGCGCCGGCACGCTCGCCAGCAGGCTCTGCTCGCGCGCACCCACCACGCGCTCCATGACGGTATCCACCATCGCCAGCTTCGCCATCGCGGGCTGCCGGGCGGTCAGCGCCTTGCGTAGCCGGCCTCGCAATATGCCGATTTCCGTCGCCATGGTTTGTTGCGTGGTCAGATAGCGGTGGCGATAGACAGCAAAATCGACCGTGGCGTCAGGCGACTCCGCCGGCACGGCTGGGCGCCCCGGCCCACGACGCCGCGCGCTTGATGTGCCGTCATCGACAATCGCATTGGCCAGCGCCGCGCGCACGCGCACGGCATCACGCGCCTCGGCATTCCCCGGGCGCGGCGGCAGCGACGATCCCGGCACTGGATGGCTGGTAAGTGCGGCGGACAGCGCGATGGCATCCGTCCACCCGAGCCATTGGCTTAGCTGGTGGGAGGGGGAACTGGCAGGTTCCGCAGCATCGACGTGGATCAGGCGAGACAGGAGCCGAACGAGCGTCGGGCCGCTATGGGCAGTGCGCCGTGGCAGATGGGACATACCGCCGGTTTCCGATCGAAAAACCAAGCAGTTTACAACGGACAAGGGGTTACAGCGCTTGCTGTAACCCCTTGTTTTATCTGGTGCCGGCTGCAGGACTCGAACCCGCCACCTGATGATTACAAATCAACTGCTCTACCTGATGAGCTAAGCCGGCATTTTGTTGCAGACCGCGATTCTACTGCATGCGACCCACTTTGACGATGGCTACTTCACCACCTTCAGCGACGGCTTCTTGCCTCCGATTCGCGGTACCGGGGGCGGAGTCGGATCGTCGTCCGTGCCGCCCTGTTCGGCCGTGACCGGCGTGTCTGCATCCACCGGTGCCAGCTTCGGCGGGGGATTGTTTTCACGCTCGGTGGCGGCCTGCGTCTCGGGGATGCTGCGCTCCACCGGGAACGCCATGCCCTGGCCATTTTCCCGCGCGTAGATCGCCAGCACGTTTTCCACGGGCACGTCGATCTTGCGGGAAACACCACCAAAGCGCGCGCTGAATCCGATCCACTCGTTACCCATGTCCAGCCCGCTCGTCGCGTCGAAACTCACGTTCAGCACGATCTCGTTGTTCTTCACGAATTCGCGCGGCACGTTCGTATTCCCGTCGACAAACACGGCGATATACGGCGTAAAGCCGTTATCGGTGCACCACTCGTAAATGGCGCGGATCAGGTAGGGCTTGGTGGATGTTTCAGACATTACGCTTCCGGTGGCGTCGATACCGTCTTAACGACGCATGACCTTTTCAGACGGGGTCAGCGCCTCGATGTACGCCGGGCGGCTGAAGATCCGTTCCGCATACTTGAGTAGCGGCGCGGCGTTCTTCGAGAGCTCGATCCCGTAGTGATCTAGGCGCCACAGCAGCGGCGCGATGGCGACATCGAGCATCGAAAATTCTTCACCGAGCATGTACTTGTTCTTCACGAAGATCGGTGCGAGCTGGGTCAGGCGGTCGCGAATCGCGGCGCGGGCGCGCTCGTGATTCTTCTCGGCGGCCTTGCCCTTCTCGTTCTCGAGCACGTACACGTGGGTGAACAGTTCCTTCTCGAAATTGAAGAGGAACAGGCGGGCGCGTGCACGCTGCACCGGGTCGGCCGGCATCAGCTGCGGGTGCGGGAAGCGCTCGTCGATATACTCGTTGATGATGTTCGATTCGTACAGGATCAGGTCACGTTCGACGAGAATCGGCACCTGGCCGTACGGGTTCATCACCGAAATGTCTTCCGGCTTGTTGAACAGATCAACGTCGCGAATTTCAAAATCCATGCCCTTTTCGAACAGGACAAGGCGGCAACGTTGGGAAAACGGGCAAGTCGTACCCGAATACAACACCATCATGGTTGAATTCCTTGGGTGTAAAGTCGCCGGATGCAGTGCATGACGGCGAACTTGGCAGCGCTAGATCGGACAGGGCAAACATTCTGTCAGAACGCCCCATCGAAAAGCAAATAAGTTACAAATAGAGAAAGAGACGCTTGAGCCACCTAGACTGCCGATCCGCAACGGAAAAGGGCCGGCGCGGTGCTGCAACAGTGCAACTTCCGCGCCGGCCCTGCCGGCAGCCGCTGACGGCTGTTACAACTTACTTCACGTCCTTCCAGAAAGCCGCGTTCAGGCGCCAGGCAAAGACCGTGAACACGCCGAGGAACAGCAGCACCCAGACGCCCAGACGCTTGCGGTGGCTCTGCGCCGGTTCGGCCATCCAGTTCAGGTAGTTCACGATATCGGCCGCGGCCTGGTCATATTCCTGCGTGCTCAGCTTGCCCGGCGTGACCTGCTCGAAGCCCGCGAACTTGTGCACCTTCTGGCCGTGTTCTTCCACTTCGGCGAACTTGGCCGTGCGCTGGCCCTGCAGCTCCCACAGCACGTGCGGCATGCCGACGGCCGGGAAGACGAGGTTGTTCCAGCCCGTGGCGCGCGTGTCGTCGCGGTAGAAGGTACGCAGGTAGGTGTACAGCCAGTCGTTGCCGCGGGCGCGGGCGATGACCGACAGGTCCGGCGGCATGGCGCCGAAGAACGTCTTGGCGTCCTTCGGTGGCATCGCGATCGTCATGGTCTCGCCCACCTTGTCGGCCGTGAAGAGCAGGTTCTGACGGATCTGGTCATCCGTCAGCGCCAAGTCCCTGAGCCGGTTGTAGCGCATCATCGACGCGCCATGGCAGTTCAGGCAGTAGTTGACGAACAGCTTGGCACCGCGCTGCAGCGACGACACGTCGCTGGTGTCGAGCGGCGCCGGCTCCAGGGGGTAGCCCCCCTCGGAAGCCATCGCGGGCATGGCCGCGAAGCACGCGCTGACCAGTGCGAAGATCGAAAGCAACTTTTTCATCTTGTGTCCTTGTCCTCTTTTGGGGGTCGCGCGGCGCTTAGTGCGGATGGAACGTGACACGCTCCGGCACCGGCTTGAACTCGCCGGCACGGCTCCACAGCGGCATGGTCAGGAAGAAGGCAAAGTACAGCAGCGTACCGAGCTGCGACACCTTCTCACCCACCGGCGACGGCGGTTGCACGCCCAGGTAGCCGAGGACCAGGAACACCACCACGAAGACAATCAGAATTGTCTTATGGAAGGCGGGACGATAGCGGATGGACTTGACCGGCGAGCAGTCGAGCCAGGGCATGAAGAACAGCACGACCACGGAGCCGCCCATCACCAGCACGCCCCAGAACTTGGCTTCGATGAAGTAGAAGCCTGCCGCCAGGATCACGAGGATCGCCACCGAGCCGATCTTCACGCGCACATCCTTGCTGCGCAGGACCACCAGGCCCAGCACGATGGCGAAGAACAGCCACAGCACCGGCAGGAAGTTCGACGTCGTAGCGCGCAGCATCGAATAGAACGGGGTGAAGTACCAGACCGGCGCGATGTGCGGCGGCGTCTTCAGCGGATCGGCCGGGAAGAAGTTGTTGGCTTCGAGGAAATAGCCGCCCACTTCCGGGAAGAAGAAGATCACCGCCGAGAAGAAGAACAGGAAGCCGCCCACGCCCAGCAGGTCATGCACCGAGTAGTACGGGTGGAACGGAATGCCATCCAGCGGGATGCCGTTCTCGTCCTTCTTCGCCTTGATCTCCACGCCGTCCGGGTTGTTCGAGCCCACTTCGTGCAGCGCGATGATGTGCGCCACGACCAGGCCGAGCAGCACCAGCGGCACCGCGATCACGTGGAACGAGAAGAAGCGGTTCAGCGTGGCATCGCTCACCACGTAGTCGCCGCGGATGAACAGCGACAGGTCCTGGCCGATCACCGGGATCGCCGAGAACAGGTTCACGATCACCTGCGCGCCCCAGTACGACATCTGGCCCCAGGGCAGCAGGTAGCCCATGAACGCCTCGGCCATCAGGCACAGGAAGATCAGGCAGCCGAAGATCCAGACCAGCTCGCGCGGTTTGCGGTACGAACCGTACAGCAGCCCGCGGAACATGTGCAGGTAGACCACGACGAAGAACGCCGAGGCGCCGGTGGAGTGCATGTAGCGCACCAGCCAGCCCCACGGCACCTCGCGCATGATGTACTCCACGCTGGCAAAGGCCACCGGAATGCCAGCCGCGTTGAGCGTGCCGTCCGGCTTGTAGTTCATCACCAGGAAGATGCCGGTGACGATCTGGATCACGAGGACCAGCAGCGCCAGCGAGCCGAAGAAGTACCAGAAGTTGAAGTTCTTCGGCGCGTAGTACTTGGAGAGATGATCTTCCCAGAGCTGGGTGGCAGGGAAACGGGCGTCGATCCAGCCCAGCAGCCCGGTGGTCTTGACTTCTTTTTCGGCCGCCATGATCAGGCTTCTCCTTTCTCGTCCTTGCCGATCACGATCTTGGTGTCGGACAGGAACTGGTACGGGGGGACGTCAAGGTTCTGCGGGGCCGGCTTGTTCTTGAACACGCGGCCCGCCAGGTCGAACGTCGAGCCGTGGCAAGGGCAGAGGAAGCCGGGATCGGCGCCGAGCTGGGGGTTGGCGCCAGACACGAACGGACCGGACGGCGAGCAGCCAAGGTGGGAACAAATGCCGACGACCACCAGCAGGTCCTTGTGCTCGGCACGGGAGCGGGTTTCGTTTTTGGCGTAGTCCGGCGTCTCCATCGTGAATGGCACAGCGGACTTGGGATCAGCCACCTCGCTATCGGTTTTCTGGAGCGAGGCCAGCATTTCAGGGGTGCGACGAAGAATCCAGACCGGCTTGCCACGCCATTCCACGGTCATCATCTCGCCGGGCTTGAGGCCACCGACATCGGCCTCGACAGGTGCCCCGGCGGCTTTGGCCTTCTCCGACGGTGCAAAGGTACTGACAAAGGGCACTGCTACTGCTACGCCTCCTACGCCGCCCGCGACAGATGTCGCGATCAACCAATTGCGGCGACCTTTGTCCACGTTCTTCACGTTTTGCTGGTCACTCATTCCAAACCCCAGGGGATGTCATCAATTAGATCTTGCGTCAACCAAAAATTATACCTGAGGCACATCCCTCGACGATAGGCGAACTACCGATAGCCGACTGGTCGATAATCGGTCATGGCAGCGCGAATCCCGCCCGCGGGCTTGCGCTCAGGGGTGCGATGATGCAGTCTGTGTCAAACGCAAACGTTAATCTGAAACAACAAAGCGGAGAATAACCAATGAGCATGATCAGCGAATTCCGTACTTTTGCGATGCGCGGCAACGTGATTGATCTCGCCGTCGGCGTGATCATCGGCGCAGCTTTCGGCAAGATCGTGGATTCCGTCGTCAACGACCTGATCATGCCAGTGATCGGCCGCATCATCGGCAAACTGGACTTCTCGAACATGTTCGTCGTGCTTGCGGACCCGCCTCCCGGCGTGCCGCATACCCTCGATGCACTGAAGAAGGCCGGCGTGCCGGTCTTCGCTTACGGCAACTTTCTCACCATCGTGGTGAACTTCGTCATCCTCGCCTTCATCATCTTCTTGATGGTCCGCGCCTTCAACCGGATGGCCGCGAAGCACGAGGCGCCGGCCACGCCGGCCGCCACGCCCGAGGATATCGTGCTGCTGCGCGAGATCCGCGACAGCCTGAAGACGCCGCGCGCCTGACCGCGCGCCACGCCCGGAGCCCGGCTCAGACCGGGTTCGGAATATCGATGAAGGTATGGCGCAGCCCGAAACGCTGCGCCAGATGCTCGCCCACCGCGCGGATGCCGTAGCGTTCCGTGGCGTGATGACCGGCGGCCAGGTAGGCCACGCCGCTCTCGCGCGCGAGGTGGGTGGTCTGCTCCGACACCTCTCCGCTCAGGTACACATCGACGCCAGCCGCTACGGCGGCGTCGAAATAGCCCTGCGCACCGCCCGTGCACCAGCCCACCTTGCGAATCATCTGATCGGGGTCGCCAATCGCCAGCGGCTCGCGCTGGAGCACCGCACCGACATGCGCGGCCAGCGCGTGCAGCGGCATCGGCTGCGGCAGTGTACCGGTCCAACCCAGTTGATCGTCGCTGAAACGGCCGTTCGGCATGAAGCCGAGCTGCAGGCCAAGCTGCGCATTGTTGCCCAGCTCGGGATGGTTATCGAGCGGCAGGTGGAAAGCCATCAGGTTGACGTCGGCGCCAAGCAGCCGTTTCAGGCGCGCATGCTTCTGGCCGATGACCCGGGCATCCTCGTTTTTCCAGAAATAGCCGTGATGGACCAGGATGGCGTCGGCGCCGGCCTCGATCGCCGCTTCGACGAGGGCCAGGCTGGCCGTCACGCCGGTGACGACGTGGGTGACCTCCGATCTACCTTGCACTTGGAGGCCGTTCGGGCAATAGTCCTTGAAACGGGAAACTTCCAGTAGATCGTTCAAGTACAATTCAAGCTCTTTTGTTTTCATTTTCTGCTCAAAACTCCAATATGTTGCGCCGATTCTGGCTGTTTTTCGCCCAGGCTGTCACCGTGGTGCTGGCCGTGTGGTTCGTCGTGGCCACGCTGAAACCCGAGTGGCTGCAGCGCGGGCGGGTGGCCGTGCAATCAGGCTCACCAATCGTGGCACTGAAGGAAGTGGTGCCGAGTGTGACGGGTTCCGCGGCCGAGGGCTCTTATAGTGACGCGGCGCGCCAGGCCATGCCTGCGGTGGTGAATATCTTCACGAGCAAGAACGGCTCGCGGCGGTCGCCCAATCCACAAACCGAGGATCCTTGGTTCCGGTTCTTCTTTGGCGACCGGCTGCCAGAGCGCCAGGAACCGGTGTCCAGCCTGGGCTCGGGCGTAATCGTCAGCGCCGAGGGTTATATTCTAACCAACCACCACGTGGTGGACGGCGCCGACGAAATCGAGATCGCCCTGACCGATGGGCGCAAGGCCAACGCCAAGGTCGTGGGTTCCGACCCGGAAACCGACCTGGCCGTGCTCAAGGTCACGCTCAAGGACCTGCCGGCGATCACGCTGGGCCGGATCGAGAATGTGAAGGTCGGCGACGTGGTGCTGGCCATCGGCAATCCGTTCGGGGTCGGCCAGACTGTGACGATGGGTATCGTCTCGGCGCTGGGCCGCAGCCACCTGGGCATCAACACGTTCGAGAACTTCATCCAGACCGACGCGGCGATCAACCCCGGCAACTCGGGCGGTGCGCTGGTTGACGCACAGGGCAACCTGCTCGGGATCAACACGGCGATCTACTCGCGCTCGGGTGGCTCGCTAGGGATTGGCTTCGCGATTCCTGTCTCGACGGCCAAGCAAGTGATGGAATCGATCATCTCCTCCGGCACGGTCACGCGCGGCTGGATCGGCGTGGAGCCACAGGACCTGACACCCGAGATCGCCGAGTCGTTTGGGCTCGAGGCCAAGGATGGCGCGCTGATTGCCGCCGTAGTCCAGGGCGGACCGGCGGACAAGGCTGGCGTGAAGCCGGGCGATGTGCTGGTGTCGGTCGATAACCAGGTGATCTCCGATACCACCGCGCTGCTCAATGCGATTGCGCAGCTCAAACCGGGGGCCGAGGCCAAGATGAAGGTGATCCGGCGTGGCAAGCCGGCCGAGGTCACGGTGACCATCGGCAAGCGCCCTCCCCCGCCACGGCGCGCAATGCCGCTGGATGAGGAAGAGTAGGACTGGCTGGAAGGTCGATCGGAAGCTGAAGGACCAGGTAGCCTGTATGTAAAAACCCCCGCCGGGTAGCCGGCGGGGGTTTTTTGTTGGGGCGTGTGGGTCGATGGTCGATTGTCGAGATCGGGCGCCGAGGGCACCTCCGGCTGACCGCTGCAAACCACGAGCAGGCCGTGCAGCGCGCGTCGCACAGCTCCCAGGTAGGGGGGCCTTACGGGGCATGCCGATCAAGCCAGGGCACCTGGCATGCCATCAACCACCACCCCATCCCACACCACAAAACAAAACGCCGACATCCTTTCGGATGCCGGCGTTTTGAATCAAGCCGAATCTGATGCGGGCTTACACCCGCGTCAAATTAGAACTTGTGACGCACACCAACCACAGCGCCGAACTGGTTAGCCGAGCCGTTGGTCGTGCCGAAGCCCGAACCAGCAGCGCCCGAGCCACCCAGACCGAGGGTCGAGCCGTCCTTGTTCTTCGTGTAGGCCACGTTCAGGTAAGCGTCAGTGCGCTTCGAGAAGGCGTAGTCAGCCGAAGCCACGAAGCTCCACGGATCAGCACCCGACGAACGGAAGTCTTGGTAGTAAGCGGCGCCCGTCAGCGACAGAGCCGGGGTCAGCTGGTAACCCATGCCCAGCCAGTACAGGTTCGACACGTTGGCGTCGACCGTACCGTTTGCCAGCGTACCGCCCGGCAGACGAGCGTTCGACAGGGCGTGCGCGTAGCGGTAGCCAGCGAACACCTTAGCCGGACCGAAAGCGTACGTACCAGCCAGCGAAGCGCGTTGGATCTTGGCGCGCGTCGTGTCGATGCCCACACCCGTCGGGTTGCCCAGGTTGGTTTCGTCGAACACAGCACCGATCGAGAACGGGCCGCCTGCGTAGATCAGGCTTGCGCTGTACTCACGGCCGGTCTTGTACGAGCCCGGAACTTCGCCAGCAACGCCGGTGTAGGCGTTAGCCGTACCAACCGTGTTGGCGCCCGTGCTGTACAGCAGCGAGGCGGTCAGGCCACCGAACTTGCCGATGTACTTCAGCGAGTTGTCGGCGCGGCTGCTGAAACCAGCGTCTTGCGACGTGATCGAGTAGTTCGTCGAGATGGCCATCGGGTCGAAGGCCAGACCGAAGTCATAGAACGGGGTCTGGTGACGGCCCAGCGACAGCGTGCCGTAGTTGCTTTGCAGACCAACGAACGCTTGACGACCGAACAGACGGCCACCTTGGCCCGACGTACCGGTGTCAACGTTGAAACCGCTTTCCAGAACGAACACGCCCTTCAGGCCGCCGCCCAGATCTTCCACGCCACGCAGGCCCCAACGGCTGCCGGACATGTTGCCCGAGGTCAGGCGCACAACGTCGTGGCTACCAGCCACGTTCGGCTGGTGGTTCTGGTACTCGATACCAGCGTCAACCACACCGTACAGGGTTACGCTCGATTGGGCATACGCGCCACCGGCGGCCATGGCGGCAACGGCAGCTGCAAACAGTTTCATCTTCATATCGACACTTTCCTTGTCAACTGATTGGGAAATCTTGGTTGCCCAAGTGCTTGGGCGACGCATTAACCTTCACGTCTGCGTCGTATTATGTGACACCCCCCCTCCCCGCCAGAAGACTTTTTCGCCGTAAACACGGTTTACCAACGTGGTTTGTTGTCATCAAGCAACAACAAATGCAGCATTTTTCCCCATGTTGGTGCAAAACCGCCCATTCGGACGTGGCAGAAACATCTCCGTTACAAGTACCGGGGAACTCAGTCGGCGGGGTTTTCGCCCGGCGCGGGCGTACCAAGCGGCTGCTTGGTCACAAATCGGGCGAGCAACAGGCCCAATTCGTATAGCGCGATCAGCGGCACGGCGAGCAGCAACTGCGACATCACATCGGGCGGCGTCACCACGGCGGCGACGATGAAGGCCCCGACGATCACATACGGGCGGATCTGCTTCAGTTTCTCGAGTTCCACCACACCAAATCGCACGAGGACGATGACCACCACGGGCACCTCGAAGGTAATACCGAACGCCAGGAACGTCGTCATGGCGAAACTCAGGTATTTATCGATGTCCGTGGACATGTCCGCACCCAATGGCGCGTTGTAATGCGCCATGAAATGGAACACGGTGGGAAACACGAGGAAATAGGCAAACGCCACGCCGCACAGGAACAGCAGGTAGCTGCTGCTCACCAGCGGCATGATCAGTTTCTTCTCATGCTGATACAGGCCCGGCGCCACGAACTGCCAGACCTGGTAGAGCACCCACGGCAGCGCGATCAGGAACGCCACGAGCATCGTCACCTTCATCGGCACGAAGAACGAGCCGGTGACATCGGTCACGATCATCCTGCCGCCCTTCGGCAGCGATTCCATCAGCGGCGCGGAGAACAGGTTGAAGATCTGCGGCGCCCAGTAGATCAGGCTGAGGAAGACGATGATGACCCCCGCCACCGCCTTGACCAACCGCTCGCGCAGTTCGATCAGGTGGGAGATGAAGGTTTCCTGCTGGGTTTCGTCGTTGGGGTCTTGGGAGGGGGAGTCGCTCATGGCGTAGCCGCTTCAGCCGTGCTGGCTGGCATCGTAGTTATCGTGGCGGCCGCCGCCAGCCTGCACGGCGGCGGGACGGCGCTGCACGGCATGGTTACTCGAAGAACGAGCGGGAGCGTCCGGCGGGCGGGCGATGCCGCTTCACGCGCGCGGCGCCTGACTGCACCCACACGCGCATGTTCTGCTGGCGCTTGAACCAGATCGGCCGCGCGCCCTGCTTGACGCGCCAGCTCTTGCGTCCGTTGTGCGACTTGTGCGCGGCGTCCCAGCTCGGCACGTAGCCGCCACCCACGCCGGGGCTGCCGGTGTCGGAAGCCGCTGTGTCGGTGCCGCCCAGGGCTTCGTTCAGCGCCTGGGACTGCTCGTTCACTTCCTTGTGGATCGTGCGCTCGACATCGCGCGCGGCGTCCTCGAACTCCGTGCGCATCTTGCGCAGTTCGTCCAACTCCACCTCGCGGCTGACTTCCGCCTTCACATCATTGATATAGCGCTGCGCGCGCCCGACGAGCGCGCCCACTGTGCGTGCCACCTTGGGCAGCCGTTCGGGACCGATCACGATGAGCGCCACGGCGCCTATCAGTGCCAGCTTGGAAATGCCGAGATCGATCATGCGGACATGGAGCCAGGGACACGAGGGGGGCGGGCCGACGCGAACGCGGCCGCCATGAGGAATTCAGGCAATTCGGCTTACTGCTGACGCGACTTGTCCTTCGCTTCCACGTCGATCGTGGTGGTATCGCGCAGTTCCTTGGCCGGGGCACCCGGCTCCTCGGCCGCGTTGCCATTGCCGTCCTTCATGCCATCCTTGAAGCCCTTGACCGCGCCACCCAGGTCGGTGCCGATATTGCGCAGCTTCTTGGTGCCGAACACGAGCATGACGATGACCAGCACGATCAGCCAGTGCCAAATGCTAAACGAACCCATTTCTTGCTCCTGATGAAGCCGCGGGCGATGGAGATTGGCCGCCCGGCCCCGTAGTTCCGTCCCTCAAAGGCCGCGTCGGGCGACGGTTGCCGACGCAGCACGTGGCCGGGACGCGAGTCCCGGTCCGCTGATACCCTGGCTGCCCCGATTGCTCAGGGCGCCGGTGCCTTCCACTGTTCGCGCGGGCCGCCGAGCACGTGGACATGAAGGTGGTAGACCTCCTGCCCGCCGTCCGGACCGGTGTTGATCACCGTCCGGAAGCCGTTATCGCAGCCGGCCTGGCGCGCCAGTTCAGGCACCTTGAGCATTATTCTAGCAAGCACATCCCCATCGCCGGGTCCGCAATCCGCCAGCGAATCGACGTGAGTCTTCGGAATTAGCAGGAAGTGTACCGGCGCTTTGGGATGGATGTCGTGAAACGCGAGCAGTTCGTCGTCTTCGTACAGCTTGTTCGACGGGATCTGCCCGGCCACGATCTTGCAGAAAATGCAATTGTCCTGAGATTTCATGACGTTTTTGTTGCGTGATGTCGGATCGTCGCGTTCTCAGAACTGCTGGTCCGGATACATGGGCTTGCGATCGTTCAGATACAGCCAACCCTTGACGATACGATACAGCATCCATAGTGACAACACGCACCACATCACCCAGGCAACCGGCGCCAGCAAAATCGTGAAGAACAGGACCCAGCTCAGCGCGAACCAGAGGATCGACCACCAGAACGTGCGGATCTGCCAGGCGAAGTGCGAGGCATACAGCGTTCCGCGCGTATCGTCGCGCTTCACGTAGTTCACCACGATCGCGATCAGCGCCGTGATCCCGCCCGTCAGCCAGAAAATGGCGTAGAGCGCATACAGGATATGCGTGAGCTTGCGCAGGCTGCTCAGCCTGTCGTCCTCAGCCGTGGTCGTGACTTGCGTGGTGGTGTCAGTCGCCATCGTGCCCTCCAGCGTCCGTTGCGTGCATTGCGCGCGGCGCGGGACGATTCCCGCGCCCACATGCGCATTATGCTACGCCTTGCGGCTCGCCTTCTCGGCCAGGCCGGAAAGTCCCTCGCGCCGCGCCAGTTCGCCCACCACGTCCGCCGGGCTCAGCCCGAAGCGGGACAGCAGCACCATGGTGTGGAACCACAGGTCGGCCACCTCGTAGACCACCTTGCCGGTGGCCTCGGCGCTCAGGCCGGCGGCGCGCGCGTCCTTCGCGGCCATCACGGTCTCGGTCGCTTCCTCGCCAATCTTCTTCAGGATGGCGTCGTCGCCCTTGTGGAACAGCTTGGCCACGTAGGATTTGTCCGGATCGCCGCCGTTCTCGGGCTTGCGGGACTCGAGCGTGGCGGCCACGCGCGCCAGCACGTCGGCCAGATCTGCCGGGACGGCGGGGTTCGGGGTGTCGCTCATGGTTATTTGGCGTAGATGGTGGAGGGGTCCTTGAGCACCGGCTCCACGGTCTGCCAGTCGCCCGACTCCACATCGCCCTCGAATTTCTGGAAGAAGCACGAGTGACGGCCGGTGTGGCAGGCGATGCTGTCGACCTGCGTCACCTTCAGGAGCACCACGTCCTCGTCGCAATCCAGACGCATCTCATGGATCTTCTGCACGTGGCCCGATTCCTCGCCCTTGTGCCAGAGCCGCTTGCGCGAGCGCGACCAGAACACGGCCTCGCCCAGCTCCACGGTGCGCTGGAGCGCCTCGCGGTTCATGAACGCGAACATCAGCACATCGTTCGAGCCGACTTCCTGGACGATCACCGGCACCAGGCCGTTGTCGTCCCACTTCACCTTGTTCAGCCACTTCTTCGCCATGATCACATCCGGACGGGAATGCCCTCGCGGGCCATGAATGCCTTGGCCTCACCTACCGTGTGCTGGCCATAGTGGAAGATGCTGGCCGCCAGCACGGCGTCGGCGTGGCCCAGGCGGATGCCGTCGGCCAAGTCCTGCAGGCCGCCCACGCCGCCCGAGGCGATCACGGGCACCGGCACCGCGTCGCTGACCGCGCGGGTCAGTTCGAGGTCGAAACCGCTCTTGGTGCCGTCGCGATCCATGCTGGTCAGCAGGATCTCGCCGGCACCGCGCGTGGCCATTTCCTTCGCCCATGCCACGGCGTCCAGGCCGGTGGCCTTGCGGCCGCCGTGCGTGAAGACTTCCCAGCGCGGCGGCTCGCCCGGCGCGGAACTGCGCTTGGCGTCGATGGCCACCACGATGCACTGCGAGCCGTACTTGCCCGTGGCATCGGATACCAGTTGCGGATTGGCGATGGCCGAGGAATTCACGCTGATCTTGTCCGCCCCGGCATTGAGCAGCCGGCGCACGTCTTCCACGGCGCGCACGCCGCCACCCACGGTCAGCGGAATGAACACCTGCGAAGCCACAGCCTCGATGATGTGGAGGATCAGGTCGCGGCCGTCGCTGGTCGCGGTGATGTCGAGAAAAGTGATTTCATCGGCACCTTGCTCGTCGTATCGGCGCGCGATCTCGACCGGGTCGCCCGCGTCGCGGAGTTCGACGAAGTTGACCCCCTTGACCACCCGCCCGTTGGTCACGTCCAGGCAGGGGATGATACGTTTGGCTAACATGGGTTTCCTTGCCGCCCGCCCCTTGCCGGGTGGCGGCGTGTTGCCCGGCGCACCCGCGCCGGGGCGGCTTACTCTTCGCCCAGCTTGTCCGCGCGCGCCTGCGCCTCGGTGAAGTTGAGGTCGCCCGAGTAGATGGCACGGCCGCAGATCACGCCTTCCACGCCTTCGCGCTCCACCGCGCACAGTTGCTCGATGTCGGTCAGGTTGGACAGCCCGCCGCTGGCGATCACCGGGATCGACATCGACTGGGCCAGCTTCACCGTGGCGTCGATATTGATGCCCTGCAGCATGCCGTCGCGGCCGATATCGGTGTAGATGATGGCTTCGACGCCGTAATCCTCGTACTTGCGTGCCAGATCCGCCACTTCGTGGCCGGTCAGCTTGCTCCAGCCGTCGGTGGCGACCTTGCCGTCCTTGGCATCGAGGCCGACGATGATGTGGCCGCCGAAGGCCGAGCAGGCGTCCTTCAGGAAGCCGGGGTTCTTGACCGCCGCGGTGCCGATGATGACGTACGACAGCCCGTCATCGAGCCAGCGCTCGATGGTGTTGAGGTCGCGGATACCGCCGCCCAGCTGGACGGGGATCTCGCCACCCACCTCGGCGATGATGGCCTTGATGGCGGCCTCGTTGCGGGGCTTGCCGACAAATGCGCCGTTGAGGTCGACCAGATGCAGGCGACGCGCGCCCTGGTTGACCCAGTGACGTGCCATGGCGGCGGGATCTTCGGAAAAGACGGTGGCCTGGTCCATGTCGCCTTGTTTGAGGCGTACACACTGACCGTCCTTCAGGTCGATGGCCGGAATGAGCAACATAAGCGTGACGAGCGTGGTGGTTGTGTAAAAGGAAAAAGGCAGCGATGCCGGCGCGAGCGCCGGTGGGCTCAGGTCATGTCAGTTTGGCAGTTGGATGCGCAGTCTGGTCGGTGGCTCTGAACGATCGCTGGTCAGTATCGGGGCGCTTCGGTTCTCGGGTGCTTCTCACGCGCTTCTCGGCGCGTTACGGATTCCAGTGCACGAAATTCCGGTAAAGCTGCAAACCCATCGCGGCGCTCTTCTCCGGGTGGAACTGCGTGGCGAAAATATTATCGCGTGCCACCGCGCTGGTAAACACGCCGCCGTAGTCGGTTTCGCCCGCGATGTGCGACGCATCCTGCGCGCGCACATAGTAACTGTGGACGAAATAGAACCAGCTATCGTCCGGAATGCCCTGCCAGAGCGGGTGCGCGCGCGACTGCCGCACGCGGTTCCAGCCCATTTGCGGCACCTTGAAGCGCGAGCCGTCGGGCTGCGTCAGCCCTTCCAGCTCGAAACGGACCACTTCGCCCGGCATCAGTGCCAGGCACGGCGTGGCCGCGTTGCCAGTGCGACTTTCGGTGCTACGGTCGAACAGCATCTGTTCGCCAACGCACACGCCGAGCATCGGCTTGCTCGCGGCCGCCTCCAGCACGGCCTCCTGCAACCCGGATGCGCCCAGCGCGCCCATGCAGTCAGGCATGGCGCCCTGCCCCGGCAGCACCACGCGGTCCGCCGCGCGGATGGCCTCGGGCCGATCCACCACCTGGACATCCGCTTCCGGTGCCGCGGCGCGCAACGCCTGCGCCACCGAGCGCAGGTTGCCCATGCCGTAATCCACAATTGCTATGGTAGTCATGATTTCAAAACAGGCAACAATGTCTTCAGCCCGTCCACAATGAACTCGACGGCCAGCGCCGACAGGATCAAACCCATCAGACGCGTGCCAATATTGATTCCGGTGCGCCCCATCACCCGTGCGATGGGGTCCGCCGCGCGGAACGTCAGGTACACCACGGCCCCCAGCAACACGCCAATCCCCACCAGCACCAGCGACTGCCACCAGTGCGCGGACTTGCCGGCATAGACGATCACCGTGCTGATGGACCCTGGCCCGGTCAGCAGCGGAATCGCCAGCGGCACCACCGCGATGCTGGCCTTGGCGTCAGCCTCGTCCTCTTCCTCGGGCGTGGCCTTGGTGCGGCTGGTCTGCGCGTTCAGCATGTTCATGGCCATCATGATCATGATCAGCCCGCCACCCACCTGCAGCGACGCCACCGAGATATTGAAGAACTCGATGATCTGCTGCCCCAGCAGCGCCGAAACCGCCACCACGATCGCCACCGACATCGACGCCGTCTTGATGGTACGCAGCTTTTCCGCTTCCGTCTGCTGACTGGTCAGGCTGATGAAGAACGGGATCGCCCCGATCGGATTGATCAGCGCCAGCAGCGAGATAAAGGACTTGAGCGTATCCATCGGTTGCGGGGTCGGGTGAGCGTCAGCGGGCGCCGCAACCGGCCGGCACGCCTGCAGGTTCGGGTCGGGCCCGGCAGCGGGCCCCTCGCCTTATGCCTTAAAGCGTCCCTTTTGTCGATGGAATCGTGTTGCCCGCGCGCGGGTCAAGCTCCACCGCCATGCGCAGGGCCCGCCCGAAGGCTTTGAACACCGTTTCGCATTGATGGTGGGCATTGATGCCGCGCAGGTTGTCGATATGGAGCGTCACGCCGGCGTGATTGACGAAACCTCGGAAAAATTCGATGGTCAGGTCCACGTCGAAGCTGCCCACGCGGGCACGGGTGAACGGCACGTGGAATTCCAGGCCCGGGCGGCCCGAGAAGTCGATCACCACGCGCGACAGGCACTCATCCAGCGGCACATAGCTGTGGCCGTAGCGGGTGATGCCCTTCTTGTCGCCGATCGCCTTGGCCACGGCCTGGCCGAGCGTGATGCCGACGTCTTCCACCGTATGGTGGTCGTCGATATGCAGGTCGCCACGGGCCTCGACCTCGAGGTCGACCATGCCATGGCGGGCGATCTGGTCCAGCATGTGGTCGAGGAACGGCACGCCGGTGGCCAGCTTCTGGCGACCGGTGCCATCAAGATTCAGCGAAACGCGGATCTGCGTTTCCGAGGTATCGCGGGTGACCTCTGCTACACGCATGGTGGGATTAATCCTGCAATGAAGCAGCAAATGCTTCAAGAAACTGCGCGTTTTCTTCGGGTGTGCTGACCGTCACGCGCAGACAGTTGGCCAGCAATGCGTGCATTTTACTCACGTTCTTGATCAATACCTTCCGCGCGAGCAGTCGGTCGAACGTCTGTGCTGCATCCGTCACGCGGATCAACAGGAAGTTGGCGGCGCTCGGGAACACCGTCACGCCCGGCTGGGCGGCCATGGCCTCGGCCAGCCGGCCGCGCTCGGCACGCAGCTGGGCCGCCTGCTCGTCGAGCACATCCACATGTTCGAGCGCGAACAGCGCGGTGGCCTCGGTCAGCACGTTGACGTTGTACGGCGGGCGCACCTTGTCCAGCTGCGCCAGCCACTCGGGCGCGCCGGCCACGTAGCCGAGGCGGATCCCGGCCAGGCCCAGCTTCGACACCGTGCGCATGACCAGCAGGTTGCCGAATTCGGTCAGGCGCGGCATCCAGCTTTCCTGGGCGAACGGCTGGTAGGCCTCGTCCACCACCACCAGGCTGTGGCAGACCTCGCCCTGGGCGGCACGGACGATGGCCTCCATGTCGGCCGCATCGAACAGGTTGCCGGTGGGGTTGTTCGGGTAGGCGAGATAGATGATGGCCGGCTTGTGCTCGGCCATGGCGGCCAGCATCGCGGCGCGGTCCAGCGTGAAATCGGCGCGCAGCGGCACGCCGACGAACGCCAGCCCGGCGAACTGCGCCGACATCGCATACATGACGAAACCGGGCACCGGGGCCAGCACCTTGGCGCCGGGGCGCGCGGCGGCCAGCGACAGCATGCTGATGATCTCGTCCGAACCGTTGCCCAGCAGCACGTCCATGCCGGCCGGCACGTCCATGACGTTGCGCAGCCGGGCGCGCAGCGCCTCGCTGCTCGGCACCGGGTAGCGGTTCAGCGCCACCTCGCCGAGCCGCGCGGCCAGCTGGTCGCGCAGCACGGGCGGCAGGCGGTACGGATTCTCCATGGCGTCCAGCTTCACCAGACCGTGCGAGTCCGCCACGTGGTAGGCGCCCATGGCGCGTACGTCGTCACGGATGATGCGTTCGATCAGGGAAGGGTCTACGGCCGACATGAAAAGTCCTTTTGGTTCAAAGCGTTGCGCGCGCTGACATCAGCCGCGCTTGAAACGGTATTCCGCACTGCGGGCGTGGGCCTGGAGGCCCTCGCCATAGGCGAGTTCGGCGGCGATCTGGCCCAGCATCTGGGCGCCGGCTTCGCTGACCTCGATCAGGCTCGAGCGCTTCTGGAAGTCGTACACGCCCAGCGGCGACGAGAAGCGCGCCGTGCGCGAGGTCGGCAGCACGTGGTTCGGGCCCGCGCAGTAGTCGCCCAGCGACTCGCTGGTATAGCGGCCCAGGAAGATGGCGCCGGCGTGGCGGATCTTCTCGCTCCACTGGCGCGGATTCTCGGCGGAGATCTCCAGGTGTTCCGGGGCGATGGCGTTGGCGATCTCGCACGCCTCTTCCATATCGCGCACCTTGATCAGCGCGCCCCGGCCCGTCAGGGAGGCATGGATCACCTCGCGGCGCGGCATGGTCGGCAGCTGGCGGCGGATGCTCGCCTCCACGCGGTTCAGGTAGTCGGCGTCCGGGCACAGCAGGATCGACTGCGCCAGCTCGTCGTGCTCGGCCTGCGAGAACAGGTCCATCGCCACCCAGTCCGGGTCAGTGGTGCCGTCGCAGATCACCAGGATCTCGGACGGCCCGGCGATCATGTCGATGCCGACCGTGCCGAACACGCGACGCTTGGCCGCCGCCACGTAGGCATTGCCCGGGCCGACGATCTTGTCCACCTGCGGCAGCGTAGCCGTGCCGTAGGCCAGCGCGCCCACGGCCTGGGCGCCGCCGATCGTGAACACGCGGTCCACGCCGGCGATCTGCGCGGCGGCCAGCACCAGTTCGTTGCGCACGCCGCCGGGCGTGGGCACGACCATGACCACTTCCTTCACGCCGGCCACGCGGGCCGGAATGGCGTTCATCAGCACCGACGACGGATACGCGGCCTTGCCGCCCGGCACGTACAGGCCCACGCGGTCCAGCGGGGTCACCTTCTGGCCCAGCATCGTGCCGTCGGCCTCGGTGTATTCCCAGCTATGGCTGCCGCATTCGATCTTCTGCTTCTCGTGGTAGGCCCGCACGCGCGCGGCGGCGGCCTCCAGCGCGGCGCGGCGCTTCGGCTCCAGATCTTCCAGCGCCGCTTCCAGTTCGGATTGCGACAGTTCCAGCGCGCCCATCGAGGCCGCCTCCAGGCGGTCGAAGCGGCGCGTGTATTCGAGCACGGCCTCGTCGCCGCGCTGGCGCACATCGGCCAGGATCTCGGCCGCGGCACGGTCGATGGCCTCGTCCTCGGACGCCTCGAACGCCAGCACCTGGCGCAGCGCGTGCGCGAAGCCCGGCTCCGCGGCGTCCAGCCGGCGTATCGACAGGTTATCCATTTCGCTTTCGGTCATGACTTCCTTCCTCACGGGTCCCCGGGTGCGGCAATGCCTCAGGCGAGTGCCGCCGAGGCCCGTTCAAATGCTTCGAGAATCGGCGTGAGCCGTTCCCGCTTGAGCTTGAGCGCGGCCTGGTTGACCACCAGCCGCGACGAAATCTGCACGATCTCTTCCACTTCGACGAGGTTGTTGGCGCGCAGCGTGCCGCCAGTGCTCACCAGGTCGACGATGGCATCGGACAGGCCCACCAGCGGGCCCAGCTCCATCGAGCCGTACAGCTTGATCAGGTCGACGTGCACGCCCTTCTTGGCGAAGTGCTCGCGCGCGGTCTGCACATACTTGGTGGCCACGGCCAGCCGCGCGCCCTGGCGCACCGCGTTGGCGTAGTCGAAGCCGGCCGGCACCGCCACCGACATGCGGCAGCGGGCGATATTCAGGTCGATCGGCGCGTACAGCCCGGTCATGCCGGTTTCCATCAGCACGTCCTTGCCCGCCACGCCGAAGTCCGCCGCACCGTACTGCACGTAGGTCGGCACATCCGAGGCGCGCACGATGATCACGCGCACCGCCGGGTCCGACGTCGGCAGGATCAGCTTGCGCGACGTCTCCGGGTCCTCGGTCACGTGGATGCCGGCGGCCGCCAGCAGCGGCAGCGTCTCGGAGAAGATGCGGCCCTTGGACAGCGCCAGCGTAAGCTGGTCGGGCGAGGCGTTGAAAGCTGGGCTCATCGTACGTTCTTCAATTCGTCGTGCAGTGTTTCAGGGGCCGTCTCAGGCAATGCGGCGGATCTTCGCGCCCACGGCCGACAGCTTGGCTTCCATGCGGTCGTAGCCGCGGTCCAGATGGTAGATGCGGTCGATGACGGTCTCGCCATCGGCCACCAGGCCACCAATCACCAACCCGGCCGAGGCGCGCAGGTCGGTCGCCATCACGCTCGCGCCGGACAGGCGCGGCACGCCGGTCACCACGGCCGTGTTGCCTTCGGCGGTGATGTTGGCGCCCAGGCGATTCAGTTCCTGCACGTGCATGAAGCGGTTCTCGAAGATCGTCTCGGTGATCCGCGCGGTGCCTTCGGCCACGGCGTTGAGCGCCATGAACTGGGCCTGCATGTCGGTCGGGAAGGCCGGATATTCCGAGGTGCGGAAGCTCACGGCCTGCGCGCGGCGCGGCATGGCCAGGCGGATCCAGTCGTCGCCGGTCTCGATCGTGGCGCCGGCTTCGCGCAGCTTGATCAGCACGGCGTCCAGGATGGTCGGCGGGATGTCGCGCAGCGTCACGTCGCCCAGCGTGGCCGCGGCCGCGCAGAGGAAGGTGCCGGCCTCGATGCGGTCGGCCACCACGGCGTGGCGCGCGCCGTGCAGGCGGTCCACGCCCTGCACCACCAGGCGGTCGGTGCCGATGCCGTCGATCTTGGCCCCCATCTTCACCAGCAGGTTGGCCAGATCGGTCACCTCGGGCTCGCGCGCGGCATTTTCGAGGACGGTCTCGCCCTCGGCCAGCGTGGCGGCCATCAGCAGGTTCTCGGTGCCGGTCACGGTGATCATGTCCGTCACCACGCGCGCGCCCTTCAGGCGGCTGGCGCGGGCGTGGATGAAGCCGTGCTCGATGGTGATGTCGGCGCCCATCGCCTGCAGGCCCTTGATGTGCTGGTCCACCGGCCGTGCGCCGATGCCGCAGCCGCCCGGCAGGGAGACGCGGGCCTCGCCGAAGCGCGCCACCAGCGGCCCCAGCACGAGGATCGACGCGCGCATGGTCTTCACCAGCTCGTACGGGGCCTCGGGCGCGTTGATGTCGGCGGCGGCCAGCGTGGCCGTGGCGCCGTCAATGTCGGCCCGGGTGCCCATCTGGCGCAGCAGCTTGAGCATCGTGCGCGTGTCCTGCAGGTTCGGCACGTTGTCGATGGTGATGGCATCGGCGGTCAGCAGGCTGGCGCACAGGATCGGCAGCGCCGCATTCTTGGCGCCGGAAACCCGGATCTCGCCTTTGAGCGGGCCGTTGCCCTCGATCTGGAATTTGTCCATGTTGTGTCGGTATTCGTTATGCAGCGTTAGGCGGCGTGATGCGTCCCTGGACGGACATCAGGCGGCGCCCGACCCGGACTTCCATTCGGCCGGGGTCAGCGTCTTCATCGACAGCGCATGGATCTCGGCGCGCATACGGTCGCCCAGCGCCGCGTAGACGCGCTGGTGCCGCTGGATCAGGCGCTTGCCGTCGAACTCGGCGCTGACGATGGTGGCGAAGAAGTGCTGGCCGTCGCCTTCCACTTCCAGATGGTCGCAGGGCAACCCTTGGGCAATGTATTCCCTGACTTGTTCCGGTGTAGGCAGCATGTCTGTCTCTTGTGAATTTGTGTCGATCGCGTGAGGGGGTAGCGTCAGTGGCGCAGCTTGTAGCCGGTGCTGAGCATCCGCAGCGCCAGCCCGGCCAGCACCGCGAACGACACGGCCACCACGGCCAGGCTCTGCAGCGGCGGCACGTCCGATACGCCGAAGAAGCCGTAGCGGAACCCGTCGATCATGTAGAAGAACGGGTTGGCGTGCGACACCGCCCGCCAGAACGGCGGCAGCGAGTGAATCGAATAGAACACGCCGGACAGGAATGTCGCCGGCATGATCAGAAAATTCTGAAACGTGGCCAGCTGGTCGAACTTTTCGGCCCAGATGCCCGCCACCAGCCCCAGCGTGCCGAGAATGCCGGCCCCGGCCAGCGCGAAGACCAGGATCCAGCCGACGTTGTACACATGCAGGTTCGCGAACCACGCCGTCACCAGCAGCACGCCCAGCCCCACGCTCAGGCCACGGATGACCGACGCCGCCACGTAGGCGCCGTACATCTCCCAGTGGGAAAGCGGCGGCAGCATGATGAATACAAGGTTTCCGGTGATCTTGGACTGGATCAGCGACGACGAACTGTTCGCAAACGCATTCTGGAGAATGCTCATCATCACCAGCCCCGGCACCAGGAAAGCGGTATAGCTGATCTGGTCGTACACCCGCACGCGGTCTTCCAGCACATGGCCGAAGATCAGCAGGTACAGCACGGCGGTCAGCACCGGCGCGGCCACGGTCTGGAACGCCACTTTCCAGAAACGCAGCACTTCCTTATAGAGCAGCGTGCGGAAGCCGACGAAGCCGCCCACGGCCATGGTGTCGAGCCGGGCCTTCTCGGTCAGGTCGGACGCCTCCGAGGCGCGATTGTCCAGATGCTCGATGGGTTGGTTCATGCCGCGGCCTCCAGCGACGCATCGGGCACCGCGCCCGGCATGTGACCTTCTCGGCGCATGATCTGGACGAACACGTCTTCGAGGTCGGCCTTGCTGATTTCCATGTCTTCCACTTCGCAGCCAGCCTCGCGCAGCGCGGCCAGGATCGGTTCGACGGCTTCATAGCCGGACAGCCGCAGCCGGTGGGCGCGCTCCCCGGGGTTGGACGGGGTGCGCAGCGCCTCCAGCGCCGGCGGCAGCGTGCCGCGCGACAGCGTGAGCACCAGTTGCAGCCCCGCGAACTGGGTCAGCAGGCTGCTGGTGCGGTCCAGCGCCACCACCTCGCCGAACTTCAACATGGCGATGCGATCGCACAGCGCCTCGGCTTCCTCGAGGTAGTGCGTCGTCAGGATGATCGTGTGGCCTTCCTTGTTCAGGCGCGAGATGAACTTCCAGAGCGTCTGGCGCAGCTCCACGTCCACGCCGGCGGTCGGCTCATCGAGCACGATCACGGGCGGCCGGTGTACCAGCGCCTGCGCCACCAGCACGCGCCGCTTCATGCCGCCGGACAACTGGCGCATGTTGGCGTCCGCCTTGCTGGTGAGGTCCAGGTTGGCCATGATTTCGTCGATCCAGTCGTCGTTGCGCGTCAGGCCGAAATAGCCCGATTGCAGCCGCAACGTCTCCCGAACCGTGAAAAACGGATCGAAAACCAGTTCCTGGGGCACCACGCCGAGCATGCGGCGCGCCATGCGGTAGTCGTCCACCACATCGTGCCCGAGCACGCTCACGCGACCCGAATCGGCGCGGTTCAGGCCCGCGAGGATCGAGATCAGCGTGGTCTTGCCGGCACCGTTGGGACCGAGCAGGCCGAAGAACTCGCCGCGCTCGACGGTGAAACTGACACCCTTGAGCGCCTGCAGGTTGCGGTAGCGCTTGCGGACATCGGTAATTTCGATGGCTTTCATGGCCGATGGTCTTGTGAGTGGCGCCTGGGCGGGCCGCCTCACTGGAGTTTGGGGGGACGTCCTTGAGGTTAGCCGCGCAGCACCTGGTGGAGCCGTATCAGGACACTTGGGGGCGACTTGGGGACGAACAACCCGGAATTATAGGGGATGCGGGGGGTGTCTCGCTTTGGCCCGACTGGCCCCGCTACCGTTCCGACGCGGCGCCGGCCGCAGCCTGACGCCGGGGCATCGCATCGGCCGCGCCAATCACGCGCAGCCATGGATACCGGTTCAATGTCGGTGGTGGTGGTGTTCCGGGTGGGAGATCGGCGCGGGCGGCAGGCCCAGCAGGCTGTCCACCCCGTAGAGCGTGGCCAGCGAGGCCAGCTGTGGCGGCACGCCATGCAGCGCCAGCGTCTGACCCTGTGCGGCGGCGGCGCGTTGCCACGCCAGCAGCACGGCCACGGCAGCCGAATCGACCTGCGCCAGTGCGCTGCAATCGATGGCCACGTCGCCCTGGGACACGCGCGACAGCCCCTCACGCAGCACGGCGGCGGCGTTGCGGTTGGTCAGCGAAGTGCCGAGCGCAGGCATCAGATCGATCGAAGAAGGGAAAACAGAGGTTTGGAGACCCGGCGCCCACGCATATTTCTACGAGAAACAGGTCGGCGCCGAGCGGCCATTGTAGACCGGAATGGCTGCGGCGTGCTGCGCCGCAACCAGATTCCGCATCAGCTCTTGGCGTTGGCCAGCTGGCGATTGCGGTCCTGCAGGGTCTTGATGACACCGTCCACGCCCTGCTGCGTCACGATCGTGTTGAAGCTGCCCTTGTAGGCTTCGGTCAGCCACGCGCCGAGCACATTGATGTCGTAAACCTTCCAGCCCTGCGGCGTCTTCTCAAGGCGGTAATCCATCTGGATCGGCTCACCCTTGTTGATGACCTGCGTGCGGATCGTGGCGTCGGTGTCCTCGGCCGTGCCGCGGTACGGGCGGAACTGCACCTGCTGGTCGCGGATCTGGGCGATGGCGCCGGCATACGTACGGATCAGCAGCGTCTTGAACTCATCGGTAATGATCTTCTGCTGTTCCGGCGTGGCCTTCGACCAGTTGCGGCCCATGGCGATCTGCGTGGTTTTGCCGAAGTTGGCGTTCGGCAGGATCTTCTGCTCGACCAGCGCCGTGATCTTGCCGAGGTTGCCGGCCTGCATGTCCTTGTCTGACCGCACGGTGGCCATGACCTCGTTCACCACGGTCTTGACCAGCGCGTCCGGCGAGGACGTGTCCGTGGCCTGCTGGGCCTGTGCGGTGCCGGTGAAAGCCAGCACGGTGAAGACAGAAACAAAGGGGACCAACAGTCGCTTCAGCATCGTAAATATCCTTATCTATCAAGGGCTTCGCGTCGGCCAACGCACAACGTCAGGTGCCCAGGTAACCAGCGCGGCAGGCGTGGGGCTGCCAGACCGCGCATTCATTGAAACATAGGCGCTCTGGAAACGCTTAGCATCCGAGCGTCTATTGCGCCGCTTTAAAACACTTTGTTGCAGGGCTCACAGCGCTGGCACAGTCGCCGCGAACCCTTGCCAGCACTGGGCTGGCTAATCAATTACCGGCCGAAGCGCAATGCACCGCCTGGGCCGATCAGGTTCGGGGCCGGCAGCGGCATCGGCTGGGCCGGCTGGGTGCCCTGGTCGGCCGGGGCTTCGCTCGCGGGCTTGTCCTGGGCCGGCGCCGCGTCGGACGGGGCGGTCGGGCTCGCCGGGCTGGCCGGTGAAGCGCCCTCCTGGTCCGGGTCATCCTGGGACGGCGGGTTGCCGTCGTAGATCAGGTACTGGCGGCGCTGCATATAGGAATCGCGCAGGAAGGCATAGCGGTCCAGCGCGGCCGCCTCGATCAGGTTCGAGGCGCCCATCAACTGCGAGCGGCCATCGACAATACGCACGCCGGCGGCCGTATTGCGCGCCCACACCGGATAGATATAGGCGGACGGGTCCATCAGGCGGTCCACCAGCATGCCGCCGGTGTCGCGCACGGTGCTCGGGCCGAACAGCGGCAGCACCAGGTACGGGCCAGACGGCACGCCCCACACGCCGAGCGTCTGGCCGAAGTCTTCCTTGTACTTGGGCAGCCCGGCCGGCGTGGCGATGTCGATCAACCCGCCAATGCCGAGCACGCTGTTGATGGCCACCCGCATGGTGTCTTCCGCCGCGCGCGATGGCTTGCCCTGCAGCAGGTTGTTCGCCGCCGAGTAGACATCGGACATATTCGAGAAGAAGTTGCCGACGGCGGTTCGGACCGGCGACGGCACGTAGTCCGCGTAGACCGTGGCAACCGGCTTCAGCGCGTATTTGTCGACTTGTTCGTTGACCGTCTGCACGCCCCGGTTCAGGGGTTCGAGCGGGTCCTTCGGATTGGCGTCGGGGCCAGTGGCGCAGCCCGCCAGCAGCAGGGCGGCAAGGGCGGCGGCACACAGTTGTCCCGGCGCCCGCGGGCGCCGATGCCTGGCACGGCGGCTCATTTCGCGCCCTCCGTGCCCGGTGCGGCCGGCAGCGCGGCGGCGCCGGAAGACGGCGCGGCAGGCGCGGCCGTGGAGCCGGAACCCCCGCCGGAGCCGGCGTCGGCAGCCTTGTTGTACAGGAACTGACCGATCAGGTTTTCGAGCACAACAGCCGACTGGGTCATCGTGATCTTGCTGCCCTGGGCCAGCATGGCGGTGTCGCCGCCGGCCTCGAGGCCGATGTACTGCTCGCCCAGCAGGCCGGACGTCAGGATCTTGGCCGAGGTGTCCTTCGGAAACTGGTACGACTTGTCCAGGTTCAGCTCGACGGTAGCCAGGTAGGACTTGTCATCGAAACGGATGGACGCCACGCGCCCCACCACCACGCCGGCGCTCTTGACCGGCGCGCGCGCCTTCAGCCCGCCGATGTTGTCGAACTGCGCCTGGACCGAGTAGGTCTCCTGGAACGAGAAGCTGCTCATGTTGCCGGCCTTGAGCGCCAGGAACAGCAGCGCGACAAACCCCACCACCACGAACAGCCCCACCCAGTAGTCGAGTGATTTTTTCTTCATGCGAGTCTCTTGTCGAATGCGTTTCGTTTGCCGCCGCGTCAGCTGAACATCAGCGCGGTCAGCAGGAAATCCAGGCCCAGCACGGCCAGCGAGGCCATCACCACGGTACGCGTGGTGGCGCGCGAGACGCCTTCCGGCGTCGGGCTGGCCTCGAAGCCCTGGTACAAGGCGATAAACGTCACCGCGATGCCAAAAATGAAGCTCTTGATCACGCCATTCAGCACGTCGGCGCGCACATCCACGCCGCCCTGCATCTGCGACCAGAACGCGCCGGCGTCCACCCCGATCAGCTGCACACCGACCAGATAGCCGCCCAGGATGCCCACGGCGCTGAAGATGGCCGCCAGGACTGGCATGGCAATCACGCCGGCCCAGAAGCGCGGCGCAATCACGCGCTGCAACGGGTTCACGGCCATCATTTCCATGGCGGTGAGCTGCTCGCCCGCCTTCATCAGGCCGATTTCGGCCGTCAGCGACGTCCCCGCACGCCCCGCGAACAACAGCGCCGAGACCACCGGCCCCAGCTCACGCACCAGCGACAGCGCCACCAGCAGCCCGAGCGCCTGCTCGGAGCCATAGCGGTTCAGCGTGTAATAGCCCTGCAGGCCCAGCACGAAGCCGACGAACAGCCCGGACACGGCGATGATCACCAGCGACAAATTGCCGACGAAGAACACCTGGTCGCTGACCAGCCGGGGCCGGCGCAGCAGCGCCGGGGACAGCGACAGCAGCGCGAAGAATATGCGCGTGGCGTGGCCGACGCCGCCTACGAAATTGCGCACGGCGGCGCCGATGCTGATGAAGAAGGCGGTCAACGGCTACCTCCGGCGGCGAAGTCTTCGGCCAGCGAGGGGCCCGGGTAGTGGAACGGCACCGGGCCATCGGCCTCGGCATGGACGAACTGGCGCACGAACGGATCGGTCGAGGCACGCAGCGCGGCCGGCTCGCCCTCGGCCGCGATCCGGCCATTGGCGATGAAATAGACGTAGTCGGCGATCTGGAACGTCTCCTGCACATCATGGGAGACGATGATCGTGGTGGCGCCCAGCGCGTCGTTGAGGCTGCGGATCAGGTTGGCGGTGAGGCCGAGCGAGATCGGGTCGAGGCCGGCGAACGGCTCGTCATACATCAGCAGCGCCGGGTCCAGCGCGATGGCCCGCGCCAGCGCCACCCGCCGCGCCATGCCGCCGGAGATCTGCGCGGGCATCAGGTCCCGCGCGCCGCGCAGCCCCACCGCGTTGAGCTTCATCAGCACGAGGTCGCGGATCATCGAATCGGGCAGGTCCGTGTGCTCACGCAACGGAAACGCCACATTATCGAAGACCGACAGGTCGGTGAACAGCGCGCCAAACTGGAACAGCATGCCCATCTGGCGCCGCACGGCGTAGAGGCCGGACTGGTCCATGGCGTCGATGTCGGCGCCGTTGAAGGTCACCCGCCCGCGGGACGGGCGCACCATGCCACCGATCAGCCGCATGACCGTGGTCTTGCCGCAGCCCGAGCCGCCCATGACGGCCACAACCTTGCCGCGCGGGAAGCGCATCGACAGGCCGGCAAGCACCGGTTTGTCGCCCGCCGCATAGGCGAAATCGACATCGGCGAGTTCGACGATGTCCGGGCTGATCAGGGACTGGGCAGGGAGGTTCGGTACGGTAGCGGTCACGTTGGCACCGGATTGGGCAGGGCGCCATTATAAGGGCTACCACCTAGACGCGCGGGTTGCTGTGTGGCGACCACTACATTCCAGTCCGGACAACAGTGTTCCCGAAATGGAACAAATCGCCGGATAGTGGCCGGTCAGGGCTCCCCGCCCTGCGTCGACTGGCGCACCAGCATCTGCCACTGGAGGGTGTCGGCGCGGATGGCCGTGGCGAACGCCTCCGGCGAATCGCGCACCGCCGTGAGCCCGGACGCCATTAGCCGCGCGCGCACTTCGCGCTCGTTGGTAACGTTGTCCAGCTCCGTGGCCAGGCGGGCGACGATGGCGCGCGGCGTCTTGGCCGGCGCCATCACGCCATACCAGGCGGTGGCGCCATAGCCATCCACACCCGCTTCCTGCAGCGTGGGCACCTGTGGCGCCAGCGGCGAGCGCTGGCCGCCGGTCACGCCGAGCAGGCGCAGCGCGCCGCTGCGCACGTGGTTCTGCACGGCTGTATACGAACAGAAGCAGGCACTGATCCGGCCGGCGAGCATTTCGAGGACCACGGCAGCCTCGCCCTTGGCCGTCACCAGCGGCACGCCGCTCGGGATGCCGCGCACGGCGTATTCGGCATAGAACTGGGACGGGCTGCCGGGCTGGCCGTAGCCATAGCTGTAGGAGCCCGGGCTCGACCGCACCGCCGTGACCCATTGCTGCGGCGTCTGCATCGGCAGGCGCCCATCGATCACGAGGAACAGCGGCATCGTGGCCACGCGCGCCACGGGCGTAAAGTCGCGCACTACATCGTAGGGCACCGGCTCCAGGCCGGGCTGGATCAGCATGTTGGCCTGATGGAACAGCAACGTATGGCCATCGGAACTGGACTTGGCGACGACATCGCCGGCCATCGTGCCCGCCGCGCCGGGGCGATTGTCCACCTCGACCGGCACGCCCAGGCGCACCGCGAGACGCTCGGCCAGCAATCGCGCCGTGGCATCGGCCACGCCGCCGGCCGGGAACGGCACGATCATGCGGATGGGCCCCGCCGGGAACGACACGGAACGGTTCAGCAACTCGGGGCGGCTGCCATTGGGAATGCTGGCGAATTGTGCGGTGGCCAGTCCGGCGGGAGGCTGCGCGAATGCCACTGCCGCACCGAGGAAGGCGGGCAGCATCAGGACGGCCCGCCAGGAACGGCGCGGAGCCGCCGGGGAGGCAGCGAGTGTTGGCAACTTCGTTTTACCTCGCCAAAGTCGCGACATTGTGCGCACTTCTGGCATCAATTTCCTCCGGACCACGGCACAAGGCCATGGCACCAAATCGGCTGAAAGGGATTGCGAGGCAGTCTCTTGTTATGGTTTTCTGGGCATTCTACGAACAATGCCGATGACGGCACAGACCACGTAAACCATAGCCGGGTGGACCCCAATGGGTGATCGCAGGGCGCAATGGATGGGTCTTTTATAATCGCCCGATGTCTGAAATTGTCCTGCGGCGGATGCTGGCCGCCGACCTGCCCGCCGTGCTCGCCGTCCAGGCGCAGTGCTATGCCGCCACGCTGATCGAATCCACCGACGCCCTCGCCAGCCGCCTCGCGCTGTCGCCCGAAACCTGCTGGGTGGCCGCCCTGCCCGAAGGCCGGCTGGCCGCCTACCTGTTCACCCACGCCTGGCCGGAGGCCACACTGCCCCCGCTCGACGGCGTGCTGGCGCGCGACTGGCCACCCGCCGCGCCCCTCACCTGGTTCATCCACGACATGGCCGTGGCCCCCGCCGGCCAAGGCTCCGGCCTGGCCGCCCGCCTCTACGCCGCCGCCGAACAACCGGCCCGCGCGCTGGGCCTGACGTCGTCACGCCTCATCGCTGTACAGACCGCCGCCGCCTGGTGGCGCAGGATCGGGTACGCCCCGCTGACCGCACACGACGCCGCCCCGCATGCCCAAAAACTGGCCGCCTACGGCGCAGATGCAATCCTCATGGAGCGTAGGTTTGGCGGCTGACGGGAGGCTGACAGGGTGGGCGGTGGCAAGCGCGTCGCGCGTGTTTGACGTGCAGCAAGCCCGACCGGGAACTCGATGAAGTCCGATTTCTTCACCGGCGGTGTGGCGATACGGTTTCCAGCTCAACAGAGTTGGAGATCTACGTATGGGCAACACTTATCGCGATGGCATCCACGAAAACCTTTCGCCCGGAGAATTGTTCCTGCTGGTCACCATCGACGAAACCTGCAAGCAGCTTGGGATTGAAGATTTCGCTACTGTTGGAGCGATTCTGGCGGGCCAGAACTGGGTGCCCATGCGAGGTAAATTTCACGGGGCCACGCCGCGAACCTCCGTGGCTTCAAAACTCGCGCGAACCTACCTGAATTACGATCTGAAGCGAAAGATCTTGCCGACTGTCACGAATGCGAGCGTCAGACAACTCAAAGTGTTCATGACGCGAAACCTTGGCACTTTCGTCGGCCGCTCCGTTCCGGTTCTCGGCTGGGCACTCTTCGCTCGAGAGGTAGCCATCATCACTGCTAACTCAGTGGGCCAGTACAACCGTTTGGTCAAAAGCGAAGACAGGGCCTTCTAATGACAGACGCCACGCTTGCGGCAGTTACTGCCTTTATCCGGCAAAGCACCAGCCTTCCGGAAGGCCAGCGCATTTCCCGCACCGACAGCCTTGAGCGCGATCTGGACCTGACCGGCGACGAAGCCTTTGATTTCATGGAGGAATTTCTCACGCACTTCGGCATCGAGCGTGGCGACTATGCGTTCCAGCGTTACTTCTGCGAAGAGGGCTTCAGCCTGCTCGAGATCCTCGCCATGCCGTTCTCACGGAAGCTTCGTCTGAAGTACGAAAAGATGCCGCTGACCGTCGGCATGCTGGAACGGGCGATCGAGTCGGGCGCCTGGGAAACGCCATGAGATCCGCGATCCACTGGCTTGCCCAAGCTTCTTGCATCTGGGGAGTGCTTCTCCTGGCGGCTCTAGCGGGCAACTCGTATAGCTGGATGTACGAGATGGCCCCCTCGATTCCGCGTGGCGCAATCGAGGACGCCTCAGGCAACGAGGCGGTCCTGGCAACCATGGTCTTCCTGGCGATAGCGGCATGGCATGCCGGGCGAGACGCGCTTCGGCGAGATGGATGGCGGTGCTGACGATCGCCGCCGCCGCTGTACCGTGGACCATGACGCTCTAGTCCACCCCGTTCACAAAACAAAAAGCCCGCCCGAGAAACCCCGGGCGGGCTCTTTACCTGGAACGCCTGCAATCAGCGCGGCAGTACCGTGTGGCCCATCAGGAAGGCGTCGACGGAGCGGGCGGCCTGGCGGCCTTCGCGGATGGCCCAGACCACGAGGGACTGGCCGCGGCGGACGTCGCCGGCGGCGAAGACCTTCGGCACGTTGGTGTAGTACGCGCGGTCGCCTTCGGTGGAGGCCTTGGCGTTCTTGCGAGCGTCCGTGTCCACGCCGAAGGCTTCCAGCATCGAGCCCACCGGGTTGGTGAAGCCCATGGCCAGCAGCACCAGGTCTGCCGGCAGCACGAACTCGCTGTCCGGCACTTCCTGCATGCGGCCGTCCTTCCACTCCACGCGGCAGGCCTTCAGGGCCTTGATCTTGCCGTTCTCGCCGATGAATTCCTTGGTGGCCACGGACCAGTCGCGCGAGCAGCCTTCGTCGTGGGAGGACGAGGTGCGCAGCTTGATCGGCCAGTACGGCCACACCAGCGGCTTGTTTTCCTCGTCCGGCGGCTGCGGCAGCAGTTCGAACTGGGTCACCGACACCGCGCCATGACGATTCGACGTGCCGACGCAGTCGGAACCCGTATCGCCACCGCCGATCACGATCACGTGCTTGCCGTCCGCGCGGATGTCGTTCAGGGCGTCGCCGGCCACTTCCTTGTTCTGCGGGATCAGGAATTCCAGCGCGTAGTGCACGCCGGCCAGCTCACGGCCCGGCACCGGCAGGTCGCGCGGCACTTCCGAGCCGCCGGCCAGCACCACGGCGTCGAACTGCTCCATCAGCGACTGTGCCGAGATGGTCTCGCGGGCGTAGTTCACGATGCCGGCGGGCAGTTCGCCTTCGGTCACCATCACGCCAGCCCGGAACGTGACGCCTTCGGCCTGCATCTGCTCGATGCGGCGGTCGATCAGCGTCTTCTCCATCTTGAAGTCGGGGATGCCGTAGCGCAGCAGACCGCCGATGCGGTCGTTCTTCTCGAACACCGTCACGTCATGGCCGGCGCGCGCCAGTTGCTGCGCGGCAGCCATGCCAGCCGGGCCCGAGCCAACCACGGCCACGGTCTTGCCGGTCTTGTGCGCGGGCACCTGCGGCGCCACCCAGCCCTCTTCCCAGGCCTTGTCGATGATGGCGTGCTCGATCGACTTGATACCCACCGGCAGCTCGTTGATGCCGAGCGTGCAGGCTGCCTCGCACGGTGCCGGGCAGATCCGGCCCGTGAACTCGGGGAAGTTGTTGGTCTGGTGCAGGACCTCGATGGCCGTCTTCCAGTCCTGGCGGTACACCAGGTCGTTGAAGTCCGGAATGATGTTGTTGACCGGGCAGCCGTTGTTGCAGAACGGGATGCCGCAGTCCATGCAGCGTGCACCCTGGATCTTCGCCTCGCTGTCGGACAGCGCGAAGACGAACTCCTTGTAGTGCTTCACACGCTTGACTACCGGCTCATAGCCTTCGTTCTGGCGGGGAAATTCGAGAAAGCCAGTCGCCTTACCCATGTTGCGTCCTTGGTCTAGCTGGCGCGAGGCGGCGGGGCCGGCCTCGCGTGGGGTCAGTATCTTGTTGGCGCCGCGGGCATGCCGCGCGGCGCCGTCTCGTGGGGATGGCCGATGCGCGCCGTCAGGCGGCAATCGCCTCGCGGTCGTTGTCGCGGGCGGCCTGCTCCTTGGCGTACATCTCGCCCAGGGCGCGCTTGTACTCGGTCGGGAAGACCTTGACGAACTTGCGGCGCGCCGTGGTCCAGTCCGCCAGCAGCGCCTTGGCGCGCTCCGAACCGGTGTAGCGGAAATGCTGCTCGATCAGGTTGCGCAGGATCACCTCGTCCAGCTCGCGCTTGCCGCCCTGCTTGTGCCACTGCGACTTGGGCTGGCCCTTCTCCTGGTCGGCCGAGGCGAGCACCGCCTCCAGCGCCACCATCGACGTGTTGCAGCGCTTGTCGAACAGGCCATCCTCGTCATAGACGTAGGCCACGCCGCCGGACATGCCCGCCGCGAAGTTGCGGCCCGTGCCGCCCAGCACGACCACCGTGCCGCCGGTCATGTACTCGCAACCGTGGTCGCCCGTGCCCTCGATCACCGCCACGGCGCCCGAGTTGCGCACCGCGAAGCGTTCGCCGGCCACGCCGTTGAAGAATGCCTCGCCGGCGATGGCGCCGTACAGCACCGTGTTGCCGACGATGATGTTGCGCGTCGGGTCGCCGCGGAACTCGTGCGGCGTGCGCACGATCACGCGGCCGCCGGAGAGGCCCTTGCCGACGTAGTCGTTGCCGTCGCCCACCAGATCCAGCGTGATGCCGTGCGCCAGGAAAGCGCCGAACGACTGGCCGGCCGTGCCTTGCAGCTGGATGTGGATGGTGTCGTCGGGCAGGCCTTCGTGGCCATACTGCTTGGCGATCACGCCGGACAGCATCGCGCCCACCGTGCGGTTGACGTTCTTCACCGGCTGGATGAACGACACGCGCTCACCCTTGTCGATGGCCTGGCGTGCCTTGGCGATCAGCACATGGTCCAGCGCCTTGCCGGCTTCCACCGACAGACCGTGGTCCTGCACGTCCGTATGGAAGCGCGGCACGTCGGCGGCGAACGCCGGCTGGTAGAAGATGCGACCGAAGTCCAGGCCACGCGCCTTCCAGTGCTCGATGCCGTTGCGCATGTCGAGCAGGTCGGCGCGGCCGATCAGCTCATCGAACGTGCGGATGCCCAGTTGGGCCATGATCTCGCGCGCTTCCTCGGCAACGAAGAAGAAGAAGTTCACCACGTGCTCGGGCTTGCCCTGGAACTTCTTGCGCAGCGCCGGATCCTGCGTGGCCACGCCCACCGGGCAGGTGTTCAGGTGGCACTTGCGCATCATGATGCAGCCCTCGGCCACCAGCGGTGCCGTGGCGAAGCCGAACTCGTCAGCGCCCAGCAGCGCGCCGATCACCACGTCGCGGCCGGTCTTCATCTGGCCGTCAGCCTGCACGCGGATGCGGTTGCGCAGGCCGTTGAGCATCAGCGTCTGCTGCGTCTCGGCCAGGCCCAGCTCCCACGGCGTGCCGGCGTGCTTGATCGACGACCACGGCGAGGCGCCGGTGCCGCCGTCATGGCCGGCGATCACCACGTGGTCGGCCTTGGCCTTCGCCACGCCGGCCGCCACGGTGCCCACGCCCACTTCGGACACCAGCTTGACCGAGATGTCCGACACCGGGTTCACGTTCTTCAGGTCGTGGATCAGCTGTGCCAGATCCTCGATCGAGTAGATGTCATGGTGCGGCGGCGGCGAGATCAGGCCCACGCCCGGCACCGAGTAACGCAGCTTGCCGATGTAGTCCGACACCTTGTGGCCGGGCAGCTGGCCGCCCTCGCCAGGCTTGGCGCCCTGGGCCATCTTGATCTGGATCTGGTCGGCCGACGCCAGGTACTCGGCGGTCACGCCAAAGCGGCCCGATGCCACCTGCTTGATCTTGCTGCGCAGCGAGTCGCCTGCCTGCAGCGGCAGGTCACGCTCGATCACGTGGTCGCCCAGCAGGCCCTTGAGGGTATCGCCCTGCTTGATGGGGATGCCGCGCAGTTCGTTCCGGTAGCGCTTCTCGTCCTCGCCGCCTTCGCCGGTGTTCGACTTGCCGCCGATGCGGTTCATCGCCACGGCCAGCGTGGTGTGGGCTTCGGTCGAGATCGAGCCGAGCGACATGGCACCCGTGGCGAAACGCTTCACGATGTCCTTGGCCGACTCCACTTCCTCGAGCGGAATGGCGCGCGACGGATCGACCTTGAACTCGAACAGGCCACGCAGCGTCATGTGACGGCGGCTCTGGTCATTGATGATGTTCGCGTATTCCTTGTACGTCTGGTAGGCACCCTTGCCGTCATCGGCGCGCACCGAGTGCTGGAGCTTGGCCACCGAATCCGGCGTCCACATATGCTCCTCGCCCCGCACGCGGTAGGCGTACTCACCGCCGGCTTCGAGCATGGACTCGAGCACGGGGTTGTTGCCAAACGCGTCGCGGTGCAGACGGATGGCTTCCTCGGCAACCTCGAAGATGCCGATGCCTTCCACATTGGACGGCGTGCCGTGGAAATACTTCTGCACCAGTTCGCGCGACAGGCCGATGGCCTCGAAGATCTGCGCGCCGGTGTAGGACATGTACGTGGAGATGCCCATCTTGGACATCACCTTGAACAGGCCCTTGCCGATCGCCTTGACGAAGTTCTTGACCGCCTTCTCGGGCGACAGGTCGCCAGACAGGCCGGTGGCCATGTCGGCCAGCGTTTCCATGGCCAGGTACGGGTGGACGGCTTCGGCGCCGTAGCCAGCCAGCAGCGCGAAGTGGTGCACTTCACGCGCGGAGCCGGTTTCCACCACCAGGCCGGCGGACGTGCGCAGGCCCTTCTCCACCAGGTGATGGTGGATGGCCGACGTCGCCAGCAGTGCCGGAATCGCCACATGATCGGCATCGACGCGGCGGTCGGACACGATCAGGATGTTGTAGCCCGAGCGCACGGCATCCACGGCCTCGGCGCACAGCGACGCCAGGCGCGCCTCGATGCCTTCCTTGCCCCATGCCGTCGGATAGCAGATGTTCAGCTCGTATGCGCGGAACTTGCCACCGGTGTAGTGCTCGATGTTGCGGATCTTGGCGATGTCCTTGAAGTCCAGCACGGGCTGGGACACTTCGAGGCGCATCGGCGGGTTGATGTTGTTCAGTTCGAGCAGGTTCGGCTTCGGGCCGATGAACGACACCAGCGACATGACCATGTTCTCGCGGATCGGGTCGATCGGCGGGTTGGTCACCTGGGCGAACAGCTGCTTGAAGTAGTGGTACAGCGTCTTGTTCTTGGACGACAGCACGGCCAGCGGCGAGTCATTGCCCATCGAGCCGGTGGCTTCCTCGCCGGCCAGCGCCATCGGCGCCATCAGGAACTTGACGTCCTCCTGCGTGTAGCCGAAGGCCTGCTGGCGGTCCAGCAGCGGCGCCACGGGCTTCTTCTCGGCGGCCACATCCTCGGGCTTGGCCTCGAGTTCGTCCATCTTGATGCGCACGGCATCGATCCAGCTCTTGTACGGCTTGGCGTTGGCCAGGTTGTCCTTGAGCTCCTTGTCGTCGATGATGCGGCCCTGTTCCATGTCGATCAGGAACATCTTGCCGGGCTGCAGGCGCCACTTCTGCACCACGCGCGACTCGGGGAACGGCAGCACGCCGGCTTCGGAGGCCAGCACGACCACGTCGTCTTCCGTCACATAGAAACGGGCCGGACGCAGGCCGTTACGGTCCAGCGTGGCGCCGATCTGGCGGCCATCGGTGAAGCAGATGGCGGCGGGGCCGTCCCACGGCTCCATCATGGCGGCGTGGTACTCGTAGAACGCGCGGCGGTTGTCGTCCATCAGCGTGTGCTGTTCCCAGGCTTCCGGGATCATCATCATCATCGCGTGGACGAGCGGGTAGCCGGCCATCGTCAGCAGTTCGAGGCAGTTGTCGAACGATGCCGTATCGGACTGGCCCGGGTAGATCAGCGGCCACAGCTTGGGCAGGTCGTCGCCGAGCACCGGCGACGAGATGGCGCCCGTGCGCGCGTTGACCCAGTTGACGTTGCCCTTGACCGTGTTGATTTCGCCGTTGTGGGCGACCATGCGGTACGGGTGGGCAAGCTCCCAGGCCGGGAAGGTGTTGGTGGAGAAGCGCTGGTGCACCAGGGCCAGGGCCGAGACGGCGCGCGGGTCCTGCAGGTCGAGGTAGTACTCGCCCACCTGGGTGGCCAGCAGCAGGCCCTTGTACACCACGGTACGGGCCGACATCGACGGCACGAAGTATTCCTTGCCGTGCTTGAGCTTGAGCGCCTGGATGGCGTGGCTGGCGGTCTTGCGGATGACGTAGAGCTTACGTTCCAGCGCGTCCGTGGTCATGATGTCGCGGCCACGGCCAATGAAGATCTGGCGGATCACCGGCTCGGTGGTGCGCACCGTGGGGGACATCGGCATGTTGCAGTCCACCGGCACGTCACGCCAGCCCAGCACGACCTGGCCTTCCAGGCGCACCGTGCGCTCGAGCTCCTGCTCGCAGGCCAGGCGCGAGGCGTGTTCCTTCGGCAGGAAGATCATGCCCACGCCGTACTCGCCGTTCGGCGGCAGGGTCACGCCCTGCTTGGCCATTTCCTCGCGGTAGAACTGGTCCGGGATCTGGATCAGGATGCCGGCGCCGTCGCCCATCAGCTTGTCGGCACCCACGGCGCCGCGATGGTCGAGGTTCTCGAGGATCTTCAGGCCCTGCGAGATGATCTCGTGCGACTTGCGGCCCTTGATGTGCGCAACCATGCCGACGCCGCAGGCGTCATGCTCGTTGGCCGGGTCATAGAGGCCCTGCGCTTGCGGGCGGGCGGCGGTATCGATGGGATCGGCGGGGTGTTGCGAGTGGTCCACGGGCTGAATTCCGGTGAAGGCAGCGCGCGCGGCAAGGCAGACCGAACGGGGGTGGCTGGATGCAGGCGCCTCTTTGACGGGCGGATGGCAGGCAGCGGGACCGCAGCGGCGTACACGAGCGTGACGCGCCGCACAATGACTGTGGGTGGAGCAACTATATGAGAATCGGGAATGTATCGCAAAAATTTTAAATGGGGTCAGAACACATTAAAAATCGCCCCGGTTCAGGGCGCATTTTTAATGGGGACACATTAACTTTTGCGCACTTAATCTTCAGGCTGGTGCATCGGTGGCAGGAGCCTCGTCGAGATCTTCCTCGCTGGCGCGGCGCGGCCGGCCCTTCGGCAACGGCTGCACGCGCCGCGTGGCATGACGCTCCAGCTGCGCCAGGAAGGCTTCGTTGCCGAGCGGCCACCCGCTATGGGCATGTTTGCGCAGTGTGGCGAGCGTCTTGCCGGACAGCCCTTCGGCAGTGAGCGCGCGATAGTTCGACTGGCGCTCGAAAGGCGTGTTGCCAAGCTCCCAGTAGGCAGAGTGATCGCTCACAAGTGGGCTGGACTCGATGCCCGCGTGATGGCGGTAGCTGCTCCAGCGATCGGCTTCGGCCGTCATCACCTCGCCGGCACGCAGCGCGTTGCCTTCGGCATAGAGCATGGCCGGCAGCAGCCAGGCATTGGGTTCGATCACGGCCGAGCGGAAGCGCCCTTCCCAGAGCGTGCCGGTGCGATTGGCCACCCGGTTGAAGTGCCGCGCGTAGCGGCGGCCGACGGCCTGCATCGCCAGGCTCAGGGAATCGGGCCCCTTGGGCGTGGCCACCAAATGGATATGGTTTGGGCGCAGCGCGTAGGCATGGACGGCCAGTTCATGCTCGCGCGCGGCCATGCGCAGGCAATCGAGGTAATGGAGGTAGTCGTCCGGGCCCAGGAACACGGGCTGACGATTGTTGCCGCGTTGCAACACGAGCGCCGGCAAGCCGGCTGGGGAGAATCGGGGAAGGCGCGCCATCGGGGGATTCGAGGAACGTGAATCAGCAATCCCCGCATGATAGCCTGATCCGTCCCCATTTAATTCGGGGACGTGGCGGGATCAGTCGCTCTCGCTGACGGCGAAGATCCGGCGGTGCTCGCGAATCGCGTAGCGATCCGTCATCCCGGCGATGTAATGGGCAATCAGGCGCGGCTGGTCGCCGCCATGGCTGGCCTGGTACTGCGGCGGCAACAGGCGGGAGTCCTGCATGAAGGCGCCGAAGAGGTCCGAAATGATCCGCTGGGCCTTGGCGGACATCCGCATCACCAGATAGTGCCTATATAGATGACGGAACAGGAAGCGCTTGAGCGCCGCGGCCTCCTCGTGGACCTTGGGGCTGAAGGCGACCAGCGGCCCGGCGGCGCGCACCGCATCGATATTCTTGGGGTTGGCTGCGGCGATATTGCGCCCGGTGGTCTCGATCAGGTCGACGATCAGCGTGTTGATCATGCGGCGAACCGTCTCATTGATGGCGCGCCGGCCATTGATGCCCGGGAATGCGGCCGTGACCTCGGCCCGGTGGCGGCCCCACATCGGCACTTCGTCGAGCTGTTCCAGCGTCAGCAGCCCCGAGCGCAGGCCATCGTCGATATCGTGGTTGTTGTACGCGATCTCATCGGCCAGATTGGCCAGCTGGGCCTCCAGCGACGGCTGCGCGCCCTCCAAGAAGCGCCGCCCCAGCTCCCCGAGCGCCGCCGCGTTGACCCGCGAGCAATGCTTGAGAATGCCCTCACGCGTCTCGAACGTCAGGTTCAGGCCGTTGAAGCCGCCGTAGCGCTCCTCCAGCTCGTCCACCACCAGCAGGCTCTGCAGGTTGTGCTCGAAACCGCCGTGGTTCTTCATGCAGAGGTTCAGCGCGTCCTGCCCGGCATGGCCGAACGGGGTGTGGCCAAGGTCGTGCGCCAGTGAGATCGCCTCGACCAGATCCTCGTTGACGCGCAGGTTGCGGGCGATGGACCGCGCGATCTGCGCTACCTCCAGGCTGTGCGTGAGCCGGGTGCGGAACAGGTCGCCCTCATGGTTCACGAACACCTGGGTCTTGTACTCCAGGCGCCGGAACGCGGTGCTGTGGATCACGCGGTCGCGGTCACGCTGGAATTCGCTGCGCGACGACGACGCCGATTCGGCATGCACCCGCCCCCGCGACTGCGACGAGTGGGCGGCGTACGGGGCGAGGTGGGATTCGAGGTCGGTCATGCGGCAATCCGGTGGCGGGGCTTGGGGTTGCAAGGCATGGCCGATCGCGGGTTCAGGCGACCGGTGCCTCGGTTGGGGGTTTCAACGTCGCGTGGCGCAGCGTCTCGCGCAGGTCCGCGTCGGGCACGGTGGTGATGAAAGCATCGCCAAGCTTCTTCAGCAGGATGAACTTGATGCTGCCCGCCTCGGCCTTCTTGTCCACTTTCATCAGTTCGATATAGCGGTCGATGCCGAGTTCCGGCGCCACCACGGGCAGCATGGCCGCCCGGGTCAGCTCGCGGATGCGCGCGCGCGTCTCGGTATCGATGAAGCCCAGCCGGTGCGACAGGTCGGCAGCCATGACCATGCCGCAGCCCACCGCCTCGCCGTGCAGCCACTCGCCGTAGCCCATGCCCGCCTCGATGGCATGGCCGAAGGTATGGCCGAAGTTCAGGATCGCCCGCAGGCCGCCCTCGCGCTCGTCCTGGGCCACCACGGCGGCCTTGATCTCGCAGGAGCGGCGCACGGCGTCGGCCATCAGGCTGGTATCGCAGGCGTTCAGGCCGGCGATATGGGTCTCGATCCAGTCGAAGTAGGCCGTATCGGCAATCGCGCCATGCTTGATGACCTCGGCCAGACCGGCCGCCAGCTCGCGGGCCGGGAGGGTGCGCAGGGTGTCGATGTCGGCGATCACCGCGTTCGGCTGGTGGAACGCGCCGATCATGTTCTTGCCGAGCGGGTGGTTGATGCCGGTCTTGCCACCCACCGAGGAATCCACCTGCGCCAGCAGCGTGGTCGGCATCTGCACGAACGGCACGCCGCGCATGTAGCAGGCGGCGGCGAACCCGGTCATGTCGCCCACCACGCCGCCGCCGAGTGCGATCAGCGTGGTCTTGCGGTCGGCGCCGGCGCTCAGCAGCGCATCGAAGATCAGGTTCAGGGTTTCCCAGTGCTTGAAACGCTCGCCGTCCGGCAGCGTGACCACGCGCACGGTCTTGCCGAGCGCGGCCAGCGTGGCTTCCACCCGGGCGGCGTACAGCGGGCCGACCGTCTCGTTGGTGACGATGACGGCGTGCTGGCCGCGCACGTGCGGCGCCAGCAATTCGGCGCGGTCGAGCAGACCGCCACCGATATGGATCGGGTAGCTGCGCGTCCCGAGGTCGACTTCAAGCGTAATCATGAATGGGTGTCCTGCGCCGGCTGGTCCGGCGCCGCGGGCGTGGCCGCATCGCCGTCCGGGATGGCTTCCGCGGGCGGAAACACAAAGCCGGCCATCTCAAGTTGCATCAGAACCATATTAGCAAGCTGTGCCACGGACGGCTTGCCGGTTTCGATGATGAAATCCGCCACTTCGCGGTAGAGCGGGTCGCGCTCGGCGTACAGCGCCTCGAGCCGGCCCTTGGGGTCCTGGGTCTGGAGCAGCGGGCGATTGCGGTCGTGGCGGGTGCGCAGCCACAGGTCGTGCGGGCTCGCGCGCAGGTAGACCACGGTGCCATTGGCGCGCAGCACCTCGCGGTTCTCCGGGCGCAGCACGGCGCCGCCGCCCGTGGCCAGCACGATGCCCTGGCGCGAAGCCAGCTCGGCAATGATGTGCGCCTCGCGGTCGCGGAAGCCCGCCTCGCCCTCGTGCTCGAAAATAATCGGAATCCGCACGCCGCAACGCGCCTCGAGCTCATGGTCGGAGTCGAAGAACGGGTAGTTGAGACGCCGGGCCACGGTGCGGCCGACGGTAGTCTTGCCGGCGCCCATAAGGCCAACGAAGAAGAGATTCGGGCGAGTGGCTTGCGCGGTCACTGGGGTATCGAGGTCAAGCAGGCGTGGTGCCTGGCGGCTTCGCATTATCGCCCCGGCCGGGACTTTCGCAAAACAGGTGATGACAATACATCACGCGGCATCGCGCGCTTCCGGCCTGGCTGCCTGACGACGCCGCCAATGAAAAAAGGCCGCGTCGGCAAGCGACGCGGCCTCTCAGTCTACTGCATCCGGGCCCGGTACTGCACCCGGCGCGGTTATTTCAGCGACACGTTGTCGTTCAGGATACGCGGCGTCAGGAACACCAGCAGCTCGGTGCGGTTGTTGACCTTGGCGTTGTTCTTGAACAGGTAGCCGATCACCGGGATATCGCCCAGGAACGGCACCTTGTTGTAGTTGTTGCTCTCTTCCTGGCTGTAGATACCGCCAATCACCACGGTGCCGCCGTTCTCCACCAGCACCTGCGTCTGCACGTGCTTGGTGTCGATGGCGAAGCCGTTGGTGGTCTGGATACCCACGCTGTCCTTGTTCACGTCCACATCCAGCAGCACGTTGCCTTCCGGCGTGATCTGCGGCGTGACCTCGAGCTTCAGGTTGGCCTTGCGGAACTGCACCGAGGTGGCACCGCTCGACGTGGCGGATTGGTACGGCAACTCCGTGCCCTGCTCGATCAGCGCCTTGATGTTGTTGGCAGTGACCACGCGCGGGCTGGAGATGATCTTGCCCTTGCCGTCGGCTTCCAGCGCCGACAGTTCGAGCGCCAGGAAGCGGCCCGCACCGGCGTTGAAGATGCTGAACGCCACCGATGCCGGGTTCGTGCCGTTGATCGCGGCGGCCGGCAGGCTCAGGGCCGGGCCGTTATCCCACGTGGCGTCCTGCGTGATCGGGCTCACCACGTTGGTGTACGAGTTGCCGTAGCCAGCGCCCGACCGCTGCGAGGCAAAGCCCAGCTTCACACCGAGGTTCCGGCTGAAGGTGTCGCTGGCCTCGACGATACGTGCCTCAATGATCACCTGGCGCACCGGGATGTCGATCTTCGTCAGGAAGTTCTGCACTTCCTCGAGCTTGCTCGCCACGTCCGACACGAACAGCTGGTTGGTACGCGGGTCAGCCGTCAGCGAGCCGCGCTTGGACAGCATGCGCGTCGCGCCCATCGTGCCGGCCGCGCCGCCCGCGGCCACGCCGCCCGAGCTGGCACCCGAACCGCCGGTGCTCTGGCCCAGCAGCATGCGGCGCACATCGTCCGCCCGCTGGTAGTTGAGCTGGTAGACCTGGCTGCGGATCGGCTCAAGCTCGGTGATCTGCTGCGCCGCCTCGAGTTCCAGCTTCTCCTTGGTCGCCAGTTCCGCCTTGGGTGCCACCCACAGCACGTTGCCGTTGCGGCGGGAGGCCAGACCCTTCGAATCCATCACGATCTGGAGCGCCTGGTCCCACGGCACATCCTTGAGACGCAGCGTCAGGTTGCCCTGCACCGTGTCGCTCGTGATGATGTTCAGGTTCGTGAAGTCGGCGAACACCTGGAGCAGCGAGCGGATGTCGATGTTCTGGAAGTTCAGCGACAGGCGCTCGCCCCGGTAGCCTTGGCCGGCGATCAGCTTGTTCGGATCATCCTTGACCGGACGCACTTCCACCACGAACTGGTTGTCGGTCTGGTACGAGCTGTACTCCCAGTTACCGCGCGGCTCGATGGTCAGGCGGGCGTTGCCGTTGGCGTCGCTGGCGCGCATGCCCTGTACCGGCGTGCCGAAGTCCGTCACGTCGAAGCGGCGGCGCAGGTCCTGCGGCAGCGCGGTGCCCATGAAGTCCACCACCAGGTTCTGGCCCTGTTGCTGGATATTGATGCCCGAGTCGCGCGAGGACAGGTCCACGACCACCCGCCCTGCACCGTCGGTGCCGCGCCGGAAGTCGATATTGCGCAGCGCCGGGCGGTTGGCCGCCTGGGCCGGCGCCGGGCTGGCCGCGAACGTCGGTGCCGACGTCGTGCTGGTCTGCGCCACGTTGTCCAGCAACACCACGAACTGGTTGCCGCGCACTTCCGTGCGATACGTGGCCGAGCGGCTCAGGTTCAGCACCACGCGGGTGCGGTCGCCGATCTGCATCACATTGGCGCTCTTGAGCACCTTGCCGGCGTACTCGTACTGCGCACGGCCGGCAGGGAAGCCCGTGTCGAAGAAGTCGATCGCGATCTTCGCCGGATTCTGCGTGGTGAAGTCCGCAGGCTTCTGCGTGAGCGGCCCTTGCAGGTCGACCGTGAACACGGTCTGCTCGCCAACGACGTTGGCTTCCACCTGCTTGAGCTGGTTAGTCTGAGCGTGTGCGGCCGGAGAGGCCAGCACCAATGCCATCGCTGCTGCGCCCGCAAGCGCCCGGTACCATCGTGCCGTGATCATGCGGATGCCTCCAGCTTCAGGCTGGTCATTTTCTCTTTCCAATCTGAGACCCCTTCCCGAACCAATTCGCGCAACACGATCTCTTGATCGTTGATGCGGACCACCCGGCCATAACTCTGGCCGAGATACTGACCCACTTTGACGTGGTGGATCTTGTTATCTACGCGTACGACACCGTAGGTCTCGCCGTTTTTTTTCAGCATGCCGAGCATCTTGAAGTTTTCCAGCGGGAATTCCTCAAGCGGCTCGCGTCGCCGTCCGGCCTCCGGCGACTCAGACATCGTCTTGTTCAGCTCACCAATCTTGGTCTGCGCGAACGGTTCCGGCGACGTGCGGCCGCCGTATTCGCGCGGCACGTACGGCTTGACCTCGGGCAGCGGCTCCGGCGGCGGCGCCTTGGCGGCGCGCGTCTGGCTCATCCACTGCTGCAGCCCTTCGTCCTCGCTGGCGCCGCAGGCGGTCAGCGTGGTGGCGGCCAGCATCGCAACAGCGGCGGCGGCCAGCCGGCGCGGCGTGCGGGACGTGCGTGACATCATGGCAATGCGATGCGGGGGGCGATGTGTCAACCGGCTCACTTGGCACCTCCCTTGGCCTTCTTGGCGGCAGCGTCCGCGGCGGCGCGGCGTTGGGCCGCCTGCTCGTCCGGATCCAGGGCGCGGTAGGCCATGGCCTGCGCTTCCATCGACAACGTGCCGTCCTTGGCCACCGCCATGTTCAGGTTGCGCATCGAAACGATCCGGGAGAGCGCCGCCACGTCCGCGTTGAACAGCGCGACGTCGTGGTAGCGGCCGGTGACCTTCAGGTTCACCGGAATTTCGGCGAAATACGACTTGACCACGGCGGCCTGCGGCTTGAACAGCTCGAACTGGAGGCCGCGCGCCACGCCGGCGTGGTTCACGTCAGCCAGCAGCGCATCCATCTCGGTGCTGTTCGGCAACTGGCGCTCGGCCAGCGCCACGCGCTTTTCCACCTCCGTCTTCTGGGCGCGCAGCGCGTCCAGATTGGCCACCTGCGCCACCTTGGTCTTGAACGACTGCTTCAGCGTCTCGTGCTCCGCATGCTTGCGTTCGAGTTCGGTGTTCTTGTCGCTCCAGTAGAACTGCCAGCCGACCACCAGCACGATCACGGCGGCCAGCGCCGAGAACAGCAGGCGCGGCGCGGCCGGCCAGGTCTCGGGTTCGTTCAGGTTCAGGCCGCGGAACTGCGCGGTCAGGTCATTGAGGGAAATATCCGAATTGAGTGCCATGATCAGACCTTCCCCGCTGCAGGTTTGGCCGCGGCATCGGAGGCGGCGCCCTTCTTCTTGTCGCCAGGCACTTCCGGCGCGCGATAGGAGAACCGCATCGAGAAATCAAACAGCCGGCGCTGCTCGCGCAGGTTGTTGGTCATCGTCACGGCCTTCGATTCCACCAGTTCGGCGCGGTCGAGCCACGTCACCTGGTCGATATTGCGCAGCAGTTCGGACACGCGTTCGTTGGACTGCGCCACGCCAGCCATGACAAAGCTGTCGCCGGTCTGCTTCAGGCTGGTCAGGTAGACGCCTTCCGGCACCTGGCGCACCAGCTCTTCGAGCAGCTGCACGGGCAGGTTGCGCTCCGCCTGCAGGCTCTCGATGGCGCGCTGGCGGTCCAGCAGGGCCTCGATATCCTTCTTGAGCGTGTTGACCTCGCGGATCTGGCCATCCATCTGCGTGTTGGCCTGCTGCAGCACGGCGTTGCGCGCCGTCACGGCCTCGATCTGCGAGTCGATATAGAACCCGCCGATCAGCACGATGACCGCCCCGGCGGCGGCCGCGCCGCCCAGGAGCGAATAGACCTTCTTGCGCCGCGCGGCCTTGCGGGCCTCGTGATACGGCAGCAGGTTGACCGACGGGATGGTGTTCGTCGTCGTGGACATGCTTCTCCCCCCGTGGGTTATTGCAGCCCGCGCAATGCCAGTCCCGCACTGACGATGTAGGCCGGCAAGTCGCGCTGGAGATAGCGCTCGTTGACGTTGCCTGCGGTCATCATGTTGGCGAAAGGATTGGCCAGCGTGGTAGTGATCTGCGTCTGCTGCTGGATGGCGGCCTGCACCCCCAGCAGCGAGGCATGTCCGCCCGAGAGCAGGATCTCGTCGACCCGGCCCAGGCTGGAACTGGCTACGAAGTTGCCGATGGCGCCCTGCACTTCCATCGCCAGGGCTTCCAGCGACGGCTTGAGCAATTGCGCGCGCCACGCTTCAGGCAGCGTGTTCTTGCGCTTCTTGATCTCGGCCTTGAGGGCATCCAGCGTGAACATGCGCGCGGCGCTCTGCGTGAGCTGGTCGCCGTAGCTGTTCAGTGGCTGTTCGTAGAGTTCCTTCCAGCCCTGGTAGAAGATCGCCTTGGAGCGACTGCCACCGAGGTGGATGACGGCGACCACGGGGAGATCCTTGGCATCGGTCTCGGTCAGGGAGGACGGCACGCCGAGCATCTGTACGACCGAGCGCTGCACGGCGTACTCCTCGACATCCATCACCTGCGGCTTCAGGCCAGCCATTTCGGCCGCCGTCACCCGCTCCTGCACGCGATCGCTGTTGGCGGCCGTCACGCGCACGCCAATCCCGCCTTCGGTCTCGTTGGGGCCAATCACCGCGAAGTCGAAATTCACCGCCTGGGAAGGCGGATAGAGGCGATGCGCCTCCGATTCGACCTGCGAATAGAGTTCGTCCTCGGACAGGTTGTCCGGAAGACTGACAGTCTGAGATTCCGTCAGCATGGACGGCACGCCAAGGACAACGTCCTTGGTACGAATACCGGCCTTGCCAAGGGCTCGCTTCAGCGCGATGCCCACGGCCTCGATGTTGACGACGTTGCCATCGGCAACGGCGTTGCGGTCCAGCAGTTCGCTGGCGCATTTTTCCAGCCTGAAGTCGTGTTTGCCCGCCCCAACGGACAGCTCCACGACCTTGACGCTGGACGACCCGATATCTACGCCGACCGTAGTCCGGCGCAGAAGACCCGACAAGATGCCCCGTCGCAAGGTGACCCCCTGACATTTGAACTCGCCCACGGCATGACTGCTCTAATGGGGCGAGCCAGATTAGTTTCTTGGATGAAACGTTTGCTCTTTTATGTTCGTGGATTCTCACAAAAAGCAGAGGCGCGCGCAATGTGCCGATCTGACCACGCTTTCTTTTTCAGACGGGCCGCACGAAAGCGTTGCCAAAATCCCACGGTCCACCTCAAGCCCGTTACAGAGCGTCGCGCCACCGCATCGGTCACCCTCGATCCAGTCTCCCGGCCAACACGCCTTCGCGACACCCGCCAACCCGCCCTGCGCCGACGACCTGCGCGCCGTGACAAGCTGATCTCAACAGGATTACATCTTGTAACAGGGCGATAGCGCCTTTTGCGGCACGGCGCACCGGGGACGCCCCATCCCCGACGATATAATCCGGGCACTCTGATTAGGTAAACCCTTATGGCCACAGCACAACAGAAGCCGTCCCTTCCCGTCCGCCGTCCGCTCTGGGCGCGGATCATGTTCGGGCTGATTGGACTGCTTGTCGCCGGGCTGGTCGCCGTGGCGCTGCTGGTGGGCTACGCGCTGGTCGTGGCCGCGCCCAACCTGCCATCGCTGGACACCATCACCGACTACCGGCCGAAGATCCCGCTGCGGATCTACACGGCGGACAACGTGCTGATCGGCGAGTTCGGCGAGGAGCGCCGCAACTTCGTGCCGATCACCGAGATCCCGGACGTCATGAAGAAGGCCGTGCTCGCGATCGAGGACGACCGTTTCTACGAGCACGGCGGCGTCGACTTCGTGGGCGTGCTGCGCGCCGGGCTGGCCAACCTGCGTGGCGGGCTGTCGCAGGGCGCCTCCACCATCACCATGCAGGTGGCGCGCAACTTCTTCCTCTCGAGCGAGAAGACCTACACGCGCAAGATCTACGAGATGCTGCTGGCGTACAAGATCGAGGCGAACCTGACCAAGGACCAGATCCTCGAGCTGTACATGAACCAGATCTACCTGGGGCAGCGCGCCTACGGCTTCGCCAGCGCCGCGCGGGTCTACTTCGGCAAGTCGATCAAGGACGTGACGCCGGCCGAGGCCGCCATGCTGGCTGGCCTGCCGAAGGCGCCGTCGGCCTACAACCCCGTGGTGAACCCGCGCCGCGCCAAGGTGCGCCAGGAATACATCCTCCAGCGCATGCGCGACCTCGGCTACATCACGCCGGCGCAGTACGACCAGGCCGTGCGCGAGGAGCTGAAGGTGCGCGGCGAGGGTAACGAGTTCTCCACCCATGCCGAATACGTCGCGGAAATCGTGCGCCAGCTCATGTACGCACAATATCGCGAGGAGACCTATACACGCGGCCTCAACGTCTACACGACGCTGAACAAGGCCGACCAGGACGCCGCGTACGACGCGGTGCGCGGCGGCATCATGACCTACGAGCGCAAGCACGGCTATCGCGGCCCGGAGGCGTTCGTCGACCTGCCGTCGAATCTGTCCGAACGCGAGCAGGCCATCGACGACGCCCTGGTGGAGCACCCGGGCAGCGACGACCTGCGCTCGGCCGTGGTCACCAGCGTGACGCCGAAGCAGGTACGCGCCACGCTGCTCTCGGGCGAGGTGGCGACGATCGAGGGCGCGGCGCTGCGGTTCATCGCACCGTCGCTGTCGGCCAATGCCCAGCCCAAGGTCAAGATCCGCCCCGGCGCGATCATCCGCGTCACGCAGGACGCCAAGGACAACACGTGGTCCGTCACCCAGCTGCCCGAGGTGGCGGCCGCCTTCGTCTCGTTGAATCCTGAAGATGGCGAGATCCGCGCGATGGTCGGCGGCTTCGACTTCAACCGCAACAAGTTCAACCACGTGACGCAGGCGTGGCGCCAGCCGGGCTCGAGCTTCAAGCCGTTCATCTACACGGCCGCGCTGGAGAAGGGCTTCTCGCCCGCCACGGTGATCAACGACGCCCCGCTGACGATCGGCCCCGACACCGGCGGCCAGGTCTGGGAGCCGAAGAATTACGACGGCAAGTTCGAAGGCCCGATGACGATGCGCCGCGCGCTGGCCAAGTCGAAGAACCTCGTATCCGTACGAATTCTTCGCGCGATCGGCACGCAGTACGCGCAGGACTACATCACGCGGTTCGGCTTCGAGGCCGACAAGCACCCGGCCTACCTGCCGATGGCGCTGGGCTCCGGCGCGGTGACGCCGCTCCAGATGGCCGGCGCCTACTCGGTGTTCGCCAACGGCGGCTATCGCGTCAATCCGTACCTCATCCAGCGCGTGGTGGATTCGCGCGGCAACGTGATCTCCGAGACCCGTCCGCAGAAGGCTGGCCAGGACGCCGTGCGCGTGCTGGATGCGCGCACCGCGTTCATCGCCGACAGCATGCTGCGCGAGGTGGTACGTAGCGGCACGGCCAACCCGGCCAAGCAGCGCCTGGGCCGCAACGACCTGGCCGGCAAGACCGGTACCACGAACGATGCCGTGGATGCCTGGTTCGCCGGCTACACGCCGAAGCTCGTGGCGATTGCGTGGATGGGCTACGACCAGCCCAAGAGCCTGGGCGTGCGCGAAACCGGTGGCGGCCTGGCGCTGCCGATCTGGGTCAGCTATATGAGCAAGGCGCTCAAGGGCGTGCCCGAGAGCCCCGACCGGCAGGCGCCGGAAGGCGTGGTGATGGTGGCCGGCGACTGGACGCTCGAGGAGAACGCGGCGGGTGCCGGCGTGGCATCGGTGGGACTGGGCGATCCGTGGCCCGGCAAACCCGACGAGAGCGCGCGTCCGGCGCAGGATACGGAAGCCGAGAAGCGCAAGATCCTGGAGATGTTCGGCGGCGCCTGATCGGCATCCGGACGGTAATTTTCGCCCCAACAAAAAAACCGGCCCACTCGGCCGGTTTTTTGTTGGCTGGGGCCGGCGCTGCCTTAGCCGAGCGTCAGCGTGACGCCCGCCTGCTGGCTCATATAGGTGGAGAGCGCCGCGTACAGTTCGGCGCCGCTGCGCGTATCCATCCACTTGGCGCCGTCGTGGCGGAAGTGGAAACCGCCGGCCTTCGCTGCCACCCACAGCTCCTGCATCGGCGCCTGGCTATTGACGATGATCTTCGAGCCATCCTCGAATTCCAGCTCCATGACATTGCCGGTGCGGTTGATCTCGACATCGGCGTCGGCCGCGTCGGCGGCGGTTTCGATGTCGGCTTCCAGCCGGTCCAGGGCCTTGCCGGCCAGTACCAGGAACTCGCTTTCGGTGAGGGGGGGCATGCTACACTCCAAGGCCGCCGGCAGCGCGCCCGGACAGACGTCCCGGGTCGCGATCCGGCTGGCGGAAAAATGGAAAATTGTCGGGACTTGCCGCGGATTCCTGCGGATTCCGGGCCGTTTCGCCAGCCATCCAGAAAGTCACCCCAAGCCATCCAAGGCATTCAGACAATGAAGGACTCCCCGAAGCTGCGTCGTGGTGCGATTGTATCGGCGTTTGCCGCCGTACTCGCGATGACCCTGACCGGATGCGGCGTTCGCGGCCCGCTGACCATGCCCCGGGTACCGCCCGCCCCGACCCCGCCCACGGTGCCCGATCCGGGCCTGGGCCAGGCGGGCGCGGTGGCACCGGCACGGCCGATGGGCGAACCCGCCACCAGCGCGCCGGTTCCTGCCGAGCCGGCCACGAGCACGAATTCGACGAAGTAACCTGGGCGCCTCGCCCCTCCGCACGCAGAACATGACTGATTTCTTTACCCGCCGCGACGGCGCCCTGGCCGTCGAACAAGTGTCGCTGGCCCGTATCGCGGCCGAGTTCGGCACGCCGACCTACGTCTACTCGCGCGCCGCGCTGACCACGGCCTACCAGGCCTACGCCGCCGCCTGCAAGGGCCGCAACGCGCATGTGCAGTTCGCCGTGAAGGCGAATTCGAACCTGGCCGTGCTGCAGGTGTTCGCCCAGCTGGGCGCCGGTTTCGACATTGTGTCCGGTGGCGAACTGCTCCGCGTGCTGGCCGCCGGCGGCGATCCGCGCAAGGTGGTGTTCTCGGGCGTGGCCAAGAGCGAGGCCGACATGGCGCTGGCGCTGGCGCACGACGTACGCGGCTTCAACGTCGAATCGATCCCCGAACTGGACCGGCTGAACGCCGTGGCCGGCCGGCTGGGCAAGCGCGCGCGCGTGTCGCTGCGGATCAATCCGGACGTGGATGCCAAGACGCACCCCTATATCTCAACCGGTCTCAAGGGCAACAAGTTCGGCGTGGCGTTCGAGGACGTACTGCCGACCTACCGTGCCGCCGCCGCGCTGCCGCACCTCGAAGTGGTCGGCATCGACTGCCATATCGGCTCGCAGATCACGGAAGTGGCGCCCTATCTGGAGGCGCTCGACAAGGTGCTCGACGTGGTGGAAGCGCTTGAGCGCGAAGGTATCCGTCTGGACCACATCGACGTGGGCGGCGGCCTGGGCATCACCTATGCCGATGAAACCCCGCCCGACATCACCGGCTTCGCCACCACCCTGCTGGACCGCGTAGCAGCACGTGACCATGGCCACCGCGAGGTGCTGTTCGAGCCGGGCCGCTCGCTGGTAGGCAACGCCGGCGCGCTGCTGACGCAGGTGGAATTCCTGAAGCCCGGCGCGGCCAAGAACTTCTGCATCGTCGATGCGGCGATGAACGATCTGGCGCGCCCGGCGATGTACGAGGCCTACCACCGGATCGAGCCCGTGGCGCCGCGCGCCGACGCGCCCGTGACCTATGACGTAGTGGGCCCGGTGTGCGAATCGGGCGACTGGCTCGGCCGCGACCGCGCGCTGGCCGTGCAGCCGGGCGACCTGCTGGCGGTGATGTCCGCCGGCGCTTATGGTTTCGTGATGAGTTCCAACTACAACACCCGCGGCCGCGCCGCCGAGGTGATGGTCGATGGCGACACCGTGCACCTGGTGCGCGAGCGCGAACTGCCGGCCGACCTGTTCAAGGGCGAGCACCTGCTCAAGGGCTGACCCGGCGGCGCCCCTCTCCCCACGGCGGGGGGCGCGCCATCCTCGCTACGCGGCGCGCTTGCGCGCCCACCACCACATCCGCAGGCCCAGCAGCACGAACACCACGGCGGCGTAGATCGACACTTCGCTGAAGTCGTTCTTGCCCGCCTTGTGCCACCAGAAATGCAGGATGCCGAGCACGGCGATCGCATAGATCGCCTTGTGCAGCGCCTGCCACCGCTTGCCGCCCAGCCGCTTGACCATGCCATTGGTCGACGTAGCCGCCAACGGCACCAACAGCACGAACGCAGCAAACCCCACCGTGATAAATGGACGTTTTGCGATGTCCTTGGTCATGTACGCGACGTCGAACCCGCGGTCCACGCCCAGCCACAACAGGAAGTGCTGCACGGCGTAGAAGAACGCAAACAACCCGAGCGTGCGCCGCAGCTTGATCAGCCAGTTCCACCCGGTGAAGCGGCGCAGCGGCGTGATGGCCAGCGTGACGCAGAGCATGACCAGCGTCCAGGTTCCGGTGGATCGCGTGACGAATTCAAGCGGATTGGCGCCGAACTGCGCCGTGGCGCCGAGATAGAGCAATCGGGCGAACGGCAGCAGCGCCAGGATCCACACCAGTACCTTGACGGCGCGCACGCCCGACGGCGACAGCGTCGCCAACCCGCCAGCGCGCGGGGCGGGCGCGGCGGCGGCCGACGCACGCGGCGCCGTGGCTTGATTCGCGATCATGTCCGGCTCCGCCATCAGAAGTTCTTCTTCAGATCCATGCCCTGATACAGCGACGCCACCTGCGCGCCGTAGCCGTTGAACGGCAGCGTCTTGCGCTTGGGCGCGAACAGCGCGGAGAACCCGCCGCCGCCCTTCTCTTCGCCGATGCGCCGCTCGGTAGCCTGGCTCCAGCGCGGGTGATCGACGTCTGGATTCACATTCGAATAAAAGCCATATTCATTCGAAGCGGCCAGGTTCCAGCTGGTCGGCGGCTGCTTGTCCAGGAAGCGGATCTTGACGATCGACTTGGCGCTCTTGAACCCGTACTTCCACGGCAGCACCATGCGCACCGGCGCGCCGTTCTGGTTCGGCAGCACCTCGCCATACAGGCCGAAGGTGAGTAGCGCCAGCGGGTGCATCGCCTCATCCATGCGCAGCCCTTCGCTATACGGCCAGTCGAGCACGGAACTGCTGATGCCAGGCATCTGCTTCTTGTCGGCCAGCGTGATGAACTGGACGAACTTCGCGCCGGGGAGCGGTTCCACGCGGCGGATCAGCTCGGCGAGCGGGTAGCCGATCCACGGAATCACCATCGACCAGCCCTCCACGCAGCGCAACCTGTAGACGCGCTCCTCCTGCGGGGCGAGCTTCAGGAGTTCGTCGATGTCGTAGACCTTCGGCTGCTTGACCAGTCCTTCCACCGACACCTGCCACGGCCGGGGCCGCAGCGTGCCGGCGTTGCGGGCCGGGTCCGACTTGTCCGTGCCGAACTCGTAGAAATTGTTATACGTGGTCACGTCCTCGTAAGGCGTGCGCTTCTCGGTGATCACGTAGGTGTTGTTCGGCGTGGCCGCCAGGCGCTGGCCCTTGCCCGGGTTGCCCTGTGCAAACGCCTCACGGGCGAACCACGGCGTCAGCACACTGCCCGCGGCGCCGGCGGCGGCCATCGCGAGCAGGCGGCGGCGCGACTCGAAAATATGGCGCGGGGTGATTTCGGACGTGGCGATATCGTCACCACGAAGCCATTTGGGGGAAGGGATCAACATGATGGGAGCGTTCCTGATGGCCGCATGTTCTGTTGGACATGGGGCTTGGTCGGATGGTGCGGGGAAACCTGACAACTATTTCCCCGCCGTTTGCCGTCCGACATCTCCCCGGACGTGGCCCGGGGAGCAATGCGCAGACGGTCAGGGCTTGGCGACGTGCCAGACGTTATTGAGGTTGTCGCCGGCGCGGTCGCCAGCCTTGGCATCCTTGGCGAAGCGATACAGCGGCATGCCCTTGTAGGCCCACTGGCGGGTGCCGTCGTCACGCGTGATGATGGTGTAGCTGCCCGTGCCGCTGGTGCCCGGTTCCGCCAGCAGTGGCGGCCAGTTGGTCGCGCAAGTGGCGTTACAGACACTCTTGCCGCCATTCGCCGGGTCGCGGTCGAACGTGTACAGCGTCAGGCCCTGCGGATCGGTCAGCGCGCCGTTCGTCACCTTGACGGTCGGAGGCATGTTGCCGCCGCCCATGCCCATGCTGGAACACGCGCCCAGCAGCACGACAGACGCGGAAGCCACGGCCAGCAGGGCGGGACGCAGCAGCGATGCAGCGGTGTGACGATGAGTGGTCATCATTGGGTCTCCTTTTCTCCTGGGCGGCGCCGCCAGTCGACGCCGTACTCCCTCAGTAAACACCTGATGTGATCCGTTTATTCCCGAAAAGTTAAAAAAATGTGGTGCAGGCGCCAATAAACGCCCAATGCAGCACTTTCTACCGGGTAGCTACAAAGAAAAAGGCCCGCTTGAGCAAAGCGGGCCTTCGTCGATCAAGCGGGAGACCTCAGCGTCAGAGTTCGCCGTAGCTATGCAGCCCCGACAGGAACATGTTGACGCCCAGGAACGCGAACGTCGTGACCAGCAGGCCGACCAGCGCCCACCACGCCGCCATCGTGCCGCGCAGGCCCTTCATCAGACGCATGTGCAGCCACGCTGCGTAGTTGAGCCAGACGATCAGCGCCCAGGTTTCCTTCGGATCCCAGCTCCAATACCCGCCCCAGGCCTCTGCGGCCCAGAGCGCGCCCAGGATGGTGGCGATGGTGAAGAACGCGAAACCGACCGCGATGGCCTTGTACATGACGTCGTCGAGCAGCTCCAGCGACGGCAGCCGTTCGGCCAGGATCCCGCGCTCCTTGAGCAGGTACGCCACCGACACCATCGCCGCCAGCGCGAACGTGCCGTAGCCGATGAAGTTCGCCGGTACGTGGATCTTCATCCACCAGCTTTGCAGCGCCGGCACCAGCGGCTGGATCTCCTGCGCGTTGCGGGTGACCGTGTACCAGAGCAGGAAACCCACCGCCGCCGACACCACCAGCAGCACGAACGGCCCCATCGCGCGCGTGGCGTAGCGGCGTTCGTAATAGAGGTAGAACAGCGAGGTGATCAGCGTGAACAGGACGAAGACTTCGTACAGGTTCGAGATGGGAATATGGCCGATGTCCGCGCCGATCAGGTACGACTCGTACCAGCGCACCAGCAGGCCCGTGAAGCCGAGCACCACGGCCGCCCACAGCAGCTTGCTGCCAATACTCGAGCCGGCATCGGACCGCGCGAGGAAGCCAACCCAGTAGAACAGCGTGGACAGGTAGACCAGCGCGCTCATCCACAGGATGGCCGACTGGCTCGACAGGAAGTACTTGAGGAAGAAGGCCTGCTCAGCGCGAGCGAGGTCGCCCTGGTAGAGCTGGATCGCGAATAGCGCCAGCACGGCCATGCCGACCATCAGCGGCCGCACCGCCTTCCAGTGCCAGCCCAGCAGCGCGAAGGTGGGCACGGCGGCCACCAGCACGGCCTTGTCGTAGACATTCATCCAGGCGCCGTAGCGCGTGAGCGCAAACCCGGCGCCCACCACCAGCAACAGCGCGAAGGCCCAGTCGAGCCAGCCCAGCCGGCGCAGGAACGAGGGTTCGAGGTAGGCCTCCGATGCATCCGCCATCGAGGCGTTGGCGGCATTGGAAGCGTTGGCGCGCGACGGGTTCAGGCCCGGGTTGGCGTGGTTGACATTGGACGACATGACATTCCTGCTCTATTTCCTGCGCTTTTGGGAGTTATGCATATGTACTATATCGATCGCACCCGCATATCACCGGGCATTGATGTCGTGAATCCCGGTGATCGGTGCGCATCAATGTGCCGACGAATCGGCTGAGGGGTGCGATGGGTGCGTCCCCGGCGATGGCCCCGCGCCGGCTGCGCGTCCGATATCGTCGCGCAGTGCCGTGAACTCCTTCTCGAAATCCATCGTCCGGCGCTGCGTCGACATGGCCATCAGCACATGGCTGCCGGCCTGCTGCGCCGCATTGTCCGGCCCCTGCGCGGCACTGTCCTTGATCCAGATCCACACGCGCCGCTCGCGGATGTAGAACATCGAAAAAACGCCAAGAACGAGCAGCAAACAGCCAAGATACACGATGTTTTTGCCCGGCGCACGCGTCATCTGGAACACGCTGGCCTTGATCTGCTGGAAGTCATCGAGCCGCAGGAAAACCGGCGCGCCGTAGAAGAAACTGTCCGACAGCGTGTTGATGGCCTGCTGCAGGAAAGCGCCGCTTTTCGCATCGTTCGCGATGGCCGGCAGGTCGTCGCGCTCACGCGACAGTTGCCACAATTCCCACATCGAGCCATTGAGAATCCTCAGCAGCACATCGGCCGCCTTCTGTTGCTCGGCGGGCGGCACGGACTTTTCGAGGAACGCGGCGATGGCGGTGAAGCCGCCCGGCGGCGCATCGGGCGCGCTGCGCGTGGCGCCGGCGAACAGGTCCATCGCGCGCTGGGCGCTCTCGGCGAGTTGCTTGCGCAGCGTGTCCTTATCGGCGCCGGGCATCGAGATGGCCGCAAAACGGCGCGCGGCTTCGCCACGCATCGCGCTGTCCTGCAGCGCCGCGCGCAGGCGCATCCAGTCGCCCACGCCGTTCTGGTCGTCGGCCGGAATGCGCAGGTAGCGGAACGCCTCGCTCGGCGACTCCCGCATGCCGGCCAGGAACACCGACTGGCCCTCCAGCTGCACCGGCACCATGTAGTTGTTGTATTCGCGCGCCTGGCCGGTGCGGTCGCGCAGCTTGTATTGCACCGACGGGCCGACGTTGCGCAGCGTCTTCTCCTTGTCCGTGCTGGCCGCCGCGCCCAGGTGCTGCTCGAGCGTCTGGTTCAGCGACTTGCGCGCCACGCCCCGAGCGTCGGGCTTGCCCGAGGCATCGGTGACGTTCTCGATATTCATCAGTCGAAAATCACTGAATTCGACGGTCAGATCCTCCTGATCCGCCCCGGTACCGGTGCCAGCCAGCTTGGCGTTTCCGCCGACCGTGCCAGCCAGCGCGAAGGTGCGGTGCGCCGTGCCTGACATCGGATAGCCCACGAACTTGAGCTTGGAGCCGCCATCCTCGAAGCTCGACTGGTAAATTGCCACGCCATCGACGATCAGCGGCTCATTGACCTTGATCGTTGCCTCGGTCTGCTTGCCCGTGGCGCGGTCCGTCACCACCACATCCGAGGCGAACAGCTTCGGCATGCCCGTGGTGTAGTAATCCACCGAAAATTTCTTGAGCGTGATCGTGAACGGCAAGTCCTGGACCAGCGCGCCATCGGCAATGTTCAGGATGGCCGTGGACACCGTGGCGCCCTCGGGCACGAAGGCATTACCCCGGAACCCGGGGTTGCTGGCCGACAGGCGGTGCTTGGCCGGAATCTCGCTGATGATGGCGTTGCCGTCGATTGGGCTCTTGCCGCCGAACCACATCTGGGCGCGGATCAGCATGTCGCCATCGAGCAGGCCGCCGATGCAGATCACCACGATGGACGTGTGCGCCAGGATATAGCCGAGCTTGTTCGCCGCCCCGGCCTTGGCCGCCAGCAGCGTGGCCCCCTCGTGCGCCACCGGCTTCACGCGGTAGCCACGGTTGCGCAGCAGCGCGGTCAGCCTGCCCACCGCCTCCTCGCGGCCGCGCGGGGCCTCGTACTCGGCACGATGGTGGAACGCGCGCAGGCTGCGTTCGCGCACATGGTCTTTCCACGAGCGCATGTCGGCAATCATCCGCGGACCGTTGCGGGTGATGCACAGGGACGTGGAAATCACGAGGAACGCCAGGATCAGCAGGAACCACCAGGAGCTGTAGACCTTCTGGAGCGACAGCGCGTGGAACAGGTCCGCCCAGAACGGCCCGAACTGGTTGACGTAGTTTGGATACGGCTCGTTCTGCTTGAGCACCGTACCGATGATGCTGGCGATGGCGATCACCGTCAGCAGCGTGATGGCGAAGCGCATCGAGGACAGCAGTTCCACGCCGTCGCGCAGCACGCGGTGGGGGGTCTTCAGGTGCAGCCCTGAAGTGGATGGGGTGGACATGGGCGGTGACAGGTTTCTGGGTAATGCCGGTGCAGCATGCGGCTGACGTCGCAAAAACATGAAAAAAGGGTGGTCCCGCTTGCAGGCAGGGCCACCCTCTTCGATTGTTGCCCGCGCGTCCGGTTCACCGCTGGAGGTGCCGTGGCGCGTGGGCCGGTACGACTTTAACGGACGCCAGCGACGTAATCCGCCACGGCCTTGATCTCGGCATCCGACATCCTGGCTGTGATCGTGCTCATGACCGAATTATTCTTACGGGTGCCCTGGCGGAACGCCACCAGTTGCGCTTCGGTGTATTCAGAATACTGGCCGCCGATGCGCGGGTACTGGGCCGGGATGCCGGCGCCGGTCGGGCCATGGCAGGCCGCGCACGCGGGCACGCCCTTGGCCGCGATACCGCCGCGGTAGATCTTCTGCCCGGCCTCGATCGTATCCTTGTTCTTCGCCGTGGCCGGCTTCAGCTGCTGCTTGGCCAGGTACGCACCGACGTCCTTCATTTCCTGATCGCTCAGGGCGGAGGCATACGGCGTCATGATGGCGTTAGTACGCGTCTTGGCCTTGAAATCGGAGAGTTGCTTGTGGGTGTACTCAGCCTGCTGGCCTGCCAGCTTGGGATTGGCGGCCGCGCCGCTATTGCCGGCGGCGCCGTGGCAGGAGAGACATGCGGGAACATTGCGATCGGGCGCGCCCTGGGTGTACAGCGTTTCGCCCTTGGCGGGATCAGCCTTGGCGGCGGCCTGCTCTGCGGCAGATGCCAGCCCTGTCATCGCGGCGGCCGGAACAGCCAGCGCCATGACTCCCAGAAGTTTCGCAATGCGGTTCATTCGCACACACCTTGTCAGAATTGTTATGAACACCGTAATGCATGCCGATCTGCCCCTGCTGGCGGTGAGGACGCGCCTTATTGCAAGGGCCTGAGCATCGTGCATCCGATCAGGATGGAACGGGATACACGAAGGTGCCCCGGACCGGACAGGACACCCTGCACTACAACCCGCAAGGATGCCACACGTCACCCGCTCAGGAGACCGTAAACCGGGTTATTGTACAATAAATCGCTTTCCGGATTGACTTGGCTCAGGTCTTGGTCCTGCCCGTGTGGCACCGGCGCACCAGCCGTCCCGGCTCCCCTTCCCGCGGCGCGAGCATTCCGCCCGCGCGCCCACGGCGCGCGCGCTCGTCCGCCTCAACGCCTCACCGTGCTTCAACGCACCACCCGCATGTCGCTCCTACACCAGGCTCGCTTCTTTATTACCGTCAACCACCTCCGCGACCTGCCCGCCACGGCCGTCCCCGAGGTGGCCTTCGCCGGCCGCTCCAACGCCGGCAAGTCGACGGCCATCAACATCCTGTGCAACCAGAAGCGGCTCGCGTTCTCCTCGCGCACGCCCGGGCGCACGCAGCACATCAACTATTTCTCGGTGGCGCCGGTGAAGATACCGGACCCGCAGGCCTTCCTCGTCGACCTGCCCGGCTACGGCTACGCCGAGGTGTCCGGTTCGGCCAAGTTCCACTGGCAGGGCCTGCTGTCCGACTACGTCCAGACGCGCCAGCAACTGGCCGGCCTGGTGCTGATGATGGACGCGCGGCGCCCCTTCACGGATCTCGACTGCCAGATGGTGGAGTGGTTCCTGCCCACGCGGCGGCCGATCCATGTGCTGCTGACCAAGGCCGACAAGCTCACGAACAATGAAAACGCCAACGCCCTGCGCGAGACGCGTCGTATCCTGGCCGAGTACTCGACCCAGATGGACAATCCCCCGCCGATGAGCGCCCAGCTGTTCTCGAGCCTCAAGCGTCGCGGCATCGAGGAAGCCCAGCGCGTAGTGGCCGGATGGTTGTCCTTGCCCGAGGCCCAGCCGCCCGTGGCCCCGGAGGCGCCCGCCGCCTGAGCCGGCGGGCCTCCACCGAACCGGCAAAAAAAAGCCCCGTTGCAAGCAACGGGGACGAACTTTCCCACCGGTTCAGGGCGGGTACCCGCTCAGGGAGGAGTAGCGGGGGACACCCGCGCTGCGCGAAGCAACACAAAGTGTCCGCGAGTATGATAGCGGGCAGGCACAAAAGTTTAGTTTTTCTTTCGGCGCGCGATCGAGATGGCTGGCCGCGGGGTTTCGCGGTGACGCGCGCCCCGCATTCGTCCCGCTTCCGTTCAGAAATCTGCCTCGATCCCGACATGTCCACTTTCCCCGAGTACCGCCCCCGCCGCATGCGTCGCGACGACTTTTCGCGCCGTCTGATGCGTGAAAATCGTCTCTCGCCCGACAACCTGATCTACCCGGTCTTCATCCTGGAAGGCCAGAACCAGCGCCAGCAAGTGGCGTCGATGCCCGGCGTGGAGCGCGTGTCGGTGGACTTGCTGCTGCCCATCGCCGAAGACTGCGTGAAGCTCGGCATTCCGGTGATCGCGCTGTTCCCTGTGATCGATCCGTCGATCAAGACGCCTGATGGCATCGAGGCCACGCGCCTCGAAGGCCTGGTGCCGCGTGCGGTGCGCGCGCTGAAGGACCGCTTCCCCGAACTGGGCGTGCTGACCGACGTGGCGCTGGACCCGTACACCAGCCACGGCCAGGACGGCGTGCTCGATGACAACGGGTATGTGATCAACGACATTACGGTCGAGATCCTGGTCAAGCAGGCACTCGTGCAGGCTGAGGCCGGCGTGGATATCGTCGCGCCGTCCGACATGATGGATGGCCGCATCGGCGCCGTGCGCGCGGCGCTGGAAGACGCCGGGCACATCCACACGCGCATCATGGCGTACTCGGCCAAGTATGCGTCGGCGTTCTACGGCCCGTTCCGCGACGCGGTGGGCTCGGCGGCCAATCTGGGCAAGGGCAACAAGATGACCTACCAGATGGACCCCGCCAACACGGACGAGGCGCTGCGCGAAGTGGCCCAGGACATCCTGGAGGGCGCCGACATGGTCATGGTGAAGCCCGGCATGCCCTACCTGGACATCGTGCGGCGCGTGAAGGACGAGTTCCGCTTCCCGACTTACGTCTATCAGGTGAGCGGCGAGTACGCCATGCTCAAGGCGGCGGCGCAGAACGGCTGGCTGGACCACGACAAGGTCATGATGGAGTCGCTGCTGGCGTTCCGTCGGGCCGGCGCCGATGGCATCCTGACCTATTTCGCGCGCGACGCCGCGCGGCTGCTGGCCCCCTGACCCCCACGCATGCAACTGCTTGGCTTCTCGGCCAGCCAGGTCCATCCGCTGACCACGCTGGACGAGGCCCGCGACTTCCTGGCGGGCAACGCCGCCGCGCGCTTTGTCTGGGCCGACTTCCTCTTCGACGAGGTGAGCCCGGCGCCGGCCGCGTGGCGCGACAGCCTGGCGGGCCTGACCGGCTCGCCGATCCACGACCTGCATCTGGTCGACGCCATCAATCCCGCGCATCCGTCGTTCTTCGACACGACCAATGCGTACGACATGGTGATCTTCCGCAAGCTCACATTTGAAACGAGCCGGCTCTTCGCGGAAGCCGACGCTGCGCACGCTGGCGCCGGCGGGGTTGCATTGGGCGCAGCAGTGAGTACGCCCGGAGCCTCGGTTATGCCGGCGGCGGGGATGGCTGCCGTGGCGGGCTCGCCTGCGGCAACCGTGCCAGTGGCGCCTGCTGCGCCACCCGCCGCCGCGCCGCAGAAGCCCGCGCGCAAGTATCCGGCCGGCTTCCTGCCGGCGCTGGCCCGCATCGACACCCAGCCCGTCACCTTCTTCGTCTTCGACAGCGTGCTGGTAACGGTACGCCCGGGGCCCTCCCGCACCGTCGACCAGGTCCGGCAGCGGCTGCTCGAGCTATGCGGCGCGCCCCGCCCCGCCTCCGCGCGCCCCAATGGGCAGACATCGCTCGTGCACGGCGTGCGGCCGCCCACGCGCCCCGAGGACCTGATGCTGCGGCTGCTCAATGCGATGGTGGACCGCTACCTCGACCTGCGCGCGCCACTCACTCGCCAACTGGACCGCTGGCAGCGCGCCCTGCTCAGCACGCAGAAGAATTTCTCGAGTTGGGAAGGTCTGCTCGACGCCCGAATCCAATTGCGGCGGCTCGAGCACCTGAGCGAGGAGCAACGCGATGCGCTCCAGGAATTCCGCGACAGCCTGCTCGACAATCGCTACAGCAGTAACGATCCTGCCGTCGGCGACGGCGGCGAAGGCACGGTGGTGGCGGGCCGCGATGAGGTCCTGCTGGTCCGTATCGCAGACCTGATGGAGCACATCCTGCGCGTACTGGCCCACGCCCGGCGACTGGAGGACTCGATCGAGTCGGCAGTGCAGATCCACTTCTCGGCAGTGGCCCATCGGACCAATCGCACCATGCGCACGCTGACCGTCATCACCGCGCTGTTCATGCCGCTGACCCTGATTACCGGCGTCTTCGGCATGAATTTCGATCGAATGCCGTGGCTGCGGGAGGCGAACGGGTTCTGGTGGTCGATCGGCCTGATGGGCGGCGTGGTGGCCACCATCGGCACGATCTGGGCCATTGGCCGCTGGCTGGACCGCTGACGCTGGTTCAGGTACGCGTCTTGGGGCCGAGCGCGCGCTCGAGGCTGTCCAGGAAGCGCGTAGCCGTCTGATAGCCGATCACGCGGACCGGGCGCTCGCGCCCATCAGGGCCGAACAGGATGATCCCAGGGGGCCCGAATAGCCCGAAACGCTTCAGCAGCGCGCGGTCGTCGGCATTGTTGGCGGTGACGTCCGCCTGCAACAGAACGACGTCGGTAAGCCTGGCGCGCACCTTCGCATCCGGAAAAGTCAGTTTCTCCATTTCCTTGCAACTCACGCACCAGTCGGCATAGAAGTCGAGCAACACCGGCCGACCACTGGCGGCTGCCTGCGCCACGCGGGCGTCGAGTTCTGCCACCGAACGGACGCGCTCGAATCGAATGTGATCCGCACGCGCCTGCGGTGCGGCGCCGGAAGTCACCACCCCGAGGTGGGACAGCGGCTGCAACGGATCCCGTCCGCCCGAGGCGAGCCCCACCAGCTGGATCGCACCCGCCAGCGCGGCCAGCAGGCCCAGGCCCTTGCCCAGCCGCATCAGTCCGCGCGGGTCGGGGCCAAGCGCATCGAAAGCTCCCAGATAGACCGCCGCCACGATTAGCAGCGCGGCCCAGGCAACCATCACGGCCCACACCGGCGCCACGGGCGTCACCATCCAGAGCGCGACGCCAAGTAGCAGAAATCCGAAAAAGCGCTTGGTAGCCTCCATCCACTTGCCCGCACGGGGCAGCAGGTTGCCAGCACCCACGCCCACCAGCACGAGGGGCACCCCCATGCCAATGGCCATTGCGAACAGCGCCGCACCGCCGGTGAACGCATCGCCAGTCTGGGCGATATAGGCCAGCGCACCGGCCAGTGGCGCGGTCACGCACGGGCCGACGATCAGTGCCGAAATCGCCCCCATGGCCGCCGCGCCGAAAATCTGGCCGCTCTGGCGCTGGTTTGAGGATGCCGTGAGCCGTGTCTGCCAGCGCTGGGGCAGTTGCAATTCATAGAGGCCGAACATCGACAGCGCGAGCGCCACCATCAGCGCGGCGAATGCGCCTAGCACCCACGGGTTCTGCAGCGCGGCGGAAAGCCCTTCGCCGGCGAGGCCGGCCGCCACGCCCACGGCGGTGTAGACCACCGCCATCCCAAGCACGTAGGCCAGAGAGACTAGCAGCGCCCGACCGCGCGTCACATGCTCGCCCACAACGATCGACGACAGGATAGGCACCATCGGCAACACGCACGGCGTGAAGGTCAGCAGGAGCCCCAGTCCGAAGAACAGCGCGGCGATGAGGCCCAGATTGCGGCTTGCCAGCGCCCCGGCAATGCGATCGTTGTCATCCCGCAGTGCGACGGCCCCGGATGTGACCGGCGGCGCCTTAGCGGATGCAGCAGGCTGGTCGGGCGTTGCCGGCGCCTGCGTGGAAGGTGCGGGTGTCGTACGGTCGCCGAACAGGTTGCCGAGCACCGACCCACCCACCTTGTAAATGCTCTCCATCGGCGGATAGCAGAGCCCCTTGTCCGCGCAGCCCTGCGAGGTCACGACCAGCGACCAGCGGCCATCGGCGGGGGCCTGGACCACAGGCACGCGCACCATCACGCTGCCGCGATAGGTCTCCATGTCCTTGCCGAAGGTCTCGTCGAAATGAACCTGGCCCTGCGGCAACACCGGCGGCCCGAGCTTGATCGTGGCCGGCTGGGTGGCGAACGCAAACCGCTCGCGGTACATGTAGTAGCCATCGGCCACATCGAAGCGGACTTCGATGGTCTGCGGGTCCACCTGCTTCGCCGCGAACCGGAATGCCTTCTCGGGCGGCAGGAAATCCTCCTCGGTCGCGGCATGGGCCACGCGCCCGAGCATCAGGCAGGCGCACAGCATCAGCAGCATTGCGACGATTTGCCGCACCCGCCGACCCTGCATTTGCCATTCCGCAACGGCGTTCCACCCCATGCCGATGCCCGTTCCCGTCGATCCCATGTCGCTTTTCCGATTCTTCAAAGTGTTAGCGCGGCGCGTTGGCGTCGCCAGTGGGCATGCCGCTGGCTTCCTCCCGCACCCACGCCAGATACGGCGCAAATCCTGCTCCAACCGGCCACGCGACGAGCTCCGGCACATCATAAGGATGCTCGGCGCGGATCACCGCCTCGAGGGCCGCATACTGGGCGCGCGTGGTCTTGATCAGCAACGGCCATTCCTGCGCCTGCTCCAGCTTGCCCTGCCACCAGTACTCGGACTGGCACGGCGCGAGCCGGTTCACGCAGGCCGCCACGCGGGCCTCCAGCACTGCCCGTGCCAGGCGCGCCGCCGAGGCCTCGTCTGGCAGGTTCGTCATCGCCACGAGCACCGATTCTGCCGCCTCGCCGGCCGGCTGGATATGAGCGGATTCTGAAACGGTCATGTCATTCTCGGAAAACGTCGCCAAAAACAAAAGAGCCAGGCAAAAGCCTGGCTCAATTGTAAAGCGGTGCTCGATTGCCCGTCAGCGAGGACGGGCACGGCTATCACTTATTCCGCAGCTTCTTCAGCCGGGGCTTCGGTGATTTCCGGACGATCCACCAGTTCGACCAGCGCCATCGGCGCGTTGTCGCCCTGACGGAAGCCGAACTTCAGGATACGGGTGTAGCCGCCCGGACGAGCGTTGTAGCGCGGGCCCAGTTCGGTGAACAGCTTGGTGACCATGTCGCGGTCGCGCAGACGGGCGAAAGCCAGACGGCGGTTGGCAACGGTGTCCTTCTTGGCCAGCGTGATGAGCGGCTCGACAACCTTGCGCAGTTCCTTGGCCTTGGGCAGGGTGGTCTTGATCAGCTCGTGCTGGAACAGCGAGTTGGACATGTTGCGCAGCATCGCGAGACGGTGCGACGAGGTGCGGTTCAGTTTCCGCAAACCATGACGGTGACGCATGATGATTCCTTTCGATTTCAGTGTTTGACCAGCTCTTCTATCGCCAATGCAAAGGCACGGGCGCGGGCCGGTAGTGCTTCAATGCCGCAGGCAACATGCCCTTGGCGCGATGACAGGCGGGACCCCGTTGCCGGAATCCCGTGCCGCCAATTACTTCTCCAGACCTGCGGGCGGCCAGTTCTCGAGCTTCATGCCGAGCGTCAGGCCACGGGAGGCGAGGACTTCCTTGATCTCGTTCAGCGACTTGCGACCCAGGTTCGGGGTCTTGAGCAGTTCGTTCTCGGTACGCTGGATCAGATCGCCGATGTAGTAGATGTTTTCGGCCTTCAGGCAGTTGGCCGAACGCACCGTCAGCTCGAGGTCGTCCACCGGACGCAGCAGGATCGGATCGATCTGCGGCGTGCGGCTCGAGGCGGCCTCGGCGGCCGACTCGGTACCTTCCAGCGCGGCGAACACCGACAGCTGGTCAACCAGGATGCGGGCCGACTGACGAATCGCTTCCTCGGGCGAGATCACGCCGTCGGTTTCGATGTTCATCACCAGCTTGTCCAGGTCGGTACGCTGTTCCACACGAGCGGATTCCACGGCGTACGACACGCGGCGGACCGGCGAGAACGACGCGTCCAGCACGATGCGGCCGATGACCTTGCCCGACTCGTCGCCGAACTTGCGCACGTTGCCCGGCACGTAGCCGCGACCTTGCTCGACCTTGATCTGCATGTCCAGCTTGCCGCCGGCAGACAGATGGGCGATCACGTGACCCGGGTTGATGATCTCGACGTCGTGCGGCAGCTCGATATCGGCAGCCGTGACAACGCCTTCGCCATCCTTGCGCAGCGACACCGTGACTTCGTCGCGGTTGTGCAGCTTGAACACCACGCCCTTCAGGTTGAGGAGCAGGTTGACGACGTCTTCTTGCACGCCATCGATGGTGGAATACTCGTGGACCACCCCAGCGATCGTGACTTCGGTCGGGGCATAGCCGACCATCGACGACAGCAGCACGCGACGCAGGGCGTTACCGAGCGTATGGCCGTAGCCGCGCTCGAACGGCTCCATCACGACTTTGGCGTGATGGTCGCCAAGCGGTTCGACGGCGATGATTTTTGGCTTGAGGAGTGCTGTTTGCATTAGGTTGTCCTTTTCAATACCCTCGGCTCGTTACACCGATAAGGCTGACGTTTGGAACCCGAAAATCCCATCGCACGATGGGCAATAAGCCCGGCGCGCCAAACGGCGCGTCGGGCTGAAAGCGAAGCCTTGCGGTAGGGGCAAGCGCTGAATCGTCCGATGATCGGTTCGGCGATTAACGCGAATACAATTCGACGATCAGGCTTTCGTTGATGTCGCCCGAAATATCGGTGCGATCCGGAGCTTGCTTGAAGGTGCCTTCGAACTTCTTCGAATCCACGGCCACCCAGGTCGGGAAACCCGACTGCTCGGCCAGCGACAGTGCTTCAGCGATACGCACTTGCTTCTTCGACTGTTCGCGCACGGTGATGATGTCGCCCGACTTGATCTGGGCCGACGGCACGTTCATCGCAATGCCGTTCACCAGGATCGCCTTGTGCGACACGAGCTGACGCGCTTCAGCGCGGGTCGAGCCAAAGCCCATGCGGTACACGACGTTGTCCAGGCGCGATTCCAGCAGTTGCAGCAGGTTTTCACCCGTGTTGCCCTTGCGGCGGTCGGCTTCGGCGAAGTAGCGGCGGAACTGACGTTCGAGCACGCCGTAGATACGCTTGACCTTCTGCTTTTCACGCAGCTGGTTGCCGTAGTCGGACGTACGGGCACCCGAGGTGCGGCCGTGTTGGCCAGGCTTGCTGTCCAGCTTGCACTTGTCGGCCAGCGAGCGACGGGCGCTCTTCAGGAACAGATCTGTGCCTTCGCGGCGGGAAAGTTTGGCCTTCGGGCCGGTATAACGTGCCACTTTATCTTCCTTTGATCGATCGCGACGCCATTCGGACGCGCCGCGAGTCCGTCATCTGCATGTGACGGACGGTGGGCTTATGGTTCTTCATCCGCAGCGGCCTGGGCCACGCGGAGGCAACGCAAAAGCATGACGATCGCCCACACCGAGTGCGCCGGTTACCTGGCACCCTGCAAAGCGTGAACGCAAAACGAAAACCTGCCGCAATGAATTGCAGCAGGTCAACGCGCGATATTACCACATCTCGGGGACGAGCGAGAAACCCTGCTCGCCTCCGGACCAACCGGGCGCTTAGATACGGCGGCGCTTCGGCGGACGGCAGCCGTTGTGCGGCACCGGCGTCACATCTTCAATCACGGCGATCTTGATGCCCAGCGCGTTCAGTGCGCGGACAGCCGATTCGCGGCCAGGACCGGGGCCCTTGATGCGCACTTCCAGGTTCTTGATACCCTGGTCTTGCGCCACGCGGCCGGCGTTCTCGGCAGCAACCTGGGCAGCGAAGGGGGTCGACTTGCGCGAACCCTTGAAGCCCTGGCCACCGGCGGTCGCCCACGACAGGGCGTTACCCTGACGGTCGGTGATCGTGATGATGGTGTTGTTGAACGAAGCGTGGACGTGCGCAATGCCGTCGGCAACGTTCTTCTTGACCTTCTTACGCGCGCGCTGGGCGGCGTTGTTCGGACCTTTTGCCATTAGTTTCTTCCTATGCCTTCGGCTTTACTTCTTCAGAGCCACGCCGGCCTTACGCGGACCCTTGCGGGTGCGGGCGTTCGTGCGGGTACGCTGGCCGCGCATCGGCAGGCCCCTGCGGTGACGGACGCCACGATAGCAACCAAGGTCCATCAGACGCTTGATGTTCATCGTGGTTTCACGACGCAGGTCACCCTCGACCGTGACCTTGCCCACTTCGTCACGAAGCTTTTCCAGGTCGGCGTCGGTCAGGTCCTTGACCTTCTTGTCAAACGGAACACCGGTGGCCTCGCAAATCTTGCGAGCGCGCGAGCGGCCAACACCGTAAATAGCCGTCAGGCCGATTTCGGTATGCTTATGGTTCGGGATGTTAACCCCTGCGATACGTGCCATTCGTCAATCCTCTTTCCGATTAGCCTTGGCGTTGCTTGTGGCGGGGATCCGACGAGCAGATCACGCGCACGACACCGTTGCGCTTGATAATTTTGCAGTTACGGCAAATGCGCTTCACAGAAGCCAGCACTTTCATGATTTTCCTCTTTCCTTCAATTCCTGTTCGCTTCACTTCGTCCGGAAGACGATGCGTGCGCGTGACAGATCATATGGGGTCAGCTCGACAGTCACCTTGTCACCCGGAAGTATCCGGATGTAGTTCATTCGCATCTTGCCCGAGATATGCCCGAGTACTACGTGGCCGTTCTCCAACTTGACGCGGAACGTCGCGTTGGGGAGATTTTCCAGGACCTCCCCTTGCATCTGGATGACGTCGTCTTTTGCCATACCTAGAGCCTGTTCCGACCCGGCATCAACGCAAGGTCAGATTACCCTTGAAATTCGCCTTCTTCAGCAGCGACTCATACTGTTGCGACATGACATAGGACTGTACCTGGGCCATGAAGTCCATCGTGACGACCACGATGATCAGCAGCGAGGTTCCGCCGAAATAGAACGGAACGTTCCAGCGCAGCACCAGGAATTCCGGCAACAGGCAGACCAGTGTGATGTAAATCGCACCAGCCAGCGTCAGGCGCACCAGGATCTTGTCGATATAGCGCGTCGTTTGCTCGCCCGGACGGATGCCCGGAATGAAGGCACCGCTTTTCTTCAGGTTATCCGCAACTTCCCGGCTGTTGTACACCAGAGCCGTATAGAAGAAGCAGAAGAAAACAATTGCAGCAGCGTACAGCAGGATGTAGACCGGCTGGCCCGGCGACAGCGTAGCGGCCAGGTCCTTGATGAACCGTCCCACCGCGCCCGTCGACTCGGACGTAAACCAGCCCGCGATCGTCGCCGGGAACAGGATGATCGACGATGCGAAGATCGGCGGAATCACCCCTGCCATGTTCAGCTTCAGCGGCAGGTGCGACGACTGACCGCCGTACACCTTGTTGCCGACCTGACGCTTGGCATAGTTCACCAGGATCTTGCGCTGACCCCGCTCGACAAACACCACGGCGAAGGTCACACCGACCACGATCGCTACGATGACAATCGCTGCGAACGCGCTCATGGACCCCGTGCGGACCAGTTCGAACAGTCCGCCGATCGCGTTGGGCAGGCCCGCCGCGATACCGCCGAAGATGATGATCGAGATGCCGTTGCCCAGACCACGCTCGGTGATCTGCTCACCCAGCCACATCAGGAACATCGTACCGGTCACCAGCGTGATCACCGCCGTCGCCCGGAACATCAGGCCCGGATCGATGACCAGACCCGGCTGCGACTCCAACGCGACCGCAATCGACAGCGCCTGGAACGTGGCCAGAACCACCGTGCCGTAACGCGTGTACTGCGTGATCTTGCGTTGCCCTGCCTGCCCTTCCTTCTTCAGCGTCTCCAGCTGCGGCAGCACGATCGTCAGCAATTGCATGATGATCGACGCCGAGATGTACGGCATGATGCCGAGCGCGAAGACGGTAAAGCGCGACAGCGCACCGCCCGAGAACAGGTTGAACATCCCGAGGATGCCACCCGACTGACTCTGGAAAAGCTTCGCGAGCTGTTCCGGATCGATTCCCGGCACCGGAATATGTGCACCGATGCGGTAGACGATCAGGGCCAGCACCAGGAACATCAGCCGGCGCTTCAAATCGCCGTACTTCGCCGTGTTCCTAGCCTGCGCGCTTGCATTGGGTTTCGCCGTGGCCAAACGATGCTCCGACTGTGACTTCGCCTATGCTGCGAATACTGCTGCAGAATTACTCAGCGATCTGGCCGCCAGCGGCTTCGATCGCGGCCTTGGCACCAGCGGTGGCGCCCAGACCCTTGATCGTTACCTTGCGGGTCAGTTCGCCAGCCTTGATGACCTTGGCGTTCTTGACCAGGTCGCCCACCAGGCCAGCTTGCTTCAGGACCAGCAGGTCCACTTCAGCAGCTTCCAGGCGTTCGATGTCACGCAGGGTCACCTCGGCGTTGAACGCCTTGGTCAGCGAGGTAAAACCACGCTTCGGCAGGCGACGATACAGCGGCATCTGGCCGCCTTCGAAACCCACCTTGTGGAAGCCGCCCGAACGCGACTTCTGACCCTTGTGACCACGACCGGCGGTCTTGCCCAGGCCGGAACCGATACCACGGCCGACGCGACGCTTGGCGTGCTTCGAACCGTCGGCCGGCTTCAGGTTATTCAATTGCATGTTGCTCTCCAAGTCCCCGGGATCAGGCCAGAACCTTCACCAGGTACGAGACCTTGTTGATCATGCCGCGCACGGCGGGCGTGTCCTGCAGCTCCGACACCGAGTTGATGCGGCGCAGGCCCAGGCCACGAACGGTGGCGCGGTGATCCTCGCGCGTGCCGATCAGGCTGCGCACGAGTTGCACTTTTACGGTTTGTTGCGACATTTCGTTCACCTTAGCCGAGGATGTCTTCAACCGACTTGCCGCGCTTGGCAGCGATTTCCGCCGGCGTGCTCATCTTTTGCAGACCATCGATGGTGGCGCGAACCATGTTGTACGGGTTCGTCGAACCGTGCGACTTGGTCACCACGTTCGTCACGCCCATCACTTCGAAGATTGCGCGCATCGGGCCGCCGGCGATCACGCCGGTACCTTCCTTGGCGGGCATCATCAGCACCTTGGCAGCACCATGCTTGCCGATGACTTCGTGTTGCAGCGTGCCGTTCTTGAGCGAAACCTTCACCATCTTGCGACGGGCTTCGTCCATTGCTTTCTGCACGGCCACCGGAACTTCCTTGGCCTTGCCCTTGCCCATGCCGATGCGGCCATCGCCGTCACCGACCACGGTCAGCGCAGCGAAACCGAGAATCCGGCCACCCTTCACCACCTTGGTGACACGGTTGACCGAGATCATCTTCTCGCGGAGGCCGTCGTCGCGTTCGTCCTGCTGGACTTTTGCTTGCATCTTTGCCATGACGTATCTCTCTTTGTGCGCTTAGAACTTGAGGCCGGCTTCGCGCGCAGCGTCAGCCAGGGCCTTCACGCGGCCGTGGAAGCGGAAGCCACCACGATCGAACGCGACGGTTTCCACGCCGGCTGCACGGGCCTTCTCGGCCACGCGCTTGCCAACCACGGTGGCGGCGGCAACAGTCGCGCCGCTGCCGGTCAGTTCCTTGCGCACTTCTGCTTCGGCGGTCGAGGCCGATGCCAGCACTTGCGTGCCGCACGGCGAGTACACCTGAGCGTAAATGTGCGAATTCGTACGGAACACGGTCAGACGATTGACTTTCAGTTCCGCGATTTTGGCGCGGGTCTGACGTGCACGGCGCAAACGAGCGTCTTTCTTGTTCATCATTGCACCCCTTACTTCTTCTTGGTTTCTTTCAGGATGACGCGCTCGTCAGCGTAGCGAACACCCTTGCCCTTGTAGGGCTCAGGCGGACGGTACGCGCGAACTTCAGCGGCAACCTGACCGACTTTCTGCTTGTCCGCACCCTTGATGATGATCTCGGTCTGCGTCGGCGTTTCCGCCTTCACGCCTTCCGGCATCTCATGGATCACGTCATGCGAGAAACCAAGCTGGAGCTTCAGCGCAGCGCCTTGCAGCTGGGCACGATAGCCCACGCCAACGAGGTTCAGCTTACGCTCGAAACCAGTGGTCACGCCCTTGACCATGTTTGCCGCCAGGGCGCGCATGGTGCCTTGCAGGGCATTTGCTTCACGCGATTCGTCAACCGGCGCGAAAGTCAGCGTGTCGTTCTCGACACTGACCTTGACCAGGTTGTGAATCGGCTGGGACAGCGTGCCGAGCGGGCCCTTCACGGAGAGCACGCCAGCCGCCACATTCACTTCCGCGCCTTTCGGCAGCGAGATGGGAGCCTTACCTACACGGGACATGTTTGCTCCTTAAGCGACGTAGCAGAGAACTTCGCCGCCCACGCCGGTGGCACGTGCCTTGCGGTCGGTCATCAGACCCTGGGGGGTCGAGATGATCGCAACACCGAGGCCGTTCATCACCTGGGGGATCTCGCTACGGCCCTTGTACACGCGCAGGCCGGGCTTCGAGACGCGCTCAATGCGCTCGATGACCGGACGGCCGGCATAGTACTTCAGACCGATGCTCAGTTGTGCCTTGCCGCCTTCTTCCTGCACTGCGAAGTCGTCGATGTAGCCTTCGTCCTTCAGGACCTTGGCGATCGCCGCTTTCAGCTTCGACGAGGGCATGACCACCGACGCCTTCTGCACGCCTTGGGCGTTGCGGATGCGCGTCAGCATATCGGCGATAGGATCGCTCATGCTCATACTGTTTCTCCTGTAGCCTGTGCGTAATTACCAGCTGGCTTTCGTCAGACCCGGAATTTCGCCCTTGAAGGCGATTTCGCGGATCTTGTTACGCGCCAGGCCAAACTTGCGGAAGGTACCGCGGGGACGACCGGTGATCGCGCAGCGATTACGCTGGCGGGTCGGATTCGCGTTGCGCGGGAGCTGTTGCAGCTCCAGACGCGCCAGATAACGCTCTTCTTCCGACTTTTCTTGGTCGTCAATAATGGCCTTGAGGTTTGCGCGCTTGGCGGCGTACTTCGCCACCAGCTTGGCGCGCTTCTTCTCACGTTCAATCAGAGCCAGTTTAGCCACGGTAACCCCTTAATTGCGGAACGGGAACTTGAACGCGTTCAGGAGAGCCTTGGCTTCCTCGTCGTTCTTTGCCGTCGTCGTGATGCTGATGTTCAGACCACGCAGTGCGTCGATCTTGTCGTACTCGATTTCGGGGAAAATGATCTGCTCTTTCACACCGATGTTGTAGTTGCCACGGCCGTCAAACGAACGACCCGACACACCACGGAAGTCACGCACGCGCGGCAGGGCCACGGTCACGAAACGATCGAGAAATTCGAACATGCGCTCGCCACGCAGGGTCACCATCGCACCGATGGGGTAGCCCTGGCGGATCTTGAAACCGGCGATGGCCTTCTTGGCCTTCGTCACAACCGGCTTCTGACCAGCGATCTTGGTCAGGTCGCCCACGGCCAGTTCAATGACCTTCTTGTCATTGATGGCTTCGCCAAGACCCATGTTCAGGGTGATCTTGGTGATACGCGGCACTTCCATGACCGACTTGTAACCGAACTGCTCCATGAGCGCCGGCACAACCTTCTCTTTGTAAAACTCTTGCAGACGTGCTGCCATGCTCAACTCCTATCTGTGCCCAGAATCAAGCGGCCACGACGGCGCCGGTCGACTTCAGGAAGCGCACGCGCTTACCCTCTTCAACCTTGATGCCGACGCGCGACGGCTTGCCATTGGCATCCACGAGCGCAACGTTGGAAATATGCAGCGGCATGACCTTGTCGACCACACCACCGGTGGTGCCCAGCATCGGGTTCGGGCGAGCGTGCTTCTTGGCAACGTTCACACCTTCCACAACGACCTTGTCGCCGAGCATGGCTTGCACGGTACCGCGCTTGCCCTTGTCTTTGCCGGTCAGGACGATGACTTCGTCGCCTTTACGAATCTTGTTCATGGCGGCTCCTTACAGCACTTCCGGTGCGAGCGACACGATCTTCATGAAGCGCTCGGTACGGAGTTCACGAGTCACCGGCCCGAAAATACGGGTGCCGATCGGCTCGAGCTTGGTGTTCAGCAGGACAGCGGCATTGCTGTCGAACTTGACGAGCGAACCGTCTGCACGGCGCACGCCCTTGGCGGTACGTACAACGACGGCGTTGTAGATATCGCCCTTCTTTACGCGACCGCGCGGCGCTGCGTCCTTGACGGTCACCTTGATGATGTCGCCCACGCTCGCATAGCGGCGCTTGGACCCACCCAGCACTTTGATGCACAGCACTTCGCGCGCACCAGTGTTATCGGCCACTTCGAGCCGGCTTTCTGTCTGAATCATGGTGTTATCTTCCCAACTTAATCCGCCGGATTTCTCAAGATGGAAGTCCGCCGGTCAGTCTTGGTCCCGTCGGCCCCGGCTTTGCGCCAGTACCGCTTGGGTTGATCAACTTGGAAGTCGGTAGTCACCAGGCAGCCCGGACAACTCCAGGACCACCAGGCCTTGGCTCGCTTCAGAGGTACGTCGTGTTGGTGAAGCTTCGACGAACGCTACAAAGCGGAAGTCCAGGATTATAGCAACATAACCCTGGACTTGCAAGTCAGCGAAGAACTGTTGTTCTTAGATGACGCGCGCAGCTTCTACCAGCCGGGAAACCACCCAGGACTTGGTCCGCGACAGCGGACGCGATTCCTGGATCTCGACCTTGTCGCCTTCCTTGTACTGGTTGGCTTCGTCGTGTGCGTGGTACTTCTTCGAACGCAGCACGTACTTGCCGTACAGAGGATGCTTGACGCGGTTTTCGATCAGGACCGTAACGGTCTTGTCCATCTTGTCGCTAACGACACGGCCTACGAGAGTCCGGCGAAGCGACGTTTCAGTCTTTGCAGCTTCAGTCATTTCGCGTCTGCCTTTTCGCTCAGCACGGTTTGCACACGCGCGATGTCCTTGCGCACCTTCTTCAGCTGGCTGGTGTTCTGCAGCTGTTGGGTGGCCTTTTGCATGCGCAGGCTAAATTGGGCCTTCAGAAGCTCGGAGAGCTCCTGGTTCAGCCCTGCGGCGTCCTTGCCGCGAAGTTCGGATGCTTTCATCCCTGCTCTCCTTACGTCCCGACCTGACGCACCACGAAATTCGTGGCGATCGGCAGCTTGGCGGCCGCGAGGCGGAACGCCTCACGTGCCAGCTCTTCGCTCACGCCATCCATTTCGTACAGCATCTTGCCCGGCTGAATTTCAGCCACGTAGTATTCCGGATTGCCCTTACCGTTACCCATACGGACTTCGGCGGGCTTCTTCGAGATCGGCTTATCCGGGAAAATCCGGATCCAAATGCGGCCACCACGCTTGATGTGACGGGTCATCGCACGACGGGCCGACTCGATCTGGCGCGCGGTCAGACGACCACGGCCCATTGCCTTCAGGCCGAATTCGCCGAAAGACACGGCGTTGCCACGGGTAGCCTTACCCGTGTTGCGGCCTTTCTGCTCCTTGCGATACTTCCTACGCTTCGGTTGCAGCATTCTTATTCTCCACTCTTCGCATCGCCAGGCGCAGCGCGGCGACCAGCGCCAGCACCTGCACCACCGCGGCGGTTGCCACCCGGACGGCCACCTTCGCCTTCACGGCGACGGCCTTCCGGACGACCCGGGCGACGACGACGGTCTTCTTGAGGCTCTTCCACCACAGGCGCGTCATTGCGGCCCAGGTAGTCGCCCTTGTAGACCCACACCTTGACACCGATGATGCCGTAGGTGGTTTCGGCTTCGGAGAAGCCGTAGTCGATGTCGGCGCGCAGGGTGTGCAGGGGCACACGACCTTCACGGTACCATTCGGTACGTGCGATTTCGATACCGTTCAGACGACCCGAGCTCATGATCTTGATACCCTGGGCACCGAGGCGCATCGCGTTCTGCATCGCGCGCTTCATGGCGCGGCGGAACATGATACGGCGCTCGAGCTGCTGGGTGATCGAGTCGGCGATCAGCTGCGCATCGGTTTCCGGCTTGCGGATTTCCTCGATGTTCACGTGCACGGGCACACCCATGCGGCGTTGCAGCTCGGCCTTGAGCAGTTCGATGTCCTCACCCTTCTTGCCAATCACCACGCCCGGACGCGAGCTATAAATGGTGAGACGGGCATTGCGGGCAGGACGCTCGATCACGACGCGGCCAACCGATGCGTTCTTGAGCTTCTTCTTCAGGAACTCGCGAACTTCGATGTCTTCTTTCAGCATGCCGGCGAACTTCGTGTTGTTGGCGTACCAACGCGAAGCCCAGTTACGGCTGACGGCCAGACGGAAGCCAGTCGGATGAATCTTCTGTCCCATCGTGACTCCTTAGTTGCCGAGCGTCACAGTGATGTGACAGGTTTGTTTCTCGATGCGGTTGCCGCGGCCCTTTGCCCGTGCCGTGAAGCGCTTGAGCGAGGTTGCCTTGTCGACGAAGATCGATTTGACCTTCAGCTCGTCGATGTCGGCGCCTTCGTTATGCTCGGCGTTGGCGATGGCCGATTCGACCACCTTCTTCACGATCCCGGCAGCCTTTTTCGGGCTGAACGTCAGGACGTTGAGCGCACGCTCGATCGGCAGACCGCGGATCTGGTCAGCAACCAGACGCGTCTTCTGGGCGGAGATACGGGCACCGCGATGAATCGCTTTCACTTCCATGATGGCACCTTACCTCTTGGCTTTCTTGTCAGCCGCGTGGCCCTTGAACGTGCGCGTGAGCGCAAATTCGCCGAGCTTGTGGCCAACCATGTTTTCCGTAACGTACACCGGCACGTGTTGACGGCCGTTGTGAACGGCGATCGTCAGGCCAATGAACTCCGGCAGAATGGTCGAGCGACGCGACCAAGTCTTGATGGGTTTCTTATCCTTGCCGCCTGCAGCCGTTTCCACCTTCTTCAGCAGGTGGGCGTCACAGAACGGACCCTTTTTTGCGGAACGTGTCATGTTCTAGGCTCCTACCTACCGATTAACGCTTGTGGCGCTTCTGCACGATCATGCTGGCAGTGCGCTTGTTGCTGCGGGTACGGTAACCCTTGGCCGGGGTACCCCACGGCGAAACCGGATCGCGACCAGCGGCGGTCTTGCCTTCACCACCACCGTGCGGGTGATCCACCGGGTTCATCACCACGCCGCGGACGGTCGGGCGAATACCGCGCCAACGCGTCGCACCGGCCTTGCCGATGACGCGCAGGCTGTGCTCTTCGTTACCCACTTCACCAACGGTGGCGCGGCACTCGATGTGCACGCGACGCACTTCGCCGGAGCGCAGACGCACCTGGGCGTACACGCCTTCGCGGGCCAGCAGCACAGCGGAACCACCAGCAGCGCGGGCGATTTGCGCACCCTTGCCAGGCAGCATTTCCACGTTGTTGATCGTGGTACCGACCGGGATGTTGCGGATCGGCAGGTTGTTACCGGCCTTGATCGGCGCTTCCGAGCCGTTCATCAGCGGCTGGCCAGCCACCATGCCCTTCGTGGCAATGATGTACCGGCGCTCGCCGTCGGCGAACAGCACGAGCGCGATGTTGGCGCTACGGTTCGGATCGTATTCCAGGCGCTCGACCTTGGCGGGGATGCCGTCCTTGTCGTTGCGCTTGAAGTCGACCACGCGATAGTGGTGCTTATGACCACCGCCCTTGTGGCGGGTGGTGATATGACCATTGTTGTTACGGCCCGACTTCTGGAATTGCTTTTCCAGCAGCGGAGCGTGCGGGGCGCCCTTGTGCAGGTCGTTGTTCACGACCTTCACCATCGAGCGGCGGCCCGGGGAAGTCGGCTTGGTCTTGACGAGTGCCATGATTACTTGGCCTCCGCTTCAAAATTGATTTCCTGACCCGGCTTCAGCGACACGTAAGCTTTCTTTACGTGGTTGCGACGGCCCATGAAGCGGCCAAAGCGCTTTTGCTTGCCCTTCTGGTTCAGGATCTGAACGGACTGCACCTCGACCTTGAACAGCAGTTCGACGGCTGCGCGCACTTCTGCCTTGTTGGCATCGCGAGCCACTTCGAACACGACCTGTTCATTCTTGTCGGCGACCAGGGTTGCCTTTTCGGAAACCACCGGCGCGAGCAGCACCTGCATCAAACGATGATCGTTCTTGGCTACTTGCGTCATTTCAGCAACTCCTCGATCTGCGCGACGGCGGCCTTGGTCACGAGCACCTTCTTGTAGTGCACGAGCGACAGCGGGTCAGCCTGGCGCGGCTCCACGACTGCCACGTGGGGCAGATTGCGCGAAGCCAGGTAGAGGTTCTCGTCGAGGCTGTCGGTGATGATCAGCACCGAGTCCAGGCCCATGGCCTTGAACTTGTCGGCCAAGAGCTTGGTCTTGGGCGCGTCGACAGTGAAACCGTCCACCACGTTGATACGACCTTCACGTGCGAGCTGCGAGTAAATCGAGCGCATACCGGCACGGAACATCTTCTTGTTGACCTTCTGGGTGAAGTTCTCTTCCGGCGAATTCGGGAAGATACGACCACCCCCGCGCCACAGCGGCGAGGAAGACATACCGGCACGAGCACGGCCCGTACCCTTCTGGCGCCACGGCTTCTTGGTCGTGTGCTTGACCTCTTCACGATCCTTCTGCTTACGGTTACCGCTACGCGCGTTGGCCTGGTAAGCGACGACGATCTGGTGAACGAGGGCTTCGTTGTAGTCACGGCCGAACACTTCAGGCGACGCGGCAACGCCGGCGCCGATCTGGCCGTTGTCCTGGAGGAGCTTGAGTTCCATTACATGCGCTCCTTAAGCTTTGGCTTTGGCCTTGACGGCCGGGGTAACGACGACCTTGCCGCCCTTGGAGCCAGGAATGGCGCCCTTGACCAGCAGCAGCTTGCGCTCTGCGTCGATCTTGGCGATTTCCAGGTTCTGGACGGTGCGGGTGACATCACCCAGGTGACCGGTCATGCGCTTGCCGGGGAACACACGGCCCGGATCCTGCGCCATACCGATGGAACCCGGCACGTTGTGCGAACGCGAGTTACCGTGGGAGGCACGACCCGATGCGAAGTGATAGCGCTTGATGGTACCGGCGTAGCCCTTACCGATGCTCACGCCCTGCACGTCGATCTTCTGGCCAACCTGGAACAGGTCGACGGAGAGCGAGCTGCCAGCTTGCAGCTCGGCAGCCTTGGCTGCATCGATGCGGAATTCTTTGATGACTTCACCGGCTTCCACGCCGGCTTTGGCGAGGTGACCCGCCAGCGGCTTGGTAACGCGGCTTGCGCGGCGGCTGCCGAAGGTGACTTGAACGGCGGTATAACCGTCGGTCTCGTCCGTCTTGATTTGCGTCACGCGGTTGTCGCCGACCTCGACCACGGTAACGGGAATCGA